>Ga0224500_10001342_pt1 | contig 14687 bp, 11 predicted proteins | sample SF_Oct11_sed_USG_FD_168126 | JGI IMG/M metagenome (GOLD analysis project Ga0224500, IMG submission 168126) | Sediment microbial communities from San Francisco Bay, California, United States - SF_Oct11_sed_USGS_4_1 | ecosystem: Environmental > Aquatic > Marine > Sediment | place: USA: California... | reverse complement strand
TTCGGACTGGAGCACGAAGTCGACCTCGTGATGGGCACTTTTTCGAAGTCACTCGCCACCGTCGGGGGATTCATCGCGAGCGACGCGCCAGTGATCGACTACATCAAACACAACGCGCGCAGCGAAATCTTCTCCGCGGCACCACCTCCCGCCTCGGTCGCAGCCGCCATGAAGGCGCTCGAGATCGTCGAGCGCGAGCCAGAGCGGCGCAAGCAGCTGTGGGAGAACACCGATTACATGCGGCGGGAGCTCATCGCGCTCGGCTTCGACACCGGAGAATCTGCCTCCCCAGTCGTGCCCCTGGTGATCGGCGGGGACATGGCGGCATTTCGCATGACCGTGCGCCTCGAAGAAGAAGGCGTGTTCGTGAATCCGGTCGTGTCGCCCGCGGTCCCGGAGGGCCGTGCCATGATCCGCACGTCCTACATGGCCACGCACGAGCGGGAACACCTGGATCGCGCACTGGTCGCCATCGAGAAGGTCGGACGGGAGATGGGCATCATCTAGGGCAGGGATGAGTCGCGGGCCCTCGACCTATTCCACGCGCATGCCGTGACCGCCGCGCCGGGGATCGCCCGCGCCTGTGCCGCGCGGATCCACGGCCTGCACGCCACCGAAGTAGAGGCTGCGCTCCTCCCAGCGGTGGATCGGCCAGCTGCGTTCGAGGCTCGCGACGGCGCGCGGATCGAAGCCCGGCTCCAGCTGAACGCAGGAACCATCCCAATGCAGCCGCGGAGACTCGACCGCCGCGCACACGTCCATGCCGTGATCCACCACGGCGCTGATGGCCTGGACGAGCGCGGTGCGGATTCGCTTGCTGCCACCGCTGCCCACGATCAGCTCCACGCGATCCTCCCGGAGCACCAGGCACGGCGACATCATCGACGCAACGCGATTTCCGGCAGGGCTCGCGTGGAACCCAGAGGGGTGCAAATCGTCCTCACCCAGCATGTTGTTGAGCATGATGCCCGTATCCGGCGCCACGTAGCCGGACCCCTCTCCGTTCGACAGCGTCATGCTGGCCGCGTTGCCTTCCGTATCCGCGACGCTGATGTGCGTCGTTCCTCCCATCGCTCGGCGCACCCGACTCGCGCACACGCCGCCGAGCTCTCCGGAGAACGGAGCCGCGCTCACGAGCTCCCGCTCCCGCATCGCCTCGATCTCCACCATCACCGCGACGAGGCAACGCAGGTGTTCGGGTGTGCCCCAGGCAGGCATCGTCGGAGCCACCTCGGCGAGCAAACGGAGCGAGGCGTCGATCAGCGGGCCTCCGAAAGACGGCGCTGGATTCGTGAGCACGCGGCAGTCCCGATAGGCGATCTCGAGAGGCTCGCGCTCCACCACGCGGTAGTGCGCCAGGTCCTCCGCTCCGACGAGGCCGCCTCCGCCCTGCATGTCTGCCTCGATGCGACGCGCCAGAATGCCGCCGTACAGGCTGTCTGCCCCCGTGCGGGGCAGCGCTGTCAGGAATCGGGCGAGGTCGGGATTCCGGAGTCGCTCTCCGGCGCGGGGCGGGCGACCCGCCGGCGCGAAGAGTGCGCGGGCGGCCGGCGTGAGCGTGATGATCCGCTCGAGCAGCTCGAGCGCGTAGGCCTGCACCGGGTTGACCACGACCCCTTCCCGGGCCATCCGCTCGGCAGGCGCGACGATCTGCTCCAGCGGCAGGCGACCGCACTGCGCCTGCACGTGCAGGAGGCCGGCGAGCGCGCCGGGCACGGCGACCGAGCCCAGACCGACGTGGAAGATCTGGTCGGATCCGGAGAAGTGCACCTCGACGGGAAGCAGGTGAGGTTCGAGCCGGTCGGCCGGAAGGCCCCGACCCGGCGTGTCGGCAAAGAAGTCGAAGAGCACCTCGCGCCGATCCGCGCTTCGTGAGAGCAGGAAGCCACCGCCGCCCAGGCTGGTCAGCATGGGCTCGGCGACGGCTGCCGCGAAGCCCGCGGCAATCGCCGCGTCGAAGGCGTTTCCGCCCTCTCGCAACATCGACGCCGCGACCTCGGAGACGCTCGGGTGGCCGGTGGCGACCACGCCCCGCATCAGTCACCTCCCGCCGGTGTCGGGCGATCGTGCTCGTCCTCGATCTCGCCGACGATCTCTTCGAGGACGTCCTCGAGCGTGCAAACGCCGAGCACCGAGTCGGCCCGGTCGCGCACCACGGCCAGGTGCCTGCGCCCGCGGCGGAATTGGCGCAGCGCATCGACGACGGCGAGATCGGGATCGATGAAGGTGGCAGGCCGAATGGCATCATTCAGGATCACCACCCGCTCGCGGGCATACACGTGGAAGAGATCCTTGGTGTGCAGGATCCCGACGATGCTGTCCGGCGTGCCTTCGTACACGGGCAGCCGCGTGAATCCGGACCCCCGCAAGACATCCAGCAGCTCATCCGGATCGACGCTGCGATCGATCATGAGCACCTCGTCGAGTGGCACCATCACGTCGCGCACCCGCGTCCTCGTGATGCGAAATACATTGCCCAGGATGCGCCCCGCGTACGGCCGGATCTTTCCGGCCTCGCGCGCCTCCGAAACGAGCAGCGATAGCTCTTCGGGGGAGTGGATCGAAGAATGGTGCCCGGCCGGCTTCACGCCAACGGCGCGCACGAGGGCATTCCCCGCGCCGTTCATCAGCCAGAGCACCACGCGAAAGAACCTGCCGAAGAGCAGCAGCGGCCCGGCACACCACAGGACGACGCGACCGGGATGCTCGAGCGCGATCGCCTTGGGGGCCAGCTCGCCGACCACCACGTGCACGAAGGTGATCAGCGCAAACGCGATCCCGATCGCCACCGAGTGCATCGCGAACATCGATCCGAGCTCCAGGCGATCGAAGATCGGCTCGATCAGTCGTGCGATCACCGGCTCGCCGACGAAGCCGAGGCCGATGCTCGCTGCCGTGATCCCGAGCTGGGTGGCGGCAATCGCATCATCGAGATGATCGATGGCGCTCGCCGCTGCGACGGCGCCGCGCCGCCCCTCGTTCACCCAGAGCTCGATCTGGGTGCGACGCACCGCAACGAGCGCGAATTCGGTGGCGACGAAATAGGCGTTCACGAGGACGAGAGCGAAGATGGCCAGCAGGCCGAAGAAGGAGAGAATGTACGCTGGGCTTTCCATGCATCCTCCGCAGATCCGTCGACGCTCGGCTGCGTCGCATGGAGTATGATCGAAACGCGGGCCGAATTCGACGCCCTGTGCGCATGGGAGCGCATCGGCGGGGACGCTTGCGCAGCGTTCGGCTCAGTCTCGATGCGGCGGCTTCTCGAGCGCCCTGCGCCCCGCCAGATCGTCCACGAACTGCTTGGCCGTACGGCCGGAACGACTCGACCGATGCAGCGCCCAGCGCAGCGCCTGCGCGTGGAGCGAATCGCGGGGCGTGTCGACCCCTGCCTTCAGCGCGTAGTGGTCCACGATCTCGAGATACGTGGCTTGATCGAAGGAATAGAATCCAATCACGAGACCGAAGCGATCCGAGAGCGCGAGCTTTTCGTCCGCACTCTCTCCCAGGTGCAGATCCCCGCGATCGTCCAGCTGGGCCCCTCGATTGTCGGCCATGCTCTCGGGCATCAGATGGCGACGGTTGCTCGTCGCGATGATCCGGACGTTCTCGGGCGGCGCGACCAGACTGCCTTCGAGGGCCGCCTTGAGCTCTCGATACTGCGACTCCCCCGCCTCGAAGGACAGATCGTCGCAGAAGATCAGGAACCGGTAGGACAGGCCGCGGATGGCCGCGAGCACGTCGGGCAGATGCAGGAGATCGTCCTTGTGCACCTCGATCATGCGCAGACCGCGCGCGCCGTAGCGAGCGAGCAGCCCCTTGACGGCCGACGACTTGCCGGTGCCGCGTTCCCCGTAGAGCAGGACGTGATTCGACGGCTGCAGCAGCAGGAACTGCTCGGTGTTGTCGATCAGGCGCTGCACGGCCCGGTCCACGCCCAACAGGTCGTCGAGCTCGAACAGATGCGGCGCCTCGATGGGCTCGAGCTGGCCGCGCACGCCGCGAGCCACCCAGCGGAAGGCGAGCGCGTTCCCGAACACGGCCGCATCCAGCGGCGCGCCCACGCGCACCTCGAGCGCCCGCTCGGCGAGCTCGAGCACGCGCTGCACGCGCGCGAAGAAATGACTCCAGCGTCCCATGGCGGCGGCCTGTAGACTGACATCCATGGCAGGGGAGCGCTACGCGGCGGCGGCGCTGCGCGGCTGGCGAGAGGTGACCGGGGTCGCACCCGGCCAGCGGGATGCGGCGGCGTGGGCGCCGGCAGCGGAGCCGCACGGCGGCGGCAGCGCACTCGGTCTCGAGCTCGCGAACGGAACGGCCGAGCTCTCGATCGCGAGCGACGGAACGTTGCGCCTGCGGGCAGCCGCTGGTGCGGTGCTGCCGACGCTTCCGGAGAACGCCGTGGAACGCGGGCCCTGGGAGCCCGCGGCGGCGAACCCGCGCGAGGCAGCGGACGGCGAGATCGCATTCGCGAGTTCGCACGCGGCGCTGCACGTCCGGGTGCAGCGCGAGCCCCTGGCCATCCGCTGGATCGATCGGCGCGGAGCCCGGCTGGCCGAATTGTGCGAGCTGTCTCTCGGAGCCGAGGGCGGCGCCCGCATCTCGCTCGCGATCGCGCCGGGCGATCGCTGCTGCGGATTCGGCGACGATCCGCTCGGCTTGGACAAACGCGGCCGGCAGCTGCAGCTGCGCAACCCGAGCCCGCAGTCATGGGGTCGGGCGCACGCGCAGCGCTTCTCGATCCCGTTCTTCCTGATCCATCGCGGCGCGACCCGGTCGGGCGGGTGCTGCGGCGTGCTGCTCGACACCTTCGGGGCGGCGCGCTTCGACGTGGCGCGATCCCGAGGCGACCGCATCCAGATCGAGAGCGCGAGCGGAGGGCTCGACCTCATGCTGTTTCCGGGGCCGCGCCCCGCGGACGTGATGGCCCGGTATACGCGGCGGGTCGGGCGCGCGCCGCTGCCGCCCTTGTGGGCACTCGGCCACCAGCAGTCGGCGCGCTCGCTCCGCGGCGATCGGGCGATCCGCGCGCTCAGCACCGGCATGCGGCGACACGGCGTGCCGACGACCGCACTCCACCTGCGCGACCCCCGCGAAGCAGCCGCGGGCGCAGCCGGCGCTTCGCTGCGCGAGCGCCTGATCTCGGACCTGCGCGGCCAGGGGCTGCGCTGCGTGTGCGCGGTGAACGCGGGCGTCAGCGCGGATCCTGCCTGCACCCTGTACCGCGAGGGCTGCGCGCGCGAAGTCTTCTGCAGGCGAGAGGATGGCTGCACCTTCACCCTGCCGACGCGCCGCGGCCAGAGGGCGTTGCCGGACTTCAATCGCGCGGACACGCGCGCCTGGTGGGCGGAGCGCCTCGCGCCCGTCTTTCGGGATGGCGCCGCGGGCATCGCCGATGCATGGGATCCGATCTCGGGCTGGCGTTCGCGCGCGCTCGCGATAGGGCGCGCCGTGTCGACCCGCGGCAAGGCGAAGGCGACCTTCCTGCAGGCGGATCCGGCGGACCCGAAACGCTGCACGCCTTGCGAGCCGGCGTGCAATCTCTACGGCCTCCAGCAGGCCCGCGCATCGCATGCGGCCAGCGAGACGCTCGCGCGCGAGCAGCGACCCTTCGTCGTGACCCACTCGGGTACGACGGGGGTCCAGCGCCATGCGGCCGTGCTGGCGAATCCGGGCGCGAGCGGCTGGGCGCGGCTGCGCGCGGCCATTCCGACGCTGCTCGGCCTCTCGCTCGCGGGCGCGACGTTCTGCGGCATCGAGACCGCGGTCGGCCTGCGGCGCTGCTCCGCGGAGCTCTTCGCGCGCTGGATCCAGCTCGCCTCCCTCTTTCCGCTGGCGTGCACGGAGCACGCGTTGATCCTGCGCCGCGGCGGACGCCCGCGCTTCGGACGGCGGGTGCGGCGCATCGCGCACGAAGCCATCGCCCTGCGCACGCGGCTGCTTCCCGAGATCTATCAGCGCTTCCGCGAGGCCGAGGAGACGGGGGCCCCGCCTTGGCGACCGCTGTTCTTCGAATTTCCGGATGATCCCGTGGCGGCTGGCATCGACGACGCATTTCTGCTCGGCACCTGCTTGCTCGTCGCACCCGTGCTCGAGCGCGGCGTGCGGGAGCGCCGCGTCTACCTGCCCGCGGGCCACTGGACGTCCTGGCACGACGGCGCACGCTACACAGGACCCCGTTGGATGGCCGTGTCCGCTCCGCTCGAGCGGCTTCCGCTCTTCGTGCGCGCGGGATCCGTGATCTCGCTGCGCGACGCGGCGCGGGGCGGCGCGGGGCGCCAGGCCGCGGCTTGCGTCCTCGCCGTGTATCCCGGCGCGGACGCCGCCGCTGCCCTGGTGGAGGACGACGGCGAGACCACGGCCTACCGCGGCGGAGCGACGGCGCGCACCTCCCTGCGACTCTGGCAGCGGGCGGGAGGCCGCCTGCGCCTCGAGCTGGGACGGCGCGAAGGGGCGTTCCCCATCCCGGACCGGGCGCTGCACGTGCACATCCACGGCTGTCCGCCGCCCACGGCCGTCTACCTCGACGGCGCGCGCCTGGCGGCGCGCGAGTCGGCGCCCGGTTGGGTCGCGCAGGATGGCAGCGTGATCGTGCGTCTGCTGGACCGCGGTGCGGGCGCCTCGATCGAAATCGACCCCGCGCCGTGAATTCCGCGGCCTGCGCGACACCGCACGGGAGGGATCAATCCTCTTCCCGCCGTGGCGCGGCATCCGACACGCTTTCGCGTCGGATGCGGCGCGCGTAGAGGCGCAGCTCGGGCGCCCAGCGATCGGGCAGCGGGCGGCCCAGGGCGGAGAAGAACGACTCGAGAAAGCTGTAGGTGAGGCCCCAGACGATGCGGGGCTCGTCGTCGTGGACCCGGATGCCGGGAAAAGGCAGATCGCGAACGGTGTGGGTGACGCGGCGCGCCGGGTCGAGCAGATCGGACACGGCGAACCAGAATGCGTCGCGCACCTCGCAGTTGGGAGTCAGTCCGCCGCAGGCGTCGACCCGATAGACGTAGGCGGATACCACGAGCCCGGGGCGCGTGATCGGATTGCCGAGCTTGTCATCGAGGCGACCGAGTCGTTCCGCTCCCATCAGGCGCACGCCCACCTCCTCGAAAGTCTCGCGCTCCGCGGCCTCGCGGACGTGTGTGTCGCAGGGCTCCATGCGGCCGCCCGGAAACGCCATGTGACCCGACCACGGATCGCCTTCGCGCGCGGCGCGCTCGATCAGGAGCACCTCGGGCCCGCGCGAGCCGTGGCGCAGCACCATCGCAACCGCAGCGGGGCGCTTGCCGCAGGTGTCGAGGGTGACGGGCTCGTGCGCGGTCAGGGCGCGGCGGATTTCATCGAGGGTGAGCACGGGGGGAGGATAGCCAGAGCCTCCCGGGCGCTCGATCGCCGCGGCTCGAGGAGCAGATGAGAATGCGGAGCGCCGCGCTACCGTAACGACCGATGAGCTCCGCTCCCCTCTCCCCGGACGAGACGAAGCGCATCCTCCAGCTCTCGCGCCGCGATCGGAAGGCGGCGGAGAAGGCTGTCGCCGCGCTCTCCCTCGAGGCCCAGCTCGCGCTGGTCTGCGAGACGCCTCTCGCGCAGCGCGCCGAGATGCTGGGCCTGGTACCGGCTCCCGAGGCCGTGATCCCGCTGTTGCCGGAAGCGGAGCTGTGCTTCACGGTGAAGGCCGTTGGTCTGGCCGACGCCTCCTGGATTCTCGAGTACGCCACGCCGGAGCAGCTGCAGGCGAGCCTCGACCTCGACGCGTGGAGCGGCTACGAGCCCGACCTCGCGAATCTCAACGCCTGGTTCGAAGCGCTGGTGCAGACCTCGGAAGCTTCACTGCTGCGGGCGGCGCGCGCGCTCGACCCAGAGCTCATCGTCATGCTGCTGCGCTCGCGCATCGCCGTGGTGCAGAAGCCAAGCGGCGACGAAGACTGGCAGCCGCCCCCGGGCGCGCAGACGCTGGAAGGCCAGTTCTACTACACGGCGCTGGCGGACGGCGACGACGTCGAGCCGATCACCGCCCTGCTGCGCGCGCTCTTCGAAGCCGACTACTGGATGTATTTCCGCCTGATGCTGGGCACGATCTGGGAGCTCGACTCCGACAATCAGGAATACGCGCTGCGCTGGCGCGCCGGTAGGCTGGAAGATCTCGGCTTCCCGCGCTGGGAAGAGGCGATGCAGATCTACAAGTTCGTCCCGCCCAGCGAACGCGCGCGCATTTCGAGCCGCGCGCGCTCGCTCGATGTCGAGGACTGGCATCTGCCGATCTGGATCCCGCAGCTGCCGACCGCGCCAGGTCGGAACCACCGCGTGTTCGAAGCGATCTCGCGACTGGAAGCGGCGGAGCGCCGCGCCTGCTTCTACGCGTTCGTCGCCGTCGCCAACAAGATCGCGGTCGCGGATCGCCTGCCGATCGGCGACGCCGAGTCGATCCCGCGCGCCATCGAGAAGGCCGCGCGCTGGATCAGCCGAGGCCTCGAGCACATCGCGGCCGAGAGCGGGCTCGAGGATGCGGAGCTCCTGCGGCGCGTGGCGCTCGAACGGCTGTTCCAGGTGGGCGCGAACCTCGAGCCCGAGAACGCGCGGCGTTGAGGCTGCTGCTCGCCGCGGCGCGTTATCGGCTCGGATTGCCTGCGCCGCGTTGTCGCACGGCGCAGACGACGCAGTGGACCGCGCTGTCGGACGGGACGCGCCTGGCCACGCTCGTGGTGCGACCCGTCGACCGCATGCAGCCGCGCGCGCCCTCGGTCCTGGTGCGCACCGCGCACGCCGTCGACGCTCCAGCGCTGCGGCTCAGCGCGCATCTCGTGGCGCAGCAGGGGTACGCGGTCGTCGTGCAGTCGTGCCGCGGCCGAAGCCGCTCGGAGGGCCGCTTCGAACCGTTCGTCCACGAGGCCCGCGACGGTGCAGAGGCGGTCGAGTGGGTGGCGAGGCAGGCCTGGTTCGATGGGCGCCTGGCGCTGGCCGGCGCCGGCTACGCCGGCTACGCCGCCTGGGCCGCGTGCGCGGCGGAGGCGGTGAGCGCCGTCGTGGTGGGCTTCGCCGCGCGCGATCCCTACGCCTGGCTCCACGCCGGCGGCGCGCTGCGCCTGGACCTGGCCCTGCAGCTTTCCGTGGGCCTGGGGGAATCCGAGTTCGTGGCGCCGCAGCGCCTCGACCTGGCTCGCGCGGTCCGACACCGGCCGGTTCGAGAGGCCGACCGTGTCGCCCTGCGACGCTCGGATGCGTATCGAAGCTGGATCGACCATCCGGAGCGCGACGCGTTCTGGGACGCCTTGTGTCCGGCGCTGCCGCCGCGCTCGGCGCCGACCCTGATCATCGCGGGCTGGCACGAGCCCGCGCTGCTCGCGCAGCTCGCAGATCACGCGGCGCTCGGCGCGGTGTCGCAGCTGCGCGGGGGCGCGCCGCCCGAGCTCGTGATCGGCCCGTGGGCTCCGCACCGGCGCGCACGCGGCTGGCGGGAACGAGAGGACGCATCCTCGCCGGCGAGCGCGCTGCGCGCGGTGCTGTCCTTCCTGGATCGACACCTGCGCGGTTCATCGGAGAGCAGCGCCCCCGTGCGCGTCTACGTGCGCGGCGCGCGGCGCTGGCGCGAAGCTCCGGCCTGGCCGCCGCCGGGCGCCGAAGAGCGCAGCTTCCACCTGTGTGGCGAAGCGCGTGGGCACGACTCCGCTCGCGGCGGCTGCCTGGCCGAACGGCCGCCCGAAGGCGAGGAGCCCCCGGATCGCTTCGTCTACGACCCCGCAGACGCGGTGCCGAGCTGCGGCGTTGCGGCGCTCTGCGCACCCGCCGGAACGCACGACCCGCGCGAGATTGCGCGGCGCGGAGACGTGCTCTGCTACACGAGCGAGCCGCTGCTCGCGGACCTGGAGATCGCGGGGCCGGTGCGCGCCGTGCTGTTCGCGGCATCGGATGCGCCAGACACGGACTTCACGGCGAAGCTCGTCGAAGTCGCTGAAGACGGCAGCATCACGCATCTCTGCGAGGGCATCGTGCGCTGCAGAGCGCGCGCGGCAGGCGTCTGGCTCGCACCGGATCGCGTCGAACGACTCGAGATCGATCTCGGCGCGACGAGCTGCAAGCTCCGCGCGGGGCAGCGTCTGCGCGTCGAGATCTCCTCCTCGAGCTTTCCGCGCTTCGACCGCAATCCCAACACGCGCGCGGAGCCAGCCCGCGCCACAGAGGCGGATCTCGCAACGGCGCGACAGCGCGTGTTTCACGACGCACAGAGGCCGTCGCAGATCACGCTCCGCGTCCTGCCCTGCTGACGCACCGCGCCGCCAATTCGCGACGGGCCCGCCGGTGTGCACCGGCGGGCCCGATTCATCGTGCGAAGCCGCAGAAGATCTCCTAGAGATCGACTGCCTTCAGCGTCTTGCGCTTGTTGCCGAGCGCGCGCGTCTCGGCGCCCTTGATCAGCTCTCGAACTGCCTGATCGAGAGCGCCGTAGAACTCACCACCGACATTGCACTTCTTGACGGCGGCCTTGGTGCGAGACTTCGAGATGATCAGATCGCCCCCGCCCTTCTTCTTCGCAGCGGCCGGCTTCTTTCGAGCTGCCATTTTTCCTCCCAGTCGTGCTGGAAGCCTTCCAGCGTCTGCCCCCAAGCGTCGCGGCCACGATGCGACCGTTTTCGCCTCGCGCCACATCGCCTCGTGCCCCGGCACCAGCCGCGGCACGGCGGGCGGATCATAGACATTTTCGCGGGGGGGAGACAACGCAAATTCTGGCGTTTTCGGCCTCGAGAGCCCGAAAAGACGCCAATCGCGGGGTCGCAAGTCGGCGCCGTCGGCACACCGGGGCGCGGCACGGCGCGCTTCGAGGGATTCAAACGCGATGTCGCTCAGCCGCAAATCTCGCGTGCCAGAGCGGGCAGCACGCGCTCGATCGGATCCCGGATCTTCAGGGTGCAGCGCCCGTCGTACGGCGTCTCGGACGCGGTGAGGATCGCCGCCGGCGCCCCTGCGCGCTGCGCCACTTCGAACATCTCGTTGATGGGGCCGACCACGAGAGAGGTGCCGACGGCGACGAAGAGGTCGCAGCCAGCCGCCGCTCGCATCGCGCGCTCGAGATCCTCGGCCACCAGACCCTGACCGAACGAGATGGTCGCGGGCTTCCACGCCCCGCCGCAGGCGCAGCGGGGCACCGCCACGCCCGCCTCCCACTGCTGCTGCCCCACTTCGCGCGCGGCCTCGGCGCCGCAGGCGGTGCAGCGGATCCGACTGCCCGTGCCGTGGATGTTCACCAGCCGTTCACCGGGGAAGCCGCTGCGTTCGTGCAATCCGTCCACGTTCTGCGTGACCAGCAGGTCGATGTGCCCGCGGCTCGCGAGCTGAGCGAGCGCCCGATGTGCGGGATTGGGCGCTGCCCGGACGATCACCTGCCAGGTCTCGCCCGTGTAGCGCCAGTACTCGCGGCGCGCTTCCTCTCGCGCCAGGAAATCCTGGTACAGCACCGGTTGGTAGTTCTCCCAGCGCCCGCCGGGAGAGCGGAAGTCCGGGATCCCCGACGCGGTGGAGAGGCCCGCTCCGGTCAAGACCACCGGGTGCCGGGCGTCGCGCCAGAGCTCCGCGAGCCTATCGATTGCAACTTCGGCTGCGGACATCGCGGAACGACTCCCAGCTCCGCCGCTCGGACAGCGCAGGGCCTGCGCGGCGGCGTGCGCGGCGGCGTGCGCGCAGCGACGCGCCGGCGTTCACTCGTCGGTGACGCAGCCCTCGGACGCGGATTTCACGGTCTTGATGTATCGGGCCAGAGTTCCCCGCGTCGCCTTCAGCGCGGGTGCCTTCCAGCGTGCGCGCCGGCGCGCGATCTCCTCGGCGCTCACCTCGAGATCGAGCTTCCGCTGCTTCGCATCGATCGTGATCGTGTCGCCGTTCTCGATCAGCGCGATCGGCCCGCCCTCCTGCGCCTCCGGCGTCACGTGTCCGATGATGAAGCCGTGGGAGCCCCCGGAGAAGCGCCCGTCCGTGATCAACGCCACGTCAGCGCCGAGCCCGGCACCGACGATCGCCGAGGTCGGCGTGAGCATTTCGGGCATGCCCGGCCCCCCCTTCGGCCCCTCGTACCGGATCACCAGCACCTGACCCGCGCGGATCTCACCGCGCTCCAGGGCCGCGAGCATGTCTTCCTCGCGATCGAAGGCGAGCGCGGTACCGGTGAAGGCGAGCCCCTCCTTGCCGGTGATCTTCGCGACCGCACCGTCGGGCGCGAGGCTGCCGCGCAGGATCTGGATGTGGCCGCTCGGCTTGACGGGATCGTCCCAGGGGCGGATCACCGTCTGACCCGCGGCGAAGCCCGGCAGCTCGGCGAGGTTCTCCGCCAGCGTACGCCCGGTGACCGTGAGGCAGTCGCCGTGAAGCGCACCGTGCTCGAGCAGGAGCTTCAGCACGGCGGGCGTTCCGCCCGCTTCGTGCAGGTCCTGCATCACGTAGCGTCCACTCGGCTTGAGGTCCGCCAGGAAGGGGATGCGGTCGCTCACGGTCTGGAAGTCGTCGATCGTGAGCGGCACCTCGACGGCTCGTGCCATGGCGATCAGATGCAGCACCGCGTTGGTCGAGCCGCCGAGCGCCATCGTGATCGCCATCGCGTTCTCGAATGCCTCTCGCTGCATGATGTCCCGCGGCACGATGTCGCGTTCGAGCAGATGGCGAATGGCGGCGCCGGCGCGCAGGCATTCGTCGAGCTTGGCCGGATCCTCCGCCGGCGTGGACGAGCTGTAGGGCAGGCTCATCCCGAGCGCCTCGATCGCCGCTGCCATCGTGTTCGCGGTGTACATGCCACCGCACGCACCGGGTCCCGGGCACGCGTGTCGCACGATGTCGCGACGCTCCTCGTCGTCGATGCGCCCGGCGAGATACTCGCCGTAGGACTGGAACGCCGAGACGATGTCGAGCGCGCAGCCCGATCGATCCCGCCCCGGCCGGATGGTTCCGCCGTAGACCATGAGCGAGGGGCGATCGATCCGACCCATCGCCATCACGCAGCCCGGCATGTTCTTGTCGCATCCCGGCAGCGAGATGTTCGCGTCGTACCACTGGGCACACATCACCGTTTCGATCGAATCGGCGATGAGGTCGCGCGACTGCAACGAGTAGCTCATGCCCTCGGTGCCCATCGACATGCCGTCCGACACGCCGATGGTGTTGAATCGCATGCCGACCATGCCCGCCGCCACGACGCCCTCCTTCACGCGCGCGGCGAGCTCGTTCAGGTGCATGTTGCAGGAGTTGCCCTCGTACCAGGCGCTGGCGATGCCCACCTGTGCCTTGTCCATGTCCTCTTCGCTGAGGCCGGTCGCGTAGAGCTGCGCCTGGGACGCGCCCTGCGAGCGCGGCTGCGTGATGCGGCGACTGAACTTGTTCAGGGGCTGGGTCATGAGAGCTCCGACAGGTGGTGTGCGCCGAGTCGAGCGCACGAGCATCGACGCGATTCAGCGGACGCGCCGAGACGCTCGCGTGTCGGCTCGCGGGAGCGTCCAGCAGAGATCGCGGCCCAGGATACCCCAGACACGGCGCGCGGCCGTCGCCCTCACCGCGCCGGCGCCACGCCCGCCGCGCGCCACTTCAGCCGCGGCTTGGGCTCCGCGAGCCCGTGCAGGACCGCGTGCAGAATCTCGTTGCGGGCCTCCGCGGTCGGGCCGCCGCGCGCCGCCGGATCCCCGCCGACCGCGTCGCACGCGCTGATCAACAGCACGGCCGCCAGGCGCGCGGAGACATTGCGGCGCAGCTCGCCGCGTCGCTGCCCTCGGCGCACGACTTCCTCCGCGAGCTCGTGGAGCGGGCTCGGCGCCGGCTGCTCGCGATCGCGGCGGGTGGGCGCCGGCGCCAGACAGGCCCGCGGCGGCTGCGCGACGAGCACCTCGGCCAGGACGCGCAGCTCCGAGAGCGCGCTGCCGCGCGGGCCGCCGAGGCGCGCTCGCAACGCCCGGGCGAGATCCCGATCGAGCGCCTCCCGCAGCGCTGCCTTGCCCCGGAAGTGCAGGAAGAAGGTGCCCCGCGCGACATCGGCCGCCGCACAGATCTCCTCGATCGTGATCACTGCGAAGGGCCGCGCCGCGCACAGGCGCATGGCCGCCTCGAAGATCTCGGATCGAGTGCGCGCTTTCTTGCGCGCTCGGCGCGGCGACGGGGCTGCGCCGCCACGCGCACGCTTTCCGCCGGATCGCTGAGCCGGAGACACGACAAATACACTATTAATCTAAAAATAGACTTATGTCTATTAAATCGTCAAATGGCTGATAGTCATGAATTTTTTGTTTCGATGATTCGGATACCTCGAGCAAGCGACACGCGCGAGCGGCGAGCCGCGAGAGCCCGAGAGTCCCTTGCCGCGCGCGGAGCCTGGCCCCCCGCAGCGGGAGCCCCGATCAGCCCGCCGTCGCCTGCGTGGCTTCGGGAGCTTCGGGCACGGGCTCGAAGCCGCGGCTGCGCAGGATCTCGTGGGCCACCGCCTCTTCTTCGCGGTGCACCGCCACGGCCACGACATCTCCGCTCTCGAGGGACAGCTTCGCGTGCATCGGGATCACCCGGGCTCCGCGCAGCACGCACAAGACCACGAAGGTCTCGCGGCCGGCCACTGCCGGCTCCTCGATCTTCTCCTGCGCGCTCGCCGCGCCCGTGCGCCTCCAGCGCTCGATCGCCACGTTGCCGTGGCGCGTGCGCACGTCCCAACGCTCCAGATCGTGGGGGCCCTCGAAGAG
>Ga0224500_10001339_pt1 | contig 14705 bp, 14 predicted proteins | sample SF_Oct11_sed_USG_FD_168126 | JGI IMG/M metagenome (GOLD analysis project Ga0224500, IMG submission 168126) | Sediment microbial communities from San Francisco Bay, California, United States - SF_Oct11_sed_USGS_4_1 | ecosystem: Environmental > Aquatic > Marine > Sediment | place: USA: California... | reverse complement strand
GCACCTGGTCCTGACGAACGACCCGGTCAAGGCGCGCGAGGAGCAGCACCGGGCATTCCTCAAGGTCATGAGCAACGAACGAGGGCCGAAGTACCTCGAGTCGGTCTACCTGTTCGGGACGCCCGACGAGATCATCGCCTCGCTCCAGGCGAGGGTGGACGCCGGGGTCGAGTACTTCTTCCTGCACACGATGACCCCCGATCCGGACCAGCTCCAGCATTGGGTCGACGAGATCATCCCCAACGTCAGGTTCCCCACGACGGCCGGGCCGGTCCGACGGCCGCCGACTCCCTGGCGATGACGCAGCGTGTCGGGCTGATCGGCAAGCCGCTCCGGCGGCGGCACTCCCAGGTCATGCATGACGCTGCGTTCGACGCGGCGGGGATCGACGCCCGATACGTCCTCCTGGAGCTCGAGCCCGAGGAGGTCGAGGCCGCCGTGGCCGCGGCGCGTGGCGAGGACTGGCTCGGCCTCGGCGTCACGGCACCGTACAAGCGCGTCGTCGCCGGCCTGTGCGACGACATCGATCCCGAGGCCGCCAGGATCGGCGCCGTGAACAACGTCGCGCGTACCCCGGCGGGTGGCCTGGTGGGGTTCAACACGGATGCCCCCGGCTTTCGTGCCGGCGTCGAGCTCGCGATGGGCCGATCGCTCCACGGATCGACCGTGGTCGTCGCCGGGGCCGGCGGGGCGGCCCACGCGGTCGTCTTCGCCTGCCTCGACGCAGGCGCGCGGCACGTGACCATCGGCAACCGCACGGTCTCGGCCGCGGCGGCACTCGCCGAGCGGTTCGGCGACATCGGACCGGGCACCGTGCAGGCGGTGGCCCTGGGCGACCCGGCCTTCGAGCGGGCCCTCCGGTCCGCGGATGTCGCGGTGAACGCGACGACGGTCGGCATGGTGGACCCGGGGACGACGATCGACGTCGCCCTCCTGCCCGTGACGGCCACGGTCTTCGATCTCGTGTACGTTCCGCCCGAGACGCCGCTGCTCCGCGCGGCTCGGGCCCACGGCCTGCGCGCCGCCAACGGATCGGAGATGCTCATCGCCCAGGCGGCCATCGCGTTCGAGCGCTGGACCGGCGTAGGCGGGATGGCGGACGTCATGCGTTCGGCGGTCGCACCGCTGCTGGCCGACCCAGCGGCCACGGCCTGAGATGCGCCTCACCACGGTCCTGGACGAGGGCCGGTACCGGCCCGTCGCGGTGCGCGACGACGACATGGTCGTCGTGATCGACACCCGGGCGACCGGCCTGGCCGGCATCCGGGCCCTCGCAGCCGGTGGTACCACGGCACTGGCCAGGCTCGAGTCGTGGCTGGAGCGGCAACCGGCAGAGGTGGGGACGCCGCTGGCGGATGCGATCCTGGGCCCGGCCGTGCCGGATCCGGGGGCGATCTACACCATCGGCCTGAACTACGACGACCCCGCCGCGCCCGATGCGGAGCGGCCCGAACGCCCCCTCGTCTACGGCAAGGCTCCATCGTCGGTGGCGGGCCATGGCGCGGCGCTCACATGGGACCGCTCGGTGACGGCCAACGTCGACGCCGAATGCGAGCTCGGCGTCGTCATCGGCGAGACCGCGTGGGCCGTGACGCCCGGCGACGCGCTCCGCCATGTGTTCGGCTACACGATCATCGACGACGTGTCCTCGCGGGATCCGTGGCTCGACGGCGACCAGTGGCTCATCGGCAAGTCGATGCCCGGCTTCTGCCCGGTGGGCCCGTGGGTCGTGACGCGAGACGCGATCGACCCGGCGGACATCCGGCTCGGCTGCACGGTCAACGGCGTGGCGATCCAGGACGACCGCACCGCCCGGATGCGGACGTCGATCGCGGAGGTCATCGCCTATCTGAGCCGCCACGTCGAGCTGCGCCCCGGCGACCTGATCGCGACCGGTACGCCGGCGCGGCTGACCGGACGATATGGGCCCGAGCGACATCTCCAGGTAGGCGACGTCGCGACGGCCTGGATCGAGGGTATCGGCGAACTGACGACCACCATCCGCTGACCGTGAGGAGAGGACGCCCATGAAGCCCGCGACCGTGTTCCTGGGGGAGATGACGACGCTCGAGGTGGAGGCCTTCCTGGAGGACCACCAGACGGTGATCGTGCCCGTCGGTTCCACCGAGCAGCACGGTCCGCACGCCCCATTGCTGACCGACGTGCTCATCCCCCAGGAGGTGGCCCGCCGGGTGGCGCCCCGGGTCGGCGCCGTGGTGGCGCCGCCGGTCAACTACTCCCTGTCGTACCCGCACGTCGGGTTCACGGGCCTCGTCCACATCCGGATCCCGACCTTCATGGCGCTCATCGAGGATCTGTGCGCGTCGCTCGCGTCGATCGGGTTCAAGCGGATCGTCTTCCTCAACGGTCACTACGACAATACCTATGCGATCGCGTACGCCTGCGCCAACGCGGCCGACCGCATGCCGGCCGACGCACACGCCTTCCCGGTCAACTACTGGGACGGCATGACGCCGGACGAGGCGGCCGAGTTCTTCGACCCGTCCAACGGCCTCCACGCCAACCGCGGTGAGACCTCGGCCGTGCTCGCCATCGCCCCGCACCTTGTGGACATGGAGCGCGCGAACGTCGAGTTCCCGCCGTTCCCCGATGTCACGAGCCCGGCGCCCGTCCACACGGCATTCTTCTTCTCGGCCCCCGGATCCGTTCACCGCGCGACCCACTCCGGGACCTGGGGTGACCCGCGCGAGTCGACGGCCGAGTTCGGGGAGCGCTACCTCGACGTCGTGGTGGCCTCGACGCAGCGGATCCTCGACGACATCGAGCGGACGTTCGCGGCGATGCCCCCGCGCTAGGCGCGCATTCGGCCAGGCGGCCGGGGTCCCTGAGTCCGAGACCCGTCAGGCGGCCTCGGCCGGGAACCAGGCACCTGCGCGCATGACCCGCAGAACGCGGAGCGCGGGATCCAGCTCGACCAGGTCCGCGCGCTGGCCGACCGCGATGCGGCCGCGGTCCGACACGCCGAGCAGGTCCAGCGGGTTGCGGCTGGCGGCCGCGACCGCGACGGGCAGCGGTATGCCGGCCGCGACGAGGTTGCGGACGGCGGCATCCAGGGAGAGGACCGAACCGGCCAGGGTGGCCGTCCCGACGAGGGTGACGCGCTGCCCCACGACTTCAACGTCGAGACGCCCGATCCGGCCACGCCCATCGCCCGTCCCGGCGAGTGCCACGGCGTCGCTCACCAGGAGCAGTCGATCCGACGGCTTGAGTCGCCTGACGAGCGACCACAGCGCCGGGTGGACGTGGATCCCGTCGGCGATGAGCTCCACCCAGACGGCATCGTCGAGCAGGGCGGCAAGGGCCACCCCGGGCGCGCGATGATCGAGGCCGCTCATCGCGTTGAAGAGATGCGTCGTTGACGTCGCGCCGGCCGCGTAGCCGGCCCGCGCCTCGTCGAGGGATGCGGCCGAGTGCCCGATCGAGGTCGCCACGCCCTGGTCGCGAAGCCAGCGGATGAGGTCGATCGCTCCGGGCAGTTCGGGCGCGATGGTGAGCAGCCGGAGGCCATCGACGAGCGGGCCGAGGACCACGCCGGGTACCGCGGCCGGGACCTGGAGGTACTCCGAGGCGTGCGCGCCTCGCCGGGCCGGGGCGAGGAAGGGTCCCTCGAGATTGAAGCCGAGCGGCTCGGCTCCGTCTGGCGGCGCGTCGGGCAGCCAGGTCCGGACCCGCTCGGCGAAGGCCGCGAGCTCGTCCAACGGCGCGGTCACCGCGGTCGGCAGGAAGGACGTCACCCCGCGCCGCAGGAGCCGGCGGGCCATGCCGTCGAGCGCGGCACGATCGCCCATCGCGTCGTGGCCGCCCCAGCCGTGCACGTGGACGTCCACGAAGCCGGGGGCGAGGTACGGGCCATCCGTGGCGGGAGCATCCTCGTCGAGGATCACGTCGGCGATCCGCCCGTGCTCGATCGCGATCCGGCCGCCGGCGATCCGATCGTCGAGGACCAACCGGCCGCTGACGGTGGAAGCCGATCCGGTGATCATCGCTCGGTGGCGGCGAGATCCGGGATCTCGACGTCGAAGGTGACGCCGAGGCCGTAGCGTTCGGCTGAGTAGCGCGATTCGGTCGCCTCGATGCGGCGGCCGTGGCTGTCCAGGATGACGCGCCGTTCCACCAGCAACGGGTCACCGCTGCGCAGCTCGAGGGTCGCGGCGTCCTCGGCCGTCGCGGCGGCCGCGGAGATCGTGCCGGATCCTCGGCGCAGCACGAAGCCAGCCCTGCCGAGCGTTTCGTGGAGTGAACCTCCGGCAAGATCCGCCGTCATGACCGCATCGGCACAGGCGCCGATCAGCACCGCCGATTCGAGCGCGATGGGCTGACGATCCGCCAATCGCAATCGCCGCAGGTGCACGACTGCCTGCCCGGCCTGGATGCCGAGGTCCTCGGCCTCGGCGGGCGTGGACGGACGGAGGACTCGGGTGAGCACGCGCGAACTCGGGATGCGACCCGCTCGGAGCATTTCCTGGGTGAACGTCATCAGGCGATTCGCTCGCCGGTACGCCGGTGGCTGGGCAACGAAGCTGCCGCGTCCCGGGGCTCGTTCGATCAGGCCATCCTCGAGCAGCCGCTGCATGGCATGCCGGGCGGTCATCCGGCTTACGCCGAACTCGGCGCACAGCTCGGCGTCCGATGGGAGTCGGGCACCCGGCTGCAGGGCCGACACTCGCTCGCGCAGCGCCTGCTCGATCTGGCGGTACTGCGGCTGGTAGCCCGTCACGCCCATCACGAGTCCACGCTGCCAGGGGCTGAACGTTGCTTCCGAGCCACGCGGTCGGTCCCGTGTCCGGCCATCCCTCTCGCGACCGCCCACGACTTCGGCGCCTCCGTGGTCATCCTGACCCGGTCGGGATGGCGGCTGATGGGCTCCGGATCGGCCATCTCGCTCAGCTGACGCTTGTTACCCGGGTATAGGCGGCCGCTACCACCACGATGATCGACCCGAAGAGGATCTGGCGCACTGCTTCAGGGAAGCCCAGCGCGGTGAGCAGCGCGCTGATGACCGTCAGGATGAGCGCGCCGACGATCGTCCCTCCGAAGCCACCCCGTCCGCCGAAGATCGAGGTCCCCCCGATCACAGCCGCCGCTACGGACGGCAGGACCAGGGAATCGGCCAACGTCACGCTGGCCACATTCGTCAGACCGGAAAGAAGAAGGCCAGCGAGGGCCGCCATCAGCGCCGAGAGGACATACAGCGTGATGAGCACCTGCCAGCTGCGTGCGCCGGAGAGACGCGCCGCCGTCGGGTTGTCGCCGATCGCGAACAGCATCCGACCAAAGCCGGTCCTTCTCAGGCCGATGAGGATCAAGGCGGTCAGCGGAATGAAGACGACCAGGCTGTATGGCAACAGCTCCCCGAGTCGCTCCGAACCGATGGTTCGCAGCACGGGTGGCACTCCCGTGGAACTCTGGACGGTCAGGATCTGCCAGGCGTTGGCGAGTCCGAGCACCACGAAACTGACGCCCAGGGACATGATCAGCGGGTGCACGCGGAATATCCCCACACCGATACCGGTGAGGAGGCCGGCCAAGGCGGCCGCCGTCAACGCAACCGCGATCCCGATCTCGAAACCTGGTCCATGCAGGAGTGAGGCGACCATGAATCCGGCCATCGAGGCGACAGCACCCACCGAGAGGTCGATGCCGCCGGTGAGCATCGTCAGCGTCTGGCACCCGGCGAGGATGGCGAGCGGCACGGCCGCACGCAAGATGACCCCTGCCCAGTCGGCGTTGACCACGCCGGGGCGCACGAGGGCGTAGATCACGACGATGACGATCAGGAGAGCGGAGATGGGGACGACAGGCTGCTCGCGGAGTAGGCGACTCCAGCCGCCCGGGATCCTGGCGCCCCTCGTGCTGATCGAACTGGTCATCGTCGACTCCGACGCCACTGGATGAGGCTGCCGAACATGACCACGCCGATGAGGATCAACCCCTGGCTGACCAACGCCAGGTTCGGGTCGAGGCTCAGGAAGGCCATGTCATTCTGGATCAGCACGAGGATCAGGACCCCGATCATCGGCCCGAAAACGCCGCCCCTTCCGCCAGCCAGGCTGACGCCGCCGAGGACGACTGCGGCCACGCTCATCAGCGTGTACGGGCCCGGGACGGGGTTGCCGATCCCAGTGCTGGCGGTGAGGCTGATCCCCGCAAGCGCTGCGAAGAGTCCCGTTGTGGCGTAGGCGATGACCTTGGTCGGGCCGACCGCGACTCCGCTCCGGAATGCGGCCAGCCGGTCGCTGCCGATCGCGTAGATGGACAGGCCGACGGTCGATCGACGGAGCGGGATCCAGATCACGGCCACGACGACGATCAGCACGACAGCGGCCTTGGGGATCCAGTCAAACCCGGCCGGCCCAAGGACGAGGTCCTTGAGCCACTGGGCAGAACCTCCCGCCGGCGTCTTCAGGACCAGCAATGCAGCACCTGCCCACACGAAGGACATGGCCAGCGTGACCACGATGTCCGGCACCCGCGTGATGACGATGACCGCGCCGTTGACGGCTCCGATGATGAGGCCCAGGATCAGCACGGCCAGGATGACCGCCACCCCGAACTCCTCGCTCTGGTCCTTCATCTGCGAAGCGGCCACGACGCTGGTCAGGGCCATCATCGACCCGATCGAGAGATCGATCCCGCCCCCGATGACGCAGACCGCCTGGGCGACGGCCGCCAGTGCCAGGGGCAGGACCGAGATCGCGAGCCCCTGGATCCCTGGGGCACCGTACGAGGGATTGATCACCTTCGTGAAGGCGAGCAGGACTGCGAGGAGGGCAATCAGGCTCAGGGTCCAGCCGTTGCGCCGGGCCCATGCAACCAGTGCGTCGACCACCGGGCGGCCACGCGTGTCGACGATCGGACCGGCCACGGCGCTCATGTCGAGCGCTCGCGCGTGGTCGGCCCGGCCACGGCGACGTCCGTGACCGTGTCAGCGGGTGCATCCGATGGCAGATCGTACGCGGCGCGCAGCAGCGTCGGTTCGTCCGAATCGGCCGCATCGATCTCTGCCACGACTCGCCCACCGAAGATCACGATGGTGCGGTCGCACACGAGCTGGATCTCCTTCAACTCCGAGGTGTAGAAGAGCACGGCCGCGCCGGCATCGGCCAGATCGCGCAGCAGCAGATAGATCTGGCTCTTGGTGCGGATATCGATCCCGCGGGTCGGGTCGAAGCACAGCATCGTCTGGACCCCGCCTGCCACCCACCGAGCGATGGTCACCTTCTGCTGGTTCCCGCCAGAGAGCTGTCGGACCTCCCCGCCCGCGCGGGCATCGATCTGGAGCGCTTCGACAGCCGCGTCCACCCGCGTTCGTTCGGCGACCAGGTTGATCCATCCCCACTGTCGTATCCGGGATGTGAGCGGTAGCGCGATGTTCTCGGTGATCGAGCGCTGCATGAGGAGCGCATCGGCACGATCTGCTGCGACGTAGACGACCCCGGCGCGGATGGCGTCTGCAGGGTGATGGAACGTGACGGGCGCACCGTCGAGGAGCATCTCGCCGCCATCCGGCCGCTCGGAGCCCGACAGGATCTCGAAGAGTTCGTCCTGTCCCTGACCCTCGAGTGCGACGACGCCCAGCACCTCGCCACGATGGAGCTCGAACGAGACGTCCCGGAGCTTGTGTTTGGCGCTCAGTGATCGAGCGGTAAGGCGGGGTGTGGCCTCGGGCGGCCGGGCAGCACCCGCGTCGCGCCGGGCCGTGCGTGGTGGCACGGCCTCGGCAACATCCCCGATCATCAGCTCGACGATGCGCTCCTCGGCCCCGTCGGTCATGTCGACGACGCCGACCGTGGTCCCTTCCCGCAGGACCGTCGCTCGGTCACACACCGCCGCGATCTCGATCATCCGGTGCGAGATGAAGATGACCGACCGATCCGCTCCGCGATGGCCGTCGACCACGGCCAGGACGCGCTCCGTCAGATTGGCAGGTAGCGCCGCGGTCATCTCGTCGAGCATGAGCACGTCCGGTTCGATGGCGAGCGCACGCGCTAGGTCGATGATCCTGAGGGTCGCGAGCGGGAGGACCCTGGCCAGCTCGGAAAAGTCCAGGTTCTCGATCCCGAGTTCAGCGAGCCAATGTCGGAAGGATTCCTCGGGCGTCTTGGTCAGGCGCAGATTGGAACGGACATCCAGGTCCGGGATCAGGGCTGGTTCCTGGTACACGGAGACGACGCCACCACGTCGCGCCTCTGCGGGCGAGTGAGCCATCCGCTCCCGCCCCCCGACGACGATCCGACCGCTGTCCGGTCGCACGGCGCCGGTCAGGATCTTCACGAGCGTGCTCTTGCCGGCGCCATTCGCGCCCATGAGGGCGTGGACCTCACCTGGTCGGACGGCCAGCGAGGCCGAGCGCAGGGCGACCACGGCACCATACGTCTTGGCAACGTCCGTGGCCTCGAGCAGGAGTTGGGTCCTGAGCGTCATCGTCCTCTCGGGTAGGAAGAAGGGGACGCCGACGAAGCCGGCGTCCCCCTCCTGTTCGGCCTGAGGGGAGGTTACTCTCCCGGGCCCTTGCAGGCGATGGCCTGCTCCGGCGTGTACGTGGTCCAGCCGTCGATCGTGACACTGAGCGGCCAGAGCGGGCTGAGCCCCTCGACCGTCTGCCACGACTTGAGGGTGGCCTTGCCCTCCTCGGACTGGTTGTCGGCCAGGACCGGGCTCAGCAGGATCGTGTTCGGCAGGGGTGCCGAGGCATCTGCCGTGACCGTTTCGCCGTTGAGCAGCTTGAGCGCCAGGTTGACGCCCGCGCCGCCGACCGATGCGGTGTTGGTCACAGCCGCGCCGACGAGGCCGGGATAGTTGACGTCGTCGAGCAGATACGCGGCGAACGCTCCGAGGTCTGCGCCGACGATCGGCTTGTAGGGCTTGCCTGCCGCCTTGACGGCGTCGACCACCTGCGAGTCCATGCCGGACGTCCAGATCCCATCGACTTTGTCGTACTCACCACTCGAGATGAACTCGTTGGCCAGGTTGGTCGCCGTCGTGGGATCCCACCCAGTGTGGACCCCATCCTCGTTCGGGACCACCGTGATGCCGGGGAATTCAGCTAGGGCCTTCTTGAATCCGACATCGCGGTCGGTGTCGGCCGGGTGGCCGGCGATGCCGCGGGTGTACCAGACGCTGCCATTGCCGCCGAGCTGTTCGAACAGCCACTTGGCGCCAAGGTACGCGTAGTCGACCTGGTTGTTGTAGAACTTCCAGGTCTCCTCATCGCTGACGCCCGCATCCACGGCGACGGTGATGATGCCGGCCGCCTGGGCCTCGTCAAGCGCGGCCTGGAGACCATCGGCGGTGCTCGGGTTGAAGACGATCGCGTCGGGCCCTGCGGCGATAAGCGTGCGCAGGTCCGCGAGCTGCTGCGCGGTATCCGCATTGCGCGCGATCATGTTGACGCTCTCGACCTGGCCGGAGGCCAGCGCCTCGGCCTTGGCGGTGCAGTTCTGCTCCTCGCGGAAGCCGTTGCCGGTGCCGCCGGTGTTCGAGAACCCGATCTTGTACATCGCCGCCGGAGCCTCCGACGGTGCCTCGGACGGCGCTTCGGACGGTGCAGCCGCGCTCGGCGCTGCTGCGCTCGGAGCGGTGGACGAACCACTATCGCTACAGGCGACCGCGAACAGCGCGAACGCCGTCAGGACGACGAGCCACTTGGCTCGTGTCGTGCCCTGTCCCTTCATGTGCTCTCCTCCTTGACGAACGGCGAGCCGAACGGCTGCGCCGCGGAACGATGGCCCCCCTCTGCCTGGGGCTTCGTACATCGCATTATGTCCGGGTCACCTCCTCGCGTGGGATCGCCGTCACCTCGTCATTATCGCGGACGATGGCACGGGCGATCCGCCGTGCGTGCTCTCGATAGGCGTCGTCGAACAGTTCCAGCGAGCGCTCGGCGCCTACGACCGAGGCCCTGGTGATGACGGGCGGCAGGGCGGCCCGCTCCGCCAGGAGCTGGCCGGTTCGCACCTTGATGCAGTTGACGATCGTGACCGCGGCGATGGTCGTGCCGGGGCCGACCGGAGCCTCCACGCCCTCGATCTCGACGAGCGCATCGGCATGGGGCGAACACAGATCGATGACCAGGTCCGCCTCATCGAGCAGGCGTGATCCCGTGGTGGGCTCGGGGTCGCTCGACATGGACTGAGCGACGGAGGTGACCGCGATCACCCGAAGGCCCCGCCGACGGGCGGCTCGTGCCATCTCGACCGGCACGGCCGTGGTCCCGCCCGCGGAGAAGACGATCAGGACGTCGTCCGGCCGGAACCGGAAGTTGTCCAGGATGACCTCAGCCAGGCCGGGCATGCGTTCGATGAACATCGCCTGGCGCTGGCCATTCGCCCCGACGACCTGGGTGTGGAACGTCATCGACAGCTCGACGATCGGGTTGAAGCCGGGGTATGAGCCGTAGCGCGGGAACATCTCCTCGACCGGGATCCTCGAGTGACCGGTCCCGAACAGATGGACCAGTCCATCCGCGGCGATCGCCTCGGCACACCATTGGCTGGCGGTCTCCATCGCCCCGGCCTGGGTTGCCGCCAGCCGGTCCAGGATCGGCCGGGCGCGGTCCAGCCAGGCCAGCACCGGCACTTCGGCGGGCGCGCTCACGCGGCACCCCCCGGCTGGGTCCGGCGCTGTGCCAAGCGAACGTCGCCGCGCATCGGCATCAGTAGCCGCCCTCGTTCCCGCCGCCGGCCGAAGCTACGGGGGCGGAGCCGGCCTTGCGGGCACGGAAGTCGTCGATGATCGCCTTCGTCGCGGTCGCCCCGATCCGGGTCGTGCCGAGGGCCATGACCTCGAGCAGCGCATCCAGCGTGCGAACGCCGCCGGCGGCCTTGACCTGGACGTGCGGTGAGCTGTTCGCCCGCATGAGGCGGAGGTCGTCGTGAGTGGCGCCGCCCGGCGCAAAGCCGGTGGACGTCTTGACGAAATCGGCCCCGGCCGCCTCGGACAGGTGACAGGCGCGGACCTTCTCGTCGTCGGTCAGGTAGGCGTTCTCGAAGATGACCTTCACGATCGCGCCGGACGCGTGGGCCACCTCGACCACGGCGCGGATGTCCTCCTCCACGTCCGCGTCGCGTCCGGACTTGAGAGCCCCGATCTGGATCACCATGTCCAGCTCCGTGGCCCCGTCGGCGAGTGCCTGGCGCGCCTCGAAGACCTTGGTCTCGGTGCGGTGATCGCCGTGAGGGAAGCCGACGACCGTCCCGACCGCCACGTCGGTGCCATCCAGGATGGCCGTTGCCCGGCGTACGTCGGTCGGCCGGACGCAGACCGATGCCACGGCGTACTCCGCCGCGAGCCGGCAGCCGTCGGCCACGAACGCGTCGTCGAGTTCCGGGCGCAGGAGCGAATGATCGATCGCCTTGGCGATGTCGCGCTCGGTCAGGGAATCGATCGTCAGCCTCATGACGCTCACTTGATGTAGGGGCGAAGGACGTCGCGGGCGAGCAGGAACCCGCGCTTGATGAGCTCGTCGGTCTCCTCGAATCGGCGGTCCTCGTGTTCGATGATGATGTCGCCGTCGTACCCGGCTCGGTACAGGTCCGCGTGGAACCGCGCCCAGTCGACATCGCCGAGCCCGGGCAGACGCGGCACCTGCCAGCCGATCCCGGACGACAGCGTGCCGCGTTCGTACAGGCCGTCCCGGTCGATCGTCACGTCCTTGGCCTGGACGTGCAGGATGTGCGGCCCGAATTCCTTGATGAAGCGGGTCTGGTCGATCATCAGCCAGACCAGGTGTGAAGGGTCGTAGTTGAGGCCGACGGTGTCGCCCCAGGTCTCGAGGATGCGGCGCCAGATGTAGGGCGACCAGGCGATGTTGTGTCCGGCCGGCCACTCATCGGCGCTGAAGATCATGGGGCAGTTCTCGATCGTGATCTTGCGTCCGTGATCCCGGGCGAAGGCTACGATGTCCGGCCAGACCCGGAGCGCGACGTCCCAGTTCTCGTCCTGCGTCCTGGACGCGTCGCCGCCCATGAACGTATTGACCAGGCCCACGTCCATCTTCTCCGCCGCGGTGATGACGTGCCTGAGGTGGGCGATGACCTCCTCGCGATGGGCGGGATCCGGGTGGAGCGGGTTGGGGTAGTAGCCCAGGGCGGAGATCGAGAGACCTCTCGCCTCGATCCCGGCGCGCACGTCCGACGCTTCGTCGGCGGACAGGTCGGCGACATCGATGTGACTGGTCCCGGCATATCGCCGGGTCGGGCCGGACGACGCCGGCCAGCATGCGACTTCGAGGCTTTCGAAGCCGTTGGCGGAGGCCCACTCGACGACATCGGTGAGGGGTGTGGACGGGAATGGTGCGGTCAGCAGGCCGAGCTTCATCGTGTCGCTTCCTCCTTGGCCGGCAAGTTGGCGATGGGCGTGCGCGCGACGTCCACCCAGCGTCCGGTGCGGGCGCTCTCGGCGATGGCCTCGCCGATGAGCATCTCTTCGTGACCGTCGGCGAACGTGGGATAGCCGGGGCGGGAGGAGGCCGCCCCGGCTACCACGTCCGCGTACACGGCACGGAAATGGGCACAGAAGGTGTCGAAGAACCCCTCGACGTGTCCGCCGGGCAGCGCGGCGGCCGCCTGCCCGGCCGGACCCATCAGGGCCGGATTGCGGATGAGGATCTCGTTGGGCCGATCCCGGTGGCCGAGCCACGCCTGGTCGGGCTGCTCGGAATCCCAGGCCCATGCGGATGTCGAGCCATCGATCTCGTACTGCAGTGAGTTCTTGCGCCCGGCACTGATCTGGCTGATCGCCAGCGCACCGCGAGCGCCGTTCTCGAACCGGAGCAGGATCGTCGCCGCGTCCTCGGTGGCGATCCGTCGCTCGACCGTTTCCGCGGCTCGATCCGTGGAGAAGGTCTCCACCGGGCCGGTCGGCTCCCGGCGCGTCTCGATGAAGGTCGCCAGGTCCGCCACCACGGCCACGATGCGCTGGCCGGTCACGTAGGTCATGAGATCCAGCCAGTGCGAACCGATGTCCCCGACGGCCCGCAAGGCTCCGCCGCGGTCCGGCTGGAGCCGCCAGTTCCAATCGCTGTCCAACAGGAGCCAGTCCTGGAAGTAGCGTCCGGTCACGAGTCGCACATCGCCGATGGCCCCAGCCGCGATCCGCTCGCGAGCATCCTGGTTGAGCGGGTAGTAGCGGATATTGAAATTCGTGGCATTGACGAGGCCGGTCGAGGCCGCCAGGTCGACCAGCTCGGCCGATTCCGACGACGTCATCGCCAGCGGCTTCTCGCACACGACATGCTTGCCGGCGGCGAGGAGCAGCTTGGTCTGTGCTGCGTGCAGGTCATTGGGCGAGGTCACGTGGACGACATCCACGGCGGGATCACCGAGCATCTCCTCGAGACTGGCGTACGCCTTGACCACGCCGAGGGTGTCGGCTCGTGCGGCGCCGCGCTCCGGCGAGCTGCCCAGGACACCCCTGAGTTGCACCCCGATGCGGCGCAGCGCTTCCACGTGGACGGTCCCGATGAATCCGGTCCCGATGACGGCGGCACCGACGTCGGCGATCCTGCGCATGTCCGGATCCGCACTCCTGTCCGCTCGTCTCGCGGGGCCGGTGGTCCAGGGCCGGCCGCCGCGAACGGGATTGTCTAGACAGTCTAGATGGATGGCGGGATCGTACGTGGCCGGGTCCAGGCGGTCAAGACCCTGGGCGCTCGAAACGGTCTGCCCTCGACGCTCCGCCGGGTCGGTGATCGATTATCGAGGATCGCAAGCGTGCACGCGTGCGTCGATCCGATTCCGGCGTCGTGCCGGCCACTTCCAGCGGCGCAACCGAGCTCGTGGCGCGCGGCTGCCGGATGCCGTTCCGATGTCAATCCGAGCGCGGCGATCCTCCCGTGGCCGCGATGTCATCGGTGATCACCGTGAGCCCCGAATGGTGGCGCAACAGCGACGCCGGCACCTCCGGCGTGACCGGCCCGTCGAGGGCCCGGTGCAGGATCTCCGCCTTCGGCGCGCCCGTGGCCAGGAGCCAGATCTCCCGGGCCGCCAGGATGCCGGCCATCCCGAGCGTGACGCCATGGGTGGGAGGCGGGTCTGCGCCGTAGCCGATCGCGGATGCTCGCGTACTGGGAGCCAGCCGGACCACGCGAGTCGGGGCGTCACCCGCGGAGCCCGGCTCGTTCATGCCGACATGTCCGTTGCGACCCAGACCAAGGACCACGAGGTCGAGACCGCCCACAGCGGTCACGGCCGCGTCGAACGCGACGCAGGCGGCCGCCGGATCCGGCCCATCGACGTCGAAGCCGACGAACCCACCTGGTCGCGGGTCGAGCTGATCCAGCAGGAAGCTGCGCAGCTGCGAATCGCAGCGAGCCGGATGGCCGCTCGGCAGCCCCAGGTACTCATCGAGCATGACGACCGTCGCCCGCGCCATCGACACGCGCCGGTCCAGGAGGGTTGCGGGCAGTCGCCGGTACACCGGCAGCGGCGTGGCGCCGGTCGGCAGGCAGACGACGAGATCAGGCTTCGCCTCCAGCCGATCGGCCAGCAGCAGGGCCACACGGTCCGGCCATGCCGCGGCCGGGACGATCTCCGGCTTCACCTCGCCGGCCAGGGCAGGATCCCGCCCCCGAGCGGCGCGCGGGATCTCATGCGCCCGAGACCACTCGATCCATGAAGTCGCCCGTTGTCTCGTCCTTGAGGATCAGCTTGTGGCGGCCATCCGGGAGTATCTCGCGCTTGATG
>Ga0224500_10001338_pt1 | contig 14709 bp, 17 predicted proteins | sample SF_Oct11_sed_USG_FD_168126 | JGI IMG/M metagenome (GOLD analysis project Ga0224500, IMG submission 168126) | Sediment microbial communities from San Francisco Bay, California, United States - SF_Oct11_sed_USGS_4_1 | ecosystem: Environmental > Aquatic > Marine > Sediment | place: USA: California... | reverse complement strand
GCGGCGTCGTGGGCGGCGTGCTCGTCGGCATCGTGGCGCCGCTCGTGCTGCCGGGCTACCTGGAGCTCGAGATCGCGCTGGTCGTCGTGGCCCTCCTCGCGCTCTACCTCAACCTCGACCGCCCCCGGCCGATCGTCGCCATGTTCGCGGTCGTGGCCGCCTTCACCGCCGGCGCCCTCGCCTGGCGCGTGCACTCCTTCACCGAGGACACGGTGCTCGTCGAGCGCAACTTCTACGGCGTGCTGCGCGTGAAGGAGGTGCTCGCGCGCAGCAACGATCCCGAGACGCGCTACCGCTCGCTCGTGCACGGCGCCATCCTGCACGGCGAGCAGTGGATGAGCGAGAAGTACCGCCGGGCGGCGACCACCTACTACAAGACGAGCTCCGGCATCGGCAAGGCGATCCTCGCCTTCGAGGGCCAGCCGATCAAGGTGGGCGTGATCGGCCTGGGGGCGGGGACGCTCGCGACCTACGGGGATGCGGACGACACCTACCGCTTCTACGACATCAACCCGGCCGTGCCCCGCATCGCGAGGGAGCAGTTCACCTACCTCAAGGACAGCCCGGCGAAGATCGAGATCGTGCTCGGCGACGCCCGCCTCAATCTCGAGCGCGAGCCCGTGCAGGGCTTCGACGTCCTCGCCGTGGACGCCTTCTCCGGCGACTCGATCCCCGTGCACCTCATCACGCGGGAGGCCGTGGGCGCGTACCTGCGGCACATGAAGCCCCGGGGCGTCATCGCCTTCCACGTGTCGAACCGGTTCCTGGACCTGAAGCCCGTGCTGCTCGCCATCGCGGAAGCGCACGGCCTGGAGTACGCGTTCGTCCACGAGTCGACCGACGACGGCACCACGACCAGCGACTGGGTGCTCCTCACGCGCTACAAGCCGCTCATCCTGCGCCCCGAGATCGTGTCATCCACCGAGCCCGTCGCGCCCCAGCCCGACTGGCGGCTCTGGACGGACGCCTACAACAACATCCTGCAGGTCTGGCGCCACTAGCCCCGCAGGCGGGCCGCCACGCGCTCGGCGATCAGGGAGCTCACGCGCTCGTTCGATTCCCGCGTGACGCCCGCGATGTGCGGCGTGAGGATCAGGTTCGGCACGTCGGCCAGGATGCTTCCCGCCTGGAGCGGCTCCTCGGCGAAGACGTCGAGCGCGGCGCCCGCGAGCCGGCCGGCCCGCAGGGCCCGGGCGACCGCCGCCTCGTCCACGATCCCGCCGCGCGCGGAATTCACGAGGATGGCGTCGGACTTCATGCGCGCGAGCCGCGACTCGTCGATGAGATTGCGCGTCCCGTCCGCCAGGGGCAGGTGGAGCGACACGACGTCGGCCTGGGCGAGGAGCTCGTCCAGGCCGCAGGGTGTGGCGCCGCATTCGCGCCAAAGGGGCGACTGCCCCGCGATGGCGGGGTCGAACGCGACGACGCGCAGGCCCAGCGCCGCGGCCTTGCGCGCCGTGACCTGGCCGATGCTGCCGAACCCCACGAGACCCAGCGTCTTGCCGGAGATCTCCCGGCCCTGCGAGAGCATCTGGCGCGGCCACCGGCCCGCGGCCACCGCCGAGGTGGACAGGTAGGCCGCGCCGCGCAGGAGGACCATCGCGATGCCCAGGACGTACTCCGCGACGGATTCCGCGTTGGCGCCGGAGGCCGGGATCACCTCGATGCCGCGCTCGGCGCAGGCGGCGAGGTCGATGTTGTCGAGGCCCACGCCGAGGCGGCCGACGACGCGCAGGCGCGAGGCGGCCGCGAGCGCCGGCCCGCGCACCTGGGTGCGGTTGCGCACGATCCACGCGTCGGCCTGCGCGAGCGCCCTGGCGAGCTCCGCCGCGTCGTCCACGAGTGCCGGCCGGTAGTCCACGTCGAAATCACGCGCCAGGAGCGCCACCGCCGGCGCATCCATGTTTTCCGAGATGACGATCTTCTGCATGGCGCGACGGGCTCCTCAGGGGCTCACGGGGGTCGTGGCGAGTCTAGCACGCGGCCTCAGCGCCTCCCGGCCGCGAGCCACACGGTGATCTCCTCGCGATCGTGGTAGAGGTGCTTCATGCGCAGGCGGTGCGGCGCGCCCGCCAGCGCCTCCTCGACGATGCCCCGGGCCCGCGTCACTTCCTCCCAGCGCTTCTTCATCGGGAGCTTCAGGTTGAAGATCGCCTCCCGGCACCAGCCCTCGGCCACCCAGCGCGCCGCGAGCGCGCAGACGCGCGAGGGGCTCTCGACCATGTCGCACACCATCCAGTCCACGGGCTCGGGCGGGCGGAAGCGGAATCCGTCCTCGCGCCGGTGCTTCACCTGCCCCGTCTCGAGAAGGGCCGAATCCATGGGGCCGTTGTCCACGGCCGTGACCATCATCCCGCGCCGGACGAGCTGCCAGGTCCATCCCCCCGGCGCGGCGCCGAGGTCGACGGCCGTCATGCCCGGGCGCATCCGCCCTTCCTGCGCCTCGTCGCCGACGAACAGCGCGATCGCCTCCGCCAGCTTGAGGGTGGAGCGCGACGGCGCCCCGCCGGGCATGCGCAGCCGCGGGATGCCCATCGGCCATGGCGAGCTCGCCCCGACCCGCGACACCCCGACGTGGCAGGCGGTCCCGCCCACGAAGAAGACGTGCAGGCGCTCGCGCGCGCCGGGAGCGTCGATCGCGATTCCCGCCCGCGCGAGCGCCCGGGCGAGGTGGGGCGCCAGGGGACGGATGAGGGACGCGAGCGACTTGCCGTCGTTGGTGTCGGGCGTCTCGAGGAACATCTCCCGGAAGGCGGTGCCTGCCTCGCCCGCGGCCGCGACGATCGGCGTGACGCGGTCTCCCACGGGCAGGCCGGAGAGCAATGGGCCCGCGCGGATCACCTGCCGGGGGAAGACGAGCGAGGCGCCGTCGACGCGCCCCGCCAGCGACCGGCCGGCGGCGGGATCGTGCGCGTGGAAGACGGCATGGGCGCTGTCGGGTTTCGCCTTCACGAACCCGTCGATCCCGGATTCCCCGGCGAGCGCCGTGAGCTCCTGGGCGCATTCCTTCTCGAAACCGGCGCGGCAGTAGGCGAGGAGATCCGCCATGCTCACGGCCGGCCCGCCGCCCCTTCAGCCCCGCGGGCGCGCATCGCGGAACAGGCCGAAGAAATTCTCCGTCGTCGCCCGGGCCACCGCGTCGACGCTCACGTCCTTCAGCCGCGCGATTTCCTCCGCGACGTGGCGCACGAAGGACGGCTCGTTGGTCCGCCCGCGGTGCGGGACCGGCGCGAGGTAGGGCGCGTCCGTCTCGACGAGCATGCGATCGAGGGGGACCAGGCGCGCGACCTCCTTCAGGTCCCGGGCGTTCTTGAAGGTGACGATCCCCGAGAAGGAGATGAGGAAGCCGAGCCGCATCGCGGCCTGCGCGACCTCGGCCGATTCGGTGAAGCAGTGCATCACCCCGCCCACTTCGGCCGCGCCCTCCTCCTCGAGGATGCGCAGCGTGTCGGCGGCCGACTCCCGGGTGTGGATCACGAGCGGCTTGGCGCAGGCGCGCGCCGCGCGGATGTGCACGCGGAAGCGCTCGCGCTGCCAGCCGGTGTCGCCCTCGACCCGGAAGTAGTCCAGGCCGGTCTCGCCGATCGCGACGACCTTGGGGTGGCCCGCGAGCTCCACCAGCTCCTCGACGGTCGCCTCGCGGCCGTCGCGCCGCTCGTCGGGGTGCACGCCGGCCGTGCACCAGAGGTTGGGATGCGCCTGCGCGACCTCGCGCACGCCGGGAAACCCCGAGAGGGTGGTCGAGATCGTGAGCGCGTGGCTCACGCCGTTGCCGGCCATGCGCTCGAGCAGCGCGGGCAGGTCCGCGCGCAGTTCCGGGAAATCCAGGTGGCAGTGGGAGTCGACGAGCATGGCGCGCATTCTACCGGCGCGCGCGGCCGGCGGCGCCGCTCAGACGGTGTGGGTGGGCCGCGACGAACCCATGGCCCCGGCGAGGAGCCCCTCGACGCGCTTCTTCAGCTCGCGGCAGGTGTCGTTCTCCTGCAGCTGCACCCCGAACCCCTGCGGGCGGTTGTTCGCCGCGTGCGGGGGATTCACCCACGCGACGTGGCCGTGGATGGGGATCTTCGCGTTGTCGTCGAGCAGAGACAGCAGGACCAGCACTTCCTCGCCCAGGCGGTGCTCGCGCGTGCTGGGAACGAAGAGCCCCCCGCCGCGCAGCAGCGGGATCCACGCGGCGTAGAGGGCGGCCTTCGAGCGGATCACCAGGGAGAAGACCCCGGGGCGCGAGACGGCCGGATCGATTGCGGTGTCGGTCATGGGTCAGGCAAGTGTGGCGCGATTGTAGGCCATCATCAAGTGTTCCGCCGCAAGACGCGCGTTCAGGGGGTGGGCGACCAGGCGCCTTGCCTCCAGGAGCTCGCGGTCGAGCGCGAGCAGGCGGTCGAGGCGCGCACGGCGCGCCTTGGCGCGGAGGGCCTGCGCGGCGTCGACGTGGTGGCGAGGCTCGCACGCGTTCTTGAGCCGGACGAGGTCGTGCACCCAGGTCTGCATGACGAAGAGCATGCGCTCGAGGAGCGCACGGTCGAACCCCGTCGCGAAGGAGAGCGCGTGCGCCCCGTCCGGACGCGAGAGTTCCGCGACGACCTTGCGGCGCCAGTCGCGCTCCTCCGGGCGCGCGAGCTCCGCGGCGAGCAGCGGCGCCCCGCCCGCGAGCGCCAGCGCGGCCTCGGGCTCGACCGCACCGCCTTCGGCGAGCCAGGCGAGCGCGCGGGCGCGGTCCGGTGCGCGCAGCACCACCGATTCGCAGCGGCTGCGGATGGTCGCGAGGAGCCGCGCCGGGCGATCGCTCACGAGGACGATGACCGTGGCGGGCGGCGGTTCCTCGAGCGTCTTGAGGAGCGCGTTGGCCGCCGCGGGCTGGAGCGCCTCCGCCGGATGCAGGACGATGACGCGGTGGCCCGCGCGATGCGTGGTGAGGGAGACGAAGTCGCGGATCGCCCGCACCTGGTCGATCTTGATGACGAGGCTCTTCCTGCCCGCCTCCTTCCCGCCGTCGGCCTCCGCGCCCTCCCCGTCCCCCTCCTCCGCCGCTTCCGGGACGATCTCGCGGTAGTCGGGATGGTTGGACTGGCTGAACCAGTGGCACGACGGGCACTGCCCGCAGGCCAGCCGGTCGATGGGCGACTCGCACAGCAGGCTGCGCCCGAGGCTGCGGGCGAACTCCACCTTGCCGATGCCGGGGCGGCCCGACACCAGCAGGGCGTGCGGGAGCCGGCCCTGGCGGTTCATCAACCGCTCCAGGCCCTCCCGGTGCCAGGGAAGCGCGTTCACGGAAACGCCTCCCCGAAGGCGGCGGCGAGCCGCGCGCGAACGTCCTCGAGCCCGCCGGAGGCGTCGATCACCCGCATGCGCGCCGGCGCCTCGCGGGCGCGCTCCAGGTAGGCGTCGCGGACGCGCTGGAAGAATTCCGCCGCCTCCCGCTCGAACTTGTCGGGCTCGCGGCTCGGCCTGCGCTGCCGCTCGTAGGCGACGGCCGGGTCGAGGTCGAAGAGGAAGGTCGCGTCCGGCTGCCGGCCGGGATGCACCAGGCGCTCCAGGGCGTCGAAGACCGGGCGGGGCAGTCCCCTCCCGCCGCACTGGTACGCGTACGTCGCGTCGCTGAAGCGGTCCGAGAGCACCCACGCGCCGCGGGCGAGCGCCGGCTCGATCACCCGGACGAGGTGCTCGCGCCGTGCCGCGAACATCACGAGCGCCTCGGTGGTGCCGTCCATCGGCTCGTGCAGGACGAGGCCGCGCAGCTTCTCGCCCAGCGGCGTGCCGCCCGGCTCGCGCGTGACGACGACCTCCACGCCGCGCTGGCGGATCGCCGCGGACAGGAATTCCAGGTGCGAGGACTTCCCCGCCCCGTCGATGCCTTCCACGGTGATGAACCGGCCCGCCGTCATGATCGTCCCAGCTGGTATTTTGCCACCGCCCGATTGTGCTCCTCGAGCGTGCGCGAGAACTGGTGCGTTCCGTCGCCGCGCCCGACGAAATACAGGTAGTCCGTCGTCGCCGGGTTCAGCGCCGCCGCGATCGAGGCCGCGCCCGGCATGGCGATGGGCGTGGGCGGCAGGCCGTCGCGCGTGTAGGTGTTCCAGGGCGTGTCCGCGAGCAGGTCGCGCTTGCGCAGGTTCCCGTCGAACCGCGCCCCCAGCCCGTAGATCACGGTGGGGTCGGTCTGCAGGCGCATGCCCTTGCGCAGCCGGTTGACGAACACGGAGGCGATGACCGGTCGCTCGCCGGCCTGCCCCGTCTCCTTCTCGATGATGGAGGCGAGGACGAGGGCCTCGTAGGGGCTCGCCAAAGGCACCGAGGGATCGCGCGATTCCCAGGCGCGCGCGAGCCGCCGGGCCATCTCCGCGTGCGCGCGCCTGAGGATTTCCGCGTCGGTGGTCCCGGCGAGGAAGCGGTACTTGTCGGGGAAGAAGAGGCCCTCGAGCGCGCCTTCGGGCAGGCCGAGGGCGGCGCGGACCCCCGCTTCGTCCAGGCCGTCCAGGGTCGCGCGGATGTACGGGTGCCGCTTCATCTGCGCCATCCACTGCCGCAGCGTGCTGCCCTCCACGAAGCTGATCTCGATCGGCAGCACGTCGCCCGAGGCGAGCTTGTCCAGGAGCTCCAGGGGCGTGACCGGCGCGGAGAGGCGGTACGTGCCGGCCTGGAGGGACCCGGCGTGGCCGAGGACCCGGCCCAGCGCCCAGAAGAGGTACGGTTCCGGCAGGAGGCCCTCGTCCGCGAGATTGCGCGCCACCGACTTGAGGCTCGCCCCGCTCTTCACGGTGAAGTCGAACGGCACGCGCGGCGGCTCGAGGGGGCGCGCGCAGAACCAGGCGATCCCGGCGATCGCCGCGAGGCACGCGCCGAGGATCGCGAGGAAGGCTCGCCTAGTCCCCGCGCGCATCCTCGTCCTCGACCAGGCGCTGCAGTCGGCGCGCGACCGGGCCGGGGGCCCAGCCCCGCTCGTCGAGGGCGGCCACCGGCCAGAGGCCGATGAGGCTGTTCGTGAGGAACACCTCGCCGGCCTCGCGCAGTTCCCCGAAGGAGGCGTCGCGCACCTCGCAGGCGATGCCCTCGGCCCGCGCGAGATCGAGCACGCGCTCGCGCTGCGCCCCGCGGACGCCGCAGCGGGACAGGTCGGGCGTGACCAGGGTCTCGCCGCGCGTGAAGAAGACGTTGCTCATCGTCCCCTCGACGAGGCGGCCCTGCGCGTCCGCGAGCAGCCCCTCGCGAATGGCCGGGTCGCGCCATTCGGCGCGCGCCAGGACGTTCTCCAGCCGGTTGAGGGATTTCACGCCGGCGAGCCGCGGCTGGAGCGACAGCGCAAGGTCGCACCGGCGCACCCTCACTCCCTCCCGCGCCGCCTCCGGGGCGGCCGCGAGAGGGGGATAGGCGACGACGACGCGTGTCGGCGCGATGTCCTCGGGGTAGGCGTACCCGCGCCCCGCGGCGCCGCGCGTGACGATCACCTTCACGACCGCATCGCCGGGGGCGACGCGTCCGACCTCCTCGCGCAGCACCGCTTCGTCCGGGCAGGGAAGGCCGAGCGCCCCGCAGTCCAGCGCGAGGAGGCGCAGCTGCCGGCTCCAGTTCAGCGGGCGTCCCGAGCGGACGGCGATCGTGCGGAAGACGCCGTCGCCGTACATGAGCCCGCGGTCGCCGGCATCGACGCTCTGGGCGGGCCACCCGTTGACGAGGAAGGAGGCCATCGGGCGCGGACTCGTGCCCGCGACGCCTAGCGCAGGCGCCGGAACGCGAGCGTCCCGTTCGTGCCGCCGAACCCGAACGAGTTGGACAGCGCCACGTCGATCTTCATCTCGCGCGCCGTGTTGGGCACGTAGTCGAGGTCGCAGGAGGGATCGGGGTTGGCGAGGTTGATCGTGGGCGGCGACACCTGGTGGTGGATCGCCAGCACCGAGATGAGGGCCTCCACCCCGCCGGCCGCCCCGAGCAGGTGGCCGTGCATGCTCTTGGTGGAGTTCACCGCGAGGCGCCTGGCGTGGTCGCCGAACGCCGCCTTCACCGCCGCGGTCTCGTTGGCGTCGCCCAGGGGCGTGGAGGTGCCGTGGGCGTTGAGGTACTGGACCTCGTCGGCGTTGATGCCGCCGTTGCGCAGCGCCGCGAGCATCGCGCGGCGCGGGCCGTCCATGTTCGGGGCGGTGATGTGGCCCGCGTCGCCGCTCATGCCCATGCCGGCGAGCTCCGCGTAGATGCGCGCGCCGCGCTTCCTCGCGTGCTCGTACTCCTCGAGGATGAGGATGCCGGCGCCCTCGCCGAGCACGAAGCCGTCGCGGTCGCGGTCGAAGGGGCGCGAGGCGGCGGCGGGGTCGTCGTTGCGCTCGGACAGGGCCTTCATGGAGCAGAACCCGCCCATGCCCGACATGCAGATCGTGGCCTCGGTCCCGCCGGCGATCATGACCTCCGCGTCGCCGTACTCGATCATGCGGCCGGCCTCGCCCACGCAGTGCGAGCTGGTCGTGCAGGCCGAGACCATCGACACGTTCGGCCCCTTGGCGCCGAACTGGATGGAGATGATGCCGGCGACCATGTTGATGATCGACCCGGGCACGAAGAACGGGGAGATGCGCCGCGGCCCCTTCGTCCCCATCTCGAGGATGTTCTCCTCGATCATGGGCAGCCCGCCGATGCCGGAGCCCACGACCACGCCGGCGCGCTCGGCATTGGAGTCGTCGATCACGAGGCCCGCGTCCTCCAGCGCGAGCTTCGTGGCCGCGATGCCGAAGTGGACGAAGGAGTCCGAGCGGCGCGCCTCCTTGGGCGACATCCACTGCGTGGCGTCGAAGCCCTTCACCTCGGCCGCGATGCGGGTCGTGAGCGGCGCGGCGTCGAAGCGCGTGACGGGGCCGACGCCGCTCACGCCGTGGACGAGGTTGTCCCAGGCCTGCGCGATGCCGGTGCCGATGGGGGAAACGATGCCAAGGCCGGTGACGACGACGCGGCGTTTGGTCATGGGGTCGCTCCGGGGAATTGCCCTAGGGGGATGCGGGACGAGGGCCGGCGAGTCGGCCCCCGGGGCTGCGGGGCGGCGCCCCGGGTGCCTGCTATTGCTTGAGGTGGGCCTTCACGTAGTCGATCGCCTGCTGCACGTTGGTGATCTTTTCCGCCTCGTCGTCCGGAATCTCGCACTCGAACTCCTCTTCCAGGGCCATGACCAGCTCGACGTTGTCGAGGGAATCGGCGCCAAGGTCCTCGACGAACGAGGATTCGTTCTTCACGTCCGCCTCGGCCACGCCGAGCTGCTCGGCAACGATCTTCTTGACGCGCGCTTCAATGTTCTCCATCTGGTTCCTCCGCTGTTTTTGGGTCTTCGCTGGAGTGCGAAAAATCGACGCATTTTACCACAGGGGTACTCCCCGCCGAAGCGGTCAGTCCATGAACATGCCGCCGTTCACGTGCAGGGTCGCCCCCGTCACGTACGCGGCGCCGGGCGAGCACAGGAAGGCGACCGCCGCCGCGATGTCCTCGGTGCGGCCCAGGCGGCCCAGCGGGACGTTCTCCACCAGCTTCTTCACCTGCTCCTCGGCCAGCGAGCGCGTCATGTCGGTCTCGATGAACCCGGGCGCCACGCAGTTCACCGTGATGTTGCGGCTGCCCACCTCGCGGGCCAGCGACTTGGAGAACCCGACGATGCCCGCCTTGGCGGCGGCGTAGTTGGCCTGGCCGGGGTTGCCCGTGTACCCCACGACCGAGGTGATGTTCACGATGCGCCCCGCCCTCGCCTTCATCATGCCGCGCAGCACGGCGCGCGAGAGCACGAAGACGCTCTTCAGGTTGGTCGCCTGGATCTCGTCCCACTCCTCGTCCTTCATCCGCGCGAGGAGGTTGTCGCGGGTGACGCCCGCGTTGTTCACGAGGATCGCCACGGGGCCGAAGTCGGCGGCCACGCGGTCGGCGAAGGACGCGCAGGCGGCGGCGTCGCGCACGTCGAGGACGCGGCCGGCTCCCTTGCCGCCGGCCTCCGCGAGGGCGCGCGAGACGCGCTCCGCGCCCGCCTGCGTCGTCGACGTCCCGACGACGGTGGCGCCCGCCCGCGCGAGTTCGAGCGCGATCGCCTCGCCGATCCCGCGCGAGGCCCCGGTGACGATGGCGACTTGTCCGTTCAGCATGCGATTCCCTCAGGCGATGGCGGCGTCGAGCGCCGCCGAGTCGGTGATGGCGACGGCCTCGACGCCGTCCACGGTGCGCTTCACGAGCCCGGCCAGCACCTTGCCGGGCGCGCACTCCACGATGCGCGTGACGCCCTGCGCCTGCAAGTGGCGGACGGTCTCCACCCAGCGCACCGGCCGGTGGAGCTGCTCGACCAGCGCCCGGCGGATCCGGTCCGGGTCGTCGAAAGCGGCCACGTCGGCATTCTGGATCACCGGCACGGAAGGCGGCGCCAGGAGCGCGTCCGCGAGCCGCTCGCGCAGCCGCTCGGCCGCGGGCTTCATCAGGCTGCAGTGCGACGGCGCGCTCATCGGCAGCATGTTCGCGATCTTCGCGCCCTGCGCCCTGGCCGCCGCCATGCCGCGCTCGACCGCCGCCCGGTGTCCCGCGATCACGGTCTGGATGGGGGAATTCAGGTTCGCGGGCTCGAGCGCCTCTCCCCGGGCCTCCTCGGCGCAGATCGCCTCGACCCTGGGGTACTCGAGTCCCACGATCACCGCGATGCCGCCGGTTCCCTCGGGGACGGCTTCCTGCATCGCCTGCGCGCGCAGCCGCACGAGAGGCAGCGCGTCCTCGAAGCGGATCGCGCCCGCGGCGACCAGCGCGGAATACTCGCCCAGGCTGTGGCCGGCGAAGAACGCGGGCATCGGGCCGCCGCGCTCGCGCCAGGCGCGCCAGCACGCCACGCCGGCGGTGAGCATCAGGGGCTGCGTGACGACGGTGCGGTTGAGCGCCTCGGCCGGCCCGTCGGCCGCCAGGGCCCACAGGTCCTCGCCCAGGATATCGGAAGCCTCCCGGAACGTCCGCTCCACGACGGCGACGCCCGCGAAGCCCTTCATCATGCCCACCGACTGCGAGCCCTGCCCGGGAAACACCACCGCGATCTTCATGCTGGATTCACCATCGGATGAGAACGGAGCCCCACGTGAAGCCCCCGCCGACGCCTTCGAGCAGCACCAGCTGGCCCCGCTGGACGCGCCCGTCGCGCACGGCGACGTCCAGCGCGAGCGGGATGGACGCGGCCGACGTGTTGGCATGCCGGTCCACGGTCACCACGCACTTCTCGGGCGGGATGCCCAGCTTCTTCGCGGTGTGGGAAATGATGCGCACGTTGGCCTGGTGCGCGACGAGCCAGTCGACGTCGGCGACGGTATAGCCGTTGGCCCCGAGCGCCTCGTGCGCAGCCTCCTCGAGCACGCGCACGGCGAGCTTGAAGACGGCGCCCCCGTCCATCTTGAGCGTGGGGTCGCCGAGGACCTTGCCGCCGCAGACGTGGCCGGGCGTGCTGAGGATGTCGGCGTAGGCACCGTCGGCGTGCAGGTGCGCGGACAGGATCCCCGGCTCCTCGGACGCCTCCAGGACCACCGCGCCCGCGCCGTCGCCGAAGAGCACGCACGTGCCGCGGTCGCTCCAGTCGAGGATGCGGGAGAAGACCTCGGCGCCCACGACGAGCGCGCGCCGGAACATCCCGGACCGGATGAACTGGTCGGCGGTCGCGAGCGCGTAGACGAATCCCGAGCACACCGCCTGCACGTCGAAGGCGGCGCCGTGGCGGATGCCGAGCTTCTTCTGCAGCAGGCACGCGCTGGACGGGAAGACCATGTCCGGCGTGGACGTCGCGAGCACGATGAGGTCGATGTCTCCCGGACGCAGCCCGGCGGCGGCCAGCGCGTTGCGGGAGGCTGCCAGGGCGAGGTCGCTCGTCGATTCCCCGTCGGCCGCGATGCGGCGCTCGCGGATGCCGGTCCGCGCGACGATCCACTCGTCGGTGGTCTCCACCATCGATTCGAGGTCGCGGTTGGTGAGTATCCTGGCCGGGAGGTAGCTCCCGGTGCCGGCGATGCGCGATCGCATCAGCGTCGCCGCGGGCGGGCCGGGTTCATGCGGCCGCCGCGGCCGGGGACGGCGGCGCCGTGCGGCCGGTGCCGGCCAGGACGCCGAGCCCGTGAAGGCGCTCGATCTCGGCGGAGATGTGCTCGTTCAGGCCGTGGCTCACCTCGGCCTCGGCACGCTCGAGGGCCGTCGCGAAGGCCAGGCGGTCGGCCGACCCGTGGCTCTTCACGACGATGCCTCGCAGCCCGAGGAGCGTGGCGCCGTTGTAGCGGCGGTGGTCGACGCGCCGCCGGAAGGCCAGCAGGACAGGCACCGACACGAGCTTGGCGAGCTTCCGAAAGACGTTCCTGGAGTACTCCTCCTTGAGGAAGTCGCCCATCATCTTCGCGAGCCCCTCCGAGGCCTTGAGCGCCACGTTGCCGGTGAAGCCATCGCAGACCACCACGTCGGTGGTCCCCTTGTAGATATCGTCGCCCTCGACGTTGCCGTAGAAGTTGAGCGTGCTGACCTTGAGCAGGTCGCCGGCCCTCTTGACCACCTCGTTGCCCTTGATCTCCTCCGAGCCGATGTTGAGGAGCCCGACGCTGGGCCGGGGCCGCTCCTCCACGGCCTCGAAGAGGGTGGCGCCCATCACGGCGAACTGCAGCAGGTGGTCCGGGGTGCAGTCGGCGTTCGCGCCGAGGTCGAGCACGTAGACCACGCCCTTGCGCGTGGGAAGCACGCCGCAGATGGCGGGCCGGTCGATGCCGGGCAGCGTCTTCAGGACGAACTTGGCCGTGCCCATGAGGGCACCGGTGTTCCCCGCGCTGACGCAGGCCTGCGCGCGGCCCTGCTTCACGAGGTCGATGGCGACCCGCATGGAGGAATGGCGCTTGGTCCGGATGGCGGTGCGGATGTCCTCGTCCATGCCCACCACCTCGGTGGCGGGGACGACTTCCAGCCTTGGATGGCTCGCCGCGCCGTGCCGGGCCAGCTCGGCGGCGAGGGGGTCGGCCAGGCCGACCAGGAGCAGCGTCGCCTCGCCATGCGCGGCGAGGAAGTCGAGACAGGCGGGGACGGTGACCGCGGGCCCGTGGTCCCCCCCCATGGCGTCGACTGCGATGACGGTCTTCATTGCAGCGGCCGCACCAGGCGGGCCGTTCGCCGCAGGCTCAGTCCTTCGACTTGATGACCTTCTTGCCGCGGTACACGCCCGAGGGCGAGATGTGGTGGCGAAGGTGCGTCTCCCCCGTCGTGGGTTCGACCGCGGTCGGGGGGGTGGTCAGGAAGTCGTGCGCGCGATGCATGCCCCGCTTGGAGGGCGACTTCTTGTTCTGTTGGACAGCCATGGTGTTCTCCTTGGAATCTGACAGCTATTTCGATTTCGGTTTCCTGAGGCCGGCCAGCGCCGCGAAGGGCGTGGGCTTGCCCGGTTCATCCCGGTCCCCGCCGGCGGCCGGCTCCGCGCCGGGTTTGCGAGGGACCATCGGCAGGCTGAGGATGACCGCCTCCTCGACCAGCTCATGCACGTCGATCGGCGCGGTCGCGACGACGAAATCCTCGCTGTCGCTCTCCTCCTCGAACGCAGGGAGCTGCGCGTCCGATTCCACCAGCACCAGCCGGTCGTCGATGGCGACCTCGTGCCGGAACGATTCGAAAGTGCTCTGGCACGTGAGAAAAACGTAACCGTCGATTATACACGACACGACGCGCCGACGCGCATTGTCCAGGCGAGCCGTGACCCGGTAGCGAAGCTCGCCCTCCGGGGAGGCCAGGTCCTCTGCGAGGATCTCGAGGTCCCCCGGCGCGAGCGTGCCCTCGAACACGGTACCCTTCGCGCTCAGGCGGTCGGGATGGATGAGCTGCTGGTCAGTCATGAGCGTTCCATGATAGAGTTTGGTTCAGAAATGTTCAACACCAAATTGATTTGAAAGACATTTTTCTAGTCCTGGCATCGGGATCGCGCTATCGCGCCGAGCTGCTCGGGCGGCTGGGCATCGCCTTCGAGACCTGGTCGCCGTCGGTCGACGAAACGCCGGTCGCAGGCGAATCTTGCGCCGAAACGGCGCGGCGGTTGGCGCGCGCCAAGGCCCAGGCGGCCGTCGACCGTTTCCCCGGCGCCTGGGCGATCGGGTCCGACCAGGTCGCCGAGCTCGATGGCCGGCCCATCGGGAAGCCCGGCAACCGCGACAACGCCCGCCGCCAGCTCCAGGCCATGCGCGGGCGGACCGTCGTCTTCCACACGGGCGTGTGCCTGCTCGCCAACGGCCGCGCGCACGAAAGCCTGGTGCCCACCGCCGTCACCTTCCGCGACCTCGCCGACGCGGAGATCGAGCGCTACCTCGACCGCGAGCCCGCGTTCGACTGCGCGGGAAGCGCCAAGTCCGAGGCGCTCGGCATCGCGCTGATCGCGAGCCTGAAGGGCGACGACCCGACCGCGCTCGTGGGCCTGCCGCTCATCGCGCTGTCGGCCATGCTCCGGAGCGAAGGCGCGGCGGTCCCGTGAGCGTTCCGGCAGCCCTGTACCTCCTTCCGGTCACCCTCGACGAGACCGTCGCCCCCTCGGAGGTGCTGCCGGCCGCGGTCCTCGACCGCGTGCGCGGCATCCGGGACTTCGTGGTGGAGAACGCGAAGACGGCGCGGCGGTTCCTGTCCGCCTGCGGCCACCCCGGGCCGATCGCCGACCTGCGCCTCGGGATCCTCGACGAGCACACGCGGGAGGAGGATGTGGCGGCCCTCCTCGCGCCCCTT
>Ga0224500_10001333_pt1 | contig 14761 bp, 17 predicted proteins | sample SF_Oct11_sed_USG_FD_168126 | JGI IMG/M metagenome (GOLD analysis project Ga0224500, IMG submission 168126) | Sediment microbial communities from San Francisco Bay, California, United States - SF_Oct11_sed_USGS_4_1 | ecosystem: Environmental > Aquatic > Marine > Sediment | place: USA: California... | reverse complement strand
TGCTGCGCGCGACCTGACGATGTCCCGGGCCAGTGGCGGATCGCTGTCCTGCAGCAGTGACAGCACCTTCAGGAGCAGCATGTCGTAGTTGCGACGCAGTTCAGCGAGCGTCGCCGTGCCCTGCCGCTTGTGGTAGGTGCGGAACTTTTCCACCAGGTCGTCGACCTCGTTCTTGAGTGCCAGCTTGGTAAAAACGCCGATGGCCCTGGTCTCCCGCAGTCGCGACGCGAGCGACTTGAAGTCGAGCGGCGCGGGTGAGAGCTGCGGCACGGCAGGAACTGCGGCTACCTTTGGTATCGCCGGCGGTGCGGGCACGCTCACGGCCGGAACGTCAGCCACCGGCCTCGGTGGCGGCTTGGGCGGTGCGACTGTCGTGACGGTGGCGGGGACTCTGGGGACTGCGGCTCGCGCCACCGGGGCGGGCTCCACCGGGCGCACAGGTGCAACAGCGGGCGGCAGGGCCGGAAGCGCGGGCACTTCGGCAACGGCGGGTGCAACCCCCGCTTCCGGCGCTGCCATTACCTCCGCTGCCTCGAGCACCGCCGTCGACGCGGATGGCGGCGCGACCGGGACCGGCTCCGTTGTCGGCGCGTGCCTGACCCCGGCGCACCCTGCTGCGAGGAAACAGGCGAGCGTCAGCACCATGCTCGCGGATCGAGACATTGCTGCACGGTCGAACATCGGTCTCTCCGGGTCAGCGACGGCGGATCAAGCCCTGTGCTGAAGAATAGCGCCCCGCGACTCGCAAGCGAACCCGGGGCGCTGAAGATTCAAGCCATTCCCGGACGCGAATCTGTTCGGCCAGCGTTCTATGAGAACCACGTGTCGTCGGCTTTGGCTTCCCAGGCGGTGAGCTGCTTCTCGGCCTCATCCTTGGCCACGCCGTAGCGCTCCTGGATCTTGACGGCCAGCTGTTCCCGACGCCCGGCAATGACGTCGTGGTCATCGTCGGTCAACTTACCCCACTGTACCTTGGCTCGACCGGTGAGTTGTTTCCAGTTTCCTTCGATGCGATCCCAGTTCATAGTTTCTCCTTCAAGAAGTCCTGACGCTACTGTAGGAGCGCGATCGGGATGGGTCGGTGCGGTGCCGCAGCGAGCACCAGGGCGCGCATCATTCGCAGATGGGCAAACGATTCCCGCGCCTGATCCCGGCTTTTTCGGCCTGGACCGACCGGCGCGTCGGGTCGTCTCGAGTCACGGCGACGCCCGCCAGCGCCGGTTGGAGTGGCGGGACGCTGCTGCGATCGCGCGGTCGAGCCGGTCAGTCAGCAGCATCCGGTTGGGGAGGCCCGTCAGTACGTCGTGTTGTGCCAGATGCGACATTCGCAGCGACAGCGCGCGCGCCGCACCCACATCGTGAAACACGATCACTGCGCCAGTCACGTTGCCATGCCGATCATGAATCGGACTGGCGGTGTCTTCGATCGCGGACTCACGCCCATCCCGGCCGATCAGCAGGCACTTGTCGCCCACCCCCGTACTGGTATTGCGCTGCACCGCCAGGGCCAGCGGATCCCGAACGGTCTCTCGACTGTCCGCGTCGATGAGCGGCATCACTGCCTGCAGCGGTCGGCCGGCCGCCTCCCACGCCGACCAACCGGTCATGCGCTCGGCGACCGGATTCATGTAGGTGATGTTGCCTGCGAGGTCAGTGGCGAGAACGGCATCCCCGATCGAGGCGGGCGTGGCCTGCGCACGCTCCTCGGCTGCGTGCGACGCCGCCAGATCGGCGCCAGGGTCGACACTCATGGCGAGCGCCTGGACCGGCCGTCTCCTGATGTTCATCTGCTCTCCAGACAATCGTGACTTCAGGCCGCATGCTGCCGTGGCCAGCCTTCCTCGTCTGTGCGCCGCCGGACACAGGAGGAGCAGTTGCGTCGGCGGCTGTGTGAGTTCCGCGGCCCATGAATGGATCTTCCGGAGTCAGCTGGTCATGCTGCAGCGCGCGGGGCTCATGTGGCACCGGAATCCGTTGGTTTCCCAGGCGGATTCCCAAGATCGTCACAAACGGTCGTCTGGCGGCCGGTCCGTCACTTCCCAGCCCTGCAGCCACTTCACTTCCGTGCGCACCCGGCCATCGGGCAACAACTCCAACCAGCGATAACCTGGCGGCCTGAGGTCCATCAGGCAGTGCTCCATGAGTGGCGTGAACTGTGCGCACGTCGAAGGCGTCGCAAGCACGAGCGCGTGTCTGTGCTGCCGTTCGAATGCCTGGTGCACGTGGCCGGCGAGTACCACACGTACGTTGGGATACCGCTCGACGACGGCCAGCAACTCACTCGCATTGCGCAAACCCACGCCATCGAGCCAGGCACTACCGACGGGCAACGGCGGATGATGCAGGCACACCAGGATTGGCCGGCTGCCGAAGTCCTGCAGCGCCGACTCGAGGCGCGACAGTTCCTTCGAATCGACCCTGCCCTCGGGGAGGCCGTGCACGTGCGTGTCGACGAACACCGCGCCCCATGCACCGAATTCCGCCGTGCCCCCGCATTGGAATCCATCGCCGTGCACCAGGTCGACCATCAGGCCCGGCTCATCGTGATTGCCAGGCAGGCAGAACACGGGCAGGCCGTACGGAAGCAGCGCGCGGCGGAAATTGCCGTACGCAGCTGCGCTGTGATCGTCGGCGATGTCGCCGGTGACGAGAATCGCATCGGGCCGCGGAGACCCGGGCGCGAAGGCTTCGGCCAGAACCTTGCGCAACGCAACGGCCGTCGTGACCCCGTAGATCGTCCTCCCCTCGTCGCCGAACAGGTGTGGGTCGGTGACCTGCAGCAGCCGCACGGGAGTCTCGGGCGATCCGATCGTCAACGTCATCAACCGGCTCCCGACCTGCGGCGGATCTCCGCCAGCAGACCTTCCGCCGCAGACTCGACCAGGTCGAGCACGTCGTCGAATCCCTTCGCACCGCCGTAGTAAGGGTCGGGCACGTCGACCAGCGTCGTCTTGCCGGCAAACTCGAGCAGCGTGCGAATACGCTCACGGTGTCCCGGGGGGCTGCGCTCGAGCAAGGTCGCGTGATTCAGGCGATCCATCGCCAGTATCAGGTCGAAACGCTCGAAATCATCGTCCTGCACCTGTCGTGCCCGCAGGCCCGTGAGGTCAATGCCCCGTCGCGTGGCAGCTGCGATCGTACGCGGATCGGGCGGCTCACCGACGTGATAAGCGTGGGTGCCGGCGGAGTCGATCTCTATTTCGAGCCCCGGGGCGTGCCGGCGAACGTGCGCGCGGAACACGCCTTCGGCAGTGGGCGATCGGCAGATGTTGCCCATGCACACGAACAGCACTTTCATCGCGGTCACGCCTCTCCACCCGGGTTGCTCGATATCGAGTTCAGTTTACGATCGAACGTTCAACATTCCAGCCCGTCAACAGCTCGCAATTGAGCCCCACCATTCGCGCCACAGTTCGCAGCTGCCGACTCGTCCGCCAGATCCCGGCACGTCGATTGAACATATGGCCGCGGGGCCAGTGATCGCCACTGTTGCTGCGAATGTACTTTGCCGCGCCATGCCATCGTGTGAAGATTGCGGTGATACAGACCACACGAGGTGACCGCGACAACTGCCGGTCCCCGGCGCAGGAACATGCATTATCCGTCACTCGCGGAGTACTCCGACGCCCTGCAGTTGAGCCTGGGCATCGCATTGTCCGACCCGCTGCTGGGCCGCGGCACTCTCCGGTCGCGTGGCCCAGGGCAGCCGGTCGTCCGCAGCGGCAATTTCGCGCTGACGTTCGAGGTGGTTGTCGACGGCAGGAGTTACGCCGTCCGCTGCTTCCACAAGCCCTCCGATTCGCTGCAGTCACGCTACGACGCCATCGGCCGTCACGTGCGCCCCATCCGCAGCACCTGCTTCGTCGACTTCGAATTCCAGCCGTCCGGGATCACGACCGAGAGCGGCACCTACCCTATCGTCCGGATGGACTGGGCGCACGGCCAGACGCTCGCAGCATTCGTTGCCGCGCACCGGGCCGACATCGCTACGCTCGAGCAATTGCGCGTGTCGCTGCGGGAAGTCTCGCGCGAGCTGCGCCGGCACGGCATTGCGCACGGCGACATCCAGCCGACCAACGTGATCGTCCAGAGTGCGAACCGACTGCGGCTGATCGACTACGACGGCGTGTTCGTGCCGCAACTCGCGGGCCTGCAGAGCATGGAACTCGGCCAGCGCAATTTCCAGCACTCCGGTCGTCGTGGCCGGCATTTCGACGCCAGCCTCGATTCGTTTGCGTTCTCGCTCCTCGACCTCGCGCTCGACGCGCTCTGCCGTCGACCCGAACTCTGGGAGCAATCCGACAGCGATGCGGACGCGTTCATCCTGCGGGCCGCGGACATTGATGACCCGGCCAGCTCACCCGCATTCAGCCTGCTGGCCTCGGTGCCTGGACTCGGGCAGAGGGTGCGAGACTTCGCAGCCATTTGCGCCGCTCCCTTCGAACAGGTCCCGACGTTCGAGGACTTTCTCGCGGGCCGCAACCTCCCGACCCGCCCGGTCGTGTTGGCTGGCAATGCGGCCCTGCCATTGCGCCGCGAATACGTCCCGGCGTGCGACGTCGTCGACGCGACGAACTTCGCGCAGTGCTGCAGCCACGTGGGCGACCGCGTCGAGATGATCGGCAGGATCGTGCGAGTCGCGATGGGTTCTGAGCCGCAGAGCGACACGCCCTGCCTGCGCGTCGAGTTTGCGAATCAATCACATGACATGGCCTGCCTGAAGATCTGGCCGGAGGCCGTCGCCAGCGGACAGAACGTTCCCGACGCGACATGGGTGGGGCAGTGGGTCCGCGCCGTCGGCCTGGTCGAGCCGGTCCACAGCACGGGGAGTGGCGCCGGGCACCGCAAGGACGTCGCCATCTCGATCACCGACTCGTCGCAGTTGCACCGGCTCACCGCGACAGAAGCGCGGCACTGTCTGCGCGCACGGCGCAGTCGGACTCGACCCGCGCTGGATACGACGGCAGGCGTCAGGACCGACCGTGTCGTCACCGAAGCCGCGCCGCAACCCATATCCGTGCCGTCCGCGGCGTCTCCCGCGGTGTCCTTGCTGCCGACGACGCCCGCGGCAGGCCGCCCCACTGCAGTCGGTGGGACTCGTCCTGCCCCGGCGACGCCGGCGCGCATCAGGACCGACCGTGTCGTCATCAACGCCGCGCCGCGACCTCTGGCCATGCCCTCCCCTGCATCGCCAGCGGCGCCGTTGCCGCCGAGGCCAGTGGCGGTTCGCGCCACCCACGTCGGCGGAGGTACGTGGCGCACGTGGTCGTTGGCCGGCGCAACGTTCCTGGCCGCGCTCGCGATCTTCGCCGTCGTCGACCGGCAGGACTCGTCGACTCCCAATCCGTCGAAGAATGACGCCCATGCCGAACGACAACCGGTGCCCGCAGCGAAGATCGCCCCTCCGGCTGCGCAAGCCGTCGCCAGCCGGCTCGAGTCGCAGGAAGTCCTGGGCAAGGCGCGACTGCCGATTGCGACGAAGGCGGGCACCCTGGCGGTCGGGTCTGCCGGCTTGTCCGACGCCAGGCACGTCGTTCTGCTCAGCGGCCGAGCCGTCCCCGGCCTGCGCGACGACGCGATTTCGGTAACGCATCGCGCCGTGTTCTCCGACCGCGAAGTCGTGGTCGGATTCACCCGGTGCAATGGCACGAGCGCGCCGTGCGGCCTGCGGCAGCCGTTCTGGCTCGAATTGCGGACTGGCGTGCCACCGAAGGTCCGGCGAGCAACGGGACTGTGGGTTGGCGCCGGCGCCGGCGCCGGCGCAGTGGTCGCGTCGACCGACGGAGTGCAAGTCGACCTGGGTGTGTGGCACGGCGAGCGTCGCAGTGCCAGGTTGACGGCCGCCGGCGAAATCGTGGTCGCACGCCACCGCGCGCCGCGCAGGTCACTCAGCCGCGCGGAGTGTGCGACCGTGATCAAGGCTGCGGAGTCGTGCGCGATGAGCCGCGATTGCAGTTCGTTCAGGAGCAGCGCACGGCCAATCCCCTCGCCCCGATGGGCGCGACTGACGCGCCTGTACCACGAGTCCACGGGCTTCGATGCCGCATCGTTCCGCGCATTGTGCGTGCGCAGCTGCGAGCTTGGACTGACGCCCAGCGATGGCTTCATCCGGCGCAACGTCTGCAGTGGTGCGCGTCCGGATCAATGGCCGCCGGGCGACCCCACGGCCGCCCTCTAGACGGCGGCGTCCGAAGCCGCCCCAACGCAGCGGCGGCCGACCGGCACGCGGAACAGGCGGTGCGCGCATTGGGCCATGCGACCGCAGCAGCCCCCCGAATCTGCGAGACTCTACCGACCATGACTTCGAACCTGTCCCTCGCTGCCCGTGTGATCTCCGAGGGATTTCTGCCGGCCCGCTCAGCCCTGCTGCAGGGTCCACGCGACCCTGTGAACGGTCCGGTCTCATCGAACCGAATCCGCGGCATGCTGCTGGGCCTGGCGATCGGCGACGCGCTGGGCAACACCAGCGAAAACCTGTCGGCGGACGAGCGCAAGGCCCGGTACGGTGAGATTCGGGACTACCTGCCGAACAGCCGATCCGCCGGTCATCGGGTAGGCCTGCCCTCCGACGACAGTCAGCTCGCGTTCTGGACGCTCGAAAGCCTGCTCGAACGCGGGGGACTGGATCCGGATGACCTGTCTGCCCGCTTCGCCTCACGCAAGATCTTCGGACTCGGCAAGTCCATGCAGCAGTTCCTGCGCAATCGCGAACAGGGCGTGAAGTCCTGGTACCACTATGGCGCCGAGAGCGCGGGCAACGGCGCATTGATGCGCATCGCTCCCATCGTGCTGCTGCACCCGCAGGGCACGAGCGCGGCCCTCTGGCTGGACGTGGCGCTGGCCTCGATCATTACGCACCGCGACGCGAGTTCTGTCGCGTCGTGCGTGGCGTTCGTCGACCTGCTCGCACGCCTGTTGCGATTGCCGGCACCGCCGACGTCCGACTGGATCATCGCCACGTTTGTCGCGACGGTGCGCCAGGTCTGCACGGACCAGCCATACCGTCCCCGCAGCGGACGCTTCACCGCCCGCGAGGGTGCGTTTCCCGACTATCTCGAGTTCGTGCTCGGCGAAGCCGTGCGCCACGACTGGAACATCCGCGAAGCCTGCGATGCGTGGTCGTCCGGCGCTTACCTGCTCGAAACCGTGCCGAGCATGCTCTGGATCCTTGCACGGCATGCGCACGACCCGGAAGAGGCCATCGTGCGCGCCGTCAACGACACGCAGGACAACGACACCGTCGCCACGCTCGTCGGCGCGGCCGTCGGCGCACTGCACGGCAAGGACGGATTGCCCGTTGCCTGGCAACACGGGCTGCTCGGCAGAACGACGGCGGACGACAACGGGCGCGTGTTCCGCCTGATCGAGGAAGCTGTCCGCCGGGACTGGGTATAGAGGTCGTTGCAGGACCCGACGCGGCCGGTCGCAGTCCTTCCTGGTCAGGCGCGCTGGTCGTGCCTGCGATCACCGTTCGTCGCATCGGTGCGCCGCTCGATGCGTCGACGAAACGCCAGCACGATGCACCAGACCCCGAAGGCACCAAGGGACAGGATCACCTGGTAGTCGAGGAAAGTCGGCCGGCGCGCCGAAAAGACGACGATAGCCATCATCCCGGCCATGACGGTCAGTGCCGTGCCTATCGCGAACCATGCCGGCCGGGAGAAGAGCGCCGCCTGGCGGCCGCTGCGATTGAATGCGAGGCGAAACCCCGCCTGCCAGCAGATCCCGCACAGCGCCAGCAGGATGAGGGCAAAGACGACCGTTGAACTGGTGACAGTCCGGCGGTTGGCCGGGTGGGCGACAAGATCGAAGACTCCGAGGCCGAGTGCGACGGTCAGGCCGGTCGCGGCGACCAGCAGCACCGTGCCTGCGATGCGCGTCCACAGGGGAGGGACTGGCTCAAGGTACGGATTCGTCACGAGTCCCTCAACCCGATTTCACGTCAGGCGGCTCCTTTATTTCAGGTTCTGGTCGAACCAGCGGTGTCCGACATAGAGCCCGATGCCGGACGCCACCGCGCCAAGCAGGACAGCCATGCCGAGGCCGGCCTTGGCTCCAAGCCACCAGCCCGAGGATCCAGCGAGGAACGCGCCCATCCAACCGATCAATCCGCGCACGGCAGGTCCCTCCAGCAATTCGAGGCGACAGGTACACGCCGCAACGGCCGGCCCTCATTGGCTCGACATGAGCACATCCAGGTCGAACACCAGGACGCGGGTCGCGCCATAGGATGCGTACGTCCAGCGCTGGGTCGTCAGATGAAGTCGGGCGCCGCGAATGGCGCAGACCGCGCAACACAGACTGCAGCCGGCGTCAGTCGGGCCGGTCCCGCTGCATGTCGATATAGACCAGTGCGCTGCAGCGCGGACAGGTTGCGGCCTCGATCGCCTCGAGTTCAAACCAGCGCTTTCCGCATTGGCACCGCACCATCAGAATCCACTGGCCGACGGCATGACCGATCTCGGTTTCGACGACTTCGATCCCCTCCGGGAGGCTCGTAATGCCCGGCAACCGGAGGGTGTCGTCGTCCTTGCCTGGGTCGATGTCGGATTGATGCCCGGTGCGGGAGTGCTGGGCCACATCCGATCGGCCCGGCGCAGCTTGCGGCGCGTCTTGCGACGCGTCGTCCTGCGCCGTACCGAGTGCCGGTACCAGTCGCAGGTCCGATGGGAAGTGGTCTTTCATGGAAATCTGCCCCGTCGAGTCTTTGCGCGCGTGGCAAGGTTCGCCGCGCTCGTCGCCCGCGGCGGCTGCCGCCAGGTTCATCTGCGAACCAGAGATTACAACTCTATCATTACAGGGTTTCGCGAATGTCGGCAAACGCGGTGAGCAGGATGCCGACCCCGGATGCCGGGCGCTAGACTGCCGCACATGAAGAAACTCCTGGTCTTGCTCCTGCCGGCCGTCGCCTTGCTCGTCGTCGCTGGCCTCGGCTACGTCTGGTTCGGGCCGGTGCAGGTCGGCAACAAGAAGGTGATGCTCGACTTCCTGCTCGGCCGCTCGATCGAGCCCCCGACGGCGCAGCAGGTTGCGTCCAGGCTGGTGGTTGCCAATGGCTTCCGGCTCGAGGTCTATTCCACCGAGGTACCCCTCGCCCGCTGGCCGCTCGTGACTCCGGCCGGCGACTTGATCGTGGCCCGCACGCGCGCCGATGAAGTCGTGCTGCTCGAGCGTGACGCCAATGGCGACGGCAAACCCGACGCAGTTCGCAAACTGCTCGACAAGCTCAACCACCCGCATGGGCTCGCCCTGCACGACGGATGGCTGTATGTCGGCGAAGCGACCGGCATCGGTCGCGTCCGGTTCGACGAGGAATCGGGGCACGTGTCCGGCGCGCTGGAGGACATCGTGGACGACTTCACGGACGATGGCTTTCACACGACAAAGACCCTCGGCTTCGGCCCCGACGGATTGCTCTACGTGTCGCAGGGCTCGTCGTGCAACGCCTGCATCGAGGCGGACCAGCGCCGCGCTACGGTCATGCGCATGCAGCCGGACGGCAGCCAGCGCGAGATCTACGCCACCGGGCTGCGCAACAGCGTGGGCCTGGACTGGGCGCCGTGGGACGGCGTGCTGTATGCAACGGAAAATGGCCGCGACCTGCTGGGCGACGATCTCCCGCCCGACGAACTCAATCGCATCGAGCAGGGCAACTTCTATGGCTGGCCGTTCGTCCATGGCGCCGGAGTGCCAGATCCCGACCTCGGCGCCGGGCATGCGGCAGAGGCTGCGCGCGCAATTGCACCGGCGTACGCGTTTCGCGCTCACAATGCGCCACTCGGGATCGCATTCCTGCGCGGCTCGGACCTGCCGGCAGGCTATTCACGCACCGCCCTCGTCGCGCTGCATGGCTCGTGGAATCGCAGTCAGCCCGACGGCTACAAAGTGGTCGCCCTCGACTGGCAACCGGACGGGCGCATCGTCGAACGCGACTTCCTGACGGGCTTCATCGGCGACGAAGGCGTTCTCGGCCGGCCCGCCGGCATCGCCCAGGGTCCCGACGGCACAGTCTTCATCACCGACGATTACGCGGGCGTGATCTACCGGGTGGTGCCCGCTTCTGGTCCCTGATCCGGGCGCGCGAGCGACTGCTCGATGAAGGCCTGCCAGATCGGGTTGGGCTGCCACACGGTGCGCAGCGGATGCAGCGCCTCCTCGTGTTCTTCCCCCAGGCGCAGACGGCGGTACAGGTAGACGAACGCCGAGACGCGAAAGTTCTTCGCGCAGTGGACCCAGACCTTGCGACCGGCGAACGTGTCCAGCATGCCGAAGAACTGCTGCAGGTGCCGCGGCTCGGGTCTTTCCCAAGGCACGGGAATCTGCACGAAAGCCATGCCCTGCCCCGTGACGGCTTCGGCTTCACCGGGCAGCGCGTTCGACGCAGTCGGTAATGCCAGATTGACGACCGCCTCGATGCCGAGCTCCGGCAGGCGCTGAATGTCGGCCAGCGAGAGCTGGCCCGACGTCCACAACCCGTCGAATACCGGACGCGTGTTCGGCGCGTCGAACTGGTAGGCACTCGTCGTGCCGAACAGGCGCACCTCCTCGTCGCTGCCCGCCAGCCGCACGGTGCCTTCGAACTGCAGGCCGATCCGCTCGAGCACGCGGCCCGACGCAAGGTTGTCGAGGCTCGTGATCGCAATGACGCGTGGCAGGCGGTGCCGCTCCCGTGCATACCGCAGCGTGGCCTCGGCCGCCTCGTGCGCGTACCCCTGGCTCCAGTGCTCAGGCAGGAAGGCGAAACCGATGTCGACGTCAGGCAGCGTGTCCCGCTTGATCAGCCCGCACATGCCGAGCGGCTGCCCGTCGCTGCGACGCTCGACCAGGAAGAGACCAAAGCCGTGCCTGGCATACAGTCGCTGCGGGCCTTCCGCGATGTACCGTCGCGCGCCGGCGAGATCGCGCACTCCCCGGTCGCCGATGAACCGCAGCCAGGAGGGCTCGTTGACGAGGCGGAGGATGAAGGCCGCATCGGTCGCGTCGAGCCTGCGCAGCCGCAGGCGTTCCGTTTCGATCTCGATGATGGATTCGGCCATGGGCGGATTGTGCCGCGATCCACGGGTCCTGCGTAAACCGTTTCGACGGCGTTACTGCCGGTGGAGAAATCGAACCGGCCAGGTCTTAGGGCCTCGCCGGACCATGGCTTACAATGGATGCCGACGGCATTCCGCGAATGCGCCCGAGGCTGCAGCGACCCGATGAGTTCCAATCGCCTCGTCTACTCCACTGGGTCCGGGCGCCTGTGCCCCGAGTGCACCCGTCCGCTGGCCGACTGCCGCTGCAAGCGCAGCAAGCCGGCGCAACCCGTCGTGGCGGCAGGCGACGGTATCGTGCGCGTCGGTCGCGAGACGAACGGCCGCAGGGGCAAGGGCGTCACGGTCATCAAGGGCGTGCCGCTCGCAGGCGGCGAACTCGATGCGCTGGCCACGAAACTCAAGAAGCGCTGCGGATGCGGCGGCACGGTCGACGCCGGGGTCATCGAGATCCAGGGCGACCATCGCGACCTGCTGATCGAAGAACTCGGCAAGCTCGGTTACACGGTGCGCCGGTCCGGTGGCTGACTCCAGCGTCCGGATCAACAAGTACCTCAGCGAGACTGGCGTCTGTTCCCGGCGCCAGGCTGACCAGTGGATCGAGGCCGGCCGCGTGGCGGTGAACGGGGTAACCGCCGTGCTCGGCACGAAGGTCGCCGCAGGCGACGAGGTATCGCTCGACGGCCGCCCGCTGGACTCGAAGCCCGAGCGCGTCTACCTCGCGTTGAACAAGCCGATCGGCATCGAATGCACGACTGACCGTGACGTGCCGGACAATATCGTCGACTTCGTGGGCCACCGCGAGCGCGTCTTCCCGATCGGACGCCTGGACAAGGAGTCGGAAGGCCTGATCCTGCTCACCAATGACGGCGACATCGTCAATCGTGTGCTCCGTGCCGAGCACGAGCACGAGAAGGAGTACATCGTCACGGTCGATCGGCCACTCACGGAAGATTTCCTTGCGGGCATGGCCCGTGGCGTCCCGATCCTCGATACCGTGACCAATCCCTGCCGCGTGACGCAGGTTGGCCGCAACACGTTCCGTATCGTGCTGACCCAGGGCCTCAACCGGCAGATCCGCCGCATGTGCGAGCACTTCGATTACACGGTGCGGCGCCTGCAGCGCGTGCGGATCATGCACATCCAGCTCGGTACGTTGCCGGTCGGCAGGTGGCGCAACCTGACTCCGGCCGAGGTCAAGCCGTTGCTCGCGCCGCCCGAGCGCAAGCGCCCCAGGCTGTCGCTGAAGAGGAGTTAGGGGTCGGCCGGGGGTGCGTTCATCCTGAGGCCTGAGCCCCGCTGCTACAGGGGCCAGCTACCTGGGCTCGATGTCGACGATTTCGATGGGCGCGTCACCGACGTTCTTCAACGAGTGGATCGTTCCCGCGTCGATCCATTGCACCGCGCCGGCGCTCAAGTCGCGTGTTCTTGCCGCACCCTCCGGGGACGAGATTTCGAGGCGACCAGGCGTGACCAGCACGGCCACACCGCCCGACTCGTGCGTGTGCATAGCCGTCGATTCGCCGGGCGCCAGGATCCGGCGCAGCGCGCGCACGCGATCATTCTCGAACTCCACGCGCCGATCTGCCGCTGCCGCGCGATCTCCGGCGACGTCGTGGCCGGCCAGCAATTCGATGTAGATGTTGTGGAACGGCGTCTCGCCGACGTTGCGGACGCGATGCGTCCGCGCTGTCGGCGTGGCACCAAATGCCACCGCTCCCCGGCGCAGACGAAGCGTTTCGGCTTGCCCGTCCGCTGGCTGGTCTTCGACCGTAGCGTCTGCCAGCCGCACCGAAATTCCATCGTGCCGATGCACGTGCCAGAGCGAGTCGGCGCCCGGCGGCAACCAGACGTCGAATACCCGGATGAGCGCGTTCTGCAGCACGAGCCGATGTGCCGGCTCCTGCTCGACCGGCACCGGCGACTGCGCCGACGCTCCCGCGCCGCACAGCACGAGACAGCACACGCAGAGAAGTTCTGCGACTCGCTTCATCATTGCACCTTCACGGGGACCGGGCCGAATCCAGGCTCCGGACCCTAGCCCCCTTCTTCCTGCTTGCCCCGCTTGTGCCGCAGGTCCAGGACCAGGTTATATACCGCGACACTGGCCGGAAACAGGTTGGAGAGGATGCCGACCGAATCGTTCTTGCCGAACGTGAAGTACGACAGCAGCAGCAGGCTGCCGCTGATGCTCATCAGCCAGAACACGGTCGGCACGACGGGCCGGCCATGGCGGCGCGAATAGAACATCTGCACGAACCACCGGCCTGCGAACAACGCGACACCGAGGTAACCGATGAGCTTCCAAGGGGTGATCGTGACGCCAAACGCCACCAGCAACGTTTCATTCATGGTCGTCGTGCTCCAGTTTCGGTGGCGGCGCGCGTGCGCGCGCGCTGCAGGTCGGCGTCCGTATCGATTCCAGGCCCTGGCGATTCGGCGCACAGGGCCACCGTGATGCGCAGCCCCGCCTGCAGGGCGCGCAACTGCTCGAGCTTTTCGGTAAGTTCGTAAGTCGAAGGCGCCATGGCCGTGATGCGCTTCAGCGCACCGACGCGATACGCATACAGGCCGACGTGCCGCAACGCCCCGGAAAACTCAGTCTGGCTGCGGAGTCCCGCGCCCGCGCCATCGCGCGACCAGGGAATCGGTGCACGGCTGAAATACAGTGCCGCGCCGTCAGCCGCGAACACCACCTTGACCACGTTCGGATCCAGAAACTCGTGCAGCGACTCGATCGGGGTCGCGAGCGTGGCGATGGCCGCCAGCGGATCGTGCGCCAGCAGACTCGCCACCTGGTCGATCAGGCGTGGCGGCACGAATGGTTCATCACCCTGCACGTTGACGACGATCGTGTCGTCGGACCAACCCTGCTGGCGTGCGGCGGCGGCGACACGATCCGTGCCGGACGGCAGCGCTGCATCGGTCATCACTGCAATCGGCGTCGCCCGTCCCCGCGGGTCGTGCACCGCCGCTGCGATGCGCGCGTCGTCGGTGGCGACCAGCACTTGATCTGCGCCGCTGGCTGCGGCCTGCTCCACCACGCGCTGGATCATCGTGCGCCCGCCAATGTCGAGCAGCGGCTTGCCGGGCAGGCGCGTCGAGGCGTAGCGCGCCGGGATGACGACGTGATGGACCACGGTCGCTCAGTCCTTGAGCAACGGGTCGTCGGAATTCAGCCGGCGCGCCTCTTCCTCGAGCATCGCCGGGACACCGTCGCGCACCGGAAACGCCAGGCGATCGGCGCGGCATACCAGCGCCTGCGCGTCGCGGTGCCAGTGCAAGGATCCCTTGCAGAGCGGACAGGCGAGGATGTCGAGCAGCTTGTTATCCAAGGGTCACTCCCGCACCGGCCAGTCCGGTGCGCTCAAGGATGGATGCCAGCAACGCCGCGGCGTCCGCGCGACCGATGCCCACTTCGAGATCGACCCACCACCAGCCGGGGCGGGCGAGATGGAGGCATTTTACGGCATCTTTCTCCGTCATCAGGACAATGGCGTCGGCAGGGAATGGCAGCGTCCCGCCTGCCAGAGGCGCGTGATCCGGCAACGCATGCGTCGCGACGACGAGTCCACGCTGAACTAGACCGCGAAAAAAAGCGTCGGGATGGCCGATGCCGGCAATCGCGTGCAGGTTGGACGCCTGTGCGAACCAGGTCAATGGCCTGCGTTCGCCGGTGAGCAGGTTCACCGCGTCGCCGAGTTCGAACCGTGCGCGCAGCAACAGGG
>Ga0224500_10001329_pt1 | contig 14794 bp, 13 predicted proteins | sample SF_Oct11_sed_USG_FD_168126 | JGI IMG/M metagenome (GOLD analysis project Ga0224500, IMG submission 168126) | Sediment microbial communities from San Francisco Bay, California, United States - SF_Oct11_sed_USGS_4_1 | ecosystem: Environmental > Aquatic > Marine > Sediment | place: USA: California... | reverse complement strand
CGGGCCTCGAGCCGCGCCCTGACAACCGGATAACAATCGCCAGCTGCCATCGTGACCTCGCCGACCGGACCTCGCACGGCCTCCCGCACGGTCTGGAAATCCGATAGCGCAACTCCCATGTTCGATACCATGCTCGGATGGGGCATCGCCGTTCTGAGCCGCCGGCGTAGGGGGTCGTCCTTGTACCGGTGCATGCTCTGGAAGGATGAGCGGCCACACAGCAGGTCGAGCGACTCGATCGGGCGCTGGCGAGGCGTGTCGGCTGAATGAAGCAGATCGCATCAGAGTTTGCGCGCTTCTCCGCTGTCGGCGCCGCGGGTCTCCTCGTCGACATGGCCGCGTTGTGTGTCGCAATGGAATTGATCGGCTTGAGCTACGTCGCGGGTCGTGGCGTATCGTACCTGGCGGCGGCCACGTTCACGTGGGCCTGCAACAGGGCGATCACCTTCGCAAGCAAGGGTTCCGGGGGGCAGGCCGGACAATGGGCGCGATTCCTTGCCGTGAACTCCGCCGGTGGAGCGGTCAACTTCGCGGTTTACCTGTCCGTGGTGGCGGCGTTCGGGAGTTCGGGTGCCTTGCCGTCGCGCGTCGATGCACTGCTCCCGTACCTGGGAGTTGCTCTCGGCTCGCTCTCTGGCCTGCTGTTCAACTTCACCCTGTCCAGACTGCTCGTCTTCCGATGAAGCATGGACCATGATCGGCAGGTGCTCGCATTGACAGTCAGCTGCCGCGACTGCGTGCTGAACGGACGGATTCAGGACGCCAGATGATTGAACCAGCATCCGCGTCCAGCCAGGCGCACCTCGGCGGAAGGGGGGTAGTCCTCGTCCTCCTGGCGCATCAAGATGACGAGGTCGCGTTCTCGCCGATCATTGCACTGGTCCGCGCGCAAGGCAGGCCCTTGCGAGTCGTGTACCTGACGAACGGCGGGGCCCGATCTCAGACGCCGGCCCGGCGCGCCGCAGAGTCCGAGCGCGCCCTGGCTGCGCTGGGGGTTCCCAGGTCGGAGATCAGGTTTCTGGGAACCGACCTCTCGATACCTGACGGAGAGTTGTTCCGCCACTTCCCGTCGTCGTACAGCGCACTTCTGGACGATTGCCGCGATATCCATGACCTCGGTGCCGTGCTGACGCTGGCATGGGAGGGTGGACACCCGGATCATGATGCAACTCACGTTCTGGCCATGAAACTCGCCAGGGAACGGGGTGCCGACGACCGAACATGGCAGGTTCCCTTCTACCGCGCAGCAGACCGAGGGGTGCCTTTCTTTTCGATGTTCGCGCCACTGACTTGTAATGGACCGGTGCAGGAACTCCCCGCGGCGCACCAGGATGCGTTGCTGCGGGCCGCGATGATGCGTTACTACCGGTCGCAATGGCGCACTTTCGCCGGACTGGGACCCGCGATACTGTGGCACGCGCTCATCGGGACTCCCGCGAGGATCCAGAAAGTGCAGGTCCGTCGAACGCTCGGGCGTCCGACCGCAGGTCCTCTGCTCTACGAGCGGCGTAACCGCATCAGCTTTGCCGAGTTCGCGGAGCACGCGAACAGCTTTCTAGAGCAAAGTGTCTCCGCCGGGTCGCATCGGTCGTGACGGCAACCTCACCAGCCAGAGATACCGTACCAGCGCAGGAAGTCCTCGTGAGAATCGCTGCGATCATCCCTTGTTACAAAGTGCGGGAACACGTCGTCGCTGTCGTCGAGGGCGCCTTGCAGCACGTAGATCACGTGTTCGTCGTCGACGACTGTTGTCCGCAGGGCTCAGGTGACCTTGTCCGTGAACGATTCCCGGGCGCAAGGGTGACAGTCATTTCGCACACGGAAAACCGCGGTGTGGGCGGGGCGACCAAGACCGGATATCTTGCAGCGCTTGCAGGCGCCTATCAGATCCTGGTCAAGATCGACGGTGACGGCCAGATGGACTGTGACTGCATTCCGGCCCTCGTGCACCCCATCCTCGGCAGGGAGGCGGACTACACCAAGGGCAATCGATTCTTCCGTCGCGAATATCTGACGACGATGCCGATGCTGCGGTTGGTGGGCAATTCGGTCCTGTCCCTGATGGCGAAAGCCTCCTCAGGCTACTGGAACGTAATGGACCCCACGAACGGCTATACGGCCATCCACGCGACTGCCGCCGGCGAGATCGAGCTGGCAAAGCTGGACGATCGCTACTTCTTCGAATCGGACCTCCTCTTCCGGCTGAACCTGGCACGGGCTGTGGTGCAGGACATCGCCATGGAGGCCCGCTATGGAAGTGAAAGAAGCAACCTGCGGATTGCCCCGGCACTGCTCGAATTCTCCTTGAAGCACCTGCGGAATTTCTGCAAACGGTTCCTTTACAACTACGTCGTGCGCGACGTGAGCGTGGGCACGCTGCAGGCGGTCAGCGGCTTACTGCTGTTCGCCTTCGGCGTTGCATTCGGCTCCTGGTCGTGGCTGCACAGCGCAGCGGTGGATCGCGACACGCCGGTCGGCACCGTGATGCTGGCAACCCTGCCCATCATTCTTGGGTTCCAGTTACTGCTCGCCGCATTGAGCTTCGACATTGCGAACGTCCCCAGTCGGCCGATTCAGGTGGTCTTGCGACCGAGGGAGGGTGGGGGTCGGGGTGCAGGCCCGGCCACGACCGAGCGGTCGTCGTCGTGAGCGCAGAACCGAGAGTGGCGTTCTTGCTGGGGCCGGTGCTCGTCGGCATTGCGGTCCTGGGGCTTCACCTGTTCGCCAGTTTCAACGCGCTTGATCGCGACGTCGCGATGGCAAAGGTGCGTGTCCTGAAAGCTTTCGACGGCGGAGATCTGGTCGAGAACCCTTACCAGCATCCGTCGACGACGATCGGCAGTCACCAGTGGAACGACTGCCTGATCACGTTGATGGCGATCGACCAGCGAGGCGACCGCACGAGACTGGCGCTGTCGCCGATCATCGCCGGGTTCTCGGCGCCGGGTTCGGCGGATGACAATCCATGCGCGGCGCTCAAGGCGCTGGTCTTCGGCGAGGTACCTGACTCCAGCCTTTATCATTACGACCGGTACGTCCATGGTGCCGTGGTGGCGCTTCGCTATCTGCTGCCACGCTATGGGATCAGTCACATCCGGGCCATGTACCGCAGGGCCCTCACCGCGACCCTGAGCATCGGGCTCGGGCTGTGCCTGGTTGGAATCGCCCGGGGGAGACGTGTACCGGCCTTCGCGGTGCTGGGCGTCACGTTCCTGGCGCTGCTGCGATTCTTCGGCCTGGAGTTCTTCTCGCAGTCGCTGGGACATGGGCCGGCGGACTGGATCCTCGCAAGTTATGCGGTTGCGATCACGCTGATGCTGTTCGCGTCGACGGGTCCCGTCGTGGCAGTGCTCGCCGCGGCAGCGTTCGGCGGCCTTACCGTGGTCTTCGAGCTGTTCACAGGGGGAATACCGTTGGGCCTGGCGATGGTGCTCGGACTGTCCTCGCTCGCGGTCCGGCCCGACGCTCGACCGCACGGAATCCGGGTTGCTTGCTGGGCCGCGGCCGCGTTCGTGAGTGCAGCCACCGTCGTCTATCTCCTGAAACTATTTGCTGTTGCTTACGTCGCAGGTGACGGGGTCATCACCGACATCCTGCATAAACTGCGCTCTTACTCGGCGGCGGCCGAGGGCCTGGACCCGGCCCTGCTGATGTCCCAGATCGCGGCCTCGATTGGCGTACTCGTCGGCGGCATGACGCTGCTCGCCCAGTGTGCCGTTGCGGGCGGCATCGTGGCCGGTGTCTATGGAGCGAACTGGATTCGTCGCCACGTCGCGGATTCGAGCACACGCCAGCATGCCGCGCTGCTCGCCATTTCCGTGCTTCCAATTCCGCTCTGGTGCCTGGTTTTCATCAACCAGGTGGGGAACCACGCCTGGTTCATGGACCGCATCCTGGTCTGGCCCATTGCGGCAGGCTTCGGTCTCTTCGTGCTCGCCATGACGGCTCGCGGGCGCGAGCCATAGCAGCCGTGGTGACCGGCCAGCTCGACCTGCAAGCGGGCGAGTTCGCCCAGGCCGATCTCCCGTGACGAGCCCGCCAGGTGACATAAGCGAGCGACCGTTGTCGGGGCACTTGGCGGTATGTCATCGAGATATTGCGACGTGCGCCGCAACTGTGATCTAAAGGAGTCCAACCAGCCACCTGCGCGCGTTCAGAATGGTCGGGGATGCAAGACTCAGACATTCAGCCAATGACCGGCGTCGATAAGCAGCGCCACTTCATACGGGCGATGTGCAAGTCGGCCGACGCGCAGTCCGTGACGGAGTCCGAGAGCGCGCTGCTGGAAGCCATCCTGGCGGCGCTGCTGCGTGGCCAGGACGTATCCGACCTGATCGGCATCAGGCGAGCCCATGCCCGCCGGCCCTCCGACCCGATCCGTATCGCGATTCACTACCTGTGTCTCACGAAACTCATGCACGTGCGGGCCGTGGAAGCGTGGCGCATCGTTGGGGATGCCTGGGGACTGAAGAAGCGTGAGGTGCAATGGATCATCGCGGACAACTGGGCCTCCGCCCAGGCAATCCTCCCGCGATTTTCCGTCACTCCGGACACGCTGCTCCGTAACTGCGAGCGGCATGCTCGCGGTGTCCGGCCCGACCGTCGGCGGTCCGGGCCGGGACTGCCGCCGCAACGCAGAAAGGGCACGCCCGGCGCGAAGTGAACTCCGGTGCCGCGTCGGGGTTGCTGATTTCTCGCGTCATCAAGACCTAGGCGCGGTTAAGACTGCCACGGGGCGCGACCCACGCAGCCCTGCGCCGTTAACGTACGGGCCTGGTGCCCGGCATGAGCGAGCCACCGTCCCACAGGTGATCCGGGTCCGGGTAGAAGGTGAGCGAGCCGCTTTCACGCCCGTGAGGTTCGTGAAACAGGACGAGCCAGCCGCCGGGTACCCGTGCGCGCAGCAGGACGCAGTCCGAGTGTCCCGATAACCCATGCTGGCTCAGGGATTCCCAGGCGACCGTTGGTTTGCCCGGCATATTCACTCCGCTTGGTTCGCAGGCCAGGGGTCACAGCTGGGCTGAGAATTTGCACCCTTGGGGCAGCAGCGCGCAAGCGGCGCAGGCATCATCGCCCGACAGTCGGTCCTGGAACTGGCCGCTTCGGCTGCGGCCATGCGTCAATACTGCCGCATGCGTGATGCGTGTCTACTTGCAGCAGGGGTCGCGGTGGTAATTTGGCGCGCTGGGAACGAGATCAAATGACTGCGACGACCCGAGAAGACCGGCCTCCCTGGATTTGCCGGGTTGTCCCGGCGTTCGATTCGCTGCGCCGCTACCGGCTAAGCGACGCGCGCGCGGACCTGCTCGCCGGCATCACGGTCGCTGCCGTGGCGGTCCCGCAGGCAATGGCCTACGCCCTCGCCGCCGGGCTGCCGGCTGAATACGGCCTCTATACCGCGATCATCATGACGACTGTCGGCGCGCTGTTCGACTCGTCCCGGCAGCTCATCAACGGTCCGACCAATGCGATCTCGATCGCGGTCCTGAGCGTCCTGAGCATCGTGCCCAGTGTCGACGAGAAGATCCAGGCAGCCGTGCTGCTCGCGTTCATGGTGGGCATCGTCCAACTCGTCATCACGTCGATGCGCCTGGGTGATCTCACCCGTTACATCTCTCACTCCGTCATCATCGGCTTCACGCTGGGAGCATCCGCGCTGCTCGTTCTCGACCAGATGAAGAACCTGCTGGGCCTGACGTCGATGGGCGGGGTCCATGACCCCTTCCTCTATCGATTCTGGCTGACCATGACCCAGGGTGGGGACGTCAATTCGGCCACGCTGTCGATCGGCCTGGCCACGATCGTGATGGTGCTCGCGCTCCGCTGGCTCAAGCGCCTGCTCGGGCTGCGCCTGTTGCCCGAGTTGCTCCTCACGGTGCTGGCGATGGCAGCCGTAGTCGCGTGGCTAGGGCTCGAGGCGAAAGGCGTGCGTGTGGTCGGGGAGATCCCGGCCAAGCTGCCGACGCCGCGGCTCCCGACGATCGACTACGACTTGATTCGTGAGCTGTCGGGCGGTGCGCTCGCGATCGCCATCCTCGGCCTGCTGGAGGCCATCGCGATGGCGAAGGCGATCGCCGCGCAAACGCGCCAGAAACTCGACATGAACCAGCAGTGCCTCAGCGAAGGGCTCGCCAATTTCACCGGGAGCTTCTTTCAGTGCATGCCGGGATCGGGGTCACTCACGCGCTCGGCGATCAACCAGCAGGCAGGTGCCGTGTCGCAATGGTCGGGCGTGGTTTCAGCGGTCGTGGTAGCGCTGATCATGGTGGCGTTCGCGCCATACGCCCGGCTGATTCCCCGCGCGGCGCTGGCGGGCATTCTGATCGTGTCGGCGTGGAAGATGATCGACTGGCGCGGGCTTTATTACCACCTGCGCGTGACGCGCTTCGACGCGGTGATCGTGGGGGTGACGGCGCTCTCGGCGGTCGCCATCTCGATCGAGTTCTGCGTCCTGATCGGTGTCGTGATGTCGTCATTGCTGACGGTGCGGCGCGCAGGTCGCATGCTGCTCACCGAGTTCACCATCACGCCGGATGGGGCGATACGCGAGCGGTTCCCCGACGATCAGCCCTGCAATCGCCTGCTGATCTACGGGCTCGAGGGCGAAATGTTCTTCGGTGCATCGGCTACGCTCGAGGGCCATTTCGAGCGGATCGAGCAACGCATCGACGAACACGCGCGCGCGCTCGTCCTGCGGCTCAAGCGCGTACGCAATGCGGATGCGGCCGGCATGATCCTGCTCAAGGGCTTCGTCGATCGCGTCCAGGCTCGCGGCGTGCACGTGCTCCTTTGCGGCGTCAGGCCAGACCTCGCGAAGAGGCTGGAGACGACGAGGCTCGGCGAGAGCATCCGCGATCCGATCTTCCACGAAGAGAAGGTGCCGCTCACGAGCACGATCCTGGCTATCCGTCACGCGAACCAGCTCATCGGCGATCCTTGCGCTAACTGCCCGCGCCGCGGCTCCGGCGAGGGCAACCCTTCGCTGCGCTACGTCATCTGACCACCGGCGTTGCCGCGGGCGGGCCCGAAACCAGAGCAGAAGAGGCGTCGCTGGGTTACCATACGGCCCGAAGTTTGGGACTACCCGCAGGTTGGGCGAGCTGGCACAGGGTTGCCGGAGCATCTCCCCGCTACAGAACACAGGCCGGTCGCTTCGAAAGGGGCGGCCGGCTTTCTGGTTTCTTGACCAGGGCCAGCGCATTTTTCGCGTGCGGTTCGATTTCGAGTGGGATTTCACCCACCGTGCCCGATGCCTGCATTGCCGGTCCCGCGTGAGAACCAGATGCAAAGCAATCCCTCTGACGAGCAAACCGTCCTGACGTTTGCCGAACTCGGCCTGTCCGCTCCCCTGGTGGCGGCCTTGAAGGACGTCGGCTACGAAGCTCCATCCCCGATCCAGGCAGCCACGATCCCGGTGCTGCTCGCAGGGCACGACCTCATCGGCCAGGCGCAGACCGGCACCGGCAAGACCGCGGCGTTCGCGTTGCCTTTCCTGTCGATGCTGGACGTCGCGCGGCGCGAGCCGCAGGTGCTCGTGCTGGTCCCGACTCGCGAGCTGGCGATCCAGGTCGCCGAGGCCTTCCAGAAATACGCCCACCACATGCCGGGACTGCACGTGCTGCCTATCTACGGCGGGCAGAGCTACACGCCGCAGCTGAATGCGCTGAAGCGTGGCACACACGTCATCGTCGCGACCCCGGGACGCGTGATGGACCATCTCCAGCGCGGCACCCTGAGCCTGGCGACCTTGAAATACGTCGTGCTCGACGAAGCGGACGAGATGCTGCAGATGGGGTTCGTGGATGCGATCGACGAGATCCTCGGCATGGCGCCGAAGGAGCGCCAGGTGGCGCTGTTCTCGGCCACGCTGCCGAAGCCGATCCGCAACATCGCGCAGAAGCACCTGCGTTCGCCGCGCGAAGTCACGATCCGTTCGAAGACCACGACCGCGACGAACATCCGGCAGCGGTACTGGGTTGTCTCCGGCATGCACAAGCTCGACGCTCTCACGCGCATCCTCGAGGTCGAGGCCTTCGACGCGATGCTGGTGTTTGCTCGCACCAAGCAGGCCACGGTCGAGCTCGTCGAGAAGCTCGAGGCGCGCGGCTTCGCGTCGGCGGCGCTGAACGGCGACATCCTGCAGGCGCAGCGTGAACGCACGGTCGCAGCACTGAAGGCGGGCAAGGTCGACATCGTCGTCGCGACGGACGTTGCAGCGCGCGGGCTCGATGTCGACCGCATCACTCACGTCATCAACTTCGACGTGCCCTATGACAGCGAATCGTACGTGCACCGCGTCGGCCGCACCGGCCGGGCAGGGCGCAGTGGCGAAGCGATCCTGTTCATCTCACCCCGCGAGCGGAACATGCTGCGCATCATCGAGCGGGCCACGCGCCAGCCGATCGAGGCCATGAGCCTGCCTACGCTCGAGGACGTGAACGAGCGACGCGCGACCAAGTTCAAGCAGGAAATTTCAGATGCCGTCGAATCGAAGGCCGGAGACGCGTACCGGGGAGTGCTGGAAGACTACCTGCGCGAAACCGACGCCGACCTGCTCGACGTGGCAGCAGCACTGGCGTCCATGGCGCGAGGTGGCAAGTCGCTTGCGGTGACGAAACGCCGCGAGTCCAAGGGTGAGCCGGCTGCGCCGCGCGCAGCAGGCTTCGCCGACCGGGGAGGCGACGACGAAGGCGGGCCTCGCCGCGGCGCCCCGCGCCAGCGCGGCAAGAATGACTCGCCCCAGGCGACGTTCCGGCTCGAGGTCGGGCGCAAGCACGGCGTGCTGCCGGGCAACATCGTCGGCGCACTGGCCCACGAAGGCGATCTGCACGGCACCGAGATCAACGGCCTCAGCATCCGGGACGATCACACGCTGGTGCGTTTGCCGGCCGACATTTCCGAGAAGACGCTGGCGCACCTGCGCAAAGTCGAAGTCCGCGGCCGACCGCTCGAGATCAGCCGCTACAAGGGGCGCAAGGACTCGGAGTCAGACAGCTGACGCCAGCGTCCGCTGCAAGTCTCACGCCCGGCGATTGCGCCGGCCTTCGCCGCCGATCTTGTGGCCGCCTTTGGCTCCGGGTGCCTGCAAAGGCCCAAGTTCCGCAACCACCCTTGCTTCGTCCGGCCTCGCGCCAGCGTGATGGTGGTGCAGCGCTTCATGCATGGCCGAGAGGTGGCCGAACGTCGTGCCACAGCAGCCGCCGATGATGCGCGCACCGGAGTCCGCGGCCAGGCCCACGTAGGTCGCCATGAGTTCGGGCGTGCCCGAATAGTGGACTTCGGCGCCGATGAATTTCGGCACGCCGGCATTGGCCTTGGCGATGATCGGGATGCCGGCTTCCTTCGCAGTCATGCCGAGGATGCTGACGACCAGGTCCGATGCGCCGACGCCGCAGTTCGCGCCGATCGCGAGCGGCGGCGGATCCAGTGACTGCGCGAATTCGACGAGCGCGGCGGGCGTGATGCCCATCATCGTGCGACCTGCCGTGTCGAAGCTTGCCGTGAACGTATACGGCATGCCGACGTTGGCCGCAGCCATCGCCGCGGCCTTGATCTCCTCGAGCGACGACATCGTCTCGATCCACGCGACGTCGGCGCCGCCTTCCTTGAGGCCGCGAATCTGTTCTTCGAACACTTCGATGGCCATGGCTTCGGTCAGCACGCCGAGCGGCTCGAACAGATCGCCTGTCGGTCCGACTGAACCCGCAACGACGACGGGGCGGCCCGCCTTGTCTGCGACCGAACGCGCGTGCCGGGCCGCGAGCCGGTTGATCTCGCGCACCCGGTCCTGCATGCCGTGCAGCATCAGCCGGCGCGCGTTACCGCCGAAGCTGTTGGTCAGGATGATGTCGGATCCTGCGTCGACGAAACCCTGGTGCAGCGCCCGCACGCGATCGGGATGCTCGAGGTTCCACATTTCCGGCGCGTCACCGGAGGTGAGTCCCATGGCAAACAGGTTCGTGCCGGTGGCGCCGTCGGCAAGCAGGGTACGGCCGGATGCGAGCAGGGTGGCGAGCATGGGATACCGGGAATGGTGAACGGACGTTCGGAGCGCGGATTTTACCCGCCACCGGCCGCCGACGACAGATTCATTCAGGGCCGCGGCGGGGGCGTCGGTTTCCAGTCACCGAACAGGAAGGTCAGGGCGCCGGGCAGGCGTTTTTCCCAGGCGGCCTCGGTGTGCATGGCGTCCGGATCCACGACGAAGCGGAAATTCGTATCGTCGTAGCCGGCGGCGTGGAAATTCGTCTCGACCTGGCGGATCAACCCGATCATTTTTTCGCTGATCACCGGATCGGACGCTTCCTTGCCACCGAAGGCCACGAACACCTTCACCGGCAGGGCCACCAGCGGGCTGGTGTCGCGCACGAGCTGGCCCATGCCGATGAACATCGACGGGCTCTCGATCAACCCGTAACCGAAGGTGCCGGGTTTCGCGAGCAGCGCGTACAGGGTCGCGACACCTCCGTACGACGAACCGCCGATCCCTGTGTTCGGCTGGCCCGGCAGCGTGCGGTACTGGCCATCGACCAGCGGCATGACTTCCCTGGTCATGAAATCGGGAAAAAGCTTGCCGGCCGGCTCGTCCATGTCGGGGTTGCCGACGAAGTCCTTGTACGGAAGGTATTCGTGCGCGCGGTCCTTGCCGGCGTGGTCGACGCCCACGACGATCAGCGGCGGGATCTCTTTTTCCGCGATAAGTTTCTGGACCGTTTCGTCGAGGCTCCATTCGTGGTGGCTCACGTCGCTCAGGCACGCGTCGAACAGGTTCTGTCCGTCGAGCATGTACAGGACCGGGTAGCGGCGCTCCTTGTTGGCGGCATCGCCATAGCCTGCAGGCAGCAGCACGCGGATCGTCCGTTCGTTGCCGAAGATCGTGCTCTTGAGCGTGTGCAGGCGGAGGTCACCGCTGACCGTCGACTTGCAGGCGGACGCAGCAGGGGCGTCGGCAGCCGGGGCCGGGCCAGCGCAGACCAGGCCGGTGCAGACCGCGAGGCAGAGAATCGTCGCTCGCATGAGGTTCCCTCCGATCGGGGCATTCTAGCCCGCCTGGCCCAGGGTGACCGGCTTCGTCTCGTCGCAGCAGCATCACCACTCACCGCGCCAACCCGGATCGTGTGTAACATTCGCAGACGATGAAGATTGAAGCCACGTTGCTCCTGGCCTGCGTCTGCGCGGCCGCTCTGCTGCAGCCACAAGTCTGCGATGCGCAGGCTGTACAGCCGCGGGAGGCGCTGGAGGACACCAAACTGTACTTCACCGCGCCGCTGCGCTGGGATGGCCGCGACTGGATCGAGTTCGGCAGCACGCTGGTCGCCGTCGGCATCGTCCACGAATTCGACGACGACGTACGGGACCACTTTGCGGGCGCCAACGCGCCGCTCGACGGCGAAGACCCGCACAGCCTCGACGATGTACTGCCGGCCGCCGCCATGCTGGCGGGCACCTGGCTCCTTGCCGGTGTCGTCGACCAACCGAAAGCCTGGCGGGAAGTCGGCTCGATGATCGAAGCAACGGCCTTCACCGTCGTGAGTTCGGAGATCCTGAAGCTGTCGTTCGGGCGCCGGCGTCCAAACGAGACGACCGATCCAGACCAGTGGTTCGAAAGCGGCGACTCGTTTCCGTCGGGCCACACTGGCATCGCGTTTGCGATCGGCACGGTGCTCGCGGAATCGGGCGACGACCGCTATCGCTGGACGCGCAGGTTCCTGGGTTACGGCCTCGCCGGCGCCACGGCCTACTTGCGCATGGACCACAACCAGCACTGGGCCTCGGACGCGGCTGCGGGCGCCGCACTCGGATTGTCGACCGCGCGTTTCGTGATGAATCGGCGCGAAGTCACCTCGGACCAGACGGTCTTTGCAATCGCGCCGGGCGAGCGGGGTGGGGTCATGCTCACTTTCCAGGTGCCGTTGCACTGAAGGCCGACGGGCGCGAAGCATGCCGATCCAGCTCCTGGGCGTTCCGACGGACGTCAATTCCTCGTACCGGCGCGGCGCCGCGACGGCGCCGGCTGCCATCCGGCAGGCGTGGCGTCGCTACGCGGAATTCGGCAACGCCGCGACGGAGAGCGGCCTCGAGATCGGCAGTGAGTTGACGGTCGTCGATCTGGGCGACGTCGCCATCCGCGAGGACGGCTCAGACCATGCTGCGATCTTGGCGGCAGCCGGGCAGGCCGCGCGCGTCGGGCCGCTGCTGGCGGTCGGCGGCGATCATTCGGTCACCTTTCCGCTCGTCGAGGGCCTGGCCGCGGTGCACGGGCCGCTGAACCTGCTGCACTTCGATGCTCACCCGGATCTCTATCACGACTACGAAGGCAACCCGCGCTCGCACGCGAGCCCGTTCGCCAGGATCATGGAACGCGGCCTCGCCAGGAGGCTCGTCCAGGTGGGTGTGCGCACCTGGAACAGGCACAACCGCGAGCAGGCGCAGCGGTTCGGTGTCGAAGTCGTCGAGTGGGCCGACTTCACGCCCGCCGCGGTGCCGATTCCCACGGGTCCGCTGTACGTCACGATCGATCTCGACGCAATCGATCCGGCATTCGCGCCAGGCGTGTCGCATCCCGAGCCGGCCGGCCTGAGCGTGCGCGACATCGTCGCCGTGATTGCCCGCATCCGCACGCACGTCGTCGGCGCCGACGTCGTCGAATTGAACCCGGCGCACGATACCGGCGATGCCACCGCCATCGTGGCAGTGAAGCTGATCAAGGAGCTGATGGGCGCGATGGCGCGCCGCTGAGCGGGCGCTGCCGGCGACTCACGTGCCGCAGAAGGTATTCTGCACGCGCTCGTGCGGCAGGGGTGGCGTGCGGTAAGGATCACTATCCGGTTGCAGGGCGAAGGGTCGGGCCAGCACGGTGTGCAGGGTATGGAACGGTCCGAAGTCTCCGTCCTGCACGGCCGCCGCGATGATCTCCTCGATGCGGTGGTTGCGCGGAATGTAGACCGGGTTCGTCCGCCGCATCGTGGCGATGCCGCTCGCGATACCACCTGGCTCGCGCGCCAACCGCTCGCGCCATCGATGCGTCCAGTCGAGGAAAGCCCCAGGCAGCGCGGTGTCGTCCGTCGCCGCGCCTGCCAGCGCACGAAAGGTGCTGGTGAAATCGGCCGCCTCGGCTTGCATGACCGCGAGCAGGCCCGTCACCAGTGCGCGGTCGCCTCCCTCGTCGACGCAGACGCCGAGGCCGAGCTTGCGACGGAATCCTGCGAGCCAATGCCTGTCGAAGCGAGCGGGTACGCCGTGCAGGGACGCGGTGGCGCGCTCGATTGCCTGGCCTGGATCGGCGTCGATCAGTGGCAGCAGGGTTTCGGCGAGCCGGGCGAGGTTCCACTGCAGGATGTCGGGCTGGTTGCCGTAGGCATACCGTCCGCGGCGGTCGATGAAGCTGTAGACGGTCGCCGGATCGTACTCGTCCATGAACGCGCACGGCCCGAAATCGATCGTCTCGCCGGAGATGGTCATGTTGTCCGTGTTCATCACGCCGTGGATGAAGCCGATCTCCATCCAGCGCGCGATGAGCGAACTCTGCCGCTCGGCGACGGCCTCGAACAGGGCGAAATAGCGGTCTGGGTCGTCGCGGAGCTGCGGGTAGTGGCGCGCGATGGCGTAATCGGCGAGCGCGCGTACGGCGTCCACGTCGCCGCGCGCAGCAAAGAACTCGAATGTGCCGATGCGGACGTGGCTGGCCGCCACGCGGATCAGCACGCCGCCCGGCAGCGGGCCGCCTTCACGCAGCACGGACTCGCCCGTGGTGGCCGCCGACAAAGCGCGGGTCGTCGGCAAACCGAGTGCATGCATCGCTTCGCTCACGAGGTACTCGCGCAGCACGGGTCCGAGTGCCGCGCGGCCATCGCCGCGCCGCGAGAACGGCGTGGGGCCTGCGCCTTTCCACTGCAGGTCGCGGCGCTTTCCCTGCAGGTCGACGACTTCGCCGATCAGCAGCGCCCGGCCGTCGCCGAGTTGCGGGACGAACGAGCCGAACTGGTGACCCGCATAAGCCATCGCGAGCGGCAGTGCACCCTCCGGCACGCTGTTGCCGGCACAGATGGCCGCGAGTGACGCGTCGGACAATTGGCTTCGGTCGACCCCAATCTCGCTTGCCAGGTCGTCGTTGAATGCGATCAACGCAGGTGCCGCGACCGGCGTCGGCGGCACCCGGACGTGGAAGCGCTCCGGCAGCGCCGCGTACGTGTGTGAGAATTCGGCGAACGCGCCGTGAGTCGGGGGCATCGTGCGGTATCAGCCGAAGACCGCGACGGTCTGGTGACTGACCGAGTACGCGTGCCCATCGGCGCCGTACAGCACGGATGTCTGGCTCAGGTACCCCGCCGTACCGGCGCGCACATCCGTGTCGATCAGCACCCAGTCGTGCAGGTCGAGGTACGCCGGATCGCGCAGTACCTCGAGCATCCAGTTCACCGAACTCGCGGTCGTCGGCTCGGTCAGCATCGACAGCACCGGCGTCGGGATCACGTCTGCCAGCGCGAGCAGCGCATCCTCCGAGCCGCACTCCCGATCGCGCAGACGCGCATAGATCAACGACCTCGGCTCCGTGTACCCGGAATACGGCTGCGCGCCTCGCGCGATGCGGACTTCGAAGTGCTGCAGGAACGTGGGCGACAAGGGCGGACCGATGACAGAGCCTCCGGCGTCGGCGGCGGACACGCCGGGTTCCGGGCGCGTCATTTCCTTCACGAACCGTGATTCGCGCGGTCCGCCAAAAATCCCGACGACCGTGCAGGCTACCTTGCCATCGTCGTGCATGAGGTCGCAGCGTGCATGGACGGTCGATTTT
>Ga0224500_10001327_pt1 | contig 14801 bp, 13 predicted proteins | sample SF_Oct11_sed_USG_FD_168126 | JGI IMG/M metagenome (GOLD analysis project Ga0224500, IMG submission 168126) | Sediment microbial communities from San Francisco Bay, California, United States - SF_Oct11_sed_USGS_4_1 | ecosystem: Environmental > Aquatic > Marine > Sediment | place: USA: California... | reverse complement strand
GTGCGCACCCGTTACCACAAGGGCTTTCCGGTGCGCGAGTGGATCCGCCGCAGCGGCGTGCGCAACGAGCCGCTCGACTGCCGGGTCTACGCCTACGCGGCGCTCTGCTCGCTCAACGTGCAGTGGCGGCGCCTCGCGGTGCGACGGCAGAAGGCGGCAGCAGAGCCGCAGGAAACGGCGGCGGAACCACAGTTGCCGACGGCGGTAGAGCGGCCGGCGCCTGGCACGCTGCGCACGCAGGCGAAGGCGCTAGCGCGGACACAGCCACGTCGGCGCGGCGGTTGGGTGGGGGCATGGTGACACGACAATGACCATCGAGATTCCCGACACCGAGCCGACGCTCGTCTACGCTGGGACGACGGTCGCTTGGACAAAGGACCTCACCGACTATCCGGCGTCGACCTACACGTTGACCTACTACTGGGTCAACACGACGCAGCGGCACGTCATCACTGCCAGCGCTTCCGGCGACACGCACTCGGTGAGCGTGGCCGCAGCGACGACCGCGCTGTGGACGGCCGGCAAGTACCAGTGGGCGAGCTACGCGGTCTCCGGCGCGACCAAGTACCGCGTCGAGTCCGGGCTGGTCGAAGTGAAGCTCGACCTGCAGGCGGCGAGCGAGGCGAGCCTACGCACCCATGCGCGCACCGTGCTCGAGGCGATCGAGGCAGTGATCGAGCGCCGCGCGACCAAGGATCAGGAGTCGATGGCGATCGCCGGCCGCTCGTTGCAGCGCACGCCGATTGCCGAGCTGCTGAAGTTTCGCGACATCTACAAAGCCGAGGTCGCCCGCGAAGAGGCGGCGGCGGCCGGCAACAGGAACGGTATGCGACGGCTCTATCTGAGGTTCGGCCGTGCGTGACTGGCGCGGCACCATCGCGCGCTGGATCGGCGGCAGCGTGCCGTCGGCTGCGCCGCCGGCGGATAGCCGTGTGCGCGTCGTTCACTTCGCCGGCAAGCGCGCCTACCATGCCGCGCAGGCATCGCGGCTCACTGCCGGCTGGACGACCAGCAATACCAGCGCCGACTCGGAACTCGTCTCCTCGCTTGCCGCGCTGCGCTCGCGCTCTCGGGCACTTGCCCGCGACGCAGCGTTCGCCAAGCGCGCCCGGGTCGTGGTCGTCTCCAACGTCGTCGGCTCCGGGATCGGCATGCAGGCGCAAGTCGAGTCGAGCCGCGGCCGGCTATACGACGCGGTGAACGTCGCCATCGAGGACGCTTGGTGCGAATGGGCGCGCGCCGACTCCTGCCACACCGGCGGCGCGCTTGCCTTCGCCGCCCTCGAGCGGGCCGCGATGGGCCAGGTATTCGAGGCCGGCGAGGTATTCATTCGCAAGCACTACCGGCCGTTCGGCGGTTCGCGAGTGCCGTTCACGCTCGAACTGATCGAGGCCGAGCGCTTGGCCGACGAGTTCAGTTTCGGCGTCGAGCAGCCGCGCGGCGTCCAGGGCATCGTCCGCATGGGTGTGGAGGTCGACGAGTTCTACCGGCCGATCGCCTACTGGATCCGCGCTCGCCATCCGGGCGAGTCGTACCTGCGGCCGGGGATCACCGATCGGCTGGAGCGGGTGCCGGCCGACCAGATTATCCACCTGCGGCTGATCGACCGCTGGCCGCAGACGCGCGGCGAGCCGTGGATGCACGCGGTGGTGCGCAAACTGAACGACATCGACGGCTACACCGAAGCGGAGATCATTGCCGCCCGCGGCGCCGCCGCCTACATGGGGACGATCGAGTCTCCCGAAACCGATATCGGCGAGGAGCAGGACGACGGCACCCAGGAGCTCGAGCTCACGCCGGGGATGGTCGAAAAGCTGGCGCCTGGCGAGAAGTTCGTCCTGCACTCGCCGAACCGGCCGAACGCCCAGGCCGACCCGTTCATCCGGCTGATGCTGCGCGAAGTCGCCGCCGGCATCGGCGTTTCCTACGAAAGCCTGTCGCGCGATTACAGCCAAAGCAACTACTCGAGCAGTCGTCTCGCGCTGCTCGACGATCGCGATCTCTGGCGGATGCTGCAGTCGTGGTTCATCGGCTCGTTCCGCCACGAGGTGCACCGCGATTGGCTGCGGCAGGCGGTGTACGCGCGCGCCATCGAGGCCATCCCGGTCGCCCAGTACGCCGCCGACCCGCGCAAGTTCGAGGCGGTGCGGTTCAAGCCGAGGGGCTGGTCCTGGGTCGATCCGACCAAGGAAGTCGAGGCGTTCAAGGAGGCGATCAAGGCCGGCCTCACCACACGCACCGACGTGATCGCCGCCACCGGCGGCGGCCAGGACGTCGAAGACATCGACAGCACGCGCCGGCGCGAGCTCGACGACGCCGCCGCCAAGGGCCTCGACTACGACACCGATCCGGAGGCATACGCGCCGGAGCCGCCGCCGCCGTCCGCCGGTCCGCCGGACGATCAGCAAGACGACATCGAAGACGACCCGCCCGCGCGGGTCGTTTCATTTGGGAGGCGCGATGCCTGACCGTACCCCTACGCAATCGCGCGTCGCGACCTTCGACGTCTCGGCGCGCGCCAACGACGCCGCCATTCCGGTCGTAGTGTCAACCGACGCCGTCGTCGAAGTCATCGACGGCCCGGAGATCCTCGTCCATACGAGCGACGCCATCGACATGCAGCGCGCGCCATTGCCGATCATCGCGACGCATGCGTCCGGGCAGATCAACGTCGGCGTCGTCGAAAACCTGACGGTGAGCGATGGCGCCTTGCGCGGCATGGCGAGATTCGGCGAGCGGCCGGAGGCGGCCGGATTCCGCGCCGACGTCCTCAATCAAATCATTCGGTCGGTCAGCGCCGGTTACCGGCGGCTGCACGCAAAGGTACGCCGCGACGGCGTCCTGGTGACCGATCGCTGGATGCCAACGCACGTCGCGATGGTCGCCGAGCCAGCCGACGTTGGCGCCGGATTCTTCCGAACTGCGGACGGCGTGCCGACGTCGTTCATTGAAGTGGAGCGCGAGGCCGAGCCAGCGCCCGTCGCCGCCCCCGCTGAGACAAAAGAGCAACCCGACTCGGTGCGGATTCTCCGCGTCGATTCACCCGCGGCCCCCGCCGCACAACCAGGAGTCCAGTCTATGGACCAAAGCACCACCGCCGCGGCGGGCTCAAGCGCCGAAGCAGCCGCCGTCCGCAATGACGGCACCGAGCAGGAGCGTCTGCGGATCAAGGCCATCACCGCGATGGCGCGCTCCAACAAGGTCGAGGACGCGCAGCGCGACCAGTGGATCGACGCCGGCAAGTCGGCCGACGAAGTCGCGCACGCCATCCTCGGCATCATCGCCGAGCGCACCCAGCGCAACCCGGAAACGCCGGCCAAGCTGGACCTGTCTTCGAAGGACTTGCGCCAGTACTCGATGGTGCGCGCCATCAACGCCGTGCTAGATCGCAAGTGGGACAAAGCCGGCTTCGAAATGGAGTGCTCGCGGGCCATTGCCGAGCGTCTGCAGAAGACGCCGAGCGCCAATACGTTCTACGTGCCGTTCGACGTCCAGCAGCACGGGCGTCGCGACGTGACCGTCGGCACGCCGTCGGCCGGCGGCTATCTCGTCGACACGCAGAACCAGTCGTTCGTCGAGATCCTGCGCAATCGCTCGGTGGCGTTCTCGATGGGCGCACGCCGGCTCTCCGGCCTGCGCGGCAACGTGACCATCCCGAAGCAGACCGGCGCGGCGACCGCCTACTGGCTCGGCACCGAGGCTACCGCGATCACCGAGTCGGCGCAGACCTTCGCGCAGATTTCGATGTCGCCGCACACCGTCGGCGCTTACACCGAAGTGTCGCGGCAGTTGATGCTGCAGGCCTCTCCCGACATCGAGGCGCTGGTGAACAGCGACCTCGCCGCGGTGGTCGCGATCGAAATGGATCGCGTGGCGCTGCGCGGTAGCGGTGCTGGTGGCGAGCCGCTCGGTATCGTCAACACGACCAACGTCGGCACGACCACGGCGACCACGGTGGACTACTCGAAGATCATCGATTTTCAAGAGGATCTCGCGGCGGCCAACATCCGGCCGGTATCCGGCGGCTACGTCACTACCTCGGCGGTGGCTGGAATCCTGATGGGCAAGCAGCGGTTTTCGTCGACCGACACGCCGCTCTGGGAAGGCACTTTGTGGGATGGCACGATGGCCGGCTACCGCGCCATGTCGTCCGAGCAGATGGCCTCCGGGACGATGCTCTTCGGCGACTGGACCGAGCTGGTGATCGGCGAGTGGGGCGTGCTCGAGGTCGATGTCAATCCGGCGGCCAACTTCGCCGCCGGCATCGTCGGCATCCGGGCGATGTACACCGTCGATATCGCGGTGAGGAGAGCCGAAGCGTTTAGCTACTCCTCGTCGGTCACGGCGTAACAGAGCGAGATGCTGTCGGCGACCGGCTCCGCGCTGGTCGCCGGCGGCACGATCTCTATGGCACGCCAAACCGAAACCATCCGCGCGCTTCGCGGCTTCGTCCGCGGCGCGAACACCGCGCCGGCAAAGCCGGGCGACATTCTCGACGTCCCTGTCGCCGATGCTTATACGCTGATCGGCGCACACAAGGCCGAACGCTACACCAGGCCGCCGGCCGAGGCACCAAAACCCATCGCAGCGGCTGGCGCCAAGTCGGCCACCAAGGAGTAAGCCATGTTCCAAGGCAGCGCAGAAACCGTTTCCCAAATGCTGAAGCCGGCGACCATCACCACCGCCATCGGCACCAGCGTGGCGATCGACGTGTCGACCTACGACGGCGATCTGCTGTTCATCCAATCGATGGGTGCGCTCCCGGCGGGAACGTGCGCGTCGAAGGTGCAGACCGCTACGGCGTCCGGCGGCACCTACGCCGACGTCACCGGCGGCGGCTTCACTAACATGACCACGGCCAGCGCGACCACGGTCAATTCGGTCGTGGTGCCGCAGAACGCCGTCAATGCCTGGGTGCGTGTGCTGGCCGACGCCTCCACTGGTACGGCGACCGTGGATATCGTCTTGGTGGGCCGCAAGAAGTACCCCTAGCCAGTCGAGCGCCGCCGCGGGACGCCGCGGCGGTCCCATTACCGCCACCGACAAGGACCGGCATGGTCTGGACAAGCAGTACCGCGGCAAGGGACGAGGCGGCGAAGGTCCGCTTTGAGACGGTTCCGTATGCGCGCGGCCACGGGATTGACGTAGGGTTACCGGGCAAGCGCTGGCACTACGCTAGCGCCATTCCAGTCGACGTGGAATCGCCGGCTGACCTGGTGCGTCTGCGCTGGTTTGCCGAGGGGGCGTTCGACTTCGTCTTTTCCTCGTTCGTGCTGCCAGCGCTCGAGGATACCGCCGCCGCGCTCGCTGCGCTGTGGCGACTATTGAACGTCGGCGGTGACCTGATCCTCTACCTGCCGCACGCTGAGCACTATCCGGCGGTCGGCGATGCCGGCTGCGATGCGCGCTTCCGGCGGTTGTTCCGGCCTGAGGACGTACTCGCGATCATGCGAGAGCTCGCGCCCGACTGGGATCTGGTCGAGTCGCAGTCGCGCTCGCTGTTGGCCGAGGCAGCGCTATTGCAGGTGTACCGCCGCGGCGAGCCTGGCAGCGGCCAGCGGGAGTCGTGGAAGACGCCGCAGCCTGAGAAGCGGGCGGCGGTCGTGCGCTACGGCGCTTACGGCGATGCGCTCTGGGCGTCTAGCGTGTTCCCGCAACTGAAGGCCGACGGCTATCACTTGACGGTGTACACGCAGGAGCAGGGCTACGAAGCGCTGGCGCACGATCCGCACGTCGACCGTTTCGTGATCGTGCCGCCGTCGGTAGTGTCGGCCGACGACATGATCGCCTACTGGCAATGGGAACGGCGCAAGTATCAGCGCTGGATCAACCTAATCCACAGCGTTGAGGCGAGCATGCTCTGGGTGCCGACCGACGTGCTGTTCCACGCACCGGATGACGTGCGTCGTTGGAAGGCCGCCGGCAATTACCTCGAAGCCGTGCACCGCTTCGCCGAACTGCCGTACGAGCCGCGGCAGCGCTTCTATCCGAGCGCCGACGACCGCGCTTGGGCGACGGCACAGCGCGCGAAGTACGACGGGCCAGTTGTGGTCGTCAGTCCGCAAGGGTCCACGTGGCCAAAGTGGTGGCCGTACACCGAGACTCTGGCGGCGCTGCTGGCCGAGCGTGGCGTGCACACCGTCGTCGTCGGTGATTACCGTGGCGAGCCGCCGCATCTCCCGGCCCGCTTCGGACACTTCATCGGCAAAACATGGCCGATTCGGCGTGCTTTCACCTTCGCGGCGCTGGCTGACTGCGTGATCGGCGAGGAGTCGGCGATGGTCAACGCGGTGGCGTTTGAGGCGGTGCCGAAGGTGGTTCTAATGTCGCACTCGCCGGCCGATGCGCTGACGCGCGATTGGACCAACTGCACCGCCATCGAGTCTTCGCGGATGCCGTGCTTCCCGTGTCACCGGATCCATCAGGATCACTCGTTCTGCGTGCTCGAGAAAAAAACGCAGAGTGCCGGCTGTCAAGCGTTGATCCTGCCTGAAACGGTTGCCGAACTCGTCATCGAGCGCGTCGCGCAGCGGGCGGCGGCATGAGTGCGCATAACGTCGCCTTCGTGCTGGCCGCTACCGACCACGGGCCGCTGATCGTCAACCGGCACGACTACCGGATGACCGGGCCCGGGCAGGGCTACGGGGTTGGCTTTCAGCTACTCAGCTCCGGCGCCTTCGACCCGGACGAAGTGTCGCGAGCGATCAATCTGCTGCAGTTGCGCCGCAAACACCACGGCGACGGCGTAGTGGCCTTCGACATCGGCGCCAACGTCGGCGCGCACTGTGTCTCTTGGGCGCGCGCCATGCGTGGCTGGGGCAGCGTGTTCGCCGTCGAGGCGCAGGAGCGGCTGTACTACGCGCTCGCCGGCAATATCGCGCTCGGCAACATCGGCAACGCCCGCGCGGTGTTCGCCGCCGTCGGCGGGAAGTCCGGCGTGCTCGAGGTGCCGGTGCCTGACTACTCCCGGCCGGCGTCGTTCGGATCGCTGGAGTTGAGGCGCAGGCCAAACGGCGAGTATATCGGGCAGACGATCGACTACTCGACGCTGGTGCCGGTGCCGATGACCACCATCGATTCGATGGCCGGCGGCATGCCGCGCGTCGACCTGATCAAACTGGACATCGAAGGCATGGAGGCCGAGGCGCTCGGCGCCGCGCAGGAGACGATCGCGCAGCATCGGCCAGCGCTGATGGTGGAACTGATCAAGAGCGACGCCGTCGCGCTGGTGCAGTCCATGCAAGCGCTCGGCTACGAGACGTTCCCGGACGGGCTCGGCACCGTGGCGCTGCACCGCGACGATCCGGTGTTGCAGGAGTGGCGCTGATGGCGATCGAAGACGACGAAGACCTCGACGCCTACTTCGACCCGGACGAATTCGGAGTGACGGCCCGCTGGTCGTTCAATGGCAGCCTGGTCAACGGGATCTTCGATGCCGCTTACGTTGACCCGCTCGGACTGTTCGAGGGCTCGGCGCCGGTGTTCATTGCCCGCGCCTCGGCGTTCGACGACGACTTGGCGCAAGGGCAGACGCTGCGCATCGACTCGACGACCTACACCATCGCCGAAGTGCGGCCGGACGGCACTGGCGTCGTAACGGTGCGGCTGCGCGCGTAATGGCTAACCACATCCGCCGGCAGGTGCGCGATGCCTTCGCGACGCTGGTGACCGGCCTCACGACCACCGGCGCCAATGTGTTCGTCAACCGCGTCGATCCGGTGGCGACCGGCGACCTGCCGGCGCTCCTGATCGCTACGCCAAGCGAGCAGGTCGAGAAGGCGTCGATCGGTATGCCGAATCCGTTCGTCCGCCGTGCGCTGACGCTCACCGTCACGGCGATGGCGCGGGCGAGCTCGACGGTGTGGAACACGCTCGACCTGATCTGCCAGGAGGTCGAGGAGGCGGTGTTTCTCGACGAGACGACGGCGACGCTGGGCGGCTTGTGCAAGGACACCGCGCTCGTCGCCACCGAGATCAGCATCAGCGGCGAAGGCGATCGGATGGTTGGCATCGCGGCGATGCAGTTCGAGATCCTGATCCACGCGCGGGAAGGCATTCCCGATGCGGCGGTTTGATAACGATAAAGGTTCCCCCGCTGCGGACGCGCGGCTCGACCATGTGAGGCAATGAAATGGCACTAGGCGTAACCAATCGAGTCGCGTTGCGGGTGAAACCCGAGGCGACTTGGGGCACCACTCCGAGCACCGGCAGTCACTACCTGTTGCGCATCACTGGCGAGACGCTGAAGTACGCGATCCAGACGGTGCAGTCGAACGAGATCCGCTCCGACCGGATGATCACCGACCTGATCCAGACGGCAGCGGAGGCGAACGGCGACATCAACTTCGAATTCAGCTACGGCGAATTCGACTCGATCCTCGCCGCGGCGCTGCAGAACACCTGGACCGAAACCGGCACCAACGGCGCCACCACCGGCACCGCAACCTACGTGTCGTCGACCGGGCTGACGCTCGTAGGCGCGACGCTCACCAACCTGGTGGCCGGGCAGTGGTTCCGACTGGTCGACGGTACGACTACCGCCAATACCGGCTGGCACAAGGCGGTCACCGTGCCGACGGCGACCACGCTAACGGTGGCGAGCGGCCTCACTGCCGCTACCGGCAATACCGGCGTCGTGGTGCAGGCGGCGCGGGTGGTTAACGGCACGTCGCAGAAGTCGTTCTCGATCGAGCGCAATAACGCTGACCTGACGCAGTTCCAGCTGTTCAGCGGCATGCAGCCGTCGCGACTGTCGCTGTCGCTGTCGCCAGGCCAGATCCTGACTGGCAGCGTGTCGTTCCTGGGCAAAAGCTCGGCGGCGCTCGCCGGCACGTCGGGCATGCCGGGGACGAGCGGCGCCTCGTTGACAAACAGCGTCTACAACAGCGTGTCGAATGTCTTCAATATCCTCGAGGGCGGCTCGGCGCTGACGAATACCTACGCCAAGAGCTTGACGATCAATATCGACAACAGCTTGCGCGGGCAAACGGCGATCGGCACGCTCGGCAACGTCGGCGTCGCGTCTGGGACGGCGGTGATTACCGGCTCGCTCGAGCTCTACTTCGCCGACTCGACCTATTTGAACAAGTTCATCAACAACACCGCGTCGAGTCTGTCGCTGCGCATCGGCGCCTCGACCACGGGCATCGGCTACGTGCTGACGTTCCCGAACATCAAGTACAGCGACGGCGCCAACCCGACGCCGGGCGGCAACCAGGACGTGACGCTGTCGGTCCCGTTCCAGGCGCTGCGCGACTCGACGACCACCTACCAGATGATCGTCGACCGCGGCGGCGATGCGGTGACGCAGTGGGCGTCCTGACGCCGTAGCCCCGAGCAGTGCGAGCGCGGCCGCTTCCGGGCGGCCGTTTCGTTTTACCGGCGCCGTCGACGGGCGGAAGGCCGCTTTTTACAGGATCGAAAATGCCGCTCACCGACTGGGATGAACGAAAAGACGTCGCCAAGACGCTGCAGGATGGCATGTGGGTCACCGCCGTTTCGGCCAAGGGCGACAGCGTGCGGCTGAAGGTCCGCAGTCGCGACAGCGTGGTCTATCTCGAAGCGCTGGCGCGGGCGCTGAAGCCGATTCGCGCCAAGTACCGGGACACCACCAAGGCGCCGCCCGGCGTGATGACGGACATGCTGCGCCGGTTGACGGCGGAAGTGGTGCTGATCGACTGGGAGCGTAGCGACTTCGGGCGGCCGTACTCGGTGGACGCCGGCCTCGATCTGTTGGAGCGCTATCCGGAGATCCTCGACCAGGTGACCGGCATGTCAGGCGATTACGGCACCTTTCTGGTCGACGTCGACGAGGAGCAGCAAAAAAACTCGTCGAGCGGCTCCGGTGGCAGTTGATCTACGGCGGCGACGAAGCATGGTTGGACACCTTGCCGCCGGAGGCGCCGGCAGTCGCCGACGAGCCGGAGTTGTGGCCGGAAAACGTTCTCTACATGCGCGCCTTTCTCGATCTCTCCTGCCGGCGGCCATGGTGGGGAATGGGCTCGCCGGGCATGGTGCCGGTGAGCGAGATCGAGTCCTGGTGCCGGGTCAACGGCGTCACCGACGCGCCGCGGATGGTGCAGATGGTCGCCGCTGCCGACGTGGTGTTCGTGCAGCACATCAACGACAAGGCAAAGCGTGATCGCGATCAACGTCAGCAGCAACGCTGATCGGATTCTCGCCGACGTGGCGCTCACTGAACGCGAGATGAAGACGGCGTTGATGCGGGCGCTCAACCGCACGGCGGACGGCGTCAAGACCGACGCCGGCCGCGAGATCAGGAAGTCGTACAACGTGACGGCGAAGGCGTTGAACGGCACCGACCGGCGCGCCGGCGCCTTCGACATCACGCGGGCGACGACGGCGACGCTGATCGCGCGGGTGACGGCGTCCGGCCGGCCGCTGCAACTGATCGGCTTCGCGCCGCGGCAAACGAAGGCCGGCGTTTCCGTGGCGGTGCGCAAGGGATCGCGCAAGGTGCTCGAACATGCCTTCATCGCGCGCATGAAGTCCGGACACGCCGGCGTGTTCGTCCGCCGCAGCCAGAAGCGCTTGCCGATCGACGAGAAATACACGATCAGCGTTCCCGGCATGCTCGGCGCCAAGCAGGTGCAAACGGCGCTGCGACCGCTGGCGATGGAGCGCTTCGACAAGGCGTTTGAGCAGAACCTTCGATTCGTACTGGTGAAGCGTGGCGGCTAATCAGCAATATCGCATCGACATCGCGGCGGCCGATCATTTCTCGGGCGCCTTCGATCGGCTGAAGGCGCAGTTTGCCGGCGCCGAGCGCAGCGCTGCCGGGCTGCGCGGCGCGCTGGCGTCGCTACCGGGCGCGCTCGGCGGCGGCGCCTTCGGCAACATGGTGTCGCAGGTGCAGGCGCTCGCTGGCGGCTTCGGCAAGCTCACGGCGGCGCTTACCGCTGTCAGCGTGGCGGCCGGTGTCGGCCTAGCACTCGGCGCCATGGTCAAGCAGGCGGTCGATCTCGGTAGCGCGCTGGATGATCTCGCCGAAGAAACCGGCACCAGTGTTGAGCAGCTCTCGCGTTTGAAGCAGGTCGCCGACGTCGCCGGTTCAGATATAGACGAGATTGGCGGCGCGCTGCAAAAACTCGTTAAGAGCATGCAGCAGGCGGACGACACCAGCAAGGGCGCCGGCGAGGCGTTCGCCAAGCTCGGCATCAAGGTGCGCGACAGCCAAGGCAACCTGCGCGACTCCGGCGTGGTGATGGAGGAGGTCGCCAAGGCGCTGGCGAACTACGCCGACGGCGCCAATAAGGTCGCGCTGGTGCAGGAACTGATGGGCAAGTCCGGGCCGAAGCAGCTTTCGTATCTGAAGGATCTGGCCGAGGCCGGCAGTGTGCAGGCGCGCATTACCAGCCAGCAGGCGGCCGAGGCGGAAAAGCTAGAGAAGCGCTTCAATACGCTAACGGCGGAAATCAAGAACGTCGGCATCCAGATCGGCCTAAGTCTTATCGACCCGATCAACAAGGCGATTGATCGCTGGAAGACGCTGCTAGCGATCTTTCAGCAGGAAGGGTTCCGCGAGATGATGCGCGCCGCCAGGGACTTGACTGGCGGCCAGATGGTGACCGGGCGCATTACCACGATCAACGAGCCTGAAACGCCACCGGCGCCGGCGCTCGACAACGCGGCGCGCGCAGCCTCCGAAAAATCGTCGCTCGAGGCGAAACTGCGCTTGTTAGAAGAGATTGCCCGTTTTCAAGAACAGGCAACCAAGGAAGTCGAGGATCGCCTGAAGGCGACCGAGGCGCTGGCGAAAGCGGAGGCGGACGCCGAAAAGAAACTGCGCGCGATGGAGGAGCAGCGCGCCGAGCAGTTGCAGACGATAGACGACCAGAACGAACTGCTGGTAGCGCGCGTGCTGCTGGTCGGCGAGGAGTCAGACGCGATCGAGCGGCAGATGCTGATCCGCGAGTACGATCAGAAAATCATGAAGGCGGCCGAGCGCGGCGAGGACGGCATCGTCCGGGCGCTCGAGCGTCAGCTCGCGCTCAAGCTCTATTTGCACGACGCCGAAAAAAGTCTCGCTGCCGACGCCAAGTTCCGCCAAGAACTCGAAGAATTCAATGCCCGGGCAGCCGAGGAACAGAAGCGCAACGCCGAGCGCATGAACGAAACCATCACCGATGCGCTGATGCGGGCGTTCGAGTCTGGGAAGGATTTCGCACAGTCGTTCCGCGATACCGTCGTCAACATGTTCAAAACGATGGTGCTGCGGCCGATTATTCAGGCAAGCGTCGGGCTCGTCTTCGGCGGCCTCTCCGGCGCGGCCGGCGCCTCTGGCGGCGGCCTCGGAGTCGGCAACCTGCTGTCGGCCGGGTCGTCGCTGTTCGGTGGCGGCTCGCTGTTTGGCACCGCCGGCATCGGCGGCCTGTTCTCCGGGTCGGGCGGCATCTTCGGCTCCGGCGCGATCGGCAACTCGTTTGCGCTGTCGAGTCTGGGTCAAACGCTCGGGCTGTCGGCGATCGGCGATACCGCCGGCGGCCTCGCGTTGACTGGGCTCGGCACGTCTCTCGGCGCCGCCATCCCGATCGCTGGAATCGTCCTTGCCGGCCTCGCCATGTCCGGCGCCTTCGGCTCCCGCGGCGGACCGAAAACAGGCGGCTTCGCGCAAACGCCCGGCATGGGCCTCGCGCCGTTCTTCACCGAGACGCAGAGCAACCGGGATCTGCAAACGCTGGTCGGCGGCACCTCGGCGTCCTACAGCAACCTGGTGCGTGCGCTCGGCGGTCGCGCCGGTCAGTTCGACTTCGGGATCGGCTTCGACACCGATCCGCAGGGCACCGCGGCCAACCGCATCAGCGCTGGCGCCAGTCTCAACGGCGTGTCGGTCATGCGGGCGCGCATCGCCGAAGAGATCGGCCGCGACCAAGGGCGGCTCGAGGAAGAGATCGCCAAGGCTGTCGCCGAGGCGCTGAAGGGCGCGCTGCTCGCGAGCGACATCCCGGAGGCGGTGAAGGAACTGATCGGCGAATTCGAGGGCACTGCCGCCGAGATCGAAACCTACGTCGGCAAGCTGGCGGCGGCGAACGCGGTGCTGACCTCGACTAACGCCGCGCTGCAGGGCCTGTTCGGCGATCTGCGCCTATCGGACGTGCTGGCGCTGGGCGACGCCTTCGGATCGCTCGACGCGGCGCTGCAGGCGACCGGCGCCTATGTCGAGACGTTCTACAGCGCTGCCGAGCGGCAGGCGCTGGCGGTCGAATCGCTCGGCAACGTCTTCGAGGCGCTCGGCGTCGCCGTGCCGGCTAGCCGTGACGAGTTTCGCGCGCTGGTTGAGGGCCTCGATCTCACCACCGACGCGGGTCGGTCGCTCTATCAGGGCTTGATGGCGGTAGCGCCGGCATTCGCGGCGGTCGCCGATGCCGCCGAGGCGGCGCTGGCGAAGCTGCAGGATCAGGCGATGGAGTTCGCCTCCATCCGCGACCAGGTGAGCGGCGGCAGCGCCAATCGCGGCGCTGCGCTCAGTAACGTGCTCGCCGCGCAGGTCGATCAGTTCGTTGCCGGCAACCCGCTGTTCCAGAGCATGTACGAGTCGCAGGGCCGCTTCGGCGTCGCCAATTACCTGACGCAGCAGTTGTCGGGGTCCGACTTCGCCGGCGCCAGCGAGCAGGATCGTGACCGCATCCTCGCCATCCAGCGCACGCGGCTGGAGATTGCGCGGCTCGACGAGGCGCTGACGACGACCGCCACATCGATCGGCAACGTTGCCGACTCGGTCGGCGAGTCTGCCGCTGAGCTCGACAACAGCGCCGAGCTCGCCGAGGCGGCGGCGCGACTGCGCATCCGCATCCTCGAGCTGGAAGGCCGCACCGTCGAAGCGCTGGCGGCGACGCGCGAGCTCGAACTCGCCGCGGCCGACTCGTCGCTGCACGCGCTGATGCGCCGGATCTACGTGCTGGAAGACGAGGCGACGGCGCTGGAGGCGGCCAACGCAGCGGCGGCCGAGGCGGCGCAACTGGCGCGGGCACGCTCCGGGTTGGAGGCGCAGATCCTGCGACTGCAGGGCGACGCCGCCGGGGCGCTGGCGATCGAGCGGCGGCTGGAGCTGGAGGCGATGGACGTGTCGCTGCGACCGTTGCAGCAGCGCATCTACGCGCTGCAGGACGAGGCGGCGGCGGCGCAGGAAGCGCAGGCGGCGGCCGACGCGCTCGCCGAGGCGTGGGCGACGCGCATTGCCGATGCGCAACGGCTGGTGGCCGACGCCGCCGACGACTTGCGGGATGCCTACGAACGCCAGGCGAGCGGGCTGCGCGACACCATCACGCGCTTCGGCGCGCTCGAAAAGTCGCTGCGAGACTTTCGCGCCGGCCTCGAGGGCGAGCTGTTGGCACCGCGCGACGTCTACCAGCGCGCCATGTCGCGGCTGTATTCGGCGCCGCTCGAGGGCATCGCCGAGGCCGGTCGCAACTTCCTCGAAGCCTCGGCGCGCAATAGCGCCACCGCCGTCGATTATCGCCGCGACGTGGCGCGGGTGATGGGCGTCGCCGAGGCCGGTGCCGATGTCGCCGGCGAGCAGGTGGCGATGGCGCAGCAGCAGCTCGACGCGATGACCGCGCAACTGGAAGAACTCGGCCTGCTCAACGAAAACGTGATGACCTTCACCGACGCGCTAGAGCGATACCTCGGCATCAAGGATTTGCCGCAGAAACTAATCGAGGCGCAGCAGGCCGAGTCGCAGGCGCAGGCGGATCTGGAGGCGCAGCGGCTGCGCAACACCGCCGAGTATTTCCTCGATCTCTCCACGCAGTGGGCGGACAGCGCTGCTTCGGCATTCTTCC
>Ga0224500_10001325_pt1 | contig 14810 bp, 13 predicted proteins | sample SF_Oct11_sed_USG_FD_168126 | JGI IMG/M metagenome (GOLD analysis project Ga0224500, IMG submission 168126) | Sediment microbial communities from San Francisco Bay, California, United States - SF_Oct11_sed_USGS_4_1 | ecosystem: Environmental > Aquatic > Marine > Sediment | place: USA: California... | reverse complement strand
CAGGTCGCCCTTGGCGGCGGCGGCCAATGCAGGGTTGGCGGCAAGGGCGGGATCCTTCGCGGCCATGGCGCGAGCCGTGTCGAAGGCGAAGGCGGCCTGGAAGTAGACTGGCTGCTCGCTCCAGAGGGTGCCGTCGTTGTCGAACACCGCGATGCGCCCGGCGGGCGGCACGAACTGTGTGCCGCGCGGATCGGTGACGGCGCGCACGAACGCGACGATGCGCTCGCGCGCGGGACCGTCGTTCCATGAGGCGAGTGGCTCGGCCGCGGCGGCCTGCTGTACCATGCCTGCCGAAGCCAGCAGGAAGACCGTGGGCAGCAGGCAGGCCCGAGCGAGTCGGCGAAGTTCGTCCATGTTTTTCCCCTTGTTCCGGGACCGGATACGTCAGCGGGAGAGCTGAGCACAGGCCGTTCCGCAATGCCAGTTCGCTTCGAGCATCGCCGCGTTCCGTCACGTGCATGAATCCAACCCTGCGACTGGAGCGAATGAATGGCGATGCGTTTTCGTCGCACCCGCCCCCGGGCCGAACGGCTTTCGGACATCCTCGCCCGCCTGGCCGAGCCCACCACGGGCCCGGTCACGCTGGGCGAACTCCTGTCCGCCGTCGGCGAGCGCTCGTTCGGGGCCTTGCTGGTGATCCTCGCCATTCCGAACATGGCCGCGGGCGTGATCCCCGGGCTGTCGATCCTGCTGGGCCTGCCCTTGCTGCTGGTTTCAATGCAGCTGCTGGTGGGCGCCGAGCGGCCCTGGCTGCCGCGGCGGCTGGCGCGCGTGGAGATCCAGCGCTCCGACCTGCGACGCCTCATCGAGCGCACCCGCGAGGCGCTGCGCCGGCTCGAGCGCGCCTTGCGGCCCCGGCTCGAATTCCTCACGGCACCCCGGGCCGAGCGGCTGATCGGCCTCGGCTGCCTGGCACTCTCGATCCTCGTCTTCCTGCCGATCCCGTTCGCGAATTTCGTCCCGGCGACGGGTATCCTGCTTTTCGGGTTCTCGATGCTCGAGCGCGACGGCCTCGTGACCCTCGTAGCGTTCGGTGTCGTCGGCCTGAGCGCCGCGCTCTTCGGCGGCGTCGCTTTCGCATTCTCCGTCGCTGCCGCACACACGTTGCGCCAGCTCAGCCTGGCCGCCGGCTGATTCTCCCGCTCTAGCCAACGTACCCACAGGTTCGCCCACACCATGATCACGATCGGCACGCCTCTGCTCTGGTCCATCTTCGCGGCCTTCGTGGTCATCGCGCTGTTGATCGACTTCTTCGCGATGGAGAAGCAGGGAGCGCACAAGGTCTCGATGAAGGAGGCCGCGATCTGGTCGCTGATCTGGGTGGCCGTCTCGTTCTTGTTCGTCGGCTACCTCTGGTGGCACCTGGGCGGGGCGGATGGCGATCCCGTCGTCAACGCGAAGGCACTCGAGTTCATCACCGGCTACCTGGTCGAGAAGGCCCTGGCCGTCGACAACATCTTCGTGTTCCTGATGGTCTTCACCTATTTCGCCGTGCCGGCCGAATACCAGAAGCGCGTGCTCATGATCGGCATCCTCGGCGCCCTGGTGCTGCGCGCCATCATGATCCTGGTGGGCGCCTGGCTGATCGCCAAGTTCCACTGGATCTTGTATTTGTTCGGCGCGTTCCTCGTGTTCACGGGCATCAAGATGTGGATCGCGACCGGCCAGGAGCCTGACCTCGGCGCCAACCCGGCGCTCAGGTGGATCCGCCGGCACATGAAGATCGCGCCGCACTACGACGGCGAGAAGTTCTTCACGGTGCGCGACGGCGTGAAAATGGCCACGCCGCTGTTCGTCGTGATCCTGCTGATCGCCATCGTCGACGTGGTGTTCGCCGTCGACTCGATCCCCGCCATCTTCGCGATCACCATGGACCCCTTCATCGTGCTGACGTCCAACGTGTTCGCGATCCTCGGCCTGCGCGCGATGTATTTCCTGCTCGCAGGCATGCACGAGCGCTTCCACCTGCTGTCCTACGGCCTCGCGATCGTGCTGGTCTTCATCGGCACCAAGATGCTGCTGCTCGACATCTTCAAGATCCCGGTTTCGTGGTCGCTCGGGTTCACCGTGCTGGTGCTGGCGCTGACGATGATCCTGTCGCTCAAGATCCCGCCGCGGCGGGCGGCGAAGTAACCGACCGGCCCGCACCCGCGCTGCGCGCGACCTCTCCCGCAAGCGGGAGAGGTGAGGCACAGTCTCTCACCCGCGCTGCGCGCGACCTCTCCCGCAAGCGGGAGAGGTAACGACAGGCCCTAACCCAAGTTGGGCTTCAGGCGGGCGTCTCGCCGTCGTCGATAGCCTGCGCCGCCTCGGGGTTGAGCCCCCTCGATTCGTGCTTCGGCCGGACCAGGGGCGCGGGCTCCGGCGTCGCCTGGTTGTTGCGCATCAGCGAGCGGCCTGCCGCGATGCCGCCGATCAACTGCAGTCCCAGCCGGTCCTGGTCGCGCTGCCGCACATCGGTCATCGTCTCGCTGATCTCGCCCGCGTCGTAACCCAGGCCGCGCAGGACGTTCTCGCCGAAGACCATCGCGGACTCGAACGTCTCACGGATCTGGTAGTCGACGCCCGCCTGGATCAGGCGCAGCGTGTGGCCGCGATCGAACGACCGCACGTAGAGCCGCGCCTGCGGGAACTCGTGCTTGGCGAGTTCGACGATGCGGTCGGCCAACTGCGGCTTGTCGATGCAGACGAGAATCGCATCGGCCTTGCCCGCGCCCGAGGTGCGCAGCACGTCGAGCCGCGTGCCATCACCGTAATACACCTTGAAGCCGAAGTTGCCCGCCGCGCGGATCATGTCGACGTCCGCGTCGATGATCGAGATGTCGACGTCGCGCGCGAGCAGCGGCTGGCTCACGACCTGGCCGAATCGGCCGAAGCCGATGATCAGCACGCGGCCCGTAAGGCAGGGCGGCTCCTCGATGCCGTGCATCGAAGGCTGTGGTGCCGGCAGGAAACGATCCAGCAGCAGCATCACGATCGGCGTGAGCGCCATCGACAGGATCACGATCGCCGACATGACCGCGCTGGCGCTCGCGTCGAACACGCCCGCTGCGAGCGCCGCCGCATAGAGCACGAAGGCGAACTCGCCACCCTGCGCGAACTGCGCCGAGCGCAGCAGCGCTTCGCGCGGGTCCGCACCGAACGCGCGCGCGACCCCGAACACGCCGATGGCCTTGACGGCCATGAACGCGACCACGCCTCCGGCGACGAGCTGCCATTCGCTTGCCGCTGCGGCGACATCGAGCGACATCCCGACCGAAAGGAAGAACAGCCCGAGCAGGATGCCCCGAAAGGGCTCGATGTCGGCTTCGAGCTGATGACGGAACGTCGACTCCGACAGCAGCACGCCCGCGATGAACGCACCCATTGCCATCGACAGCCCGCCCCATTGCATGAACAGCGCCGCGCCCAGCACGACGAGCAACGCCGCGGCCGTCATTACGTCGCGCCCCCCCAGCGCGGCCACGATCCGGAACAGCGGGTTGATGGCCCAGCGGCCGATGGCCACCAGCACTGCAAGCGCGCCGAGCGCCGTCGCGATCGTGATCCACGCCGGTCGCGCCGATTCGGCCGCGTGGCCGTGCGCCAGCCCGAGGAATGCGACCAGCGCGAGCAGCGGGATGATCGCCAGGTCCTCGAGCAGCAGGATCGAGACGGCACGCTGTCCCGCCGGCTCGGCGGTCTGCCCGCGCTCGTCCAGCATCTTCATGATCACGGCGGTGGACGAAAGCACGAATCCCATGGCGCCGATCATCGCCACGGTGGGCGGCCAGCCGAAGGCCATGCCGGCCAGCGTCAGCAGGCCGCTGCACACCAGTACCTGGGTGAGCCCAAGCCCGAAGATGTCACGGCGCAGCGCCCAGAGCTTGGTGGGCCGCATTTCCAGCCCGATCAGGAACAGGAACAGCACGATGCCCAGTTCGGCGACGTGCAGGATGGCCTGTGGCTCATGGAACAGGCCGAGCCCGAAGGGCCCGATCAGCAGGCCGGCGCACAGGTAACCGAGCACCGCGCCAAGCCCCAGCTTGCGAAACAGCGGCACCGCGACAACTGCGGCTGCCAGCAGTGCCACCGCGTGGCCGAGACCCAACCCTGCAGCTTCCGTAGCCAAAAGGACGACTCCTGCGGCCGGCAGGACGGGACCGGCGGCAGGCGAGCTTAGCCCAGGTCCACCCCCGCGCACGATTGACGCGCGTCCCGCTTGTCCGGACACTGCCGCCGCCGGTCGCAATTGCAGACAGAACGATGGGAGCTCGCGATGGACATGGCCCTGGTTGAGAATTTCCTGCGCACTACGGTCGCGGAACTGGCAGTGAAGGTCGCTGCCGCAATCGCCTTCTGGTTCGTCGGCCGCTGGCTGATCAGCCGCGTCATCCACCTGATCCAGGCGGCGATGCACCGCAACCAGATCGACCCGACGCTGACGCGCTACCTGGGCTCGATCGTGAGCGTCGCGCTCAACATCGCGTTGGTGCTCGGCATCCTGGGCTATTTCGGCATCCAGACGACGTCGATCGCCGCAATGCTCGCGGGCGCCGGCGTCGCCATCGGCGCGGCGTGGAGCGGCATGCTCGGCAACTTCGCGGCCGGCGCGTTCATGCTGGTGCTGCGGCCATTCAAGGTGGGCGACTTCGTCAGCATCGGCGGCATCACGGGCACCGTGCATGAACTCGGCCTGTTCGGCACCACGATCGTGACGCCGGACAACGTGCTGACGCTGATCGGCAACGGCAAGATCTTCAGCGACACGATCCAGAACTTCTCGTCGCTGCCGCACCGCCGCGTCGAACGCACGGCGCAGCTCGCAGGCGGCGTGGACCACAAGGACGCCATCGCGCGCCTGCAGGCCGCCGTCGCACAGATCCCGAACGTGATGCAGCAGCCTGCACCTGAGGTGAGCCTGCTCGACATCAACCTGCTCGGTACCGTGATCGCCGTGCGGCCGTATTGCCACACGAGCCACTACTGGCAGGTCTACTTCGACACCAACGAGACGATCATGCGGGTGGCGAAAGAAGCCGGCTGGCCGGCACCGACGCCAGCCAACATCACGCGGATGATCCAGGTCCAGGGCTGACCGGTGCAGCATCGGCGCGTCACGCAGACGTGCCGATGCTGATCCCCGGACCGGCGCGACGATGCCACTGATCGCGTACACACGAGCCGTGAGTCCGCGTCTGGCGGATTGCGAACTCACGCACCTCGAGCGCGATCCGCTCGACGTCGCCGGCGCAGAGGCAGAACACGCGCAGTACGAAGTGGTGCTCGCATCCCTCGGTGCGGATGTGCGCCGCCTGCCGCCCACACCGCACCTGCCCGACGGCGTGTTCGTCGAAGACGCGGCCGTGGTGCTCGACGAGGTTGCGCTCATTACGCGGCCGGGCGCAGTTTCCCGCAGGCCTGAAACCGAGTCGGTCGCCGCCGCCCTCGGCGCGCATCGTCCGTTGGTGCACATCACCGGCCCGGCCACGCTGGATGGCGGCGACGTGCTGGCTTGCGGCCGCACACTCTATATAGGTGTGTCGACCCGCACGTCGCGCGACGCCATCGCGCAGGCCGCCACTCTGCTTAAGCCGTTCGGCTGCACGGTCGTGGCCGTCGAGTTTGCAGGATGTCTGCATCTGAAGTCCGCGGTCACCCGCATTACCGACGACCTGCTGTTGCTGAACCCGCAGTGGGTGCGGGCTGATGCTTTCGAGGGCTTCCGGTCACTGGCCGTCGACCCGTCCGAACCGCACGCGGCGAATGCGCTGGCCCTGGGTGGCGCCATCGTGCACCCGTTGCAGCATGCACGGACGCGGGCCCGCATCGAAGCCGCGGGTTTTGCGGTGAGGACAGTGCCGCAGGTGGAACTCGCCAAGGCGGAAGCCGGCGTGACTTGCTGCAGCCTGCTGGTGGCCCAGGACACGGGCTGAGGCTGCTGCCGGCGCTTACTGCACCGCCGCATGCAAGACTGCTGCGGCGAGGTTTATGCTTGCGGTCCGTTATCCCTTTATCCTACCGGGCAGGTACTGACACATGGCGAATTACAAAGCCGGATGCATCTGTGGTGCCGTCGAACTCGAGATCACTGGCGATCCCGCCGTGCAGGCGATGTGCCACTGCAGCTCGTGCCGCGGCTGGTTGAGCGCGCCCGTGCATGCGGCGGCGCTCTGGCCCACGCCGAGCGTCAAGGTCACGAAGGGCGCCGACAACCTGGGAATGTTCAAGCGCACCGAGAACAGCCATCGCCAGTTCTGCAAGAGCTGCGGCGCGGCCGTGCTGGTGGGACACCCGGGCATGGGCATGACCGACGTGCCGGCCGGTTCGGTCAAGGGCCTCAAGTACACGCCGACGGTGCACGTGCATTACGGCGAGAAGGTGCTGTCGATCCGCGACGGCCTGCCGAAGTTCAAGGACTTCCCGAAGGAATTCGGCGGCTCGGGCGAAATGCTGCCGGAATGACGCGGCCACTCGCCGCCGTTCAGTAAACGCCGACCAGCTTCGCGCTGGCGACGAGGAGCACGACTCCGAGCGTCCTGAGTACCACGGGCGCCGTGAGGCGTATGCCCAAGGTCGTACCAATGAAGCCGCCGGACAGCACGGCGGCTGCATAGAGCGGCAGCGACTCCGGCAATGACTCCAGTTGCGTGAGGTTGCCGAGGAGCCCCGCGGCCGAATTGCAGAGGATGAATACGGCAGCCACGCCCGAGGCCGGCTTCGGCGCAGACCAGGCCAGGAAAATCAGCAGCGGCGAGAGAAAAATACCGCCGCCCGTACCAGTGAGTCCCGCCAGCAGGCCGATCGCCGCGCCGCAGGCCACACCCGCGGGGACGGGCGGATCGCGCCACTCGGTTGCCGCGCTGAAGTCCCTGCCCCAGAGGAGTCGCAGCGCGGACAAAAACAGCACCGCGCCCAGGAGCGGACGGTAGTACTCGCCGGGCACCGGGATGGAGCCTCCCAGGAACGCAAATGGCAGGGCGCCCAACAGGAATGGCCATAACGTCCGCCATCGGAACAACCCGGCTCGCGCGAATCGCACCGACGCGAAGGAAGCGACGATGATGTTCAGTACGAGTGCGGTCGGGCGCATCACCGCGGCCGGCACGCCGAAGAGGGCCATGAGCGCGATATACGCCGAGGCGCCTGCATGGCCGACGCTCGAATAGAGCATCGCTCCGACCATCATGCACGCGGCCAACGCAAGTTCAGCGGTCTCAAAATGCAACGAAGCGATCCTGTTCCCGGGCCGGGTAGCTGTCACAATGATGGCATGACGGCCCAGACCATGCGTTACATCGCCGCCACCGCCGCGGGCGGACCCGAAGTCCTCGTCCCCGCGACCACGGAATTGCCGGCACCGAAAGCGGATGAGGTGCTGATCCGCGTGCAGGCCGCGGGCGTCAACCGGCCCGACGTCGCGCAACGCAAGGGGCTTTATCCGCCGCCCCCGGGCGCCAGCCCGATCATTGGTCTTGAGGTAGCGGGCGAAGTCGTGGCCAGGGGCGCCGACGCCCACGGGTTTGATGTGGGCGACCGTGTCTGTGCACTCACGAACGGTGGCGGGTATGCCGAGTACTGCGTTGCTCCCGTCACGCAGTGCCTGCGCTGGCCCAAGGGTTACGACGCGATTCGCGCCGCCGCACTGCCGGAGACGTATTTCACCGTGTGGGCCAACCTGTTCGTGCACGGCCGCTTCACTGCAGGCGAGACCGTGCTGGTGCACGGCGGCAGCAGCGGCATCGGCGTCACGGCGATCCAGCTTGCGCGCGAATTCGGTGGCCGCGCCTTCGCTACCGCGGGCAATGACGAGAAGTGCGCGGCCTGCGTGAAGCTGGGCGCCGAGGCCGCCATCAATTACCGCACCGAGGATTTCGCCGCACGCATCGCGTCACTCACGGAGGGACGCGGCGTCGACGTGGTGATCGACCTCGTCGGCGCGCCGTATTTCGAGCGCAACATGAAGTGCCTGGGCATGGACGGGCGGCTGGTGGAAGTCGCGACGCAGGGCGGCACGCGCGTCGAAAGCCTCGACCTGTTCGACATCATGCGGCGCCGCCTCACGATCACCGGTTCGACGATGCGGCCGCGGACCACGGCGCAGAAAGGCGCGCTCGCTCGCGACCTGGCCGCCAAGGTATGGCCCGCACTCGACGCGGGCCGCGCCGGCCCGGTGATCTACCAGGTCTTCCCGTTCGAGCAGGCCGCCGAGGCCCATCGCGTGATGGAGTCGAGCGTCCACATCGGCAAGCTCGTACTCAACCTGGGCGCGTGACCGACGAGGGACGGGATTTCGCGTTCGGGTCTCGTCCGGAAGACCGTCGCGAGCCATGGATGGCGAGCGCGAGCCTCCAGGGACGGATTCACGGCGTGTCTTCCGGACGAGACCCGGATGCGAGAGCCCGTCCCTTGCGTTTATCGCGCCTGCGGGTGAGTCAGAGCACGTCCCAGGGATAGCGGCCCTTCTCGATGATGGAGCCGGCCAGCGCCTCGATCGCGTCATCCTCGTTGTGCGCCAGGCCGCGCACGTTGCGCACCATGCGACGGCGCGCCTGGTGCGTGAACACCTTCGCGATCTGCGTCACGTCGGCGGCCGACGCCGGGTCGCTCTTGACGATCGAATCCGCGCGCGAGATGACGCAGAGGCCCACGAACAGGTCGATCATGAGGTCGGCAATGCGCCGCTGTGCGTGCTGCCGCTCCGAGATGCCGCGCCCGTACTTGCGCAGCAGCCTCTCCGCCTCGCGCGAGGTGGCACGCGCGTAGTTCTCGTAGATGTCGACCAGCGGACGCAGGGCCGGCGCCACCGGCGCGCTCACCTTGATCGAAGCACCCAGTCCCGTGGCGCGCGAGAAGCGACGTTCGGCATAGCCGGACAGCACGCCGAACCCCTTGATCGGATCGTTGAAGATCGAGCTGACCGCGGACTGCAGCTCTTTCAGCGACGCACCCACGTCCTTGAGCGACGACAGCGCGATGTAGAGCCGCAGGATTTCGTTGGTGCCTTCGAAGATCGGCAGGATGCGGGCATCGCGCGTGTACTGCTCGTAGGGCAGGTCGCGCATGTAGCCGTTGCCGCCCGCGATCTGCAGGCTTTCATACGCCGTACGCTGCATCGCTTCGCTCGCGAACACCTTGGTGATCGCCGCCTCGACGGAATAGTCCCCGCAGCCGCTGTCGATGTAATGCGCCACCATCCACACGGCGCTTTCGGCGGCGAAGCACTCCACGGTCATCTGCGCGATCTTCTCGCGCACCAGGCCAAACTGTGCGATCGGGCGATCGAACTGCTTGCGCTCCTGCGCCTGCGCGACCGACCGCCGGATCAGGGCTTTCATGCCGCCAACGGCGCCGCCGCCCAGGCCGGTGCGACCGTTGTTCAGGATACCCATCGCGACCTTGAAGCCCTTGCCCACGTCACCCAGCACGTTTTCCGGCGGGACGCGCACGTCGCTGAAGGCGACCGTCGTCGTGCTCGACGCACGGATACCCATCTTGTCTTCATGGTGGCCGTGGCTCACGCCGGGCCAGGCGGCTTCGACGAGGAACGCCGTCACTTTGCCTTCGGGACCGTCCGTGCGCGCGAAGACCGTGTAGAAGTCAGCGATGCCGCCGTTGGTGATCCAGAGCTTTTCGCCATTGAGCGTGAAGCTGCCGTCGCCGTTGCGCTTCGCCGTGGTGCGGATCGCAGCCGCATCCGACCCTGCACCCGCTTCCGTCAGGCAGAACGCGGCGATCATTTCGCCGGTCGCCAGTTTCGGCAGGTAGCGCGCCTTCTGTTCGGCCGTGCCGAACAGCAACAGTCCTTTCATGCCGATCGAACTGTGCGCACCGATCGTCAGCGAGACCGAGCTGTCATAACTGCTCGTCTGCGCAAGCACGCGCGCATACGCCGCATTGGAAAGCCCCAGCCCGCCGAATTCCTCGGGGATGATGAGCCCGAACAGTCCGAGCTCGCGCAGGGACTGCACGAACTCGTCAGGCTGGCGCGCCTCGCGATCCCAGCGCGCAAAATCCGCTTCCTTGCCTTCGAGGAAGCGGTCGATCGACTCGACGATCATGCCAAGCACTTCGCGGTCACGCTCGTTGATCGCCGGGTACGGGAAGAGGTTTTCTTCCAGCACCTGGCCGAACAGCAGCTGCTTCGCGACGCTCTGGTCCGTCAGCAGGGTGGACGCGTTGGCACGGGAAGAAACGTCGGTTTCCAGGGTACTCATGGCCTGAAAACTAGCACTTCGGCACGGCCCGCGGTATCGGGTGGTTTGCGCGCATCAGCCTGCCGGCTGCGTCCCCTTACCAGTCCAGGCGGCCCTCGATGACGGTCTGCGTCTCGCCACCGATCCAGGCCTCGCCGTCGGAATCGACGGCGCAGTGAACGATGCCGTCGCGCCCCACCTCGCGCCCTTGCGACGCCAGGTAGCTTGCCGCAGGCAAGCGATCATTGGCATGCAGCCAGGCGGCGATGGCCGCGTTGGCACTGCCGGTCACGGGGTCCTCGGCGATGCCATCGGCCGGCACGAAGGCACGCACGACCAGCGCGTAAGGCTGCTGATGACAGCGGGCGTACACGGCGACACCGACCGCGCCGCTCTCGCGCGTGGCCTGGGCCATCGCGTCGAGCCCCGGCTGCAGCGTGCGCACTGCGGCTTCGTCCATGAGCTCGACGCACCACCAGCGCGGACCATTGTCGATGAGCGCAGGCCGTAACGCCCCGAGCTGCGAAGTGCGCAGGCTGGCTACGGCAGCGCGCGGATCGGCCGAGCGTTCGATGGCTCGCGGCGCGCGCACGTGCAGCCGGCGCCCCGCCGGGTGCGTCTCGGCTCGCACGGGCAGCAACCCGGCCCCGCATTCCTGTACCAGCACGCCATCGCGCGGCACGGCGAGCCCGCGCTCGAGCACTGCATGGGCCGTGCCCACGCTCGGATGACCTGCGAACGGCAACTCCTGGCGTGGCGTGAAGATCCGCACACGGTAATCGGCGCCGCTCTGCGTGGGCGGCAGCACGAACGTCGTCTCGGACAAGTTGAGCCAGGCTGCGAGGGCTTGCATGGACTCGCCATCGAGGCCCGCTGCATCGAGCACGACACCCAACGGGTTGCCACGCCCCGGGGCACTGGAGAAGACGTCGAGCTGAAGGTATTCGCGTTGCATGGAAGCCCCGCCGCCTCGTCCCGGGTTTGATTGGCGTATTCTCTCGGCCTGGACCGCTCATCACAACACACGGTGACGACGATGCAGCTGCACCTCCTTCCACGCGCACCATGGATCGCTGCCACCGCCCTGCTTGGAGCACTCATCGGCATGGGCACAGCCACCGGCGCCGAGCCTCGCGCCCGCGACCTCGGCATTCCTTTCCCCGGCACGCCGGGCCCGCTCAATGCGATCACCGACGTCGCTGGCGTCGAAGTCGGCTACACCACGCTCATCCAGGGTGATGGACCGCTCAAGGTGGGCAAGGGACCCGTGCGCACCGGCGTCACCGCAATCCTGCCGCGCGGCCGCAAGACTCCCGAGGGCGTCTTCGGCGCGTATGCGGTCGGCAATGGCAACGGCGAGATGACCGGCACGATCTGGATCGACGAATCCGGCATCGTCGGCACGCCGATCCTGATCACGAACACGCACAGCGTCGGCGTCGTGCGCGATGCCGTGATTGCCTGGATGCTCGAAAACGGCGGCACGGAACAGCTCTGGGGACTGCCGGTGGTCGCCGAGACCTGGGACGGCTACCTCAACGACCTGAACGGCTTCCACGTCACGCGCGAGCACGTGTTCGCCGCGCTGAATGGCGCACACGGTGGACCGATCGCCGAAGGCAACGTCGGCGGCGGCACCGGCATGCACACGTTCGAGTTCAAGGGCGGCACCGGCACCTCGTCGCGGCGCGTGCGCGTGAAGGGCGTTGCCGATTACACCGTGGGCGTGCTCGTGCAGTCGAACTTCGGACGGCGCTGGCAGTTGCAGGTCGCCGGCATTCCTGTGGGCCGCGAATGGCCCGAGGACGCACCGTTCACGCGCGAAGCGGGCCCCAACAACGAACTCGGTTCGATCATCGTCGTCGTGGCGACCGACGCGCCGCTGCTGCCGACGCAGCTCAAGCGCATCGCACGCCGCGCGATGATGGGCATCGCACGCACCGGCGGCATGGCTGGCAACGGATCCGGCGACATCTTCATCGCGTTCTCGACGGCGAACACCGCAGCTGCCAATGCAACTGCGGGCCTGCAGCAGGCCGCATTCCTGCCCAACGACCAGCTCGATGGACTGTTCGAGGCGACAGTGGTGGCCACCGAGGAAGCCATCATCAATGCGATGGTCGCCGCGCGCACGATGACCGGCATCGACGGCAACCGGCTCGTCGCGATCGATCACGCCCGCCTGCAGGAACTGCTGCGGCGGCACGACCGGCTCGTCCCGCCGCGAGCCCCGGCGCGCTGAGGGCAGGCCCAAAGGGCTCATCGCCGGGGTCCTCCCTGGGGTATAGTGACCGGTGTGCGTCCGCCATCCTGCGGCTTCGCCCACCCGTCCGCGGCCCGACCGTTGAGGCACCCCCCGACATGCAAGCGACGACCGCCTGGAACCGCAAGGCCCTGCTGGCCGCGTTCGAGACCTCGAAGCGCCAGATCTTCCTGCCCACCCTCGTGCTGGCGCTCGACATCCTGTTGTTCGCTGCGGGCACGCTGCTGGTGCTGATGGTCGACAGCCTGTGGGCCAAGCTGCTCGGGTCGGCCACCGTCACGATCGCGATCGTGCGGCTGTTCCTGGTCGGGCATGACGCATGCCATGGCAGCTTCTTTTCCAGCGCGAAGCTGAACGCCATCGCGGGCCGCATCGCGTTCCTGCCTTCGCTCACGGCCTACAGCCTGTGGGAGATGGGACACAACACGGCCCACCACGGCTTCAACAACCTGAAGGGCCGCGACCAGGTCTGGGCTCCGTATTCGAAGTCCGAATTCGACGCCCTGCCCGCGACGCGCCGCTCGCTCGAGCGGCTGTACCGTTCCGGTCTCGGCTGGGGCGCGTATTACCTGATCGAAATGTGGTGGAAGAAACTCTTCTTCGCGACGAAGAAAGAGATCGGCTCGACCCGTCGCAAGTACGTGCTCGACAGCGTGCTGGTCACGATCTTCGCCATCGCGTGGATCGCCCTGGTCGTCTACGCGGCGAACATGACCGGCCAGTCGCTCGTCCTGCTGCTCACGCTGGCGGTGGTCGTGCCGTTCCTGATCTGGAACGGCATCATCGGCTTCGTGGTGTTCGTGCATCACACGAGCCCGGGCATCGCCTGGTTCCTCAACCGGCAGGAATGGCAGCGCCATCGCGCCTACCTCACGTCCACCGCGTGCGTGCGCTTTCCGTTCGGGCTCGACCGCATCCTGCACAACATCATGGAACACAACGCGCACCACCTGAACCCGGGCATCCCGATGTTCACGCTGCGGGCGGCACAGCAGGTGCTGCGCGACAAGTTCCCCGATCTTTGCGATTACGTGATCACGCGACGCACGTACATGGACATCGTCCGGCGCTGCAAGCTCTACGACTTCGCCAACCACCAGTGGCTCGACTTCGACGGCAACGTGACGGCAAGGGTCCATCTTTCCGACGTGGCCAAGTGAGTGCCGCCGCGATGCTCAGCGCACGCACGGTCCAGCTCGAGCACGCGGATGCCTTCACTTACCTGAGCGGCAACCTCGACGCGGCTGCCACGCAATGCAACGTGCCTGGCGCGGCCGGCCCCGCCAGCCTCGTCTTCGTGAGTGATCCAGCGCAGCTCGCTGCGGCGCGCGCCAACGGCGCTGCGATTCTCGTTACCAACCGCGCCATGAGCACCGAAGTGGGCGAAGCCGATGCCGCCACCTTCGGCTGTTGCTTCGCCGTGCGCGATATCTCGATGGGCATGGCCCGCCTGCTGCCGCACTTCGACCGCAAGCGCGAGCGCTTCACGCAATGGGGCGAACGCCACGCGTCCGCGGTCGTGCACGAGTCGGCCCGCATCGGCGCCAACGTGCACCTGGGGCCTTACAGCGTGGTGGGTGCCAATGCGACGATCGGCGACGGCTGCTGCATCGGCTCGCACTCGGTGGTGGAGAACGGCGCGCAGCTCGGCGAGAACACGCTGTTGCACCCGCACGTGTTCGTCGGTGCGGGCTGCGTGCTCGGCCGCGACTGCGAGGTGCATCCGCACACCAGCATCGGCAGCGATGGCTTCGGCTACGCCGTCGGCGCGAGCCGCCGCCCGCAGAAACTCCCGCACCTCGGCAATGTCTGCATCGGCGACGAAGTGGAGATCGGCAGCAACTGCGCGATCGATCGCGCGACGCTCACCTCGACGCACATCCGCTCGGGCACGAAGATCGACAACATCTGCCACATCGCGCACAACTGCGACCTGGGCGAAGACGGCTTCTACACGGCGGGATTCATGATGGCGGGCTCGACCACGATCGGCCGCCGGTTCATGACCGGTGGCAATTCCGTCGTATCGTCCCACCTGAAGCTGTCGGACGACGTGGTACTCGCGGGGCGCTCCACCGTCACGGCCGACATTCCGGCGCCCGGCCACTACGGCGGCTATCCGCTGCAGCCGCTCAAGGACGCGATGCGGACGCTGGCCGCTCTCGGCCAGATCACCAGCCTGCGCCGCAACGTGAACCGTTTGCTCAAGGCGATGAAGTTGCCGGACGAATCCTGAATCGGCCACAGGGCAAGCGCGCGCACATCGGGCAGGCGCAGATCACGATGGCCGAACGCTATGCGTCGGGCAGCTGCGGACCGCCCGCGGCCGCGCGCATGGTCGAGCGCTATGGCGGCTGGTACGACCCGCCGGC
>Ga0224500_10001323_pt1 | contig 14814 bp, 15 predicted proteins | sample SF_Oct11_sed_USG_FD_168126 | JGI IMG/M metagenome (GOLD analysis project Ga0224500, IMG submission 168126) | Sediment microbial communities from San Francisco Bay, California, United States - SF_Oct11_sed_USGS_4_1 | ecosystem: Environmental > Aquatic > Marine > Sediment | place: USA: California... | reverse complement strand
GATTTCTATGACTGACATGCCCGTGCCATTCCAGTCCGGTATGTCGGACTTGATAATCTCAAGCACTTCGAGAGGCAGCGCGGCCGGGCCGGCGCTGAAGTTGTGAACGCGGGACATCCTGCAGATTTCCTTACTCTTCGTCTTCCTCGGTGTATTCAATACGCGCCAATCCAACGAGACGCTGATCGGACTCTACACGAATCAGACGAACGCCTTGCGTATTCCTGCCCTGCACCGAAATGTCGCCAACAGCTGTGCGCACCAGGGTACCGTTTGAACTTATCAACATGATTTCGTCGTCGTCACCAACCAGCGCAGCACCGACCGTGCGGCCGTTACGTTCGGAAGTCTGAATGGCAATTACGCCCTGCCCGCCCCGTCCCTGCAACGGGAAATCCTCGATCGCGGTACGTTTGCCGTAGCCATTTTCGGTAGCCGTCAGAATAAGCCCCTCGCGCACGATCGCCAGCGCGATCACTTCATGTGCAGCAGGCAATTTGATGCCGCGGACGCCGGCGGCACCCCGACCCATTGGCCGTACTTGCTCTTCGGAGAAACGGATGCCTTTGCCGGAGCTCGCCACCAGGAGTATTTCCGCGTTGCCATCTGTGAGGGCCACATCTACCAACCGATCGCCACGCAGATCGATGGCAATGATGCCGCTCGAGCGCGGCCTCGAAAACTGGCTTAACGGCGTCTTCTTGACGGTGCCGCCCGAGGTCGCCATGAACACGAACTTGCCGTCGGCATATTCCTGGATCGGCAACACCGCATTGATTCGCTCTCCCTCATCCAGAGGCAGGAGGTTGATTATAGGCTTGCCGCGCGAGCCACGGCTGGCCTGCGGTACCTGGTAAACCTTGAGCCAATACATTTTGCCGTAGCTGGAAAAGCACAAAATGGTGTCATGAGTATTGGCAATAAACAGCTTGTCGACAAAATCTTCGTCCTTGACCTTGGTCGCCAACCGGCCCCGGCCACCGCGCTTTTGCGCCTGGTAGACGTCAATTGGTTGCGCCTTGGCATAGCCACCGTGTGACAGCGTAACTACGACCTCCTCGCTTGTAATCAGGTCTTCGATGCCAAGGTCGCTGTGATCCTGAATAATCTCTGTGCGCCGGGTGTCACCGTAAGCCTGGCGTACTTCGCCAAGCTCATCACGGATCACCCGCAATAGCAGATCCGGGTCGGCCAGAATATCCGAAAGGACATTAATACTTTCCAGTATCTCTTTGTATTCATTTATTATTTTTTCTTGTTCCAGACCCGTCAGGCGGTGTAACCGCAGGTCGAGAATCGCCTGCGCCTGAGACGCCGAGAAACGATACTGGCCATCGATCAGCCCAAATCCAATCTCCAGCCCGTCGGGGCGGGTATCCGTTTTGCCGGCAGCAGCCAACATGGCGCTAACCGACCCAGGTAGCCAGGTTTTCGCCATTAAGGCGTCCTTCGCCTCGGCCGGCGACGGCGACGCTTTAATCAACGTAATGACGTCGTCGATATTTGCCAGTGCGACGGCCTGGCCCTCCAGCAGGTGGGCACGATCTCGCGCCTTGCGCAAGTCGAAAATAGTGCGCCGTGTAACCACTTCGCGTCGGTGGCCGAGAAATGCCTCCAGGATCTGCTTCAAACTCAGCAGCTTTGGCTGGCCGTCCAGCAAGGCAACCATATTGATGCCGAACACACTTTGCATGGGCGTATGTTTGAAGAGGTTATTCAGGACCACGTCGGGGATCTCGCCTTTGCGAAGCTCGATAACGATGCGCATGCCGTCCTTGTCAGACTCATCGCGCAGTTCACTGATGCCCTCGAGACGCTTGTCGCGGACCAACTCTGCAATCTTTTCGATCAACCTTGCTTTATTGACCTGAAATGGCAACTCGGTAACGATAATCGCTTCGCGCCCTGCTTTGCCGATCTCCTCCACATGCGTGCGCGCCCGTGTGTAGACGCGCCCTCGCCCGGTAGCGTACGCCGCATGAATACCTTGCGCCCCGTTAATAATGCCGGCAGTGGGAAAATCCGGACCCGGCAGGTATTGCATCAGCCCCGCCACGTCGATGGTTGGGTCGTCGATCAGTGCCAGAGTGGCGTCAACCACTTCACAAAGATTGTGTGGCGGAATGTTTGTCGCCATGCCGACGGCGATGCCGGAGGAGCCATTAACCAGCAAATTCGGTATACGTGTCGGCATGACCGACGGCTCAGACTCGGAGCCATCGTAGTTTTCGACGAAATCAACGGTTTCCTTCTCGATATCGGCGAGCAGCTCGTGGGCGATCTTCGACATGCGCACTTCGGTGTAACGCATTGCGGCCGGCGCATCGCCATCGACCGAGCCAAAATTGCCCTGGCCATCGACGAGCAATGCCCTCATCGAGAACGGCTGTGCCATTCGTACAATGGTGTCGTAAACAGCGGTATCACCGTGCGGGTGGTACTTACCGATCACGTCACCGACGACACGTGCCGACTTCTTATACGGCTTGTTATAGTCGTTGCCGAGTTCCCGCATTGCATGCAGTACGCGCCGGTGCACCGGTTTTAGCCCGTCTCGTGCGTCCGGCAATGCGCGCCCGACAATAACGCTCATCGCGTAGTCGAGATAGGATTGCTGCATCTCCTCTTCGAGACTGACAGTCAGCAGTTCCTGGGCCACTTCAGCCATAAATACTCACAATCTCAGCGCAGTTCTTGTCGTCGACAGGAACAAATTTGTATAAGCAGATGTTGGATTTATCGAAAAATTCTATGTTTTGCCGGGCTCGATTTGACCCTGTTTCAGGTGCCGCATCAGGCTTGGAATTCTACCACAGCAATCCCCGATTCGCAGTCCTACGCCGGGTTTTAATTCAGCCCGCAAGGCACGTGGTAGCTGGCGCTCAGCCCTGTATACTGAGCGCCAAACGGGCGTTACTAATCTTCTGGAATCGAATTGAGCAGAACACCAAAAGCCGAGCAAAATGTGGACCCGGCCGAGATCGCCAAATTTGATGCACTTGCTTCACGCTGGTGGGATCCGGATGGCGAATTCCATCCGCTGCACGAGATCAATCCGTTGCGGGTCGACTGGATTCGCCAGCACGTCGAACTCGAATCCGCGAAAGTGCTGGACATCGGTTGCGGTGGAGGCATTCTGGCTGAATCGCTGGCCAAGTGCGGTGCCGTGGTCACTGGAATTGACATGGCCGAGGGTCCGCTGGCGGTCGCGCGACTGCACCAGATTGAGTCCGGAACTGCAGTTGATTACCGGCGCATGGCTGCTGAGGATATCGCTGCCGGCGAACCGGGACAGTACGATGTCGTCACCTGCCTCGAAATGCTTGAGCATGTACCGAGTCCGGCGGGCATCGTAACTGCCGTACACAAGTTGCTGCGTCCCGGTGGCCACGCGTTCTTCTCAACGATCAACCGCAACCCGAAGTCGTTCATACTGGCGATAATTGGCGCCGAGTACCTGCTCAGGCTGTTGCCAGCCGGAACACATGAATACCGGAAATTCATTCGGCCATCGGAGCTGGATGCATGGGCACGTGCAGCGGGACTGGAACTCGATGCCAGCATCGGCATGCATTACAACCCGCTGAACCGCGAGTACTCGCTTAACCCCGGTTTGGACGTAAACTACATGATGCATTTCCGCCGACCCGACACCGAGTAACGTCTTGACGCAACTATTTAACGGTGAGGCAAAAGCCGTTTTCTTTGATTTGGATGGCACGCTGGTCGATACGGCCCCGGACATGGTGACCGCGTTACAAGAGCTGCAAGCCGCACATGGTGTGAGTCTTGTCCCTTACGAACTTGGACGCTCGCATGTGTCAAACGGCGCACTGGGGCTATTGCAGCTCGCGTTTCCGGACGCTGTAATCACACCCACCAGCCCGCTGATGTGTGAATTTATCGACCGCTACGCCGCACGTGTCTGCGAGCAATCGAGCGTCTTCGCCGGTCTGGAGATCCTGCTCGAGCGTCTCGATAGCGCCTCCCTGCCCTGGGGCGTTGTGACCAACAAACCCGCGCACCTGACTGGCCCGATAATGGCGGCGCTTGGCCTGTCGACGCGGAGCGTCTGTACCATTAGCGGTGATACGTTGCCAAAGCGAAAACCGGACCCGGCGCAGTTGCTGCATGCATGCGAAATTGCCGCAGTTTCGCCCGCGGACAGTATTTACGTTGGCGACGCCGCACGCGACATAGAAGCTGGCAGCCGCGCCGGAATGGCGACGATTGCTGCAACTTACGGCTATGTCCCCAGCTCTGACGATCCGCGCAATTGGGGCGCCGATGAATACGCAGGCAACCCGGCAGAACTTACCCAAATTCTGCTCAAAGCGGTTAATCTTCAAGCACGATGACTGCCTCTGCTTTGACGGAACCATTACTCCAATTCGGCGCGCCGGCGCTACTGCTTGGCCTTCTGCTTGGCGGACTGATAGCGTGGCTGATTGCTGCCCGCCGCCAGGCAAAGCTCGAGGCTATCGTCAATAATCAGGAATCTTTGCAGCGCGAACGTGAAATGGCCTTTGAAACTGCGAGGGCACAGCTCACGACCGCGTTTTCCGATCTTGCGAATCAGTCCCTGAAATCGAATAGCGAGCATTTTCTGCGCCTTGCGGAGCAAAATCTCGGCGCGCATCAGGACAAGGCGAAACGTGACCTCGGCGATCGCGAGAAGGCCATCGAGGATCTCGTCAAACCAATCAAGGAGGCATTACAGGCCTCACAAAAGCAAATCGGTGAACTTGAAAAATCACGCAGCGAGGCATACGGCGGCATCAAAGCCCAGCTTGAAAGCATGCGACTGAATCAGCAATCGCTGACCCAGGAAACGCAAAACCTGGTCAAGGCGCTTCGCCGTCCGGAGGTTCGCGGGCGCTGGGGCGAGATAACGCTGCGGCGATTGGTTGAACTTGCGGGCATGGTCGAGCATTGCGACTTTCAGGAGCAGGTGCATAGCACGACCGATGACCAGGTCATTCGTCCTGATATGGTCGTGCGTATGCCCAATCAACGGGACCTGGTGGTGGATGTCAAGACGCCGCTGGACGCATATCTGGAAGCGATTGAGGCGAAGGACGACGGGCAACGCCAGTTGGGTCTTGAGCGACACGCCCGCAATGTGCGTGAGCACATTCGGAAACTGTCCGGCAAGAGCTACTGGGCACAGTTTACGAACAGCCCGGAGTTCGTGATCCTGTTTATACCCGGCGACCAGTTCCTAAGCGCGGCACTCAATGAAGACCCCGACCTGATCGAGAATGCCTTGTCGCAACAGATCATCCTGGCCACGCCGACCAGCTTTATTGCCCTGCTTAAGGCTGTCGCCTACGGTTGGCGCCAGCTGGCCCTCGCGGATAACGCACAGGAGATCCGCTTGCTGGCGGAAGACCTGTATGCACGACTTGCAACCTTCGTGACGCACATGAACAAGGTCGGCAAGCAGCTTGCGGGTAGCGTGGAACATTACAACCGCGCGGTTGGTTCACTGGAACGCAAGGTATTGCCTGGCGCACGAAAATTCGTCGAGCTGGGAATCCATCCGAAGAAAGCGATAGAGAAAGTAGAAACCCTGGACCCGGTGCCACGCACGATGATCGAGGTTTCGGGCGACGACGACGAAATTCAGGATACGCATTGAGCATTGAGCCGCAGTTATATGTTGCGCCGCCGGAGTTGCTGCGCGATCGAATTATCCTGGTAACCGGAGCAAGCGACGGCATTGGCCGTGCCCTTGCGCTGCGCACAGCCAAGCTTGGCGCCCAGGTTATTCTGCATGGGCGGAATGTCAAAAAACTGGAAAAAGTCTACGATGAGATCGTAGCCCTCGAACATGCCCCGCGACCCTCTATTGCTGTCATAGATCTGGCCACGGCGAACAGCGTGGCCTATGAATCCCTGGCTGACAAGCTCGCGGAGGAATTCGGAAGACTCGATGGACTGGTGCACAATGCGGCTATTGTTGGTGACCGTTTCGCGATCGCGCAATACGACGCCGTCCAATGGCAGCGTGTCTTGCACGTCAACCTGACGGCGGCATTTGCCCTGACGCAGGTGTTGCTGCCAATAATGCAGCAGGCCGCCGATCCGTCCATCATTTTTACCAGTAGCAGCGTCGGCCGCATTGGCAGGGCATTCTGGGGCGCATACGCGGTCTCAAAATTTGCAACCGAGGGACTTGCGCAGGTTCTCGCTGACGAGCACCGCGACGGGAAGCTGCGCGTAAACTGCATCAATCCGGGCGCCACCCGCACCGCTATGCGGCTGGAAACGTTTCCGGCGGAGGATAAAGGGCTCCTGAAAGGGCCTGACGAGGTATTGGCGCCATACCTCTTTCTGCTTGGACCCGACAGCAAGGGTACGTCGGGGCAAAGCCTGAACTCGCAGTAATATTTTGCATTAAATTACCGTTTTACTTTATTCTTTTTTATAGGTTTTTTTACTACCACTTTCGGCGCAACCTGGTCGGGCGCTGACAGCCCGGCGGCAGCGTATAGCTGCATGACCTGGGCCGGCGTTAGGTCCTCATAACGCCCGACCCGAAGACGTCGGGAGAGTTCGATCGGTCCATAAGCGACGCGCATCAGGCGGCTGACCTCAAGGCCTTGCGACTCCCACAGGCGCCGCACCTCCCGGTTGCGGCCTTCGCAGAGGCTGACATTGAACCAGCGATTCCGGCCTTCGCCGCCCGCCTCCTCGATGCTGTCAAAGTGCGCCGGGCCGTCATCCAGTTCGACCCCTGCCTGCAGGTTTTTGAGTTGCTCTGGCGTCGGGTTGCCGTGAACGCGCACCGCATAACGCCGGACTATCTCAGCCGAGGGATGCATGAGAGCGTTGGCCAGCACACCGTCAGTCGTAAACAGCAATAACCCAGTCGTGGTCATGTCCAGGCGCCCTACGACGACCCAGCGAGCGCCCTTCAGGCGCGGCAGGCTGTCGAATACTTTCTTGCGCCCCTCAGGATCCGAGCGAGTAGTAACTTCGTCACCCGGCTTGTTGTAAGCCAGATAGCGATGTTGGACCTGGCCTGCATAGACACCCAGCGGCCGGCCATCAAGGGTAATCCGCTCACCACCCTCCAGAGACTGGCCGAGCGCGGCCGGTATGCCGTCAATCTTGAGCCGTCCCTCGCGAATCCATTGTTCGATTGCGCGCCGCGAGCCATGGCCGGCGGCCGCCAGCGCCTTATGAACGCGGTCAGCCACTGCGGGCCGACGCGTCCTGGTCGCCATCAGCCATGAAATCTGCGCTGGCTTCAGTTGCATTATCGACTGCCACGAGTACTGGAATGCGTTGATTTACGGCATCGATCTCAAGATCACTCATAAAATCCGATTCATCCTCGACGTCAGCCTGTTCAGAATCCGGATAAAGCACGGGTAATTCCGGAATATTTAAATCCGCATTGACCATATCTTCGTCGACGGCCGGAAGATTCAGCTGCACGCGCAGGCTCTCCCAATCCGACAGGTCCGCCAACGGCGGGAGATCGTCCAGCTTTTTCAGGCCAAAGTAGTCAAGAAAGTTCTTCGTAGTCGCGAACATCTCGGGACGACCCGGCACATCGCGATGGCCAACGACGCGCGCCCAGTCTCTTTCGATCAGGGTTCTCAGGATATTAGAGCTGACTGACACACCACGGACCTCCTCGATTTCGCCACGCGTAATAGGTTGGCGGTACGCAATCAGCGCTAACGTTTCAAACAGCGCTCGTGAGTATCGCGGCGGTCGGTCCTCCCACAATTTTTGCAATCGATCCGCCATGCCGCTCTTGATTTGCAGTCTAAATCCCGAGGCGACTTCGCCGATCACTATGCCGCGCGGTGCATATTCATCGCCGAGCTCATTCAGCGCTTGGCGTATTTCAGATTTCTCCGGCGTCATTCGGCCGTCAAACAGTCCTTGCAACTGCTCAATACTTAAAGGCCGACCTGCTGCAAGCAGCGCAGCCTCTACAAAATACCTGATTTCTACGGCATCCATCGTTCTAACTTCTCAATTGTCATTATTCCTGGCCAATGGCTTCCGCGCCGCCGGCAACTAGCCGAACAGTCGATGCGGCACGAACATGAATGGCCGAAAACTGTTCAGCCTGTACAACCTCGATCAGCGCTTCGCGCAATAACTCAAGAATTGCCATGAAAGTTACGGTTACACCGTGTCGACCCTCCTGAGGATCAAATAATGCCGAAAAACCGATGAAAGAATTCGCATTTATGCGAGTCAAGATCTCCGACATTCGTTGACGAACAGACAACGGCTCGCGTTGCAAATGCAGATTTGAGTACATTTCGGCGCGTTTCAGGACATCATGAAATGCCACTAACAGATCTTGTAACGTCACATCAGGCAACTTGACGACGACTTTTCGCTCCGGCACATCCACCGTCGCAACAAAAATATCCCGCTCAAGCCGCGGCAGGTCACTGAGGTCCTGAGCGGCCTTCTTGTACCTTTCGTACTCCTGCAAGCGACGCACCAGCTCGGCGCGCGGATCGTCCTCCTCCTCTTCTTCTGTTTCGGGGCGCGGCAGCAGCATTCGCGACTTGATCTCGGCCAGCATGGCGGCCATCACCAGATATTCGCCAGCCAAATCGAGCTGCAGCTCATTCATCATGTCAATATATTGCACATACTGCTGGGTGATTTCGGTAATCGGAATATCAAGGATGTCGATGTTCTGCCGCCGGATCAGATACAACAGGAGGTCCAGCGGACCCTCAAAGGCTTCCAGGAATACCTGTAAGGCATAGGGCGGGATATACAAGTCCTGTGGCAAAGCAGTAACCGGCTCACCAGCAACCACGGCAAACGGCATTTCGGATTGTGCAGGGGTCTGCCTTTCGTCCTGAGGCGGCTTCGCCGCATCTTCGGGGTGCAGGACTCTTAAGTCAGGCTTCATTGGACTTCCATGGCTGTTCTGGCGCATTCTAGCTCAATTTAGCGGCGAAACCGCAGGACATCGGCAGAGCAAGCCGAGAGGCACTTAAATGAGGGCACTGACGTCGCCGCGACCGATACGCAGAATTTCAGGGTGACCGGAAGTCAGATCAATAACGCTGGTCGCCTCAATGCCAACCGGGCCTGCGTCGATGATCGCGTCAAGCTCGTGCCCTAGGCGATCCTCAATCTCGACCGGATCGGTCAACGGCTTCTCATCCCCCGGCAAAAGCATGGTCGAACTCATTATGGGTTCGCCCAACACACCGAGTATGGCAAGAACAAACGAGTGATTCGGCACCCGCAGGCCAATGGTGCGCCGCTTGGGATTCTGTAAGCGCTTTGGCACTTCGCGGGTCGCCGGCAGAATAAATGTGTACGGGCCAGGCGTATAGGACTTGATCATTCGGTAAGCCCAGTTATCCACCCGTGCATACACGCTGATCTCGGACAGGTCACGGCAAACCAGGGTGAAATTATGTTTCTTATCCGTTCGCCTGATGCGATGAATGCGATGAATCGCCTTCGCGTCACCGATATGACATCCGAAAGCATAACTGGAATCGGTCGGATACGCGATTAATCCGCCTTTGCGAATGATCTGCGCAACGGACTCGATCAGCCTCGGCTGCGGGTTAGACGGATGAATTTGAATGAGCTTCGCCACCCCTGAATTGTAGGTGTTTGCATAGCCAAATTGCAGCCTTTTGCTGCTATTATTCCGTCCCGTCTCACAGCGACCGCCTGTCCGATGCAACTAATAGTCGATTTCCTGCCAATCGTTCTTTTTTTTGCGGCCTACTTCTTGAGCAATGATTTTTTTGTCGCTCTGATAGTGATCATGATTACTGCGCCTCTGGCAATGGGCATACAGTGGCTACTAACGAAAAATGTCAACAAGATCTCGGCCGCCTCAACTGCCTTGGTTGTTATCCTTGGTGGAGGCGCCTTACTACTGAATAACAAAGCAATTTTTCTTTGGAAGCCGACTGCCTTTTACTGGGCCGCGGCAACGGTGTTCCTCGCCAGCCAGTTTGTGGGGGAAAAACCAATCATCCAACGCATAATGGAGTCGGCCAGCAAAAGCAGTGATGCGCTGTTTCAACTTTCGCCACAACAGTGGCTCACGCTGAATCTCGCCTGGGTCGTATTCTTCATTGTTGGCGGCGCCCTGAATATTTATGTGGCCTACAACTTTTCGGAAGCCACATGGGTCAAATTCAAATTGTTTGGCTTGCTGAGCCTGACCTTCGTTTTTGTCGTCGCCCAGTCTATCTGGCTCGCAAAGCAGCTAGAGAACAGGCCATCGAAATGAGCGATCGCGCAGCAATGATCGAAAGGCTACTCAAGGACGCGTTTAATCCGACTGAGTTGCTTGTCAAGGATCAGAGCCACCTGCATGTTGGTCATGCCGGCGCCAAAGAAGGCAAAGGACATTTCGATGTAACGCTTACAACCGATAAGTTTACCGGCCTCAGCCGGATTATCCGCCATCGAATGGTTTATGATGCGCTCGGCTCATTAATGCACACCGATGTACACGCATTGCGAATCAATGCGCTCTCTCCGCAGGACTGACTTTTTTTGGTAACGCCCGATTTCCTAACTGAGGACTCTATTATGGGGCACAAGAAACAATCTAATATTTTCGGCAACCATTTGGCGCTGTCAATTTTATGCGTTTCTCTTTTGGCCGCCTCACTCGGTCACGCGGAAACGGTTGCCACGGTAAATGGTGTCGAAATCGAGAGAACAGTGTTTGAGTTTTACCTGGCAAGCCGCTTGCAGAAGCCGGCGCTCCAGGCTACTGACGCCGAACGAGAATTAGTACTGCAGGAAATTAAAGATATTTATGCGTTAACCACGCAAAGTCGTGCGACCGAATTGTCGCGCAATCCGCAATTCATGGCTCAAATCGAATTGCAGTACCGAGCGTCGCTTGCTCAAGTAGTCGCGAACGACTGGTTCGAGAGCAATCCGGCTACTGAAGAGGAAATTCAGGCGGCATACATATCACAATCGTCGCTGGGACCCGCTATACAGTATAAGGCGAGTCATATTCTGGTAGAAACGCAAAGTTCGGCCATCGATTTGATTGCACAGCTAGACGCCGGTGCGAATTTCGCAGAACTCGCAAGATCAAGCTCCGTTGGTCCTTCCGCACCGTCTGGCGGCGATCTCGGTTGGTTTTCTCCGAGCGACATGGTGGCGCCTTTTTCTGAGGCGGTATCTGGTCTTGAAGATGGGGCGTACACGAAGTCACCGGTACAAACGCAGTTCGGCTGGCACGTTATATTGCGTGAAGAGTCACGCAAGAATGAACCTCCGCCGCTGGAAAGCATTAGAGATGATCTAAAGAGCAATGTCGAACAAAGTAATTTTCAACGCTATCTTGAGCAACTCAGAACAGCCGATGGAATTTCGGAGTAAGTTAACTTAATCCAAAATATTTTTTCTAAACGGGGCAACTGTTGGTGCCCCGTTCTTTTTTCAGGGCCGGATATGTGATCACTATCACACCCACCCGGCTGCAACAAAACTAAGATGTGCTCGAAGTCACTCCTAATCGCTCGGGGGTGTCTTCTCCAACCCTCGCATCTCCTTTTTGGTTGATACGAGAACTAAGTCGGCAGGGACGCCGACTTTTTTATTTGAGCGTAAAAGAAAAAGGCCGCGCGAGCGGCCTCTTCTTTTTACGCCTGGCGGGGCAGACATTTCTGCGCCGGTACGTCGACTTCAGTAATCGACGCGCCTATCTCCCCAGGAAAAGCTCCGTCTTATCCAGAACGCGATCACTTATCATGATCCCACCGAGCGCCGGTTGAGTACCAATAAAAGTAATCGCAGCTCCAATCCCTTCAAAACCAAGTCCACCAAGTGACGGTGTGTAATCCACCTTGAGCTCACCGATCATCGCTGTACCAGTTCTCGTATCTACAGACGACGGTATGCCGGTTACATACACTTCTGACGAGCCCGGCGTGTACTGCAAGCCAGTTCGAGAAACCGCATGAGCCTGGATCGTACCAGCACCCGAAATCTTGCCGCCGACAATAACGTAGTCACCTAGCCGCAAACCTGCCAGAGTTACTCCAGGCGCAGAGACTCGTTGGCCGAGCGACATGAATATTCCCTCGGACACATTAACTGAGTCCACGGGACCCGCGAGGACTAGGTGGTCGGCGCTCACACTAAGACCGGAGCTCGAGTCAATGCCAAGACCGGAGCTCGAATCAATGCCAAGACCGGAGCTCGAGTCAATGCCAAGACCGGAGCTCGAGTCAATGCCAAGACCGGAGCTCGAGTCAATGCCAAGACCGGAGCTCGAATCAATGCCAAGACCGGAGCTCGAATCAATGCCCGCTAAGCCCCTCGAAATAAACTCGGCATTCGAAACTCCAGAAATCAAGATTGCAGCAAGCGACGCCCCCAAGACGAGTTTCGTCTTGGCGCTTTTTGCAGTGTTCATTAGTGTTCTCCCAAGGTTTCCCCTATTTGGTTGATCAACGATTGCTCAGCGAGAATTCCGTTCTCGCCTGGGTACTTATTGGTGAGTGATTAGGATTCGCTAAGCGAACTAATCTCCAACCCTCGCTTCACCAACAAATCTCTAAGTTCTTCTTCTTCCTCAACGTTTACGACGTAGTGGACCATGCAGAGACCTGTATTCTTCCGATCCGGCCTACCACGATCGCTCTTTTCTTTTGCAACAAACCAATTGTCCAGTTCCTCCAAAAACTCCTGCCCGCGATGCTTGATGTACGCGTCAAATTCCCTAATTGACTCAGATGAAAGTCCGACGTCCGTGTATACGCGTCGATCAAAATATCCCGAACCCTGCTCTCTCTTTTCTATGTTCGCTGCAGCAGTTGAAAAAAAATAATGCCCAACTTTCCCAAGTCGCTCGACAAGTTCTGGCGACAGTGCTTCCGCCTCAAAATCTCGTCGCACCGCCTTATATGTCTTGTTTTCCAACTCGACCACAGCTCCAACCCGTATCAATTCCTTAAGCATCGGCCGAGGCGCCATATCGCCGCTATACGTTTTGACAAGCTCCGTGAATGCTGGCACTCCTTCGCCCGACGACTCGTATGGGATCTCAAGAGGAACTCCATATGGGCCTATATACTTCGGATCACTATGCCAACCGGCCAACACCCGACTAGGTCGCGAATAATTCTTGTTGTAACTCTCCTCTCCAATAGCGCGATCTATAACGTTCTTAACTTCTTTTCGAGTTAAGCCAGTCAAAATCGCAACTCGTGATTGATTCAGTCTGTCCGATTTTTCGAAATGCCTTATCGCCATCTCTACATACACATCTTTAGCAACATCCGAAAAGTCGCCATGCGACACACCTTGGCTAATCAAAAGCTTGACCAACGGCTTCAACATCATTCTCAAAGCGAGCTTCAGATGCTCTTTGACGTTCTGTCCCATCTTGGGAATCGCTCCGAGGCAATATGTAAAGTAATCTTAGGTTATGTAAGCTTGCAAGTATAAATAGTATCTCTTTGTTTCAATTGAACAACCAAAACCGGGAAAATACCGATTTATGTCAAATGAAGGGTAGAATATGGTTCGGGCAACCTAGTAAACCGGGCATAACCCTATGTTTTTTCGGTAATTGTCTGACTATGAACCTTCCGGACCAAATATTGCGCGGTGAAGACTGCAAGATCTGAAGAAACTTCCGAATCCGCTGGAAATCCAGGGCAAAAGGTTGGAATCCGCAAGAATTCGCGCGATTGCGCAGGCAAATTGGTTACGCGCGAGGCAGCGCGGCCTTGACTAAAACATCCTTGACAATTGTTACGACACGACCAAACCCTGATCAGTCGAAAACATCCGAATCAGACTTGTCTTCTTCGAAATAGAATAATCCAACGCCAAGGGTCCGGCCCCTTGACGGATCACCCTCACTATCCGCGTCATACAAAGCTTCGTAACCCGCCTGCATATCATCCATTGATTTCGCGAACTCAATAATTCGCTCGTTCGCTATTCGCATATAGCGGCCACGATCACTATCGCGCAGATACTTCGTATGAGTAGTAACATTCGCCCACCAGTCAGCTAGGTTAGGGTTCTCCAGATTGTGAACTAGATTGAGCGCCGCAGGAAACAGTATCGTAGTAAGTCCGCCGGTCAATTTTTCATGTAACTCAAGATTGTATGAAATGCGCTTCGTTGGGCGAAGCCTCCCGGTCTGAGTCACCTCAATCGCATCTATTCTCTCCAATTCAGTTCGCATGGCGCCGGGGGGGACATCTCCGCCATACTTTTTTACCAGCAGCGAGAAGGAAGTTCCCTCGCCTTCAAAAACTAAATCCATCGGGCTGCCTAAGGACGTCAGGAACTCGCTATCCGTATGCCACCTATGAAGAATTTGAGAGATCGGCGTATGTCTAATATCGATAAGGTCGTTCGAAAATTCATTGTCGCGCCTAATTCTCCGAATTTCTTTCCTAGTAAGGCCGGTCATTACTGCAACTCTGGAGATATTTGTTGGGCGCCCCCGCAATCCATGGTCTTTTGACGCGACATCAACAAATGCTTTTTTTGCGATATCAGAAAATTCCCTGTATCCGACACCACCGCGAATAAGTGCCCTAGCAATCGGTCTTAGCACCAAGAGAATTGCCGAATGAATTTGACGCTGGATGTCGTTTCGCATGAGCGCAAAATATATTCAGGTGAAATCACTTATGCTAACGAAATGATCAAGTTGGGAAAAATAGACCAATTGTTGACAAACTTAACTTTTCTAGGAAAGGGACGAATACAAGCAAAACACCTAGTTTTGCCGAGCCATTACAAATAACCGTTAGTCTACTCACCGCCAACTAAAGCTCGAAATTCTGATTCACTTAG
>Ga0224500_10001319_pt1 | contig 14830 bp, 16 predicted proteins | sample SF_Oct11_sed_USG_FD_168126 | JGI IMG/M metagenome (GOLD analysis project Ga0224500, IMG submission 168126) | Sediment microbial communities from San Francisco Bay, California, United States - SF_Oct11_sed_USGS_4_1 | ecosystem: Environmental > Aquatic > Marine > Sediment | place: USA: California... | reverse complement strand
CCTTCGGCCAGAAGTACGAGCCGGTGGACCACGAGCTGTTGCTGTCCTACACCGAGGACACCGACGGCCAGATCCTCGAGGAGGGCATCACCGAAGCCGGTTCACTGGCCAGCTGGATCGCAGCGGCCACCAGCTACGCCCACCGGGGCGTGCCCATGGTGCCGTTCTACACCTTCTACTCGATGTTCGGCTTCCAGCGGGTGGGCGACCTGATCTGGTCGGCGGCCGACTCTCGGGCCCGGGGCTTCCTGCTCGGGGCCACCGCCGGGCGCACCACCCTGGCCGGCGAGGGTCTCCAGCACCAGGACGGCCAGAGCCTGCTCCATGCGTCGGCCGTCCCCGCCTGCCAGGCCTACGACCCGGCCTTCGCCTACGAGCTGGCGGCCGTCATCCACGACGGCATCCGCCGGATGTACGTCGACGGCGAAGACATTTTCTACTATCTCACGATCTACAACGAAAACTACGACCAGCCGCCCCAACCGGCGGGGTCGAGCGAGGGGATCCTGCAGGGCCTGTACAAGTGGGCCCCCGCCCCCGAGGGCCTGGCCAACCAGGCCACGATCCTGTTCTCCGGCCCGTCGCAGGGCCCGGCCCGCAGGGCGGCCCAGGAGCTGGCCGAACGGTGGGGCGTGGGGGCCGAACTGTGGAGCGCCACGTCGTACAAGCGGCTGCGTGAGGACGGCCTCGAAGCGGAGCGGTGGAACCGGCTCAACCCACTGGCGGAACCCCGGATACCGCTCGTCGCCCGGCTACTAGCCGACGCGCCGGGCCCGGTCGTGGCCGTGACCGACTTCGTGCGGGCGGTGCCGGAGCTCATTGCCGGGTTCGTGCCCAAGCGGTTCGTCGCCCTCGGCACCGACGGCTACGGCCGGTCCGACACGCGGGACTCGCTCCGGTCGTTCTTCGAGACCGACATGCCCAACATCGTGGTGACGGTGCTCCATGAGCTGTCGCAAGTGGGCCGGCTCGACCCGTCGCTGGTGGCCGAGGCACTGGCCCACTACGGCATCGACGCCGACGCCTCACCCCCCTGGCAACGGTGACAGGAACGCTGAGCGGGTTCAGAGGTCCCGGCGGGCGCCTTCCTGGCGGGCCAGCCATCCCAGCAGCACGGCCACGGCACGGGGGTCGTGGCGCAGGAGGTGTCCGGCACCCCGGATGAAGCGGAGCTCAGCCAGACCGTGAGCGTCGGCCAGAGCCCGGGCGTCGAACTGGGGCACGGCGTCGTCTTCCAGGCCGTGGAGCACGAGGAGGGGCCGCTCGGAGAACCGCTCGGCCGCGGCCACGGCCCGGATGCGGCGCAGCTCGGCCCGCCACGCTTCGGGGTCGGGCGGGAACTCGGGGCTGCGGATGGCGCCCACCCGGCGGGCGTGAGCCATCAGGCGGTTGGGGTTGACGGCCCAGTCATCGAAGTCGGCCGGCGAGCCGGCCATGGCCAGCCCGAACACGCGCTCGTCGTCGGCCGCCGCCACCAGCGCCACCGCTCCCCCGGTGCCGAAACCGCACAGCCAGATGCCCTTGGGCCGTTGCGTGGTGGCCAGATGGTCGACGGCCGCCGACACATCGTCGACCCAGCCCTGCAGGCTGAAGTGGCCCGATGAGGTGCCGCAGCCCCGGAAGCGGATGCTGAGGGACACGAACCCCATCTGCTGGGCGGTCCGGTCGGCCAGCTCGGGTAGATCGGCCCCGATCCGGTCGGCCCACACGTCGCCCGAGGGGAAGCTGTGGAGGAAGATCACACCGGGATGGGCGTCGCCATTGGTCCGTTCCGGCTCGGCCAGGTGGGCCTCCAGCTCCACCCCGTCGGTGGACGGGATCCGGAGGTTACCGGTGGGGGCCGGCCCTGGCGGCGGCGGCACCGGTACGCCGGGCGGCACCGGTAGCGGCACCACGTTGCTGCCGTCCGCTTTGGCTCCGGCGCCGGGGGGCGGCGGGGCCGGTTCGTCGGGGATGGTCATCCCCCGGTACCGGTCAGGACGCAGCGGCCCGGCGGGCGGTTCCGCCCCGCGGGCCGCGGTAGAGCCGGTAGCCCCGGTTGCGGGCCTCGGCCAGGGTGTCGGGGGCGAAGCACAGGTAGGTACCGGCGGCCATCAGCTCGTGGATGCGCGCGGCATCGTCGACTCCGAGAGCATCGACGTCGTACACCACCTGGGTGCGCTTGTCACCGACGTAGCGGACGTGTTCGAACTTGCCCGGGCGTTCCATCGGCCCCGATCGTACCGGACGGCCGGCACGAACCGCCCGGACGCGAAGACGGGAGACGCCCTGAGGCCCCTCCCGTCTCCTCACTTCTGCTGGAACCCGGATGATCGTTTGGCACTTCCGAGTTGGGACGCACTCGACGATTCATCCCGGGGGCGGACTGGTGGCAATTCGCCAGCGGTCCAGCTGTCCGGCTAGCGGCCAGCCACCTCCAAGGTCCCGAGATCTTGCGTGTTCAGTTTGGACCACCTCCTTCCTCTTGGTGGGCCCAGTGTTGCACACCCGACACCGTCGCGGAAGATCATTTACGCCAGTCGTCGCCGGTTTCACCCCGGCTCCGCATCCGGGGCTCGGGGAAGGGAAACGCTCGCAGGATGCCGCCCTCAATCCCGGCCGCCGGGGTGGTCCGGGTGCTGGTGCCCTGGCTGAGGGCCAGCACGTAGGCCAGCACGATCCCATGGACCCGGCGCTCCCCGTCGTGGTCGATGATGGCCCGGGCGATCGGGGGCAGGGAGCGGTTGACCAGCTGGGCCAGCCCCTCGTCGCCCTTGGCCCCCAGGGCGTTGGCCCCGGCCACCACGGCCTGGAGGGACCGGGCGGTGACCGGCGTGTCGATGCCGGTCAGACCCAGCTCGTCGCCCGCCATCGGGTCCTCGGCGCAAACCACCAGCGCCTGCTGGCAGGCGGCCAGCGCGGTCACGGCCGCCGTGTTCAGCATGGTCTGGTCGGTCATGCCGTCGAGCTGCTCACCCACCAGAGCGGCGGCCAGCCACGGCAAGGCCCGCACGCTCTGTGTGGTCAGCTCGGCGGCCGCCGCGATCAGCTGGGCCGTCACGCCACCGTCGTTGTTCTGTTCGCTCATGTCTCCGCCGTGGGACGACGACCGGGGCGCCGGTCGCCGGGGTTACGAGCAACCAGGATCCCACACCCCCGGCCGGGCGTCGTGAGCAAGGGTGAGGGCCCGGAGCTGGGCCTGCCGGCCCGGCAGCCCTCAGGCTTCGGCCGGCCCGGCGCCGCCCTCTTCCAGCGCTGAAGGCTGGCGGGGACTGTCGAGGAGCGGCATCTGGGCCAGGTCGGCCTCCACGGCCACCGGGTCGTCGATGTGGATCGCCCCCATCACCTGCAGGTAGGCGGAGTGGGCTTCGATCACGGCCTCGATCTGGCCCCGGGTAACGTGCAGGTCGGTCACGTCGGCCCGCTCAACCATGTAGTCCACCGCGTCGAGCTGCTCGAACACGATCGGGCCCTCGCTCGCCCCCTCGGGGGCCCAGTGGTAGGCCTGGATCCATTCCAGGTGCAGACGCAGCAGGCGGCGCAGCTCGTCGTAGCTGAGCACCGAGGTGATACTGACCGGAAGGGCCTCGGCGCAGAACTCGATGGCCTCTTCGGAGTCGATCACGATCTGGGCCGGCATGGCGGTGGTCTTGCCCACGGCCCAGCCGACGAACAACAGCGCCACCGCTACCACGACCACCACGGCGACGATGATCCCGACCAGCTCCACGGTCCCCAAGCTACTGGGATACGCCGCGGCCGCCGCCGGAAGGCCGGCGACGGCCGCAGTGCACTCCTGGACGGAAGGGCGGTCAGAGGCCGATCCGCTGGGCGAGCAGCTCCCGGTGGTAGGAGGGGTCGCCGAACATCAGCTCGGAGCTCTTGGCCCGCTTGAAGTACAGGTGGGCCGGGTGCTCCCACGTGAACCCGATGCCGCCGTGGATCTGGATGTTCTCGGCGGCGGCGTGGAAGTAGGCCTCAGAGCAGTAGGCCTTGGCCAGCGAGGCCACCGACGGCAGCTCGTCGTTCAGCTCGGCGGCGCACCACATGCCGTAGTAGGCGGCCGACTTGGCCGACTCGACCTCGAGCAGCATGTCGGCGCACTTGTGCTTGATGGCCTGGAACGAGCCGATGGGCCGGCCGAACTGCACCCGGTCCTTGGCGTACTGCACCGCCATCTCCAGCACGAACTGGGCCCCGCCCACCTGCTCAGCGGCCAGGGCGATGGCGCCGAGGTCGAGCACGGTGGTCATCGTGGCCCAGCCGGCGCCCTCGGTGCCCAACAACTTGGCCGGTGTGTTGGCGAAGGTGAGCTTGGCCTGCTTGCGGGTCTGGTCCATCGTCGACAGTGACTGGCGGCTGAGACCGGAGGCGTCTCCGGCCACGGTGAAGAGGCTCACGCCGCCGGCGGTGCGGGCCGCCACCACGATCAAGTTGGCCACGTGGCCGTCGATCACGAACGACTTCGTGCCGTTGAGCGTGTAGTCGCTACCCGAGCCGGTGGCCTCCATGGTGACGCCGGACTCGTCCCACTTGCCGCTCTCCTCGGTGAAGGCGAGGCAGGCCAGGGTCTGGCCCGAGGCGATGCCGGGGAGGTGCTCGGCCTTGGCTGCGTCGTCGCCGGAGCGGATGATGGCCTGCGAGGCCAGCACCCCCGACAGGAACGGGGCGCACAGCAGCCGGCGGCCCATCTCCTCCAGCACCACACCCAGCTCCACGAAGCTGTAGCCCTGACCGCCGAACTCCTCCGGGATGGCCAGTGCCGGCAGGCCGAGCTGGTCCGACAGCTGAGCCCACACCGCTGGGTCGTACCCCTGCTCGGTGTCCATCTGCTCCCGGACGGCGGCCTCGGACGACTTGTCGTCCAGGAAGGAGCGGACGAACTGGCGGAGCTGCTCCTGCTCCTCGGTGAAGGCGAAGTTCATGTGACACCTCTTGGTCGGGATTCTGCCGGCGCTCAACGTAGACGGCCCGAGTGGCCACCACAACTCGAGGTGTGTACACGCGTGCTACATCCAATCTCGGGTGAGGCTACCCCGGCCACGGCGCCGCCGATGACCTGTTACCCGGTGGCCTGCCCGGCCACCACCTGGGGCCGTTCCCTGACTCGTCGCCCGCGCCCAGTGGGCCGCCTAGAGTGGCCGCCGATGACCGACCAGCCGCCCGACAGCGGTCCCGACGACGCCCTCGCCACCATCGGGGTGCGCGAGCTGCGCAACCAGGTGGCGTCGGTGCTGCGCCGGGCCGGCGCCGGAGAGCGGGTGGTCGTCACAGTGGACGGGCGCCCGGTGGCCCAGGTGGGGCCCCTCACCCCGGGCGGGAGCGGCGCCACCCTGTGGGACCTCGCCGCCGCCGGGTTGATCGAGCCGCCCCGCCGGCCCGACCGGCCGGCCGACCCTGCTCCCCTGCCCCTGCCGGCCGACCTCAACGCCGACCGGTTGCTCGAAGCGTCCCGGGGCCGGTAGCGGGCGATGGCCGGTACCGCCGGGCCCGTGCTGGCCATTGACTCTTCGGCCCTGCTCCGGCGCTACGTGGCCGACCGCCAGCGCCCGATGGTGATGGCGGCCATGGCGCGGTCCCCGGTGTGGGCCGCCTCGGCCCTGGCCCGCAGCGAGGTGATGCTGGCCCTGCACCAAAGCGCATCCAGCCTGGTCGGCCAACAGGAGGCCTGGGCCGCGGTGCGGGACGACTGGGAGGCCGTGTGGGAGGTCCCGGTGGACGGCCGGTGCCTGGCCCGGGCCACCGAGATCGGCGCCCGCTACGGCATCACGCTGGTGGCGGCGATCCACCTGGCCGCCGCCGACCGACTGCCCCGGCCGGTGCGGTTCCTCACCCTCGACCGCCGCCAGATCCCGGCCGCCGCCGACCTCGGCTTCGATCTCGTCACCCCCACCGCCTGACCCCCTGCGCCGCCCGCCCACGCGAACCCCGGGCGTGGCGTACACTGCGCAACGCACAACGCGCCGGCTCCCCCTTCTGCGTCGCAAGACCTCCGCCGTCGGGTGAAGACGGGACGCAGTTCGCTGGTGGGCACGGTTTTCCGTCGCGCAGCACGGGGGCCGGGCGGCCCGGCCCGGGCACCGTCAGCCCAGGACTTCGGTGCGCCAACGGTCGGGGACAAGGGTGACGAGGGCCTCGTCGTGGCCGGGAAAGGCGTCGGCGTAGCCGGCCCCGCCCTCGGCTCCCAGGTAGCGGGCGGCGATGTCGGTGATAGCTACGTGCCGTTCTTCGGGCGACATGACCCGCAGCGACACCGGGCCCTCGACCGTCACGTAACGGTAGGGCCGCCCCTCGTCTTGCACGCACAGCGAGGCCCGGCCCCGGGCCCGCAGGAGGCGGGCCTTCACCGAGGCGTCGGCCATGGCGATCTCGAACGACCCGTCGCCCGTCCGCCGGTACCACACCGGGGCGCAGAGGGGGCCCGCCCCATCCCGGGCGATGGCCAGCACGGCCACCCGGCGTTCGGCCAGGAAGGCGTCGCGCTCTCTCTCGGTCATCGTGCCCATGTCGTTGTGCTCCTCATCGATCTCAGGTCTGTTCTGGCAGGGTCGGTTGTGCCGCTGGGGTTCAGCGTCGGGGCTCGAGGGCCGCCACCAGCTCGAGCTCGATGATGCCGAACACCGGCGGTGCCGTCACGGTGGTGCGGCAGGGGTAGGGCGGTTCGAACACCTGCAGGTACTCCTCGTTCCAGGCCGTGAAGTCGGCCGGGTCGGCCAGGTAGGCGTTCACCTTCACCACGTGGTCGAGCGACAGCCCGATGTCGGTGAGGATCGTGCGGTACAGCTCCAGCGTGTGACGGGCGTGCTCCCGGATACCGCCTGGGATCAGCTCGCCGGTCTCGGTGTCGACCGCGGTGAGGCCCGACAGGAACACCGTGTTGTCGACCTGGATGGCGGCTGCGTTGCGGATGTTGAGCCGCTCCATGGCCGCAGCCAGGCTCGGGGTGGTGACATGCATTCGGATCATGCCGCCGTTTCTACTAGTTGAAACCCCGGGAGTCCTGCTTGAGGGCGGTGTCGACGCAGAGGGCGGATGCCACCACCATCGAGCGCAGCGGATCGGGCAGGGCGCGGTGGATCTGCACCACATAGTTGTCGGCCGTGGTGAACAGCGTCTTGGCCAACCCCTCCCACGTCTTGGTGATGCGTGCCACCTCGTTGCCTCCGGCGTCCTGGATGGAGAAGTTCCAGGCCCGCCAGTTCTCGGCGCTGATCGACCCGATCCGCTCGCCGCCCACCATCAGGCCGAAGCGGATCTTGCCCACCATGGTCTCCTGCTGCACCAGGCCGATGACGTTGCCCTGGGCGTCGCGGACCTCGACCTTGGACTTCACGAGCTTGGCCGGCCGGGTGAGGGCCAGCTGCACGTTGCCGGCCATGTCGACCACCTGGAACGAATGGGTCATGAACTGGTCGAGCGACGAGACCACCCGCACGACCTTCTTGATCATCGACTGCCCCACCTGGCGGACGGCGCCGATCTGACTGCCCTCCTGGTTGAAGATGGCGTACTCGGCCGAGATCTCGATCAGCTTCGCCTTCTGGTTCACCACCAGCACCGGCTCGGTGAAGATCGTGCCCCCACCGGCGCCAGCCACCGGCGCCACGCCCGCCCGGGCCTGCACCTGGTGCTGGATCTGCTGGGGCGAATGATTGACCACGGGAACGCCCGAGCCCGGGCCGGCCACCGTTGGATCCGTGCCCTGCTGGCCGTGGGAGGCAACCTGCTCGGTCCAGCGGGTGCCGTCCCACCAACGGTACTCCTGGCGACCGAAGGGATCGGGATGCCAGCCGGACGGAGTTGCGCCACCAACATTCGTCATGGCGCCCACTGTAATCGGGTGTGGGGATGGCCCGGCGCTGGCCCCCCGACCAGCGCCGGGCCTGATCTCAGGCCTCGACCTTCGCCTCGGTCGAGACCGGCTCGGTGACGTACTCGGCCAGATCGGCATGGCGGGTCCAGGCGAAGTAGTCGACGTTGCGGTACGGGGAGTTCACCACGATCCGGCCCCGCTCGTTGCGGTAGTAGGTGGTCATCCCGGGGTGGGTCCACACCATGTTCTCGTGCTCGGCGTCGACCCGCTCGTTGTAGGCGTCGTGGACGTCCTGGCGGATTTCCACCGACCCCAGGCCCTGCTCGGCCATCTGCTCGATGAGGCTCATGATGTAGTTGACCTGCATCTCCACAACGAAGATGAGGCTGCCGCCGTGGCCGGGCTGGAGGTTCGGCCCGTACAGGGTGAAGAAGTTGGGAAACGCGGGGATGACCGTGCCGATGTAGGCCTTGGCGTTGTCGTCTTCCCACACCTCACGCAGCGACCGGCCCTCCCGACCCACGGCCTCGAAGGTGGTGATGAAACGGAGCACGTCGAACCCGGTGGCCAGAACGAGCACGTCGGCCTCATAGCGGGACCCGTCGGCCGTGATGAGGGCGTCGGGCTCGATCTTGGCGACCGGCTCGGTGACCAGCTCCACCTTGGGGTTGCGCAGCATCCGGTACCAGCCGTTGTCCATCAGCATCCGCTTGCCGAACGGCGGGTAGGTGGGCAGGACCTTCTCGAACAGGTCCTGGCGGTCGCCCAGCTCGCTCTGGATGTACTTGGTGAAGTAGGCCCGGTGGGCGTCGTTCTGGGCGTTGAGCGAGCGCTCGGGGTGCTCCCAGTTCGGGTCCTTGTGGAGGGCGGCGTAGGTGCGGTCGTTGAAGGTCCAGCCCAGGCGCACCCGGTACCAGGCCTGGTAGATCGGGACCTCGCGGAACAGGAAGCGCATCGGCTCGGGCACCGGCTTGCGGAACTGCTCGAACGGCGCGGCCCAATGGTTGGACCGCTGGAAAATCGTGAGGTGCTCGACCTTGTCCTGAATCTCGGGACCGATCTGCATGCAGCTGGCGCCGTTACCGATGATGGCCACCTTCTTGCCCGTGAGGTCCACGTCGTCACGCCAGGCGGCGGTGTGGAACGACGGGCCGGCGAAGCTGTCGAGGCCCTCGATGTCGGGGAACACCAGCGGGTTGAAGATGCCGGTGCCGCTGATCACGATGTTGGCCTCGGTCTCCTCCACCGAGCCGTCGGGCAGGCGCAGGGCCACGGCCCAGCGCTGCTCCCGGGGCTGGTAGCGAGCCTGCACCACCTCGGTCTGGAAGCGGATGTGGGGCCGCAGGTTCAACCGGTCGGCCACCGACTCCAGATAACCCCAGAGCTCGTCGCGCAGGCAGAAGTACATCTTCCAGTCGTGCTGGGCGAAGGAGAACGAGTACAGGTGGTTGGGGGTGTCGACTCCGGCCCCCGGGTAGTGGTTCTCCAGCCAGGTGCCGCCTACCGAGTGCTTCTTCTCGACGATCTCGAACGGCACGCCGGCGGCCTGGAGGTTGGCTCCGGCGGCGATGCCCGACACGCCGGCCCCGATCACCAGGACCTTGAAGCCCGGCGGCACCTCGATCTTCTTGCGCTCCAGTGGCTTGTGGCCGAGCTGGGCCTTGGTGAACTCGCCGTACTCGTCGGGCACGGTCTCGCCCATGCACCAGCTCAGCATGCGGACGAGCAGCTGGGGATCGGGATCGGGGATGGCGACGGGACGGCCGGCCTTCCAGGCCGAGATCGCCTCCAGCGCCGCCTCCCGCACCTCGGCCTGCCGGTCTTCGGGCAGACCGCCTGTGTCGTTGTCGCCCATGCCCTGCTGTCGCTGGATGCGGTAGGGGTCATCGAGCCAGTGCATCTCGCCGGTGAGCTGCACCAGCGTCATCAGCAGCGTGGGGATGTTGGCGACGGCGACGGCCTCGGCCAACAGCTCGTCGTCGGTTCTGGTTTCGACATCAGCCATGCTCGACCCTACCTCCAGGGTGTGACACCACCGAAGTTGAACCGGTTCAGGTTGTACTCAGTACCTGGCGATGACCTTGCGGGCGAAGCGTTCGGTGATGCGGTAGCGGGCCTCGTTGGGGTGGATGAAGTTGACCCCGGTGACACCGGCCGCCTCCAGCGCCTTGAGCTGGTCGGTGACCTCCTCGGGCTGGCCGGCGATGCAGAAGTTCCGGATGATCTCGGGCGTGATGAACCGGGCCTCGTCCCGGTCGAGGTACACGTAGTGGCTCTGGTGGAGTTGTTGATGGCTCCGCTCGGCGTCCCGGGTGGCGTGGAACGCCAGGTACTCCTCCCAGATCGGTTCCACGTAGGCCGGCGGCTCGGCCCCGGTGTCGCGGTGGAGGTCGACCAGGTAGTGGACGTTGGCCATGATGGCCGAGCCGCAGTCGGCGATCACCCGCTCCGATTCGAGCGTCTCGCCTGGCTCCAACAGCACCAGGTTGCACAGCGCCACGACCTCGAACCCCGTCAGGCTCCGGCCCGCTCGGGCCGCCCCCCTGGCCAGGTTGGCCAGCACCGAAGGCGGGGTGCCGCCCCGGGGCAGGCTGGTGACCAGCCCGTCGCCGATCTCGCCGGCCAGGGCCTGAGCCATCGGCCCCAGCCCACCGAGGTGGATGGGGATGGGGGCCTCAGCATGGCCGAGCTTGGAGTTCTGGAATCGCACCAGCTGGGTGGTCCCGTTGGCCGTGTAGGCCACCTCCTCCCCCGCCAGCAGGCCCTGCACCACCTGCACGTAGTCCTTCATCCGGGCTACCGGCATGGGCTTCTGGCCCAGCGTGCGCACCGCCGTGTTGCCGGCCCCGATCCCGAGGAAGGTCCGCCCTGGGGCGAGCTTGTTGATCGTGGCGATGGCGTTGGCCAGCACCGGCGCCTGGCGCAGGGCAGGGATGGCGAGGCCGGTGCCGAGGCGGATCTTGCGGGTCTGCTGGGCCGCCAGCGCCAGCAGGGGGAACGGGTTCGACATGAGCAGCTGGCTGTCGGGTGCCCAGGCGAACGTGTAGCCCAGGTTCTCGGCGAAGGCGATGTAGCCGACGTCTTCTATCGCCCCTGCGGTCACTCCGAAGTGCATGGCCGGCACGCTAGTTGCTCGCCGTCGACGCCGCCGGACGGCCGCGCCGCTCAGTACTGTGTCCCGATGGCACAGCACGGCACAGGCCCCCGGGTGGTGGTGATCGGCGGCGGTATAGCCGGGGTGAGCTCGGCCTACGCCCTGGCCGGCCACCCGTCGGCGCCGGTCGTCACCCTGATCGAGGCGGAGGGCCAGCTGGCGCAGCACACCACCGGCCGCTCGGCCGCCCAGCTGATCGAGAACTACGGCACCCAGCCCCTCCGGGCGCTGACCAAGGCCAGCCTGTCCTACTTCCTCCACCCGCCTCAGAGCCTGGCCGACGGGCCCCTGCTGGAGCGACGGGGGGTGCTCAACGTGGCCGACGACGCCCGGAGCGAGGAGTTCGAGCGCCAACTGGCTGACGGGGTGGCGGTCAACCCCACGATCACCGAGATACCGGTGGCCGAGGCAGTGGCCCTGTTCCCGGCCTTGCGGCCGGAGCCGATCAGCCGGGCTCTCTGGGAGCCCGGGAGCTACGCACTCGATGTGGCCGCCGTCCACCAGAGCTTCGTACGCGGCCTGCGCTCGGCCGGCGGGACCATCGCCACCCACCACCGGGCGGTGCGCATCGAGCGGGCCGGCTCGACCTGGCTGATCCACACCGGCCCGGGTGGAGCGGCGGCCCCCGATCCGCTGCCGGGCGAAGGCACCGGCGCCGTGCTGGAGGCTGACGTGATCGTGAACGCCGCCGGGGCCTGGGGTGACGATGTGGCCCGCCGGGCCGGCCTCGCCCCGATCGGGCTCCAGCCTCTCCGGCGCACGGCCTTCATGGTGGCCAGCCGGTTCGAGGGTTCCAGGGCCTGGCCGCTGGTGGCCGACATCGAGCACCGCTGGTACGTGAAGCCCGACGGGGTGCAGTTCCTGTGCTCCCCGGCCGACGAGACCCCGTCGGCCCCGTGTGACGCCCGGCCCGAGGAGGTCGACGTGGCCCGGGCCATCGAGGCCATCAACGAGGCCACCACGATCAGCATCCGGTCGGTGGCGTCGTCATGGGCCGGGCTGCGCACGTTCACCCCCGACCGCACGATGGCCATCGGCCCCGACCCGGCCGAGATTACCTTCATATGGTGCGTGGGTCAGGGCGGCACCGGCATCCAGAGCTCGCCCGGGGCCGGTCAGCTCGTGGCCGACCTCGCCCTCGACGGGCGCCCGGGACCGGCCTTCGACCCCTCCATGCTCGGCGGTCTCGCCCTCGACGTCGCCGCCTTCAGCCCGGCCCGCTTCCTCACCCCGGGAGCAGCGGCCGCCCCGGCGCCTCCCCCTCACCGAGGGTGAGCGGCGCCCGGCGATGAGGTGGCAGTGGCTTCCCCCTGGCCGGCGGCGGCGCCGGGCGGGGCTGGCCGCCGGCGCTTTCGAGATGGAGGTGGTGGGTTTCGGCTCCCACTACAACCCGGCCCAGGTCTGGGGTCTGGCCATGCGGGAGCAGGTGGGCCTCCTGGCCGCCGTCACCGTGCAGCGGAGGTGCCCGGCCCAGCGTCAGCAGTCGATGACGACCGAGCCTTCGGTGTCGACGTCGAGGTGGAGGACCTTGCCGTTGGCCGGAAGGCCGCTGGCCACCCGATCGAGGTGCTCGGCGTCCACCACCACCGCCACCGCCGGGCCGGAGCCGCTCAGCCAGGCGGCCGCCGCCCCCAGGTCGAGGGCGGCCTCGATGGCCCGGCGGGACGACGGGCTCCGGTCGAGCCGGGGCGGCTGGTGGAGGCGGTCCTCGGTGGCCCGCCGCAGCAGGCTGAGATCGCCTTCGTAGAGGGCCGCCACCAGGAGGCCGAGGCGGCCCAGGTTGAACACGGCGTCGGCCCGGCTCACGATGGGCGCCAGGGCCAGCCGGGACTCGTCGGTGGGCGTCTCCAGATCGGGCACCCAGCACAGGAGCCGGCCCGGCATGGTGGTGGCCAGCCGGTGATAGAGATCCCCGGCGATCACGTGCACGCCGCCGAACACCGACGGGGCGGCGTTGTCGCCGTGGCCCTCGATCGCCGCCACCACCGGGTAGGCCCGGCGCTGGGCCTCGGCCACGTCGACCCCCTGCTGCAGATGGGCCAGCACGGCCCCGGCGGCGCGGGCGGCCCCAGAGAACCCGAGCCCCCGACCCGGCTCCAGATCGAACCCGAACCATAACGGGGCGGAGCCACCGGCCCGTTCGTAGGCGATGCGGGCGATGTGGTCGGACCCGCATGGTTCGCCCTCGCCGGTGTCGGAGACCCAGGCGTAACGGGACAACGCCACCCCCAGCACGTCGAATCCGGGGCCCAGGTTGGCCGATGATCCCGGCGCACGCACACACGTCACGGCTACAGAGCGTAGAGGCCGGGGGCCGCCGCGTGCTCGCCCTGGCCGGCGTCGGATCGCTGGCTATCGTCGGTGCCCTCGGCATCGCCCGCTACCGGGTGCTGTCGCCCGGCACCGAATCCTCGGTCAGCGGCTCGCTCCGCACCGGCACGGCGGCTGCCACCGGCGACCCGTAGGAGGTGGCTGGGGCCGCCGCCTCGGCCGTCCCCCACCCCCGCCACGGCGGCCGTGGCCAGCGCCACCACCACCTCCCCCACCCCGCCCGACGCCCCGAGCGAGGTGAACCAGGACAACCCCGACGGCAGCAGCGGCGACATCGTGATGCAGGGCGGCAAGCTCCACCTGCGGGGCCCAGCTGATCGCCGGGTGCCGGGGCGAGGCCGGCGCGCGCCGTCCACCGCCCGGTGGCCCAAGAACATTACGCCCACACCGTGGCCAACAAGTGCTGGGCGGCTGAGCCCTCCTCAGGCCCGGTACGCCACCCCGGGAAGCACGCACAGCCTCTCGTACAGCAGGTTCGCCGCCAAGAGGCTGGTGTTGCCCGACGTGTCGTAGATGGGGGCCACCTCCACCAGGTCGCACCCCACCAGGTCGAGGCCCCGGCAGGCCCGGATGATCTCCAGCGCCTGGGGCACGGTGAGGCCGGCCACCTCGGGGGTGCCAGTGCCGGGAGCGAAGGACGGGTCGATCCCGTCGATGTCGAAGCTCAGGTAGACCGGATCCCCGCCCACCTGGGCCGTGACCTCGGCCATCAGGGGCACGAGCGACCGGTGCCAGCATTCCTCCACCTGCACCACCCGGAACCCCTGCTCCCGAGACCAGTCGAAATCGTCGGCGGCGTAGCCGGTGCCCCGGACCCCGATCTGGGCCACCCGGCTGCAGTCGAGCAGGCCCTCCTCGACGGCCCGACGGAACGGGGTGCCGTGGGCCACCCGCTCGCCGAACATCACGTCGTTGATGTCGGTATGAGCGTCGACGTGGATCAGGCCCACCGGCCCGTGCTTGGCGGCGAGGGCCCGGAGGATGGGCAGTACGATCGTGTGGTCGCCTCCCATCGTCAGCGGTACCACCGGGTGCACCAACAGGTCTCGGTACCAGGCCTCGATGCGGGCCACCGAGTCGGCCAGGTTGTAGGGGTTGGTGGGTACGTCGCCCACGTCGTCGATGCGGAGGCTGTCGAACGGGGCGGCCCGGGTGGCCATGTTGTACGGCCGCAGCAGCACCGACTCCGACCGGATCCCCCGGGGGCCGAAACGGGCGCCGGGACGGTTGGAGGTGCCGATGTCGAACGGCACGCCCGCCACGGCCACGTCGAGGTCGGCCGGCGGGGTGGCGGCCGGCAGCCGCATGAACGAGGCGAGCCCACCGAAGCGCGGCATCTGGTTGCCGCCCAGAGGTTGGGGATTGCTCATCATCGTCCACTGTAGGGGGTCCGCTCGACCCCATCGGGGCCGGCCGGTAGGGTCGGACGGCACGGCGGCGCACGCCGGACCCGGGCCCGGCCCGACAGACCCCGCCGGGCCCCGCCCGGCCCGACAGACCCCGCCGGGCCCCGCCCGGCCCGACAGACCCCGCCGGGCCCCGCCCGGCCCGAC
>Ga0224500_10001318_pt1 | contig 14840 bp, 11 predicted proteins | sample SF_Oct11_sed_USG_FD_168126 | JGI IMG/M metagenome (GOLD analysis project Ga0224500, IMG submission 168126) | Sediment microbial communities from San Francisco Bay, California, United States - SF_Oct11_sed_USGS_4_1 | ecosystem: Environmental > Aquatic > Marine > Sediment | place: USA: California... | reverse complement strand
GTTGCCGTACTGCCGATCCCGTGCCCGGCCTGCTCGTCGAGCCGCAACAACACGGGATTGCCGCTGCTGCTGGCCTGCTGGAAACGGGCCGCCGCCTTGGCACTGTGCCAGACGTCCACCCGGGGGTCGTTCAGACCCTGCAGCAGCAGTATGGCCGGATACGGGGTGCGGTCGGCAATGTGCTGATAGGTGCTCATCTCGAGCAGGGCCTTGAACTCGGTCTCGATCCTTACCGTGCCGAACTCAGCGGTGTTGGTCGCGCCGTTGGCCGACACCTCTGCGCGGACTGTGTCGAGGAGCGGCACGGCCATGATGGCCGCGGCGAAAAGCTCCGGCGCGCTGGTGACCGCGCGGCCGACGAAGATGCCACCGGCACTCCCGCCACTGATCCCCAACGTGGCCGCCGAGGCATAGCCCTTGTCGGTGAGCCAGCGCGCCGCGGCGATCCCGTCCTTCCAGGTATTCGGCTTCGAGGCCTTGAAACCCGCACGGTGCCACGCGTCGCCGTAGGCGCCCGAGCCGCGCGGGTTGACGAAGGCCAGGACGCCACCCCGTTCTAGCCAGGCGAACCTGCGTGGGTCGTACCCCGCCTGTATCGTCATTCCGTAGGCGCCGTAGCCATTCAGAAGCGTAGGGTTCCGACCGTCCAGCGCTACGCCCTTGCGATGCAGGACGACCATCGGCACGCGCACGCCGTCGTGGCTCGGGACCTCGACCTCGGTTGCCTCGGTTTCCGGCACGCCGCCCGGCAAGCGGTTGTCGCGCAAGCCGCTATCCCGCAGGCTGCCGTCTGCCAGGACAACGTAGACGCGCGAGGGAGCGGTCCAGGTGCTGGTGGCCACCCACAGTTCTTCGGAATTTGCGCTGCGGTCGACGATCGCGAACGTGCTGGCGTGCAGTCCCGGCGCCACGTCTTCGCCTGCGCCCTGGCGGGCCGGGTCGTGGCGCATCACGCGAACGTGGAAGCCCTCCTGCAGTTGCACGTAAACCGCACGCCGACCAAGTGCAAACGCTTCAAGTACGCCGCGGTCGGGCTCGGCCACTACGGAAACGGCCCGCTCGAGACGCGGGTCCGCTGCGTCCAGCGCAATCACGCGGCCGCGCGGTGCCCCGTTGATCGTTCGCAGGTAAAGCGTCTTGCCGCGCAACTGCACGTCGGTAATCCGGTCCGCTGCTGTGGCGACCGGTCGCCAGACGATCTTGCTCCCTCCGAGCGCAGCCACCGGAGCCACGAAGAGCCGGCCCTCGGGCACCGTAGTGTCGGTCGTGCGTGCCAGCATGTACGCGCTGTCCGGCGCGAAGATCAGCTGGCCGACGTCGAGGCGGTCGAGCGCGAGACCCGGGTCGACTTGCCTCCCGAACACTGCGCGCGGCGCCACGCGCGGCCGGCTCCGATCGAGCACGAACACCGTGCTGTCGAAGTAGGTCTCCGAAACCGGAGCGCCATCGGGTAACTTGCGTTGCTGGTTGAAGGCGAGCCAGCGGTTGTCGGGGCTCCAGGACACTCCGCCCCCGACGCCACCGGACATGCCAACCGACGGCACGCGCGGGATCGGCTCCCGCAGTTGCCGCCCGCTGGCCACGTCCATCACGTAGAGCGACGCATCTTCCGACCCGCCAGCCGAAACGCCGTAGGCCAGCGTGCGTCCGTCCCAGGACGGCATGAAGTAGTCGATCGCATGCGGCACGCCTTTCGCACGCGCCAGCGTCTGCGGGTCGACGAGCACCCGCTCCGCGCCCTGCAACCCCTCCCGCATGATCAGCTTGAACTGATTCTCGCCGGCCGCGCGCTTGAGGTAGAACACGCGGCCACCCGCGCGACGCGTGATGCTGCGTACAACGTCACCGGTCGTGGCAGACAGCTCCGCGATGCGATCACGCAGCGCGTCGCGACCCGCGATCCGCGCCAACTGCGCGGCGGCGTATGCAGCCTGCTCGTGCAGCCACTGCCGGGTCTGCGGGCTCTCGAGGTCCTCCAAGTTGCGGTACGGGTCGCCGACCTGCACGCCGTGGTAAGCGTCGGTCACGGGCACACTGGGCGCCGCTGGAGGCTGCGCCATCCCCAGGACCGGCCAGAACAGCTGAAGCGCCAGGCTCAGCTGTCGTAGATGCGACATCGCGTCTCTCCCCGCGGGCGACGGGAGCGCCCGAAGGCCGGGATAGTAGCGGCGAAGCTTCACGTCGCGAGAAATCTACGACCGCCGCGGGCCCAAGGAGATGACCGAAACCGGAGGGCGCGCCTACGCGGCCCTGCGATCCACCGCCTCGAGTTCAGCGCCGACCCGGTCACGCGCTTCCCGCACGTGATCCCCGATCAGACGGGCGGCCGCTTTCCGGTCACCCGCTTCGATGGCATCGAGGATGGCTTCGTGCTCGCGCCACACCTTCTCGGTGAAGCGAGGCCGCTGCAGCACTTCGCCCATCGAGCGACGCAGGTGCTGCCAGTGCAACTGCATGGTCTCGAGCACCAGCGGATTGCCGCTCGCCTCGTAGATGAAGTTATGGAAATCGATGTCCGCCTGCAGGGTCGCATGTGCGTCGCCCGCCGCCGCGACACGCTTGCCTCGCTCGACGAGTGCGCGACCACGAGCCAGCATCTCGCGTGTCGCGCGCTGCGCGGCGGCCGATGCAGCCCACGGCTCCAGCACCGTGCGCAGTTCGTAGATTGCCTCGAAGTGACGCCGGTCCAGCGGTGCGACCTGCAGCCCTCGACGGCCGTGTTCAACCAGGAAACCCTGCTGGCGCAACAACCCGAGCGCACTCATCACAGGCTGGCGCGACACCTGCAGGCGAGCCGCGAGCTCGTCCTGCGTCACCCGGGTGCCCGCTGGCAACGCGCCCTCGCAGATCGCATCGAGGATGCGTTCGTAGACCTGCTCGACCAGCGACTTCTGCGGCTTCAGCGATTCCATGCGGTGGCTCCCCGCGGACCATGGTGCACCGCGGTTTGACAGCGCGATGCTTTGTGGCGAGACTTCGAATATCGTATACGGTATTCAATAATTGTCCACCCCCTCCCGGATCGCCCATGACCTCCCCCATCCGCGTTCTCCTCGCCAAGGTCGGCCTCGACGGTCACGATCGAGGCGTCAAGGTCGTCGCCCGCACGCTGCGTGACGCGGGCATGGACGTCGTCTACTCGGGCCTGCACCGCACTCCGGAGGAAGTCGTGAACACGGCGATCCAGGAGGACGTCGACGTGCTGGGAGTCAGCCTGCTGTCCGGCGTGCAGCTCACCGTGTTCCCGAAGCTCTTCAGGCTCCTCAACGAACGCGGCGCGGACGACATCATCGTCATCGCCGGCGGCGTGATGCCCGCCGAGGACGTGGCTGCCATCAAGAAGATGGGCGTGCGCGAAGTGCTGCTCCAGGACACGCCGCCGCAGGCCATCGTCGACACGCTGAACCGCCTGGTCGCCGAGCGCGGGCCGCGCTGACGCGCACCGCCCCGTCCGCGCGCCGAGCGCGGGCCACGTCCGAAGGAATCGCCATGCCGATGGAACAGTGGTCCTTTCCGACCACCTACGACGAGAACTATCTGCCCACGCCGGACAGCCGCTACTGGTTCCCGGTGCGCGAGACCATGCCGGCCGGGGAGCGCGAGCGCGCCATCCTCGAACGCCTGCGGCAGGTCTGCGAGTACGCCTACCAGCACGCACCGTTCTATCGACGCAAGTGGGACGACGCCGGGTTCCATCCGAGCCAGCTGAAGTCGCTGGAAGACTTCGAGACGCGCGTGCCGGTGGTGACGAAGAAGGACCTGCGCGATTCGCAGGCGGCCTGTCCGCCCTTCGGCGACTACGTCTGCGTGCCCGAGTCGGAGATCTTCCACGTGCACGGCACCAGCGGCACCACCGGCCGCCCGACCGCCTTCGCCGTCGGCCGCAACGACTGGCGGACGATCGCCAACGCTCACGCGCGCATCATGTGGGGCATGGGCATGCGCCCCGGCGACATGATCTGCGTCGCGGCCGTGTTCAGCCTGTATCTCGGCAGCTGGGGCGCGCTGGCAGGCGCCGAACGGCTGCGCGCGAAGGCCTTTCCGTTCGGCGCCGGTGCCCCGGGCATGAGCGCGCGGCTGGTGCAGTGGCTGCACACGATGAAGCCGGCGGGCTTCTACGGCACGCCGAGCTACGCGATCCACCTGATCGAGGTCGCGCGCTCCGAGAAGCTGGACCCGCGCGACTTCGGCCTCAGGTACCTGTTCTTCTCGGGCGAGCCGGGCGCCTCGGTGCCCGGCGTCAAGGATCGCATCGAGGAGGCGTACGGCGCGCGCGTCTACGACTCCGGGTCGATGGCCGAGATGAGCCCGTGGATGAACGTGGCGGGCAGCGAGCAGTCGCACCAGGGCATGCTGTGCTGGCAGGACGTCGTCTACACGGAAGTGTGCGACCCGGCGACCATGCAGCGCGTGCCCTACGGCCAGCGCGGAACTCCTGTGTACACGCACCTGGAGCGCACCAGCCAGCCGATGATCCGCCTGCTGTCGGGCGATCTCACGCTGTGGGTCGACGAGCCCAACCCGTGCGGCCGCACCTATCCGCGCCTGCCGCAGGGCATCTTCGGCCGCATCGACGACATGTTCACCGTCCGGGGCGAGAACATCTACCCGAGCGAGATCGACGCCGCGCTGAACCAGCTGGCGAACTACGGCGGCGAGCACCGCATCGTCATCACGCGCGACGCGGCGATGGACGAACTGCTGTTGCGAGTGGAGCCGGACGAAGCCACGCACCGCGCCGGTGGCGCAACGGTCGACGCCTTCCGCGCCGACGTTGCGCGCAAGCTGCACACGGTGCTCGGCGTCCGGACCAAGGTCGAGATCGTCGCCCCGCATACGCTGACGCGCACCGACTTCAAGGCGCGCCGCGTGATCGACGATCGCGAGGTGTTCCGCGGACTGAACGAGCAGCTCGCGCGCGAGGGACGCTGATGGCCTACGTTTCCTCCTCGGCCCTGCTGGCGCGGCTCGCCGACGGCGACACCCGCGCCGCAGGGCGCCTGATCACGCGCGCCGAGGGCGGCGTCGATGAAGCGCGCGCCACGCTGGCGCAGATCTACCACCGGGCCGGCAAGGCGCACGTCATCGGCATCACCGGCGTCCCGGGCAGCGGCAAGTCGACCCTGGTCGGCCGGCTCGCCCGCCTGCTGCGTGACCGCGGCGACCGGGTCGGCATCGTCGCTGTCGATCCTTCGAGTCCGTACTCGGGCGGCGCGATCCTCGGCGACCGCATCCGCATGACGGAGCTCGCCAACGATCCGGGCGTCTTCATCCGCAGCATGGCCACGCGCGGCGCGACCGGCGGGATGGCGCGCGCGGCGCTCGATGCCTGCGACATCCTCGACGTCGCCGGCTACGGCACGATCATCATCGAGACCGTCGGCGTGGGCCAGGACGAGGTGGAGATCGCGAAGGCGTCCGACACCACGGTGGTCGTTTCCGCACCGGGCCTCGGCGACGAGATCCAGGCGATCAAGGCCGGCGTGCTCGAGATCGCCGACATCCACGTGGTCTCCAAGTGCGACCGCGACGATGCCAACCGGACGCTCGTCGACCTCAAGCAGATGCTGACACTGGGCGCCCTCACCCAGCCGAAGGCCGAATGGAAGACGCCGGTGATCGGCGTCAGCGCATTCACGGGCGAAGGCCTGACCGACCTGATCGACGCGATCGAACGCCACTGGCAGCTGTCGCGCGGCACCGACCTCGGGCACCGCCGACGCCGCCGGATCGCGGATTTCCGCCTGCAGAAGACGGCCGAAACGGTCCTGCTCGAGCGGTTCCACCGCGCCAGCGACCACGTCCGTCCGGAACTCGCGTCCGCTCTCGCCGAGCGAACGAGCGACCCCTACACGATGGCGCAGCAACTGGTCATCACCGCATTGCGCAAGGAGTATTCGAATGAACTGGCTTGATGCCGAAATCGCCGCGCGTGTCGGCAAGGAAGAGAAGGAGTGGGAAGAGCGCGAAGTCGCGGCCTTCCTGAAGAAGCAGGCCGAGCGCAAGGACCAGTTCTTCACGACCGGCGACTTCCCGGTCAAGCGCGTCTACACGGCCGCCGACGTGAAGGACACACCGATCGATGACATCGGCCTGCCCGGCCGCTATCCGTTCACGCGCGGGCCCTACCCCACCATGTACCGCAGCCGCACCTGGACGATGCGGCAGATCGCGGGCTTCGGCACCGGCGAAGACACCAACCGGCGCTTCAAGTACCTGATCGCGCAGGGCCAGACCGGCATCTCCACCGACTTCGACATGCCGACGCTGATGGGCTACGACTCCGACCACCCGATGAGCGAAGGCGAGGTCGGGCGCGAGGGCGTGGCGATCGACACGCTGGCCGACATGGAGGCGCTGCTCGCCGACATCGACCTCGAGAAGATCTCCGTGTCGCTGACCATCAATCCGACCGCGTGGATCCTGCTGGCGATGTACGTGGCCCTGGCCGAGAAGCGCGGCTGCGACCTGACGAAGATCTCGGGCACGGTGCAGGCCGACATCCTGAAGGAATACATGGCGCAGAAGGAGTACATCTACCCGATCGCGCCGTCGGTCCGCATCTGCCGCGACATCATCACCTACTCCGCCAGGAAGCTGCCGCGCTACAACCCGATCAACATCTCCGGCTATCACATCTCCGAGGCCGGCGCCTCGCCGGTCCAGGAGGCGGCTTTCACCCTGGCCAACCTGATCGTCTATGTCGAGGAGGTCCTGAAGACGGGCATGGCGGTCGACGACTTCGCCCCGCGCCTTGCGTTCTTCTTCGTCTCGCAGGCCGATTTCTTCGAGGAAGTCGCGAAATTCCGCGCGCTGCGCCGCTGCTACGCGAAGATCATGAAGGAGCGCTTCGGGGCCATGAACCCGGATTCGATGCGACTGCGCTTCCACTGCCAGACGGCGGCGGCGACCCTGACCGCGCCGCAGTACAAGATCAACATCGTCCGCACGGCGATGCAGGCGCTGTCGGCCGTTCTCGGCGGCGCGCAATCACTGCACACCAACGGCTACGACGAGGCCTTCGCCATTCCGACGGAAGACGCGATGAAGATGGCGCTGCGCACCCAGCAGATCATCGCCGAGGAAACCAACGTCACCAGCGTGATCGACCCGCTCGGCGGCAGCTACTACGTCGAGGCACTGACCACGGAGTACGAGAAGAGGATCTTCGACATCCTGCAGGAGGTCGAGCAGCGCGGCGGCACCATCAGGCTGATCGAACAGGGCTGGTTCCAGAAGCACATCGCCGACTTCGCCTACGAGACCGCGCTGCGCAAGCAGTCGGGCGAGAAGCCGGTGATCGGCGTGAATCGCTTCGTCGAGGAGGAAGAGCAGCACGACATCGAGATCCACCCCTACGACCCGTCGACCGCCGAGCGCCAGGTCGCCCGCACCCGGCGCGTCCGGCGCGAACGCGACAACGGGCTGGTGCAGCGCCTGCTCGACCAGCTGGTCGAGGTGGCCAGGGACGAGTCGGCGAACATCATGCCGATCACCGTTGAACTGGTGAAGGCGGGTGCAACGATGGGTGACATCGTCGAGAAGCTGAAAGGCGTATGGGGCACGTACCGCGAGACGCCCGTGTTCTAGAAGCGATGGGGCGCCGGTGCCCGGTGCCGGTCGAGAGTGCCCGCGGGCGCGGCCCCGCGCACCACCGAAAGCCCGATCGCTCCGATCGAGTCCGCATCGCAGCGTTCGAATCGTGATCGCTGCCGCTGGAGAGTCTGATGACGCTAGGCCCACCACCGCTCACTGGCGACAGCGCCGCCGGCGTCATCGCCCGCATGCTGAAGGCGCGCGGAGTCGATCGCGTCTTCGGGCTGTGCGGCGGGCACATCATGCCCCTGTGGATGCGCCTTGACGCCGAGGGCATCGCGCTCGTCGACGTGCGTGACGAGCGCGCCGCGGTGTACATGGCGCATGCCTACGGGCAGCTGAAGCGCGCCATCGGCGTCGCGCTCGTGACCGCCGGACCCGGCGTCACCAACGCGATGACCGGCATCGCGAATGCGCACGTCGCCCGCGCGCCCGTGCTGGTGCTTTCCGGGGTGCCGCCGCGGCCGCAGGAGAACCGCGGGGCGCTGCAGGACATGGTCCACACGGACCTCGTGCGCGGCATCACGCGCTACGCGCGGACGGTGCGCGAGGCGGCGCTCGTGCCGCAGGAACTCGACCAGGCGCTGGCGCGCGCCGCCGGACTGGGCGGCGATCCGGGGCCGGCCTTCCTCGACTTCCCGACCGACACGCTGCGCGGCGAGGTGCCGCGGGCGCTGCAGGCGCCGTTCTGGTTCGAGCCGCAGGTCGCGTCGCGCTGCGGCGCCCCGCTCGCGGTCGACCGTGCGGTCGACCTGCTGTGGAGCGCGCGGCGACCCCTCGTGATCAGCGGACGCGGCGCGGCGTCGGCCCGGGATGGCCTGGTCGCGCTGCTCGACGCGACCGGTGCCGCCTACCTCGACACCGGCGAGAGCCGCGGGCTGGTTCCGGACGACCACCCGGCGGTCGTCGGCGCAATGCGCGGCCAGGTGATGGGCGACTGCGACCTGGTGGTGACGATCGGCCGGCGCCTGGACTTCCAGCTGGCCTACGGCTCGCCCGCCGTATTCGGCAACGCCCGCTTCCTCCGCATCGCGGACGCCCCGGGCGAATTGCGCGACAACCGTCCTGGCGATGTCGAGGTCTACGGCGATGTGGCGGCCACGCTCGCGGCCATGTTGCAGCACGCCCGCGGCCGGACGGCGGCGACCGATGCGGCCTGGATCGGTCGGCTGCGGACTGCTCACCGTCAGCGCGCGCACGCGCTGCGCGCCTCCATGCGATCGGCGCCCGCGGGCAGCGATGGACACATGCATCCGAACCGGCTGCTCGCGGCCGTCGCGGACCGCCTGCCCGACGATGCCGTCGTGGTGGCCGATGGCGGAGACTTCCTCGCCTTTGCGCGGGTTGGCGTTCCGGCGTCGACCTACCTCGACCCGGGTTCGCTCGGCTGCATCGGCGTCGGCACGCCGTTCGGCGTGGCCGCCGCGCTCGCCTGCCCCGGCCGCATCGTGGCGGTACTGACCGGCGACGGCGCCTTCGGTTTCAACGCGATGGAGGTCGACACCGCGGTGCGGCATCGAGCGCCGGCTCTGATCGTGGTCGCCAACAACGGCGCCTGGCAGATCGAGGTGCATGACCAGGCGACTACCCATGGCAAGGTCGTGGGTACCCGCCTGCAGCACGCGGATCACGCGGCCATGGCACGCGCCTTCGGGATGCACGCCGAGCGCGTCGATACCGACGCGCAACTCGACGGCGCGCTCGAGCGCGCGCTGCGGGTCGTGCGCGCCGGCGCCCCTGCGCTGCTCGACGTGCTGGTCACGGGCGACGCAGCGTCGGCCGACGCGAAGTCGGGTCTGGCCTGGGTCCCCGACCTGCAGCCGCTGGCGGCCTGGGACGACAGCGAGCGCAGTTTCCGCAGCGCACCCTGACAAAAGGGAACGCACCCTGCCCGCGCGCGGTCGCCTCGACGCCACCACAACTTGCGCAAAGGCTTCTATCATCGCCCGCCACGCTGTCCCGAGCGCCATCCCCCGCCCCTTCCCCGCCGACCCTGGAGACCATCGACATGAACCGGACCCTGCTGCTGCTCGCCGCCACCACTTCGACCCTGCTGGGCTGCTCCGTGCCGCCGTTCGTTCCCTCGACCGGGCCGATGTCGTTCTTCATCACCAGCACGGGCCTCGGCAAGGGCGGCGACCTGGGCGGCCTCGAGGGCGCCGACCGGCATTGCCAGTCGCTCGCCCAGGCGGCCGGCGCGGGCAGCCGCACCTGGCGGGCTTACCTGAGCACGCAGTCGCCGATGTGGAACCAGCCGGGCGCGGTCGATGCCCGCGATCGAATCGGCAAGGGTCCCTGGTACAACGCGAAGGGCGTGATGATCGCGCGTGATGTCGACGATCTTCATTCCGCCGCCAACAACCTGAACAAGGCGACCGCTCTCGACGAGAAGGGCGTTCCGGTCAACGGCCGCACCGACAAGCCGAACAAGCACGACATCCTGACCGGCTCGCGCCCTGACGGCACCGCCTTCGTCGGCGCCCCGTACGCCGACATGACCTGCGGCAACTGGACGAAGGGCGGCAAGGAGGGCTCGGCGATGACCGGCCATCACGATCGGGCGAGCGCGGTCTCTTCCGCGTGGGGATCGTCGTGGAACTCGTCTCACCCGACGCGCGGCTGCGATCCGGAAAGCGTCCGCAGCACCGGCGGCGACGCGCTCTTCTACTGCTTCGCCGAGAAGTAGGAAGCGCTGTAACCCGCCAGGCAGGCGCTCAGTCGAGCGTCTGCTTGTAGCGCGCCATCGCCACGGCGCCGGCCGCGGCGATGAACACCAGGATCGGCACGGTCTGCGGCAGGATGTCGACCGTCGTCGCGCCCTTGAGCATGACGGCGCGCACGATGCGCAGGAAGTGCGTCAGCGGCAGCGCCTCGCCGATCCACTGCGCCCAGCGCGGCATGCCGCGGAACGGGAACATGAAGCCCGACAGCAGGATGTTGGGCAGGAAGAAGAACATCGTCATCTGCATCGACTGCATCTGCGAACGAGCGATGGTCGAGAACGCGAACCCGACCCCGAGCGTGGCGACGATGAACAGCACGATGGCGGCCGACAGCAGCACGAAGTTGCCGAACATCGGCACCCTGAACAGCAGCCGCGCCGCGACGAACACGATCAGCACCTGCACGTAGCCGATCGCCACGTACGGCAGGATCTTGCCGATCATCACTTCGACCGGACGCACCGGCGTGGCCAGCAGGTTCTCCAGCGTGCCGCGCTCGCGTTCGCGCGTCATCGCCATCGCGGTCATCATCACCAGCGTCATCGTCAGGATCACGCCCATCAGGCCCGGCACCACGTTGTAGTTGGTCAGGCCCTCCGGGTTGTAGCGCTTGTGCACGCGGACCTCGAACGGCCCGGGGACCGGATTCAGCCTTGCCAGCGGCCCGCGCAGGTCGTGGCGCAGCGCGACGCGCGGCAGGTCGAGCAGCGCGGCGACCGCGGCGCCGGTGGCCGACGGATCGGTGGCGTCGGCATACACCGCCATCGCCGGTCGTTCGCCGCGCAGGACGCGCGCCGTGAAGTCGGACGGGAACACGAGGGCGAACTGCACGTCGCCGCGCGCGATCATGCGCTCGGCCTCGCTCTCGCTCGCCACCTCCACCACGTGGAAGTAGCCGGTGTTCTCGGCCGCGCGCACGATGCTGCGCACCAGGGGCCCCTGGTCGAGCGCGACGACCGCCGCCGGGAGGTGCTTGGGATCGGAATTGATCGCGTAGCCGAACAGGATCAATTGCATGATCGGCACGCCGATCAGCATCGCGAAGGTCAGCCGGTCGCGACGCAGCTGCACCAGTTCCTTGCGCAGCACGGCGACGATGCGCGCGAAGGACAGGCCGGCGCGCGGCCGGCGCGCGGCGTCAGCGGACCGAGCCATCGGTGTCCTGCGTCAAGGCGATGAAGACGTCCTCGAGCCCGGTCGCCACCGGCGCGATGGTGCTGGCGCGCGCCGCTGCGGCGTCGTGCGCCGCGAGCCACGCCGGGAAGTCCTCGTGCGCCCGGCTGCTGACGTGCAGGCTGGCGCCGAACGGCACCGCCATCCAGCCGCCGGCCTCGGCGGCGTCGAGCACGGCGTCCAGCGCGCCGCCGCGCACCTCCCACGTGCGCAGCCCGGCGTGCGCGATCACCTCCTCGGCCGTCCCGGCCGTCAGCACCTTGCCGTAGGAGATGTAGACGAGCCGGTGGCAGCGCTCGGCTTCGTCCATGTAATGCGTGCTGACGAGCACCGTGATGCCTTCGCCCGCGAGCGCGTGGATCTCGCGCCAGAAGTCGCGTCGCGCGGCCGGATCGACGCCGGCGGTGGGTTCGTCGAGCAGCAGCAGCTCCGGCTCGTGCATCAGGCAGGCGGCCAGCGCGAGCCGTTGCTTCCAGCCGCCCGACAGCGTTCCCGCCAGCTGCCGCCGGCGCTCGACCAGGCCGAGTCGCTCCAGCGTGGCCCGCACCCGCGCGCGCCGGTCCGCGATGCGGTACACGCGCGCCACGAAGTCGAGGTTCTCCTCGATCGAAAGGTCCTCGTACAGCCCGAAGCGCTGCGTCATGTAGCCGACGCGCAGCTTGATGCGCCGCGCCTCGCGCCGCACGTCGTAGCCGAGGCAGGTGCCCTCGCCGGCGTCGGCATCGAGCAGGCCGCACAGCATGCGGATCGTCGTCGTCTTGCCGCTGCCGTTGGGCCCGAGGAAGCCGCACACCTCGCCGCGCGCGACGCGCAGGTCGATATGGTCGACGGCGACCTTGTCGCCGAACGACTTGGTCAGCCCGCGGACGTCGATCGCGGGCGGAGCGCCGTTATCGCGTGAGGCGGACATCGATCGGCTGGCCCGGCCGCAGGCGCGACGCCGCGTCGCCCTGCGGCTGCGCCTCCACCATGAACACGAGCTTCGAACGGCTCTCGTTGCTGTAGATGACCGGCGGCGTGAACTCGGCCTCGGTGGATATGAAACGCACGCGGGCGGTGATACCCGCCGGGCAGCCGTCGCAATGCACCTGCACGGTATCGCCGGGCGCGATGCGCGGCAGGTCGGCCTGCGGAACGAAGAAGCGCAGCTTCACCGCGCCGTCGGGCAGGAGCGCCACCACCGGGGCGCCCTGGGCCACCCACTCGCCGACGCGATAGGTCACGTCCTGCACGCTGCCCCCGACCGGCGCGAAGCCGCGGGTCTGCTGTTCGCGCCAGCGCGACAGGTTCAGGTCGCTCTCCGCCGCGCGCTGGCTCGCTTCGGCGGCCGCGATCTCGTCGGGCCGCGCCGCCGTGCGCGCGACTGCGAGCTGCGCCTGAACCTCCGCGACGCGCGCGGCGTCGCGCTCGCGCGCCGCCCGCAGCTCGTCGAGCCTGCCGGGCGACTGGAACCCCTTCGTCACCAGCACCGTGGTGCGCTCCAGTTCGCGCGTCGACAGGTCGAGCGCGGCGCGCGCCTGCTCGAGCTGCTGTTCGATCGCCCGCAGTTCGTCGGCGCGCTTGCCCTTGCGCAGGTTGCTCGCCTGCGAGGCCGCCTGTTCCGCGCGCGCCGCCGCGGCCGCCCGCTCGAAGCTCCCGGGATCGGGGTCGAGCCGGAACAACGGCGCGCCCCGCTCGACGCGCTGGCCGCGCTGCACCTCGACCGACTGCAGTCGCCCACTGACCGCCGGCCCGACATAGACGAACTCGCCCTCGGCGTAGCCGCTGAACGCGTCCGGGTCGCCCCTGGTGCAACCAGCGACGAGCGCGACCGCGGCCGGCAGCAGCGCGCGCAGTACCGCCCTAGTGCCGATGCGCATCGCGCGCCTCCCTGGAAAGTCCTGCGAGCGCCCAGTCGAGACGCTCCTCGATCGACGCGCGGTCGCGCGCGAAGCGCCGCATGGTGGCCGCGAGCACGCGCGGCGCCAGTCCGCTCGCCGCGATGCGGTCGGTCAGCAGGATCGGCAGCGCGAGCGCGCTCATCAGGAACAGCAATTGATGCAGCGGGTCGGCCGCGCGCAGTTCGCCTGCCTGCTGGCCTTCGCGCAGCACGCGCAGGATCAGCGGCGGGTGCCGCCCCGCGAGCGAGCGGAGGAAACGCTGCGCCGCCGCCTCGCCCGCCGCGGCGTCGAGCACGAGCGTCGTGATGAAGCGGCTGTTCGCCGCGGCCCATCCCGCCAGCTGCAGCACCAGGGCGCGCAGGCGGGCCCGCGGCGCGGCGCCGCTGTCGACCGTGGCCGTCAGCCCGCTCATCAGGGGCGCGTACCAGCGCTCGATCAGCTCGGCGACGAAGGCATCACGGGTGGCGAAGTGGTAGACGAAGCTGCCCGTGTTGGCGCCGGCCGCCTCGCACACGCCGCGCACGGTCAGCGCGCGCAGGCCCGCGCCGCGCGCCAGGCGCATGCCGGTGTCGAGCAGGCGGTCGCGGGTGGATGCGTGACGCGGGGACATGCCGCATTTATACACCCGTATAAACGCGGACGGCAAGCCGGCCCTTGCTGGCGCCGCTCCCGCGCAGCGCCTTCCTCAGCCGCCCTCGCCCTTCAGCACCTCGCGCGCGATCACCAGTTGCTGGATCTGCGACGTGCCTTCGTAGAGTCGGAACAGCCGCACGTCGCGGTAGAAGCGCTCGATCCCGTAGTCGGCGATGTAGCCCGCGCCGCCGAACACCTGGACCGCCCGGTCCGCCACGCGGCCCGCCACCTCGGACGCGAAGTACTTCGCCATCGCCGCTTCCTTGACGACGGCGGCGCCCGTGTCCCGCATGCGCGCGGCCTCGAGCACGAGCGCGCGCGCGGCACAGCGCTCGGTCTCGCTGTCCGCGATCATCGCCTGCACCAGCTGGAAGTCCGCAATCGGCCTGCCGAACTGCCGGCGTTCGAGCGCATAGCGGCGCATCTCCCCGACCAGCCGCTCCGCCGTCCCCACGCACACGGCCGCGATGTGCAGCCTGCCGCGGTCGAGCACCTTCATCGCCGTGCGAAAGCCCTTCCCTTCGACGCCGCCGATCACGCGATCGGCGGGCACCTCGCAACCATCGAACACGACGTCGCAGACGTGCGCGCCGCGCTGACCCATCTTGCGCTCGGGCCGGCCGATGTGCAGCCCCGGCGTGTCCGCCTCGACGATGAAGGCCGTGATGCCGTCGGCCGGGCGCGGCGTATCGGCCGTGCGGGCCATCACCGTGAAGACGTCGGCGCGGTCAGCGTTGGTGATGAAGCGCTTGGTGCCGTCGAGCACGTAGACGTCGCCGGTACGGCGCGCGCGCGTGCGCAGCGATGCGGCGTCGGAGCCGGCCTCCGGCTCCGT
>Ga0224500_10001317_pt1 | contig 14841 bp, 14 predicted proteins | sample SF_Oct11_sed_USG_FD_168126 | JGI IMG/M metagenome (GOLD analysis project Ga0224500, IMG submission 168126) | Sediment microbial communities from San Francisco Bay, California, United States - SF_Oct11_sed_USGS_4_1 | ecosystem: Environmental > Aquatic > Marine > Sediment | place: USA: California... | reverse complement strand
GAGCGCCAGGACCAGGGCGAGCTCCCCTGCCAACTGTAGAGTCTCGACCTCGGTCAGTTCCCGGGCGTCACCTGCCCGAAGAGCCGCGAATGCCAGTCCGGCGACCACGACGAGGATGTGCGGCGTGACGCTGATCCGCTCGAACCAGCGCGACAGGAGCGCATACCCGAAGAGCACGGCGAGGAAGACCGCGATCCCGGGCATGCCGGTCACTCTACTGGACCGCGAGCGCAGCGGCGCGACCGAGCCGACCGACGACAGGGCCGCCGGCGGGCGCGGCACGGGTGGCTATTTCGGGGACATCGCGCTCATCAGCGACCGTCCGCGTACCGCGACCGTGACCGCGGCAACCGAGGTCCGCTGCCTCGTCATGCCGCTGGCCGACTTCCGGGCCTTCGTGCGGAGCGACAGCGACATCGCCTGGAAGCTGCTGGAGCACGTCGATCTGCTGCTCATCCGCGATCGAGGCTGACGCGCCGCGGGCGCGGAGGCTCCCCTGCCGCTGAGACGGGGGCATCCGGACCCTGCCGGCGATGGCGACTCCTCGCCGCCGTCGGTATACTTCGCCCCGCGCCGACATAGCTCAGTGGTAGAGCAGCTGTTTCGTAAACAGCAGGTCCTCGGTTCAAATCCGAGTGTCGGCTCCAGCGATCCGAACGTGAAGCCCAGCCCCAGGGGCTGGGCTTCGTGCTTCCTGCTGTGAGCGGCTGCGGCCAGGTGACGGTGCGGCCTGGTGGCGCCGCGCGCTGGGCGCCACTCGACCGGGCGAGGACGGGCTACGCGGGCGGGGCGCCGACCCCGAGCTGCTCCATCATCTTCCCCATGTCCATCACCCCCCAGTGGGCGACGGCCTTGCCATCGCGGAACTGGATGATGTCGATCACGGGCACATCGAAGCTGTTGCCGGTGCCGGGAATGCCCATGAAGTCGCCCCGATGGGTGCCGGAGAAGCGCACCCGCGCGACCACCTTGTCGCCGTCCTCCAGCAGCTCCTCCACCGTCACCCGAAAGTCGGGGAAGGCAGCCAGCGTCATCGCGCCCATCGCCTTGGGAGCCTCCCTGCCCGACGGCATCCCGGGCGGCAGCTCCTCGTACTCGACGAAGTCGTCGGCGAGAAGCTCGTCGGCCGCGGCGAGGTTGCGGCCGGTGATGATCTCCTCGTAGATCCGCCGCATCGTGGCCTTGTTGTCGGACACTGGGACGCCTCCTTTGACAGGGCGGTCCGTGGTCGGGCCGCTCGGGTGCCGGCAACGCTAGCCGGTCGATCGCCGCTTGGCCATGGGCTGGCTCGCATCATGGTCACGCCCAAGGCGACGACGACGGTGTCGGCGTCGCAACAGCCATCCGTCGGAAGAAATGGACGCCGGGTCACTTGTCCACCGACTTGACAAAGTCCCGGAGCCGGCGCACCATTCAACTTTGTCAAGGCTCTTGCCAAAGCCGTTCCCGACGGCGAGGCGAGGCGTGGCCGCGGTTGGAGGAGTGCCCGGTGGGATGAGCGCCCGCGCGACGATGCTGCCCGAGAAGGCAACGCACCGGCAGACGCGAACGTTCAATCAGCAGCTGGTGCTGCGCGCTCTCCACGATCACAGTCCGCTCTCGCGTGCCGACCTGGCGCGGCTCACCGGCCTGACGCGTACCTCGGTCGGCGACCTCGTCCGCACGCTCATCGACAGTGGCCTGCTTGAAGAGATTGGTCGTGGGCGATCGAGCGGGGGCAAGTCGCCCATTCTGCTGCGCGTTGCCCCCGACGGCCGTCACGTGATCGGGCTCGACCTCGGCGGGGTGCAGTTCGGGGCTGGTGTCGTCAACCTACATGGCGAGGTCCTCCGCTCCATCCGCCAACCCCTCGAAGGACGAGACGGCAATGCCGCTGTTGAGCTCGTCCTTCAACTTGTCGAAATCCTGCTCGCCGACGTCCGGCCTCCCCTCCTCGGCATCGGCGTCGGCGTCCCGGGCGTCATCGACACGAGCACGGGGACCGTCCGCTGGTCAGTCAGCCTGGACTGGGCCGATCTCCGCCTGGGTCCCCTTCTCGAGCAGCGCTTCGGCGTGCCGGTCGTGGTCGCCAACGACAGCCACGCTGCCGCCCTTGCCGAGCTGACCTTCTTTCGCCGGCCACGGCCCAACAACCTGATCGTCATCAAGGTCGCTCGCGGAGTCGGCGCCGGGATCATCCTTAACGGCGAGCTGTTCCAGGGCGATGGTCATGGCGCAGGCGAGCTCGGCCACATCTCGGTGGGCAGCGCAACCGCGCCCTGCCGGTGCGGGGGGAAGGGCTGCCTCGAGACGTTGGCGAGCATGAGCGCGCTGGTCGACGCCGCTGGCCCCATCGAGCCGTCGGTCATCGACGACAGCAGCCTCGTGGCCGCCCTCCATGCGGGCGTCCCGGGCATCCGGCGGATCGTCCTCGATGCCGCGCGAGAGCTCGGTATCGCGGTGGGCTGGATGACCGGCGTCCTCAATGTCCGCCACGTCCTGCTGGTGGGTCCGGTCGCCGCCTTCGGCGACGCCTGGCTCAGCGAGGTCCGGCACTTCGCCCGCTCAAGCGTCCTGCCGATGCTCGCGCAGGACACGCAGATCGAGTTCGGGAACGTCCACGACGACGTCGTCGTGCTTGGCGCCTCGGCGCTGCTCATGGAGCAGCAGCTGGGCCTGGCGCTGGTCCGATGAACCCGAACCACGACATGCCATCCCGTCCCGGATCGATCCGCTTGCTTCCCGCCCCCGGACATGCGGCCTCGCCGCCGGTCCGGCTCGCAGACAGCGGAATCGTCCCGCCTGAGCGAGAGGGGGTGGGCGAGCGATAACCCACAGGGAATCCGCTTGCCGCGGTCGGCTACTGTTGGGGCTACCCAGCTGGCCACTATTCGCCCGCCGTCGTGGCGCATTCGCAGGAGGAGAAACCATGATCAAACGACTCACGATGCCGACCGTTCTCGCGGTCGTAGTCATGATGCTGGTCGTTGCGTGCGGCTCGTCCAGCACCTCGCCGTCACCGGCCTCATCGGCCGCCGCAACGCCGGGCGCCAGCGCATCCGCCGAGGCGAGCGCACCGGCCGAGTCCGAGGCGCCGGCCGAGTCCGAGGCGCCGGCCGAACTCAACCTGCCCGCGGTCCCGACCGGCTACACGGAGCTGGACGCGGCACTGGGCGCCGACAAGCCGTACGAGGGCAAGAAGGTCTCGATCCAGACCCAGTGGACCGGCGGCGAGGGCGAAGGCTTCGCCAACGCGATCGCCGACTTCCAGAAGGCGACCGGCATCGCGGTCCAGGTCGACAGCATCGGCTCGAGCCACGAGACCGTGCTCAAGACCCGGATCGAGGGCGGCAGCCCGCCCGACATGGCGGCGCTGGCGCAGCCGACCGGCGTGCTCGCGTACGCGAATGACGGCAAGGTCGTCGACGTCGCCACCTTCATGGACGCGGCGAAGCTCATGGCCGACTTCCCCTCGACGATCGGCCTCACCAGCGACGGCGACCGCATCTGGAGCATCCCGACCAAGGCCGACGTCAAGTCGATGATCTGGTACCCGGTGAAGGCCTTCGCGGCCAAGGGCTACACCGTACCCAAGACGTGGGACGAGCTCGTCGCGCTGTCCGACAAGATCGTCGCTGACGGCAGCAGTCCGTTCTGCGCCAGCGCTGGCGGTCCCGGCACGGCGACCGGGTGGCAGCTGACGGACTGGGTCGAGGAGGTCCTCCTCAAGACCGAAGATCCGCAGGTCACCAACGACTGGATCAGCGGCAAGATCAAGTTCACCGACCCCAAGATCAAGGCAGCGTTCGATCGTGTCGGCTCGCTCCTGTTCAAGGACGGCTACGTTGACGGCGGTGGCCCGGCCATCGTGAACGCCGACATGAAGACCGTCATGGATCCGATGTTCACGGACGACACGGCGAACCCCGGTTGCTGGATGCAGAAGATCCCCGTCTGGTACGGCCCGGACTTCTTCCCGGATCGCCGAACCAGCGGCACTGACTCGAAGTACACCATCGGCGACGACGGCGACATCGGGATCTTCCCGTTCCCGACGATCAGCGACACCTTCAAGGGTGCCGAGGGTTCCGCCGACTCGTTCATGGTCCTCAATGACCGCCCCGAGGTCCGCGCGTTCGCGGAGTTCCTGGCGACGCCCGAGGGCCTCAAAGGCTGGATCACGAGCGTCGGCGTCCTGTCGCCGAATGTCAGGGTGCCGGTCGAGTGGTACGCCGACAACTACAAGCTCAAGGTCGCGAACGACATCGCCAGCGCCGCGACCGCCATCGGTTTCGACGCCTCGGACCTGATGCCCCCGGAAGTCGGCCAGGGCAGCTTCTGGACCGGCGTCTCCGACTGGGCCAACGCCAACGGGACGAACACCGATACGGTGCTGCAGGCCATCGATGACAGTTGGCCCAAGTAACGGGCACATCGTCACGTAGCTAGACCACGGGGCGCCACACCACCGGTGGGCGCCCCGCTACCATCCCGGCAACGTCCAACGGAGGAGCGAGGTGGCGGTCGACCGAACCCAGGGATCTGGCTCGTACGGCACGTCGCGCACGGTGCTGGTCGGCAGCCTGGTGGGCCTGGTCCTGGCGGCCATCGGCGTCACCGTCCTGATCGACAAGGAGGGCGGGCAGAAGCTGCTCGCGTCGATCTACGACATGCTCGGCAATGCCGCGGGCGCCGAGGCATTGCGAAACGGGCAGGGCGACCAATTCTTCGCGAAGCTCCTGCTCGCGGCGATCGCGATGCTCGTGGGGGTCGGCGGGATCTGGCTCTTGTTCACGGGCGTGAGCTCGTTGATCGAGCGCCTGCGACCGCAGGTTCGTGACCGCATCCTTCCATTGGTCTTCATCACGCCGGCCGTGGCGCTGCTCGGGATCTACCTCGTCTATCCGGCGGTCGTCACCGTGATCGGGAGCTTCCAGGACGGGGAAGGCGCCTTCACGCTCGCCAACTGGGCGAGCCTCGCCACGCCGCCATTCCTGGAGATCCTGCGCAACAACATCCTGTGGCTCCTGATCGCGACGTCAGGCAGCGTGGGGCTCGGCCTGCTGTCGGCTGCCCTTTTCGACCGCATCCGGCGCGAGTCACTGGCGAAGATCTTCGTCTTCATGCCGCTTGCCATCTCGTTGGTGGGCGCGACCGTCATCTGGAAGTTCGTCTACGCCTGGCAGCCGCCGAGCCAGCCCCAGTACGGGCTCCTGAACGCCGTCTGGACGGCATTCGGTGGTGAGCCGATCCCGTGGGCCACACAGTTCCCCATCAACCTGCCGTCGCAGATGATGATCCTGATCTGGCTCCAGACGGGCTTCGCCATGGTCGTGTTCTCGGCGGCCATCAAGGGGGTGTCGACAGAGATCATCGAGGCGGCCAGGCTCGACGGTGCCTCGGAGCGCCAGCTGTTCGTCAAGGTGATCGTGCCGATGATCCGCGGCACGATCGTGACGGTGACCACGACGGTCGCGATCGTCACGCTCAAGATCTTCGACATCGTCATGTCGATCAGCGGGGGGCGGAACCACGACGACGTGGTCGCGGTGCGGATGTTCGCGGAGATGTTCCAGTTCTTCAACGATGGTCGCGCCGCAGCGCTGGCGACCGTCCTGTTCATCGCCGTGCTGCCGGTGATGGTCCTCAACCTGCGCAACTTCCGACGTCAGGCGGCGATGTGATGGCTGCACCTGCCGAGCCGATCGCACCGGCTTCCAAGGAGCGCACCAGGTTCTGGCGGGCGCCGATGCTCCACAGCCTCCCGCTGCGCATCTCCGTCGTCGTCATCTGCCTCCTGTGGACCGTGCCCACGGCGGGCCTGTTCGTCAGCTCCTTCCGGGACCCCCAGCTGATCACGCAGACCGGCTGGTGGACGGCCCTGATCAACCCCTTCGAACAGGGGTGGACGCTGCAGAACTACGAGCAGGTCATCGGGTCGAACGGCATGGGTGAGGCCTTCCTGAATAGCCTGATCGTGACCATCCCGGCCACGGTCATCCCGATCACGATCGCCGCGTTCGCCGCGTATGCCTTCGCCTGGATCCCATTCCGTGGCCGGGGCATCCTGTTCATCATCGTCGTGGCGCTGCTCGTCGTGCCGATCCAGATGGCGCTGATCCCCATCCTCAAGCTCTACAGCGGCCTGTCCCTGTACGGCACGTTCGTCGGGATCTGGTTGGCCCACACCGCCTTCGGGCTGCCGCTCGCGATCTTCCTGCTCTACAACTTCATGTCGCAGCTGCCGCGCGACCTGTTCGAGTCCGCGGCGATCGACGGCGCGTCCGCGTTCCAGACGTTCATTCGGATCGTGCTGCCACTCTCGATCCCGGCACTCGGCGCGTTCGCGATCTTCCAATTCCTGTGGGTCTGGAACGACCTGCTGGTTGCCCTCGTCTTCCTCGGGCCGGGGGCAGACGTCCGCGTCATGCCGACGGCGCTGTTCAATCTGCTCGGTGCCTACGGCGGCGCATGGCACCTACTCACTGCGGGCGCGTTCCTGACCATGATCGTGCCGCTGCTCGTGTTCCTGCTGCTCCAGCGGGCGTTCGTGCGAGGGATCCTGGCCGGCTCCGTCAAGTGACCCTGGCTCGCCTGCTGATCGCCTTCACGGGCAACGAACTTCCGCCGTCGGCGGCGCGGCTGCTCGGCGAACGGGGAGCGGCAGGCGTCACGCTGTTCCGGGTCCATAACGTGGTCGATCCGCCCCAGGTCCGCGGGTTGACCGCCGCCATCCAGGCGGCACGTCCCGCCGGATCACCACCGTTGCTGGTCGCTGCCGACCAGGAGGGCGGCCAGCTGGTGGGCCTGGGCGATGCAACGACGCCGTTCGCGGGCGCGATGGCGCTCGGGGCGACCGGCGACGAGGGCCTGGCCCGGCGCGTCGCCGGGGCGACGGCGCGCGAGTTGCGCGCCCTGGGCGTGAACGTGAACTATGCGCCGGTGTGCGACGTGGCCAGTGATCCTGCCAACCCGGCGCTCGGGATCCGCAGCTTCGGCGACGATGCCGAGGCGGTCGGTCGCCTCGCCGCGGCGACCGTTCGTGGCCTGCAAGGCGAGGGCGTGGCAGCGACGGCCAAGCACTTCCCGGGGGCGGGCGACACGGCAGTGGATCCGCACCACGAGCTGCCCCGGGTATCCCGAACGGGTGCCGCGCTGGCCGGCCGGGAGCTGGTCCCGTTTCGGGCGGCGCTGGCAGCGGGCGCGCGGATGGTCATGACCGGCCATGTCGCGCTGGCCGGGCAGGACGACGGCCTGCCGTCCAGCCTGTCGGCCGCGGTCGTGCGCGATCTGCTACGCGGGCAGCTGCAGTTCCAGGGTGCGACCATCACCGATGCCCTGGACATGCGCGCCCTGGCCCAGGGTTCCGCCCAGGTCGCCAATGCCATCACCGCGCTCCGGGCCGGTGAGGACTTGCTGCTCGGGACGCCCGACGAACGAGCGCTGGCACGGCTGGCGGAGGGTCTCACCCAGGCGCAGCAGCGAGGCCTCATCGATGTCGACGATGACGCCGCCGCAACACGCCGGCTGGGCGAGCTGCGCCACTGGCTGGGTGGGTTCGAGCCGCCGCCGCTGGACGTCGTCGGGTGCGCGGACCACCAGGCCCTCGCGGCCGAGCTGGCCCGGCGGTCGCTCACGCTCGTGCGGAACGACGATCGGCTGTTGCCGTTGCGGCCCGCCGCCGACGCTCGGATCGCGGTCGTCCATTCGTTGCCCGCCGACCTGACGCCGGCCGACACGTCATCGACGGTGACGCCGACCCTGGCGTCGGCGCTCCGCCGCCGGATCCCCGGCGTGGACGAGATCCTCCTTCCCGCGATGCCGCGGGCGTCCGACCTGTCCGGTCTCGGTGCGCGGCTTGCCGGGTACGGTCTGGTCATCGTCGGGACCTACGCGGCACACCTCCAGCCGGCACAGGCAGCGCTGGTCGCGGCGGTCCTGTCGACTGGCACGCCGGCCGTGACCATCGCCCTGCGCACGCCGTGGGACCTGCTGGCCTACCCGTCCGCCCGGACCCACGTCTGCAGCTACGGCATCCTGCCGCCGTCGATGGAGGCGCTCGCGGCCGCACTGCTGGGCGAGGCGCCGTGTGTCGGCCGGCTACCCGTGGAGATCGCCGGGCTCCATCCGCGCGGCCACGGGCTCATGACACGGGTCTAGAGCGTCAGGATCCCGGAGCGATGCCCCCGCGGCCCGGAGCTGGAGCCCAGCGGGCGACAATCTACCGTCGGGTAGTGAGTCGCCGATACCAGGCGGCGCTGTCCTTGGGCGTGCGGCGCTGGCTCCCGAAGTCGACATGGACCAGGCCGAAGCGCCGCGTGTAGCCAAGGCTCCACTCGTAGTTGTCGAGTAGCGACCAGACGTAGTACCCGGTGAGCGGCACCCCGGCGCGCAGCGCGTCGGAGGCCGCCGCGACGTGGCGGGCCAGGTAGCCCAGGCGGTCCACGTCGCGGACCCGCCCGTCCTCAGCGACGCGATCCGGGTATGCGGCGCCGTTTTCGGTGATCACGATCTCCGGCGGCCCGTACCGCTGGGTGAGCTCGAGCAGGACGTCGCGCAGGCCGTCGGACGCGACGTGCCACTCCATCTGCGTCTGCTCCGACCCCGGCAGGGCGCCGATCTCCCAGTCGAATGCCCGCTCCGACCTGGCGCGGACCGAGTCGCGCCGGTAGTAGTTCAGTCCCAGGTAGTCAAGATCGCCCGCGGGCGGCTCGGCGAGATCCACGCCTTCGAGGTGGCCCGCCTCGCGGTGGGCGTCGAGCCCCAATGCCGGATAGCCACGCCCGAACAGCGGATCGAGGAACCATGCGTCGCGAGCGGAGCTCCACCTTTCGGCGGCGAGCCGATCGTGCTCCGAGCCGGTCGCCGGCGCGACCTGGTTGACGTCGATCGCCATGCCGATCCTCGCGTCAGGGACCAAGGCGCGGATGGCCTGGACGGAGCGGGCATGAGCGCGGAGTTGGTTGTCAGCCACCCGGATCGCGGTCGGCCAGTCACGCAACCCCGGAGCGTGGATGCCGTCGGCATGGCCGAGGAAGGCGAAGACGGCCGGCTCGTTGAAGGTCATCCAATCCCTGACGCGGTCTCCCAGCGTCGAGGCGAGTAACGCTGCGTAGTCGGTGAACCAGTCCACGACCCGAGGGTCGGCGAATCCGCCGAGGTCCTGCAGTGCCTGCGGCAGGTCCCAGTGGAAGAGGTTGATCAGCGGCTCGACACCTGCGTTGAGCAGCGCATCGACGAGACGCCGGTAGAAGTCGAGACCGGGCTGGTTGACGGCGCCGGTTCCGAGGGGCAGTACCCGCGACCAGCTGATGCTGAACCGATAGGCACGAGCGCCCAGATCGGCCATCAGCCGCACATCCTCCGGGTAGCGGTGGTAGTGGTCGCAGGCGACGTCCCCGGTGCTACCGTCAGCGATGGCGCCCGGCCGGCGAGCGAAGGTGTCCCAGATCGACGGTCCCCGGCCATCTTCGGCCGCTGCCCCCTCGATCTGATAGGCGGAGGCGGCGAAGCCCCAGCTGAACTCCGCGGGGAACGGCTGGGCCAGATGGGCCGGGTCAAGCTCGATCGTCGGCGAACCGTGCATCTGAAGAGCATATGCTCAACGAGAAGAGAGGAACCCGACCGCACGATCGGCGTCATCGGTGGCGGCAGGGCTGCCCGCCACGGCATGGCTGCGACTGTGCCAACCCCGCTGCCGCAGCCTGATCGCGTTCGCACAGAGGAGCATCTCGTGGGCTCTATCGTGGATTTCACCAACGTCTCGACCGTCGGCCTGGGGTCCTCACCGGTGGCGACCGCGCTCGCCGGGCTGCGGGCGAACGAGGCCCGCTACTTCAAGAACAAGTACGACCACGACTTCAGCGTGGAACCCGCGAGCGAGGCGAAGGAGACGATCGACTACGTCCACCGCGTCCTCAAGGAGGAGCGCGACCTCGTCATCGCGTCCCGCCCGCTCGAGGCGACGAGCTTCCAGGTCGAGAACATCCGCTGGGCCTACGTCTTCTACGAGAGCGGCCTGTCGGTCAACGTGCTGTACACGCTCGACGACGCCGGGAAACGGGCGGTCGGGTTCAAGCTGTCCGACGGCATGGAGGTACCGGCCGAACTCGCTTCGCGCTTCAAGTTCGCGCGCCAGAGGTCGAAGCTGGCCGGGACCATCCGCGGTTCGTTCTTCGTGATCAAGGGCGAGTACTGAGTTCGACCCCGCGCTACGATGACGGGCGTCTCCGGCGAGCGCCGGTTGCCGTGGCACATGGGAGACCTGACTGATGATGGCGATATTCGGCGCGATCCTGCCGCGCTTCGCGATCCTTGTGGGCTGGTGGAACGACCAGGCCAGCTGGTCGGCCGCATTCGGGTCCGACGTGCTGCTGCTGGGCGGATTCCTCTTCTTCCCGTGGACCACGCTCATCTATGCCTTCGTCCAGCCCAACGGACTCGACGTCCTGAACATCGTGTTCCTGGCCCTGGCGTTCCTCCTGGATCTGGGAACCTGGGGCGTTGGGTTCTTCGCCGGCCGGGAGCAGGTGTCCGGCTACCGTGGAACGTAGGCCGGTCGGCGACCGGCGGGGGCATCGGCGCCGGCGAGACGGACGGGATCAGCCGACGTAGGAGTTCTCTTCTCGCTGGGAGCGACCTCGTGGATCCCGGGCCCCCTTGCCAGGACAGATGCCTGTGTCAGTGTGCTACCTCCTCGCGCTCTCTGTGACTCAGACTGGTAGACTCGCCTGCGTTCGGGCCCGCCCCGCCCAGGTTGCAGGGCGCAGCTCCATGGACGGAATTGCAAGGGAGGTAGCTCATGGGCGAACGGCCTATCGGGATCACGATCATCGCGATCGTGTTGGCTGTCACGGGTGTGTTCCAGATCCTCGTCGGTACCGAGGCGCTTGAGATCACGAGCTTCGGCCTGGCCTCGGCCACGGATGCCGCCGGCATCAGCGGCTGGGCGTCGATCATCGGGGGAGCCCTCTCCATCATCGTCGCCGGCGGTATGTTCACCCTTGCGGGCTGGGCATGGATGCTGGCCGTCGTCGTCCTGGGCATCCGGATCGTCGTGGACGCGATCGCCGCGGTCACCCAAGGATTCGATTCCACGATCGGCATCGCGGCCATCACGAACCTCGTGATCTCGGCCGTGATCCTGTGGTACTTCATGCGCCCGAACGTCAAGGCCGCATTCGGCCGCTCCTAACGCCTGGGCCGCCGGGCGGTCTGGAGCGATCCCCGTCGGTCGGCCACCTTGAACACGATGCGATCTTCAGGGGCCACCGAGACCGCCGTCGTGGACAGCGGACCGAAGTCCCACGATGACCGTCCGGACCGCGCCCAGCAGATCCTGGTCTTGCTGGGCGCGTTCGGGCACCGGACGCACCAGGCGCTCGCCAAGCAGTTCACGGAACAGGACGTCGTCACCAACGCCCACGTGCTCGCGGTCTGCGAGCTCAGCCTTCGCGGGCCCCTCCGACCACGAGACCTCCAGGCAAGCGGGGCTCTCACGAGTGGCGGCACCACGAAGCTGCTCGATCGCCTCGAAGAGCTCGGCCTTGTCGAGCGCGCCTACGGACGCGTAGCCGGCGATCGCCGCGGAATCACCGTCTTCCTGACACCGCGCGGCCACGAGGCAGCGGCGCGGATGTCGGCTGCGCTCGAGGGCCAGATCGAGGTCGTGCGGGCGTTCTCCGCGGAACTTGCGGCGCTGCTGGAGGACTAGGCGGGGTCCGCCTCCGCGGAACTTGCGGCGCTGCTGGAGGACTAGGCGGGGTCCGCCTCCGCCTCCGGCTCCGTGCTCGGTGCTCCGTGCTCCGTGCTCCGTGCTCCGTGCTCCGTGCTCCGGCAGGCAGGCGCCCGCAGCAGCGGTCATCCTGTCATCATCGTCCGTGGCCGGACCGGGCGCGCCGACGTGACTCGCCCAGGCGTGTCTTCAGCCGCAACCGAGGGAGGTGCCGGTGATGCCGCGACGCGAGCGTGCCACGACGGACGCGACCCAGCGGTCGGAGCGACCCGCCGCTCGAACCAGGAGTTGCGGCCCACGGACCGCGCCGGCCGTCGATGTCAGGCCCCCCCGAGCGATCAGGCTGGACCCCGAGGGATCCACCCCGAAGGAGTTGCGTGACTGGGGCCGATCGCTGCGGGACGTGACCCCCCGAGAGTCGCTCGCGGATTGGGCGGCTTCCCCGAAGCGTCCCGACCCGGTGGCGCTCCTCCTGGAGCAGTCGGCGACGAGGGTGCCCGAACTTGTCCCGATCCGCCATGGCCGCATGCTGGCGTCGCCGTTCGCTTTCTACCGCGGGGCTGCCCTCATCATGGCGGCGGACCTGGCGCGAGCCCCGTCCAGCGGGATCTACGTCCAGAGCTGCGGCGATGCGCATCTCTCGAATTTCGGCGTGTTCGCGACCCCGGAACGCCGATTGGCCTTCGATGTCAACGACTTCGATGAAACGCACCCGGCGCCCTTCGAATGGGACGTCATGCGCCTCGCTACGAGCCTGGTCATCGCGGCCGACGACGTCGGCCTCAAGCGAGCCGACGGGAAGGCGCTGGCGGCGAAGGCGGCCCGCACCTACCGCGAGCGCATGGCGGCGCTCGCCGACATGACCTTCCTCGACGTGTGGTATTCCGGCGTCGATTTCGAGGGCCTTCTCGAGGCGGAGCGGAAGCGGGCCGGCAAAGCCGGGCGCAGGCGCGTCGACCAGCGCATACAACGGGTCCAGGACCGCAAGACGAACGCCGGGGCCCTTACCCGACTGGCGGAGCAGGTCGATGGGCGATGGCGCATCCGGGAGGAGCCCCCGCTCATCATGCGAGCGGACATCACGCCCGAGACGGCGGAGAGCATCCGCGACTTCTTCCGTCGCTACGTCGACACCCTGTCGCGGGATCTCCTGCCGCTCCTCCGTCACTATCACTTCACCGACCTCGCCCGCAAGGTCGTGGGCGTCGGATCGGTGGGCACGTTGGCCTACGTGGTGCTCCTCATCGGAACGCGTCACCGGGACCCACTGTTCCTTCAGATCAAGGAAGCGGATCATTCCGTCCTCGAGCGCTATACCGTCGCCGACCGGTTCACCAACCAGGGCGACCGTGTCGTGGTCGGGCAGCGCGTCATGCAGGCCACCAGCGACATCTTCCTGGGCTGGTCCCGGTTCACGAAGGCGCAGGGAAGGGAGGTCGACTTCTACGTTCGCCAGCTGAATGACTGGAAGGCCAGCGCCGACGTCGCGAAGATGGACGCTGAGAGACTGGCCCGATACGCCTCGCTCTGCGCCGAGGCGCTCGCGCGCGCCCATGCGAGGTCGGGCAGCGCCCTCGCGATCGACGGGTATCTCGGCGGCCGAGACGTCTTCGACCAGGCTGTCGCCGCATTCGCGGTCACGTACGCCGACCGGAACGACCGTGACTTCCGGGCATTCGAGGCCGCGGCCGATTCCGGATCGGTCCCGGTCGAGCGGGGTATCTAGTGCAGGCTCAGATCCAAGGGACGGGTCCGCGCCGCCGGGATCGCCGGTCATGCATACCCGGCGCCCCCCGATATCGCCCGACGAACGGAAGGCCGGACCTAGCCCGGCACCTCGTCAGGTTCGACCGTGGGGTTGCCTTGGATGACAGGGGTGATCGGACGACGCACGGCGACCCACAGCGTCCGCCAGACACCGAGATCGGATTCGACTCCACGGCGCTCGCGAATGGAGGCGAGTACGGTGCGGGATGTGTCGGTCAGCAGGCGCAAGGCGATCTCGAGGCCCAGGAGGAAGGCCACCATCTCATTCGTCAACGACTGATCGTCCGGGCGCTCGAGGATCCGCGTCAGGTTCTCCTCGACGTGGAGCGTGCCCCCGGTGAGAAGGGCGAAGGCGAGGGCAAGCGGGATGGCCTTGGCCAGCTCGTGTGAGGTCTTCTCCCGGATGTAGGCGAGGATGCGCGCCGCGGCGACGATCGCAGCAGCCACGACCCCCACGTTCCCGAGCCGGTCGATCGACCCAACGAAGATGAGGCCGATCTCGAGGGCGAGCGTCCACAGCAGGACGAGCAGCGGGATCCCGACGAAGACGGTCGCGGCGTAGACAAGAGCGCGGGCCCAGCGACGGTGGGTGATCCGGCGCGCCAACCGAGTCGTGCGCCGGACGAGAACGTCGCGCGTCGACATCGACTCGTAGAAGGCGACGGCGAGCAGGAACCCGAGGGCGATGACCACGCTGAGGGCCAGCATGTCCTGCAATGTGCTAGCCACGGCGGTCACCCGTCGATCGCACGCCGATACGCTCAGGGATCATCATCCGGCTCGTCCGGCTGTCTGCCCGGGGACCGTGGGTCGCGAGCATGGTTTGCCGTTGCGTGACGTGGACGTCCTCACTCGGGGGCGACTGACGGGAAGGGGCGGGTCGCCGAGTCGGCACATGGTGAGCGCATTCTCGCTGACCGCACGGGCGCCCGTTGCTCGCGAGCGCACGTCGTCAAGGGCCAGCCATCAAGGTCGGCCTGGCGAGAGCGCAAAAGGCCCGACACGATCGGTGGCGCGCGAAGACGGCCACCCAGCGAGGGGCGGGCATGCTCGCTCGGCCCCAACGACTCCGCGAGCAGGCGAACTAGAACCGGCGGCGGCGACCTGGGGTCACCGCGGCGCCGACGACGGCAGCCTTGGCGACTGGTGAGGGACCCGGCCCGACCGCGGCGCCGACGACGGCAGCCTTGGCGACTGGTGAGGGACCCGGCCCGACCGCGGCGCCGACGACGGCAGCCTTGGCGACCGGAGCGCCGATCACGCCGGCACGTCCGACGCGGGATGGCCTGAGAGGCATGTCAGACTCCTTCTGCCGCGAGCGCCTCGTCGGCCTCGACGGCGGCGATGAGCGCCTGGACGGG
>Ga0224500_10001315_pt1 | contig 14882 bp, 17 predicted proteins | sample SF_Oct11_sed_USG_FD_168126 | JGI IMG/M metagenome (GOLD analysis project Ga0224500, IMG submission 168126) | Sediment microbial communities from San Francisco Bay, California, United States - SF_Oct11_sed_USGS_4_1 | ecosystem: Environmental > Aquatic > Marine > Sediment | place: USA: California... | reverse complement strand
GCGCGCGATCCTGTCGATGGCCGACAGCCTGGGCTTTTCCGTCACCGCCGAGGGCGTGGAGACACGCGAACAAGCCGAGGTGCTGACGCAGATGCGCTGCAACCTGCTGCAGGGCTACTACGTCGGTCGACCGGTGATGGCCGCCGAGATTCCCGCCGAGCTCGCGCGAATCGGCGCCGCGTCGCCGGCAGCCGTGCCGGCCGCCGCGCAGGCGACGCCTGTCGTGCTGGAGCACGCACCATGATTCGCTACAAGCAGACCCGGCAGCAAAGCGCCGAACTGCTGCGTCTGGCGCTGGCGCAGATCGGCCAGCACGACGCGGCCGCCAATCCGACCACGTATGCCGTCTGGTACGAGTACGTGTCGGGCACGAATCCACGGCTGAGCGCCGACATCGACAAGTGCCTGGTCGCCGAGCCGCGCCTGGGCGACGCCACGGTCGAGCGCCTCTACCGCGAGCACATCGCCGAGATCGACGAGGCCACGGCCGAGCGGGTGCGCGAGAGCTTTGGCCGCGTGATGGCCGAGTTGTCGCAGTCGGCATTGCGCACCGGGGACTCGGCGAACGCCTTCGGCGAACGGCTGAGTCAGCTCAACCGAAGCCTGACCCAGGCCGACGCCCCGTTGCTGTCATCGCAGCTGTCCGAGACGCTTGCCAGTACGGAGCAGATGCAATCCTCGGTCGCGACGCTGCAGCAGCAGGTGACGAGGAGCCACCAGGAGATCGAAGCCTTGCGTGATGAGCTCGAACGCACCCGCGAGGACGCTGTGCGCTGCCCGCTGACCCGGGTGCTCAATCGCAAGGGATTCGATCAGCGCCTGCGCGCAATGCTCGATCCGCAGCAGACGACGGCGTCCTCGAACTGCCTGGTCCTGTTCGATATCGACCACTTCAAGAAAGTCAACGACACCCACGGCCACTTGCTCGGCGACCGCGTGCTGGCAACGATCGGTGAGGTGCTGGGCCTGAGCATTCGAACGCTTCCGGGGGCATCGGCCGCGCGCTACGGTGGCGAGGAGTTCGCCGTTCTGCTTCCCGGGCGCTCGCTCGACGAGGCGACGGCGCTGGCAGAGGCGGTGCGCAAGAGTGTCAAGAGCGTGAAGATCAAGCATCGCACGAGTGATGCGATTCTCGGCAACATCTCGGTGTCGGCCGGTGTGGCGGCGCTGCGGGCCGGCGACGACGAAGCGGCGGTGATCGCGCGTGCCGACGCCGCGCTGTATCGATCCAAGCAGGAGGGGCGAGATCGCGTGTCCGTGGGTTGATCGAGCCGTCCATTGCAATGGCCCTCATTGCGGGCACGCGATCACTGAACTCCGCGTCCTCCAGCCCGGCACCGCCTCGGCGAGGAAAATGTCACGCCGCCCCAACCGCATGCCAGGCCCGGGATGCGCCGTCTGTGCGACCCTGTGGCTCGTGCGGGCTGGGGGAAGGTCCGCCGGGTCGCTGCGCATCGACGCAACCGCCGCGGCGCACTGAAGTTCCCGCCCGAACTGCCGATACCCACCTGACGGTTTTCTTGCTTGTCTCCTCCTGGCACAGTTTCTGTGCTTTCACGCGGCCGCCGAGCCATCGGCCGGCCGCGTTTCTTATTGGGGGGTCAAACAAGTCCTGTTGCTTGGATGTCTGGCCCGTCGCCCGCGTGACACTGGCTCAAGCGTGACGGCCGGGCGCCGATAAAACGCGCACACCCTCGTTCGGATTGTTCCGCCCCCAGCACCATGTTCGTGATCGTCGGTTGGCTTGTCGCGATGGGCGCCGTCTTTGGCGTCTTCATCGCCCACGGCGGCAACATTTCCGTCGTGCTGCATGCGCTGCCGTTCGAGATGGCCGCCATTGGCGGCGCGGCGTTCGGGGCTTTCGTCGCCAACAACCAGCCCAAGGTGCTCAAGGCCACGGGCAGGGGCCTGGCCCTGTGCTTCAAGAGCAGCAAGTACACCAAGGCGCGCTACATGGAGCTGATGGCGCTGCTCTACGACATCCTGCAGAAGGCGCGCAAGGAAGGGCTGATGGCGATCGAGAGCGACGTCGAGAGCCCGCACGAGTCGCCGCTGTTCAAGAAGTACGAGACGGTGGGACACGACCATCACGTGGTCGAGTTCATCACCGACTACCTGCGCATGATGGTCTCGGGCAATCTCAACTCGCACGAGATCGAGTCGCTGATGGACAGCGAGATCGAGACCCACCACCACGAGGCGCATGCCCCCGTGGCCGCGCTGCAGCGGCTGGCCGGCGGCCTGCCGGCGTTCGGCATCGTCGCGGCCGTGCTCGGTGTGGTCAACACGATGGGTTCGGTCGGGCAGCCGCCGGCGGTGCTCGGCGGCATGATCGGCTCGGCCCTGGTCGGGACCTTCCTCGGCATCCTTCTGTCCTACGCCTTCGCCGAACCGCTGGCCGGCCTGCTCGAGCAGAAGGTCGACGAGAGCGGCAAGGAACTGCAGTGCATCAAGACCACGCTGCTGGCGTCGATGCAGGGCTACGCGCCGCAGGTGGCGGTCGAATTCGGTCGCAAGGTGCTGTACTCGACCGAGCGCCCGACCTTCGCCGAGCTCGAAGGCCACGTGAAGGGCAAGAAATGACCCCCCCCGTAGCGCCTTCGGCGCTCCCCCCCAGGGGGGCGCCGCCCGTGGCCTGGCAAAGCCAGTTCCACGGCGGCCGCGCGACGGTGATCTCGCTGCGCTCGATCACTTCTAGCCACGCTCCCGAGATCAGGCACGAAAACGGCAAGCGCAGCGACGCCGCCATCCAGCAGGCGCCGCGGATCCGGCTTCGCCGGTCCGCTGGCGAAGCCCCCCTGGGGGGGAGCGCCGAAGGCGCTACGTGGGGGGGCTGACATGGCGGGCGACATCAAGAAACTCCAGCCGATCATCGTCAAGAAGATCAAGAAGGGCGGCCATGGCCACCATGGGGGCGCCTGGAAGATTGCGTACGCCGACTTCGTGACCGCGATGATGGCCTTCTTCCTGCTGATGTGGCTGCTCGGATCGACCACCGAGGGCGACCGGCAGGGCATCGCCGACTACTTCAACTCGCCGCTCAAGGTGGCACTGCTGTCCTCCGGTTCGGGCGCGGGCGATGCGTCGCACGTGATCAAGGGCGGTGGCCAGGACCTGTCCCGCGCGACGGGCCAGGTCAAGCGTGGCGACGTCGAGGCCAAGCGCGACACCGTCAACCTGCATGCGCTCAAGCAGGAGCAGTTGCGCGCGGAGATCGCGCGCCTGGAAGACCTCAAGAAGAAGGTCGAGAACAAGATCGGCGAGAACGCGCGACTGGCCGCGATGGCCTCGCAGATCCGCCTGGACATGACGCGCGACGGGCTGCGCATCCAGATCGTCGACGAGCAGAACCGGCCGATGTTCGCCAGCGGCTCGGCCGTGGTGCAGCCCTACATGCGCGAGTTGCTGCAGGAGATCGGCCAGGTGCTGACCGACGTGCCCAACCGGCTGACTCTGGAGGGCCACACCGACTCGCTGCCCTTCGCCGCGGGCGAGCGCGGGTACAGCAACTGGGAACTGTCCGCCGATCGCGCCAATGCCTCGCGTCGCGAGCTGGTCTCCGGCGGTCTGGCCGACGACCGTGTGCTGCGCGTCCAGGGCCTGGCGTCGAGCCAGCCCTTCGACACTGCCGACCCCAAGGCGCCCAGCAACCGGCGCATCAGCATCATCGTGATGAACCGCGACGCCGAAGACCGCATGTTCCGCACCGCGCCCGAGGTGGCCGATGCCCTCGAGCCGGCCAGTCTCGCGCCGTCCGTGGTGACGCCAGTCGTGCCTTTCGTCACGAAGACCGACGGCGCCGCGCGATAGGGCCGGTTCGCGCCCCCGGCGCGATCAGCCCCGGAGCGTGCGCACGCCCTGGGCCATTCGGCGCCGCGTAAGCCGCCAACAGCGCGCGGATCCGGCCTCTTATCGGCCTCAAGTTTTCCCGGTGCCCGGGCACCATGGCATAGCCCGCGATCGCGGGCGCAAACACCATGGCCGAATCCGCCCAGAACCGCCAGCTCCCGGCGTCCGCACGCAAGATCCAGAAGGCGCGCGAGGACGGCCAGGTCGCGCGCTCGCGCGACCTCAGCCACTTTGCCGCGATCGCCGCTGGCGGCGCACTGCTGCTGGCGTTCGCGCCGGCCGCCATGGGCTGGCTGCGTGAACTGGTCGCCCATGGTCTGAGCTTCGATGCGAAGTCGCTGGCCGGCGCGGCGCCGATGGCCGACCGGCTGGGTGACGCGACGCTCAGGATGCTGTGGATCGTGCTGCCGACTGGCGCCGTGCTGCTGCTGGTGGCTTTGGCCGCCGGCGTGCTGTGTGGCGGCTGGAACTGGACCACGAAGCCGCTGATGCCGAACTTCACCAAGCTCGACCCGCTGGCCGGTCTGGGGCGCGTGTTCTCCAGGCACCAGCTCGGCACCACGCTGAAGGGCTGCCTGCTGGCGCTGGTGCTGGGCGGCCTCGCTGCGCTGTACCTGCGCTCGCACACCGACACCTTTGCCCTGGCGCTGTCGATGCCGCTGCCCGGGGCCCTGGCGCAGACCGCCGCAGCGATCCAGGGCGGCCTGGCGCTGCTCGTGCTCGCACTGGCGGCGTTCGCACTGATCGACGTGCCGCTGCAGCGCAAATGGCTGCTCGATCGCCTGAAGATGAGCCACCAGGAACTCAAGGAGGAGTTCAGGCAGCTCGAGGGCAATCTCGAGGTCAAGAGCAAGATGCGCGCGCGGATGCGTGAAGTCGTCAAGCGCCGGATGCTCGCCGCGGTGCCCAAGGCGGACATCGTGGTCATGAACCCGACCCACTACGCGGTGGCGCTCAAGTACGACGAGGCGACGATGGGCGCGCCGCGCGTCGTCGCCAAGGGGGCCGACCTGCTCGCACTGCGCATTCGCGACATCGCGCAGGCGTCGAAGGTGCCGGTGCTGCGCTCGCCCCCGCTGGCGCGGGCGCTGTACGCCCATGCCGAGATCGATCAGGAAGTGCCGGCCGCGCTGTTCGCTGCCGTGGCGCAGGTGCTGGCCTGGGTGTACCAGTTGCGCGCGGCGATGGCAGGCCAGGGCGCGATGCCCGCCGAACTGCCCGCGCTGTCGGTGCCGGACGAACTCGACCCGCACCACACGATGCAGGGAGCTGACGCGTGAACGAGTGGATGAGGCGGCTGGACGCGCTGCTCGGTCCGCACGCCGGGGTGATCAAGAACCTGGCCGCGCCGATCTTCATCGTCGTGATCCTCACGATGATGGTGCTGCCGCTGCCGGCCTTCGCGCTCGACGTGTTCTTCACCCTGAACATCGCGCTCGCGCTGCTCGTGATGATGGTGGCCGCGGGCATGGTGCGGCCGCTGGACTTCGCGGCGTTCCCGGCGGTGCTGCTCGTCACCACGCTGATGCGGCTGTCGCTGAACGTCGCTTCCTCGCGCGTGGTGCTGCTCGAGGGCCACACCGGCCCGGGCGCCGCGGGCCGCGTGATCGAGTCGTTCGGCCATTTCCTGATCGGCGGCAATTTCGCGGTCGGCCTGATCGTCTTCGCGATCCTGGTGGTCATCAACTTCATCGTCGTGACCAAGGGCGCCGAGCGCATCGCCGAGGTCGGCGCGCGCTTCACCCTCGACGCGATGCCCGGCAAGCAGATGGCGATCGACGCCGACCTGAACGCCGGCCTGATCAACGAGGAGGAGGCCAAGCGCCGACGCGCAGAGGTCGGCGACGAGGCCGAGTTCTTCGGTTCGATGGACGGTGCCTCGAAGTTCGTGCGCGGCGACGCGATCGCCGGCCTGCTGATCCTGTTCATCAACCTGATCGGCGGCTTCGTGATCGGCATGGCGCAGCACGACCTGAACGCCGCGCAGGCGGCCGACTCGTACATCCTGCTCGCGGTGGGCGACGCGCTGGTGGCGCAGATCCCGGCGCTGCTGATTTCGGTGTCGGCCGCGATGGTGGTCTCGCGGGTGGGCAAGGGCCACGACGTCGGCAGCCAGATCGGCGCCCAGGTCTTCAGCTCGCCACGCTCGCTTGCGTTGACCGGCGGCATCGTCGGGTTGCTCGGGCTGATCCCAGGCATGCCCAACATCGTGTTCCTGGCGATCGCGGGCGGCATCGGCTACGGCGCCTGGCGCCTGCAGCGGCGCCAGCAGGCCGACGAGGCGGCCAAGGCGATGACTCGCGAGGAAAAGCGCGAGGCCAATCCCGAAGCCACCTGGGACGACCTGATCCCGGTCGACACACTGGGCCTGGAGGTCGGCTACCGGCTCATCACGCTGGTCGACGCCCAGCGTGGCGGCGACCTGCTCGCGCGCATCAAGGGCGTGCGCAAGAAGTTCGCGCAGGACGTGGGCTTCCTGCCGCCACCGGTGCACATCCGCGACAACCTCGAGCTGCGGCCGAGCACCTACCGCGTCAGCCTGCGCGGCGCGGTCGTCGGCGAGGGCGAGGCCTTCCCCGGCATGTACCTGGCGATCAACCCCGGTGGCGCGACGCAGCAGCTCATCGGCACCAAGACGGTGGACCCCGCCTTCGGCCTGGCGGCGATCTGGATCGACGAGCGCCAGCGGGAGCTCGCCCAAATGAGCGGATTTACGGTGGTTGATTGCTCGACCGTCGTCGCGACCCACCTCTCACACTTGATGCAGGTGCATGCCGCGAGGCTGCTGGGTCGGGTCGAGACTCAATCGCTGGTCGAGCATGTGACGAAGTTGGCACCCAAGTTGATCGAAGACGTGATTCCCAAGATGGTCGGCATCGCCTCCCTGCAGAAGATCCTCCAGCTGTTGCTCGAAGAGGGCGTGCACATCCGCGACATGCGCTCGATCGTCGAGTGCCTGGCCGAGCACGCGACCGCCGCGACCGACCCGAACGAACTTGCTGCGCGCATCCGCACCCACTTGGCGCCGTCGATCGTGCAGCAGATCTACGGGCCGTCGCGCGAGCTCGACGTCATCGCGCTCGAGCCTGGTCTCGAGCGCCTCGTGACGCAGGCGCTGACCAGCCCGCATGGCGCCGCGCTCGACCCGGGCGTGGCCGAGACGCTGACCAAGAGCGCCGCCGACAGCGCGCGCGCCCAGGAGGACGTGGGCATCCCTGCCTGCCTGCTGGTCCCCGACCTGATCCGCGCCCCGATGGCCCGCCTGCTCAAGCGCGCCGCGCCGCGCCTGAAGGTGCTCGGCCACAGCGAGATCCCCGAGACCCATTCGATCCGCATTGCCTCTGTGATTGGAGCCATGGCATGAACGTCAAGCGCTTTACCGCCCGCACCTCGCGCGAGGCCCTGAACCTGGTGCGCCAGGCTTTTGGTGAGGACGCGGTGGTGCTGTCGACGCGGCCGTCCGGCGGCGGCGGTGTCGAGGTGCTGGCGATGGCGCCCGAGGGCATCGGCCAGATCGAGAAGGCCGCGAGCACCGCACCGGTCGTGCGTACGCCCGAGCCGCCCGCCGCGCGTCCCGCTCCGGCGATGGCCAACGCCGCCGCCGAAGTCAGCCGCGACGTCGAGGCCCTCGCGATGAGCACGCTATCGTTCCAGGATTACGTGCGCGACCGCATGCTCAAGCGCCGTGCGGCCGAGCGTGAGGCGCAGACCGGGGCTCCAGCGGCAGCGGCGCCGGCTGCGCCCGTCGCCCGGCCGGCACCCGCGGCGCCGCCGATGCTGCGCGAGGAGATCCGCTACGTCGACACGCCGATGCTGGCCGACACCGACACGCGCGCCGACGCCGCGCGCCGCGAGCAGGCCATGATGGCCGAGCTGCGGGCGATGAAGGGCCTGATCGAGGACCGCTTCGGTGCCCTGGCCTTCATGGAGAAATTGAACCGCAGCCCCAAGCGCGCGGCGCTGACGCAGCGCCTGCTCGACGCCGGATTCTCGCCCGCGCTGATCCGCAAGCTGGCCGAAGGGCTGGCCGCCGATTGCGCTGACGAGGCGGCGTGGGCTGCCGGCGTGCTCGAGCGCAACCTGCACGCCGCCGAGCGCGAACCCGCGCTGGAGGACGCCGGCGGCGTCTACGCGATCATCGGCGCGACCGGTGTGGGCAAGACGACGAGCACCGCCAAGATCGCCGCGGCGTTCGCGACCCAGCACGGCTCGGGCAACCTGGGCCTGGTCACGCTCGATGCCTATCGCGTCGGCGCGCAGGAGCAGCTGCGCACCTACGGCCGCATCCTCGGCGTGCCGGTGCATACCGCACACGACCGCGCGTCGCTCGAAGACCTGCTCGACCTTCTGTCGGCCAAGAAGATGGTGCTGATCGACACCGCCGGCATGGGCCAGCGAGACGCGCGCACACGCGAACTGCTCGAGATGCTGTCGCACCGTGCGATCCAGAAGCTGCTCGTCGTCAATGCCGCCGCGCAGGGCGAGACGATCGAGGACGTGATGATTTCCTACCATGCCGCCGCCTGCCGCGGCGTCGTGCTGTCCAAGATCGACGAAGCGGTGAAGATCGGGCCCGCGCTCGACGCGATCATCCGCCACAAGCAGCGCATCGTCGGCGTGGCCAACGGCCAGCGCGTGCCCGAAGACTGGCACCGGCTGTCGGGGCAGGCGCTGGTGCAACGCGCGCTGCGCGCGCAAGCCAACCCGAGCTGGAAGCTCGACGCGGCCGAGGTCAATCTCATGTTCGCCGGTGTCCCCGGCGCGGTCCATGCCGCCCCGGCGGGCGCGGGCTTCGCGCTGCATGCCTGAGCGAGCGGGCGGGTTCGAGACCATGCGCGACTTCAACGCCAGCGACCGGGCCAAGCTGCCTGACCAGGCCGACGGCCTGCGCCGCCTGTTTGCCGGCGCGCGCACGCGGTTCGTCGCGGTCGCCGCCAATCCCGATGTCGCGTTCGCCGGACTTGCGCTCGAACGCCTGGCCGCCGCTGCATCGGTCGTCGCCACGCCCGAGCGGCGAGTGCTCGTGGTCGATGCCGCAGCCGGCGCACCCCACGAAATGGCCGCGGTGGATCTGGCCGCCTGCATCGAACCGATGGCGCCGCAGCTCGACTACCTGGCTGCGCGCGGGCTGCCGCTGCGGCATGTCGATGCGCGCGGCTCGTGCGAGGGATTCCTCGATGCGGTGGAATGCGCCGCGCCGGGCACCGGCGTGGTGATCCTGCATGCGCCGGTCTCCGAACTGGGCCGACTGTTCGCGCGCCGGCCCACGGTGCCGCTGCTGCTGGCCGCCGACCACCCGGCCAGCGTGACCGCCGCCTACGCCAACATGAAGCTGCTCGCGCAGCGCCACGGCCTGATGTCGTTCGACCTGCTGCTCGTGGCGGCGGCCACTTCGCCGCGCACGCCGCGCATCGCCGAGCAACTCGCCCTCACGGCCGATCGATTTGCCGGTGCGGTGCTGCGCGACTGGGCTGCGATCGATCCCGCCGCGAGCACCGAGGTGCCCACGGCACTGCGGCGGCTGGTGGTGGGCCTGCTCGGCGACGCGGCCGCCCCGATGCCGACCGCCCGCGCCCACGTGGCACCCGACCCACGCGTGCGGGCGGTCGCGCCGTGAGCGACGAAGACGACGCGAACCGAGAGCCACGCCCCATGAGTCCCCAGGGAGCTTCCGACATGTACACCGCGACCGGACGCATCGATCCGAGCAGCAGCACCCAGCAGGTACGCGCGGCGCTGCAGCAATACACGCCGCTGGTGCGCCGTCTGGCGCACCAGATGATCGCCAAGCTGCCGGCCAACGTCGAACTCGACGACCTGATCCAGGTCGGCATGATCGGCCTGCACGACGCGCTCGGCCGCTTCGACGCCGCGCAGGGCGTGCAGTTCGAGACCTTCGCGACCCAGCGCATCCGCGGCGCGATGCTCGACGAGCTGCGCAGCGGCGACTGGATGAGCCGCGGCGATCGCAAGCAACAGCGCCAGATCGAGGCGGCCGTGCACCGGCTCGAGCAGCAGTTCGGCCGCGCCCCGGCCGAAGGCGAGATCGCCACGGAGATGGGGCTGTCGCTCACCGACTACCAGGACCTGTTGACCAAGGTGCGCGGCACCCAGCTCGTGCACCTGGAGGACATGAGCGGCGACGACGGGGACGAGGACTTCCTCGATCGCCACGTGATCGACGCGGCCTCGGATCCGCTGGCGATGCTCAACGACCGCCGCATGCGCGAGGCGCTGGTCGAGGCGATCAAGCTGCTGCCCGAACGCGAGCAGTACGTGATGAGCATGTACTACGAGCACGACATGAATCTCAAGGAGATCGCGGCCGTGCTCAAGGTCACCGAGAGTCGCGTCTGCCAGCTGCACAGCCAGAGCATCGCGCGCCTGCGCGCCAAGTTGCGCGCCTGGTGATGTCCTGCGGGGCCTAGGCGCCCCACGGCACAAGGGTGACGTTCGCGCCGGCACGCACCGTGTTGTGCACTTCGGCCACCGCATCCGTCTCGCGCAGCAACTGTGCCACCCGGTCGGCCGCCGCGGGCGAGCTCACGCGCGCCCGATAGCGGATGTCGCGGGCTGCCAGGCCCACCCCGTCGAACTCGGCGCCGGCCTCGACCTCCACCGCGTCCAGCGTGAGTCCCATCCGCGCGGCCTCGCGGTACAGGTCGTTGCAGTAGCAGGTGGCCAGCGCGAGCATCAGGAACTCGCCGCCATTGACGGCCGAACCGGGGCCTTGCGCCTTCGCCGGAACCGCCAGCGTTTTCGCGGCGCCCGCCGTCGACAGCGAGACCTCGTGCGACGCGCCGGCGTTGCGCAAGCGTGCGGTGATCCTCATCGGCGTCTCCTGTTGAAGTCGGCCGCCGCGGCGGCGTACAGCAGCGAATCGGCGTCGTGCCCCGCCACGCGCAGGCGACGCTCGAAGCGCATGCCGATCGCCTCGAGCACGCGCCCCGAAGCGGCGTTGTCGACGCCGGTGATTGCGACGATGCGCTCCAGGGCCAGCCTTGAAAAGCCGTCTGCCAGCACGGCCGCGGCCGCCTCTTGCGCATAACCTCTGCCGCGAGCGCGCGGCAGGAAGGCGTAGCCGATGTCCACGTCGTCCAGGCCCTCGCGGCGCAACAGGCCGCACATGCCGATTGGCGTCCCATCGGGCTCGTCTCCGGCTCGTCGCACCGCCCACAACGCGAATCCATGGCGGGCCTGCGCCGCCAGTGGTCCGTCACGCAAATAGGCCCGTGCCTCGTCTTCCGTACGTACCTTGCGGTCTCCGATGTGTTGCAGCCAGCCCGGATCGTTGAGAAGCTCGACGATGAAGGCGGCATCGGCCGCGGTGAAGGAGCGCACCGTCAGGCGCGCGGTGCGCAGCAGGGGCGATGACGACCGGTCGGTCATCGTGCAATTGTGGTGCCGGGTGCACGCGGCGGCCAGCCTGCGGGCGTCCGGGAGGGGCTGCCGCCCCCGTGACGCGGCCGTGCTTCGCCGGCTGAGTTGAACTGGGCTTGAATCCGCGGTCCGCGGTCCGCGCCCCGCGCTCCGCAGGCTGCGGGCCCTACGCTCCGATGAAGTCGCCGCGCGACGGGCGGTGCACTCCGCCGTGCGCCGCATACGACGCACCGTCGGCCCGCTCGGGCATCAGCACGTCGATCGCGCGATCGAGCGCCGCGGTGGCCCGTGCCAGGCTTTCGCGCTGCGCGGCGACCTGGCCACTGGCGGCGATGAGGCGCTGTCGCAGCGCGTGCGGAATGCCGCCGGGCTGGTGCGCGACATGGGCGAAGCGCGCGACGGCCGTGGCCAGCGCGCGGTGCAATTCCGACGAGTGGGCGTCGATCCCGCTCGTGTCGCCATCGCGCAAGGCAAGGCCCAGGGCACGAAGGCGCTCCTCGATCGCCTCGATCAGCGGCTCGAGCGTAGCGTCGGCGCGCGGCATCGAGGCGACGGCAGCGTCAGTGAAGGTCGTCAGCACGCGAGTCCCTTGGCGGTTCGGTGCGATCAGTGGGCAGCAGGGTTGAGCAGGTCGCGCGTGTGGGCGAGCAGCTTGTCAGCGATGGCCTCGGCGTTGACCTCGAACTTGCCGTCGCGGATGGCCTGGGCGATGCGCTCGACCTTGGCGGCGTCGAAGTCGCCGTTGTCTCCTGCCGCTGCGGCCAGGGCGGTGGCCGCGCTCGACAGTTCGACCTTGGTGCTGGCTTCGGCCGGAATTCCCGGGGTACCCCCCTTGTCGCCGGCCTTGGCGGCGCCCTGGCGCGCGTCGGTGGTGGGCGCGATGGGTTTGGCGTTGTCGACTTGTCCGATCTTCATGCGGGGACTCCTGGGGCCGGCAAGGTGCAAACCCTGGCCGTGATGCGTCGGGTATCGGTGTCCGGCGCGCCAACTTTAGGACTTTCTTCGCGAACGGCGCGGCGGTTTCGCACGGGCACCGGCGATCGGGGTGGGGCATACATCACAGAGCCACCTCGACTTCGCGCTCGGCCACGGCCACGCCGCTGATGATGCGGCCCCCTTCGGTGCGTACGCGCACTGGCTGGCCTTCGACGCCGGGCGCCAACGCCTGGCCTTCACCATGGATGCGCCAGCCGCTGCCGGCGGCAACGATGCGGACCGTGTCGCCCGCGGCAAACCACTGGCGCGCACGCAGGTCGGCGGCGAATACGGCGGCACCGGCGGACAGGGGACGTGCCAGCACGCGGCCGACGGCCAGCTCGGCGCGCGCCACGGCGCTGCCGGGCTTCGCGGCGAGGTTGACCTCGGCCGGTTTCAGATCGGCGGCGCCGATCGTGGCACCAGCCGCAAGCGGCCCTGCGGCAACGACCCCCGGCCCCCAGACATCGACCTGTACCGGCACGAACACGTTCCAGCGCGCGACACCGTCGTTGCAGCGAAGGCCGATGCGCGCGGCGCCCCAGAGCCGGGTGCCCGGCGGCAGGTAGGGCTGCACCGCACCGCAGGGCGCGAGCTTCAGGCGAGGGTTGATCTGGCCGAGGCGGACCTCGACCCGCAGGCCGGGTGCGGCCTGCTTCGACGCTTCGCGCGCGAGCGATTGCATCCGCGTGGCCAGTGCGTCGTCGAGCGCGCTGGGCGGCGCGGCCGCCGCGGGTGGCGCCAACAGCGGCGCGAGCGCCAGCACGGCAGGGGCGAGAGCCTTGTTCACGGATGGCACTCTAGACAGCGCCGGGGCGCGCCATGGCTTCGAAATGAGCCGCCAAGGCCTGCCTTATCCGGCTAATGTTTTGGCGTCGGCTGCCCACAATGGCTTCAACGTCCCGCATTGGGCAAGCCATGATCGACCGACTCACCGACACGCTGAACTTCCAGACCCAGGCGCTGCTGCTGCGCTCGGAACGCCAGCGCCTGATCGCGAGCAACATCGCCAACGCCGACACGCCGGGCTACGTGGCGCGCGACATGGATTTCGCCGCCGCGCTGCGCCAGGCCACCGGGCAGGCGGCCACGAACGGCCTGATGGCCGCGACCGCCGCCGGACACCTGCAACCCGCCGCCGGAGCGCGCGCCGAGGCGCAACTGCGCTACGCCGCGCCCTCGCAGACCAACCTGGATCGCAACACGGTGGACATGGACCGCGAGCGCGCCAGCTTCGCCGACAACAGCGTCAAGTACGAGGCCACGCTGCGCTTCATCAACGGCAGCGTGCGCACGATGCTCGATGCGATCCGCGGCCAGTCTCAGTAAGGGGTAGCCGATCATGTCGCTGTTCCAGGTCTTCAATATTTCCGGCAGTGCGGTCTCGGCGCAGAGCCAGCGCCTGAACGTGGTGGCGAGCAACCTCGCCAACGCCGACACGGTCGCCGGTCCCGACGGCAGCGCCTACAAGGCGCGCCAGGTCGTGTTCCAGACCGAGCTGATGGGCGCGGCCGGTGCGGCCGGCGTGCGCGTGAGCACGGTGAGCGAATCCGACGCCGCCGGCCGTCGCGTGCACGATCCCAAGCACCCCGCGGCCGATGCCGAGGGCTATGTGACGTACTCGAACGTCAACGCAGTCGAGGAGATGGTCAACATGATCTCGGCCTCGCGCTCGTACCAGAACAACGTCGAGGTCATGAACACCGCGAAGGTCCTGCTGCAGAAGACGCTGCAGCTCGGCCAGGGTTGAGGCCGGCGATGTCCACCACGATCGACAACGGCTTCGCGGCGCTCAGCGCCAGCACGTCGAGCGCGGCCACGCGCAACCAGGCCGGCGCCGAGGACCGCTTCCTCAAGCTGCTGGTCGCGCAGCTGCAGAACCAGGACCCGCTGAACCCGATGGACAACGCGCAGGTGACGAGCCAGATGGCGCAGATCCAGTCGGTCAACGGGATCGAGAAACTCAACCGGACCGTCGAAGGCCTGGGCACCCAGTTCGCACAGATGAACGCGCTGCAGGGCGCCAGCCTCGTGGGCCGCGATGTCATCGTGCCGGGCAACCGCCTGGCTCCGAACGACGCGGGCCTGGTGCAGGGCGGCTTCGAGCTCGACGGCCCGGCCGACCGGGTCCAGATCGAAGTCCTCAACGCCGGCGGCCGCGTGATCGACACGATCGACATCGGCGCCCAGGGCGCCGGGCGGCATGGCTTCGAGTGGACGCCGCCGGCCGGGATCGACCCCACGCTGGGGGACCGGTTCCGCGTCGTGGCCCGCAACGGCACGGCCAGCGTGGGCTTCACGCCGCTGATGCGCGACCGCGTCGACGCGGTCGTCGCCGGCGGCGACACCCTCACCCTCGAACTGCGCACGAGCGGCAGCGTCCCCTACACCCAGATCCGGGCCTTCAACTGAGAGAGGAATTTCCATGAGCTTCCAGCAAGGCCTGGCGGGCCTGAACGCCACCAGCAAGAACCTCGAGGTGATCGGCAACAACGTCGCCAACGCCAACACCTTCGGCACCAAGGCGTCGCGCGCCGAATTCGCCGACATGTACGCGGCCTCGATGAGCGGCGGGGGCGCGAACTCGGTGGGCATCGGCGTGGCGCTGGCCGCGGTGTCGCAGCAGTTCACGCAGGGCAACGTCACCGCCACCAACAATCCGATGGACCTGGCGATCA
>Ga0224500_10001310_pt1 | contig 14934 bp, 10 predicted proteins | sample SF_Oct11_sed_USG_FD_168126 | JGI IMG/M metagenome (GOLD analysis project Ga0224500, IMG submission 168126) | Sediment microbial communities from San Francisco Bay, California, United States - SF_Oct11_sed_USGS_4_1 | ecosystem: Environmental > Aquatic > Marine > Sediment | place: USA: California... | reverse complement strand
TTGCATGGCAAAAACGCAACGCTTACTAAGGTTGTCATGCGCCGGTCCCACTGGCACCCTTGCGCAACCGGGAATTTCGATAGTGGTATTTCGGATACTCCCGACTGTGACTGTGGATGGTCAGGACTAGCCTGACGCACTGGGTCGTGCGACCGGCCGGGCCGGCGCGACGGACGCGAAGGGGATACAACTTAAATTACGAGTGGCGGCACGGCAGGGAAGTCCGGAGCCGCCGGGTGCGCGGAACCTCGAGGCAGGGTCGCGCAACATTGCTAACTGAGTGACTCACAGGCAACTGGGGGATTTCTAATGACGAGTGAAACGATGAATCGGGACCGCCGCAGCGCGACGCTGGCCGCGGTGATCGGCACGGTGCTTGCCTCGTACGCGGGCAGCGCGGCCGCTCTCGAATTCGAGTTGGAAGATGGTGCCCGTCTCAACTGGAACACCACGATTTCCGCCGGCGCGAGTTTCCGCGCCGAAGATCCCAGCCGGTTGCTCTACACCAAGGCGGACGGTTCGCTCATCGGCCTGACGTCGGGTCCGCGCCCGCCTGGCACCGGTGTCGCGCCGGGCGACGGTCTCGCCGGCAACCAGGCTGCGAGCAGCGCGAACCTCAACTACGCCTCTGGCGACATGTTCTCCGCGCCGTTCAAGATCGTGAGCGACGTCGAGTACCGCAAGGGTCGCTTTGGCGCGCTGGTGCGCGGCAAGTTCTGGTACGACTACGCGCTCGAGAACGAGAAGGTCCGCGTCGGCAACCAGGTCAACAACTACAACGGTGGTCGTCCGGACCTGAGCGCGCCGAATTACGGCATCCCGGGCTCGTATCCGCCGTGCGTAGGCGCCCTGTCTGGCGGCAACGTCCCGAACTGCATGCCCATCACCGGCCCGAACGCGGGCCGGTGGCCGAAGGCCGAACTCAGCGACCAGGGTTTCGAGACCGAGCAGAAGTTCACCAACGCGATGCTGCTCGACGCGTATGTGTACGGCTCCTTCGACTTCGAGGGCACGGACCTGCAGCTGCGTCTCGGCAACCAGGTCGTGAACTGGGGCGAAAGCATCTTCATCCAGGGCGTGAACCAGATTAACCCGATCGACGTGCCGGCCGCGCGCCGCCCGGGCACCGAGCTCAAGGAAATCCTGCTGCCGGTGTGGATGGCGTATGCGAACTGGGGCTTCGACTGGGGTTCCATCGAAGCGTTCTACCAGCTCGAATGGCAGAACACGTCGATCGACGCCTGCGGCACCTACTGGGCCGTCACGGAAAACAACATCTCCGTCAACCCGGGCCAGTGCAACAGCGCCACGGTGATCACGTCGGTCATCGGCGGTGCCGTCTCCGGCACTTCTTCGCCGCTCTACCCGCAACTCGGCTCCAACCCGTACGCGCAGGCCAACGGCCTGTACGTGCCGCTGGTGGAAGGCAAGGAAGCGCGTGACAACGGCCAGGTCGGCATCGCGATCCGCTTCCCGGTCGAGAAGCTCGACACGGAAATCGGTCTGTACGCCGAACGCATCCACTCGCGCCTGCCGATCATCTCGGGCCTCGCGGGCACGCTGCCGACCGAACTGCCTGGCGGCGCGTGGATCCTGCCGCCGGGCACGCTCAGCCCGCTGCAGACCAGCCCGTATCCGGTCGCGTTCATGAACGCCGGCCTGCCGGTGTGGCGCGTGCCGGGCTCGGGCGCCAACCCGCTCGACCCGAACGACGACACCGTGCTGCGCGGCCCGTCTGCCGCCCACGCGGCACTCGCCGCGAAACTCGGCGTGCCGGTCACGCCCGGCCGTTCGTTCTGGGAATACCCGGAAGACCTGCAGATCTTCGGCATCAGCGCCGCCACCAACCTCTGGAGCTGGTCGGTCTCGGCCGAAGCGAGCATCCAGAAGGACGTGCCGGTGCAGGTGAACGGCAACGACCTGCTGAACGGCCTGCTGTCCTTCGTTGGCCCGAACGCGAAGGAAGGTCTCGAGGCGGCGCTCAAGGGCGCGGGCGCTTACGCCAAGGGCTACGACCTGTTCGACAAGAAGCAATTCCAGGTCAACGCGGTCAAGACCTTCAGCAACATCCTCGGTGCGCAGAACATGCTCGTCGTCGGTGAAGTCGGCATGCAGTCGAACAACGTGCCCGACTACACCAAGGGCGCGGTGCGCTACGGCCGCGGCTTCGCGTTCGGCTTCGGCTCCAACCAGCAGCTGGCGCAGAACCCGGCCACGGCGCTCACCGGTGGCAACACCTGCACGCCGACGCTTTCGCTTGCGCCCGTGCCGATCCCGAACCCGACGTACAATCCGCAGCCCAACGGCTGCAAGAACGACGGCTACGTGACGGACTTCGCCTGGGGCTATCGCCTGCGCGTGAACGCGGACTACAACAACGTGTTCGACTCCGGCGTGACCGTGACGCCCAGCGTCTTCTGGTCCCACGACGTCGACGGCGTGTCGATGGACCCGACCTTCAACGACGGCCGCCAGACGCTCGGCCTCGGCCTGAAGTTCAGCCTCAACAAGCGCTACACGCTCGAAGCGAACTACGTGAGCTACAACGAAGCGAAATACGATCCGCTTGGTGATCGCGACTTCTACTCGGTCAGCGCCAGCGTGACCTTCTGATCGGAACCAGGAGACTGAAGACGATGAAGACCATCAATGCAGTGCTCGCCTCCGCCGTCGCGGCGGTCGGGCTCATGGGCACGGCGCTGCCCGCCTACGCGAAGCTGACCGCCGCGGAAACGGCGCGCTTGGGCACGGACCTCACGCCGATGGGTGCCGAGAAAGCCGGCAACAAGGACGGCACGATTCCCGCCTGGACGGGCGGCCTCTGCTCGCCGCCGGCAGGCTTCAACGCTGCCAGCGGCTACACCGATCCTTTCGCCAACGACAAGGTGAAGTTCACGATCACCAAGGCGAACGCCGCGCAGTACAAGGACAAGCTGACGCCCGGCACGCTGGCCCTGCTCGCGAAGTACGACAACTTCAAGATGCCGGTGTACGAAACCCGCCGCACCGCGTGCTACCCGGACTCGGTGTACGCGGACGTGCGCGAAAACGCACCCAAGCTCGAGCTCGTCGGTTTCGGCATTTCGGGCGGCCGCGCTGACGTACCCTTCCCGATCCCGAAGACGGGCATCGAGGCCATCTACAACCACCAGCAGCGCTACCTCGGGGCGGGCGTACTCCGCGAGTACAACAGCTTCCCGGTGCGCGCGAACGGTGACTTCTACAAGATCGGCTCGCGCGAATACCGCATCTTCAACACCAGCCTGGACCAGCCGCAGCCCAACCTGCTGCTCGCGTTCCAGTCGGCGTTCACCACGCCGGCGACGCTCGAAGGCACCGTGTTCCTGGTGCACGAGCCGATCGACCAGGTGAAGCAGATGCGCTCGGCGTGGATCTACAACGCCGGCCAGCGCCGCGTGCGTCGCGCTCCCGACCTCGCGTACGACAACTTCACCGACGGCACGGAAGGCATGCGCACCTCGGACCAGTTCGACGCCTGGAACGGCGCACCGGACCGCTACGAGTGGAAGCTGATCGGCAAGAAGGAAATCTACGTTCCCTACAACGCGTACAAGCTTGCCAGCAAGAAGCTCAAGTACAAAGAAGACATCATCAAGAAGAACACGATCAACTCGGACCTGATGCGCTACGAATTGCACCGCGTCTGGGAGGTCGAGGCCAACCTGAAGCCGGGCAGCAAGCACATCTACGGCAAGCGGGTGTTCTATCTCGATGAAGACACCTGGACCGTGATGTACGAAGACGCCTACGACACGCGCAAGCAGTTGTGGCGCATCGGCGTGCATCCGATGATCCAGTTCTACGACGCGAAGATCCCGTACTACCGCGCCAACGTCTGGCACGACCTGAACAGCGGGGCCTACTATGCAGCGGGCCTCGACAACGAGATCAAGAAGCCGTGGGACTGGAACCAGAAGGGCAAGTGGGCCGACTTCCAGCCGGACGCGCTGCGTCGCCTCGGTACGAAGTAAGGCAGGCATCCATGAGGCGCCAAAGCCTCGAATGAGCAGTTGATGGCCGGTCCCGGCTTCGCCGGGACCGGCTTTTTTGCGGCGGAGCATCCGGCCGCGGGGGAGCGTTTGGATGAAACATTGGGCAGCATTGACCTGCGCCGTGCTTGGCGCGTGCCTGTGGTTCGCGGGACCCGCCCGCGCCGAGGACCCGGCCGCGCCAGCCAAAGCCGCTGCGAAGCCTCGCGTCGTCGTGGACGTGCGCAGCGACCGCATCCTGCTGCTCGACATCGCGCAGTCCGAGAAGCGCATCACCGCGGTCGGCGAGCGCGGGTTCACGCTGGTTTCGGAAGACGCCGGCAAGACCTGGAAGGGCATGGCGACTCCCGTCACGCGCACGCTGACCGGTATCGCTTATCGCGACGACAAGGTGGGTGTGGCCGTCGGTCACGGCGGTTCGTTCGTGCGTACCGAAGACGGTGGCGCGACCTGGCAGGAAGTGATCGTCGACGAGGCCGGCCCGGATTCCATGCTGGGCGTACTGCATGTCGCGGGTGACCACTTCATCGCTTACGGCGCGTTCGGCCTGTATTTCGATTCGCGCGATGCGGGCAAGACCTGGCAGCGGGGCACCGTACTGTCGGAAGAGTTCGATCGCCACATCTCGGAGATCATCGTCGTCGGCACGTCGCTGCTGCTGGTGGGCGAATCCGGCACGCTCGCTATCTCCAACGACGAAGGCGCCACCTGGACCGCACTGACGTCGCCGTACCAGGGTTCGTTCTTCGGCGCGCTCGCCGTCAAGGACGGCAGCGTCCTCGCGTTCGGCATGCGCGGCAACGTCTATCGCACGCTCGATCTCGGCACGACCTGGCAGAAGGTGGAAACCGGCACGACCATCGCGTTCATGTGCGGGCGCCAGCTCGCGGACGGGCGCGTGATGCTGGTCGGCAACTCGGGGCTTATCGCCGAAAGCGCCGACGGCGGCCAAAGCTTTGCACTGCACACGGCCCCACCCGGCAAAGGCTTTGCCGCGATCCTGGCAAAGCCGGACGGCGGCATCATTCTCGCGGGTGAAGGTGGCGTAACGCCGCTGGATCCGGCCTGGCTCAAGAGCCGGTAACGGCACCGCCCAAGGACCAAAGAACATGGCGAATGACGTGAAACCCGGCGTGGAATCGGATGCGGCGGAAATCGAGCGGCAGGTCTTCTCCGCGGACTGGGTCGGCAAGATTGCGTACTGGATCTTCCGCCATCGCAAGCCGCTGCTGATCCTGTTCGTGCTGATCACGATCCTGCTTGGGGCGATGGCGAGCCAGCTGCGGGTGCAGGCGGCCTTCACCAAGATGATCCCGCTCAAGCATCCGTACATGGCGACGTTCCTCGAGTACCAGTCGGACTTCGGCGGCGCCAACAAGGTGCTGGTCGCGCTGCAGAACAAGAAAGGCACGATCTACGACAGGCAGTTCATGGACTCGCTGCGCAAGGTGACCGAGGAGGTGTTCTACATCCCCGGCGTCGAGCGCAGCTCCGTGGCTTCGTTGTTCACGTCCAACGTGCGCTACACCGAGGTGGTCGAGGACGGCTTCCGGGGTGGCAACGTCGTGTCGGCCGACTTCGCGGGCACGCCGGAACAGCTCGCGAAAGTGCAGGAAAACCTGCTCAAGTCCGACTGGGTCGGGCGCCTCGTCTCGAATGACCAGACCTCGGCGATGGTCGTGGCGACGCTGATGGAGAACGATCCCGAGACGGGCGAGCGCCTCGACCTGCAGGAAGTAGCGCAGCAGCTCGAGGGCATCCGCGCCAAGTACGAGAACGAGAACACCGGCGTTCACATCATCGGCTTCGCCAAGGCGGTCGGCGACATCGCGAAGGGCGCGGCAGGCGTACTCGTGTTCTTCGGCATCGCCTTCGTGATCACCGCGCTGCTGCTGTACTGGTACTCCGGCTCATTGATGATCACCTCGCTCGCGCTCATCTGCGCGATCGTGCCCGTCATCTGGCTGCTCGGCCTGCTGCCCGTGTTCGGGCTGGGGCTCGACCCGATGTCGATCCTGGTGCCGTTCCTGATCTTCTCGATCGCGGTCTCGCACGCGGTGCAGATGACCAACGCGTGGAAGCTCGAGACGCTGCACGGCGCCGACGGCATTACGGCGTCGACGCATTCGTTCCAGAAGCTGTTCATCCCCGGCGCGATGGCACTGCTCGCCAACGCACTGGGGTTCATGGTCATCGCGTTCGTCGAGATCGAGATCGTGCGCGAGCTCGCGTTCACGGCGACCATCGGCGTCACGGTGATGATCATCACCAACAAGATGCTGCTGCCGATCCTGCTCTCGTACTACAAGTTCACGCCCGAGCAGGCGTCGAAGCTGGCCGGCAAGGAGACCGCCGGCGACTGGCTGTGGGAGCGCATCGGCCCGCTCGCGACGAAGAAGGTCGCGTGGGTCCCGATCCTGCTCGGCCTGGGGTTGCTCGCGTTCGGGCTGTCGCAGGCCCGCCACCTGCACATCGGCGACCTGGGCAAGGGCGTGCCCGAGCTGCGTCCCGATTCGCGCTACAACCAGGACGTGGGGATGATCACCAGCCACTTCGCCATCGGCGTCGACCTGCTGCAGGTCATCGCGGAGGCGAAACCGGCCGATGAAGAAGACTCGCCCTGCGTCGACCGCGAAGTCATGGACAAGATCGAGGACTTCGAATTCCAGATGCGGCAGGTCGACGGCGTCGCCACCGTGCGCAGCCTGGCTGGTTTCGTGAAGTCGATGACGCAGTCGTTCGCCGAGACCTTCGTCAAGTGGCGCATGTTGCCCGAGAGCCGCGCGCAGATCGCGCAGGGCGTCGGTTACGCGACCCGACTCGGCAACGAGTTCATGAACTCGCGCTGCACGGCGATGCCGATCAGCATCTACACGACGGACCACCAGGCGCAGACGATCGAGCATATCGTCGCCAAGGTGAAGGACTTCAAGGCGGCGGGCGGTGACACCGAGCGCGTCACGTTCCGGCTCGCCAGCGGCAACGTGGGCGTCATGGCGGCCACCAACGAAGCCGTCGAGGCTGCCGACAAGTGGGTGAACCTCGCGCTGTTCGCGTCCGTGCTGGTGCTGTGCCTGATCACCTTCCGCTCGTTCCCGATCACGCTGTGCATCATCCTGCCGCTCGCGCTGGTGACGATCCTGTGCAACGCGCTGATGGCGATCCTGGGCATCGGCGTCAAGGTGAATACGCTGCCCGTGGTGGCGCTGGGCGTCGGCGTGGGCGTCGACTACGGCATCTACCTGTTCGAGCGCATGAAGCACGAAATGGAAGACAACCGCCTCCAGCTCAAGGACGCGTTCGTCGAGGCGCTGAAGCAGCGCGGCACGGCCTCGGTGTTCACCGCCGTGACGATGACCGTATCCGTGGCGACGTGGACGTTCTCGGCGCTGAAGTTCCAGGCCGACATGGGCATCCTGCTGTGCTTCATGTTCCTGGTGAACATGTTCGGCGCAATCCTGCTGTTGCCGGCGCTCGCGGCTTACCTCGTCGGCGACCGCAAGGCGCCGAAGAAGGCCTGAGGAAAGGGGCTGGGGGCTAGGGGCTGGGGGCTAGTCGGAGGAGCGGCTGGTCCCGAAGTCCCGGCCACACATCCGACTAGCCCCCAGCCCCTAGCCCCCAGCCCCTTTCCTCAGCGGCGCTCCTGGATCAGCCGGTCGAGCCGATCGATGAAGCGGCGTTCCTTCTCGCTTACCAGCTCGCCGCCGATGCCCATGAGATCGCCTTCGCGTGCGGCCCGCGCCACGCGCATCGCCAGCGACATCACGAACTCGCTGTAATGCATCAGGTCTTCGGCCGTGCCGTGCGTCCCCAGCGCCTCGAGGGCATGGCGAGCGGTCTCCAGGGCCTTCTCCTGCAGCCTGTCCGGCGTGCGGTGGCCTTCGTCCAGCGTGTAGAACCATTTCCGCACGTCGTCCTGCGCATGCATGATGTGCGTGCTGCCGCCGATTTCGCTCACGAGCGGGTGCGTGCTGTTGATGGCGTCGACGATGGCCTGCAGGCCCGCGGATCGCTCGAGCATCTCGTCGAAAGCGCTGCCGCCCGACGCCGATACCGCGATGATCACGTGGTGCGGCGTATTGCGCACCGCCTGCCACTGCACCGGCGTGAGCTTATCCCTGGTCAGCATGGGCAATCCTCCGTCCCAGACGTATTGTGTTGACGCGCCCCCGGCCGCGATGGCCCCGTTGCGTCAGGTTGAGATGGATCATACCCCGCCGCGGGGAGAGGTTAAACGATGGACGTGCTGAGCCAGCCGCTGCGACTGCCCTGCGGCGCCACGCTGCCCAATCGACTGGCAAAGGCGGCGATGACCGAAGGCCTCGCCGACGCCTGGTTGCGCGCCACGCCGGCGCTCGAACGGCTGTATCGCACGTGGGGTGAGGGCGGCAGTGGCCTGCTGCTCACGGGCAACGTTCAGGTCGACCGGTTCGACCTCGAGCGGCCGGCGAACGTGGCGATCGACCAGTCGGAGCCGCGCACGTTCGATGCCGAGGCCAGGGCCCGGCTGTCGAGCTGGGCGCGGGCCGGGCAGGCCGGTGGAGCCCGGTTCTGGGTGCAGTTGTCGCACGCAGGACGGCAGGCGCCGCGTTATGTCACGGCCCGGCCAGTGGCCCCATCGGCCGTGCAACTCGACCTGCTCGGCAACTTCGCGCGGCCGCGCGCGCTTGCCGAGCCCGAGATCGCGATGCTCATCGGCCGCTTCGCGCATGCGGCGCAGGTCGTGCGCGAGTGCGGCTTCTCGGGTGTGCAGGTGCATGGCGCACACGGCTACCTGATCAGTTCGTTCCTCTCGCCGGTCACCAACCGGCGCACGGACGCGTGGGGCGGCCCACTGGAGAACCGCGCGCGCTTCCTGCTCGAGACGCTGCGTGCCGTGCGCAAGGCCGTGGGCCGCGACTTTCCCGTAGGCGTGAAGCTGAATTCCGACGATTTCCGCAAGGGCGGCTTCAGTCACGAGGAGTGCCTGCAGGTGGTGGCATGGCTGAATGACGAACACGTCGACCTGCTCGAGATCTCGGGCGGCACCTACGAACAGCCGCGACTGCTCGGCTTTGAAGGGCGCAAGGATGACGCGGTGCCGGTACGGCCAAGCACGCGCGCGCGCGAGGCGTACTTCCTCGACTATGCAGCCGCGATCCGCAAGGTGGCCCGCATGCCGATGATGGTCACCGGTGGCTTCCGTTCACGAACAGGCATGACGGCCGCGCTGACCGGCGACGACGTCGCTGCCGGCGAAGTCGACACGCGTCGGGGCGATTGCGACATGATCGGTCTCGGCCGGCCCTTGTGCTGGATGCCCGATTTTCCGCGCCGTCTGCTGCAGGGCGACCTGGACGTCGTGGCTGACATGGATGCGCGCCTGCGCTTGCGCGAACGCGGCTGGCTGTCACCGCAGGGCACGACGATCGTGGCGAAGGCGCTCAATGCATTCGCGGCGCAGTCCTGGTACTACTGCCAGTTGTTCCGGCTGGCAGAGGGCAAGCCTGCGGAGCTTGAACGCGGCGTGACGTCGACTTTGCGTGAATATCTCGGCGCGGAACTCAGGGCCGCATGGGCGACGCGACGTGCCTATCCGAGGGGGGGCTGAATGCCGTTCGCGGCCCGCAGCGCGGCTTTCTGCAGTTTGTTGCTGCTCGGCGCCTGTTCCACCGCGCCGGTTACTCCGTTCGTCGTCGAGATTCCCGCTGGCGTCATTGACGGGCGCGCCCGATTCAACGACATTTTCTGTGCGGTGCTCGAGCAGCACGGTGCGCAGTTACCGGACAACCGCACGTGTGATGGGGCCTTGAGCCCGGTGGCGTCTGCGCCCATCAAGGCCGGACTGCCCGTGGACGTCGGCCGCAGCCGGAGCTCACTGATTGCACGCGCGGTACCCGGCATCGGCTACGCGTGCATAGCGCCATGGCTGCACGCCCCGGCGACGATCCGCGCACACCTCGCGAAGTCCGGCTATGACCTGCAGATGGTCGGCGTCGATGCGTTGTCGGGCATCGAGCGGAACGCCCGTCAGATCCGTGACGCAATCATGGCCATGCAGTATCCGGCCGGCCCGCCCGGCATCGTCCTGATCGGTTACTCGAAAGGCGTGCCGGATGCGCTGGAAGCCATCGTGAAGTATCCGGAACTGCAGCAGCGCGTGGCAGCGTTCGTCAGCATTGCCGGTGCCGTGGGTGGGTCGCCCCTGGCCAATGATGCGAAGCAGCCGTTCACCGGGATCTTCACGCACTGGCCACAGGCCGAATGCGATCCGGGAGACGGGGGCGCGCTCGACGCCTTGCGGCCGGAAGTGCGCAAGGCGTGGCTGGCCGCCAACAGGCTGCCACCCGGGATCCGCTACTACTCACTCGTCACGCTGCCGGATCGTGAGCGGATCTCGCGCGCGATCGAGCCCGCGTACGACAAGCTCGCCCGGATCGATCCGCGCAATGACGGCCAGCTGATCTACTCGGATCAGATCATCCCGGGCAGCACGCTGCTCGGCTTCCTGAACGCGGATCATTGGGCGGTGTTCGTCCCGATCGATCGCACGCACGACGTGATCGGCAGCACGCTGGTCAATCACAACGATTATCCACGCGAGGCCCTCATGGAAGCCTTGCTGCGTTACATGGAAGAGGATCTCGCGGTCGCGCGCCCCTAGGCGTCGCCTTGGCCTGCCCGATCGCCGCGTCCGTGCAGTGCGGACCACTGCAGCGCGAGCTCTGCGATGCGATCCGGCAGTTCGAGCGGCAACCAGTGCCCCGCGTCTTCGATCCGCTCGTAACGCCAGCTTGCGGCCATCTGCCGCTCCGAGCGGCGCATCTGGTCTTCAGCGAGAAAATGGTCGCCCTTGCTCCAGACGCCCAGCGTCGGCACGGTACAGCGACTCCATGAGCCGAGCAGCACGCGCCGCAAGTTGGCGCGGTACCAGTTGAGCCCCGCGGTGAGGCGTCCCGGCCGCGCCATGTCCGCAACGCATGCGTCGATGTGCGGATGCTGGCGAGCCCAGCCCCGGAGGCCCGCGAAGTTGCGCTGCGCCAGCCAGCGTTCAGCGAGTCCTGGCACCTGCCACGCCAGTGTGTACAGGCCCTTCAGCTTCTGCTCGATACCGGCCATGGCGTATTCGCGCGGATGCCCCACGGAGAGTGCCACCAGCGAGCGCACCGACTGCGGATGCTCCAGCGCAAGGCACCACCCGGCCACGGCGCCCCAGTCGTGTCCCACGACATGCACCGGCTGATCGGGCGTCAGCCGACCGAGCAATGCGCGCAAGTCGGCGACGATGTGGCCCAGTGCGTAAGCGCCTACATCGGTGGGCGCGTCCGAGCGTCCGAATCCACGCAGGTCTGGCGCGAGAACGCGGCAGCCGGCTGCAACCAGCCTCGGCGCCACTGCATCCCAGAGGTGGGAAGAGTCCGGAAATCCGTGCAGCAGCAGGATTGCGGGCCCACTGCCCGCCTGCCGCAGGTGCAGCGTGGCGCCGCTGCCTGCGATCCGTGTGCTCCTCCAGTCGGACATGGTCGGCTCCTTGCGCGGCGCCCGCGGTGGGGCGTGACCGTATGCCCGTTATCGCACCTGTCGTGGGGCTGTGCCAAGGCGGCCTTTCTACGCCGAGCAGGGCGAGGCATCATTCGCACCCCGGGGGGGTCGCTGCACGACAAGGACGAGGATTTTTCACAATGAACTACCGCAAGACGTTACTGGCCACCGCGCTGCTGCTGCTCGTGGCGGCCTGTGCCACCAGCCCCACCGGCCGCAAGCAGTTGATGCTGGTGTCCGAAGACACGGCGATCAAGTCGTCGCGGCAGGCCTATGCGCAGGAGATGGGCAAGTACCAGAAAGAGGGCAAGCTCGTCAGCGACCCACGCGTGCTCGAGCGCGTGCGCACGATTACCGAACGGCTGGTCGCCCAGGCCGTGAAGGCACGGCCCGACAGCGCCAAGTGGCAGTGGAGCGTGCAGGTGATCGACGAGCCGAAGACGGTGAACGCCTGGTGCATGGCCGGTGGCCGCATGGCGATCTATACCGGCCTGATCCTGAAGGTCGATCCCACCGACGACGAACTGGCGCAGGTGATGGGCCACGAGATTGCCCACGCGCTCGCAAACCATACGGCCGAGCGCATGTCGACGGCGATGGCTGCGAACGCGGGCATCATCGCGGCCGGACTGATGTCGGACAAGCCGGGGCAGGCGATGGCGCTGGCGGCGGCGGCGGCCACCGTGGCGGTGAAGTTGCCCAACAGCCGCGCGTCGGAGAACGAGGCGGACCAGATCGGCATCGAGCTGGCCGCGAAGGCTGGCTACGACCCGCGTGCCGCGGCCACGCTGTGGCAGAAGATGGGGAAGGTGGGCGGCGGCGCGCCTCCCGAGTTCCTGAGCACGCATCCGAGCGACACGACGCGGCAGGAGCGGCTCGGCGCGCTGGCGCCGAAGATGATGCAGTACTACCAGCCGCAGGGATCGCACCCCACGTACCCCGTGCGCATGGGCGCGGCGGGCGTCTGACGCGCCCGCAATGAACGACGTAACGCACGCGGCGACTGCGCCGGTCGCCGCGGTGCGGCCGCATGCCGTCGAATCCCCGCACGGCACGCGCATCGACGACTATTACTGGCTGCGCGACGACGCACGTACCGCGCCGGACGTCATCGCCCATCTCGTTGCCGAGAACGCCTATCGCGAGGCGGTGACGGCGCACTGGAAGCCGCTGCAGGAAACGCTGTACGGCGAGATCGTCGGCCGCATCCGTCAGGACGATTCCAGCGTGCCGTATGAAGACAACGGCTACTGGTACCTGCGGCATTACGGTGCCGGCGACGAATATCCCGTGTATGCGCGGCGCGCGGGCAGTGCCGAAGGTCCGGAACAGGTCCTGCTCGACCTGCGCGAGCGGGCACGGGGGCTCGACTTCTACGATCTCGGCTCGCTCGAGGTGAGCCACGACAACGCGCTGGCCGCCTTCACCGAAGACACCGTGGGCCGGAGGCAGTACACGCTGCGCTTCAAGAACCTGGCGACCGGCGAGTTGCTGGCGGACGAGGTGACGAACGTCGAGGAAGGCGTAGCCTGGACCGCAGACAACCGGCACGTGCTGTACGTCGAGAAAGACCCTGTCACGCTGCTCGGCCTGCGTGTGCGCGTGCACGAGCTGGGCACCGATCCGCAGACCGACCGCATCGTGCACGAAGAAGCCGATGATGCGTTCTATACGTCGGTGGGTCTCACCAAGGACCGGCGCTTCCTGCTGATCGATTCGAGCAGCACCGTCACGACCGAGGTGCGCTACGCGGCGGTCGACGATCCTGCGCTAGGATTCAGGGTCTTCCTGCCGCGCGAACGCGGACACGAATACTCGATCGACCACGTGGGCAGCCGCTGGGTGATCCGCAGCAACTGGCAGGCGGTCAACTTCCGGCTGCTGGAGGCCCCGACGGACCAGGCTGGGACGCGCGACCGCTGGAGCGAACTGGTCGCGCACCGCGACGACGTCCTGATTGCGGGCTTCGACGTGTTCAACGAATTCCTCGCGATCGAGGAGCGCGTGGACGGCCTGCGCAAGGTCCGCATCCGGCGCTGGGACGGCACGCGCGAATTCCATCTGGACTCCGACGAGCCGGCGTATCGCATGGCCATCGACGCCAACGAGGAAGTGGCGAGCGAAGTCGTTCGCTACAGCTATACCTCGCTCACGACGCCGCGCACTGTCTACGACTACGACCTGCGCACCGGCGAGCGCCGGCTGCTGAAGCGCGAGCCCGTGCTGGGCGACTTCGATCCTTCGCGTTACGAAACGGAGTATCTCTGGGCGACGGCCCGCGACGGCGAGCGCGTGCCGGTGGCCATCGTCTATCGCCGGTCGCTGTTCCAGCGCAATGGCAGCGCACCGTTGCTGCAGTACGGGTACGGCGCCTACGGCATCTCGTCGGATCCCGCGTTCTCGTCGAGCGTGCTCTCGCTGCTGGATCGCGGCTTCGTCTACGCCATCGCCCAGGTGCGCGGCGGCCAGGAGCGTGGCCGTCCCTGGTACGACGCTGGCCGGCTGCTGCACAAGCGCCATTCATTCGAGGACTTCATCGACGTCACGCGGTTCCTCGTGGCGGAAAGCTATGCGGATCCCGCAAGAGTCTTCGCCCGCGGTGGCAGCGCGGGCGGCCTGCTCGTGGCCGGTGTGGCGAACATGGCTCCGGAGCTCTATCGCGGCATCGTCGCGCACGTGCCGTTCGTCGACATCGTGACGACCATGCTGGACGAGAGCATTCCGCTCACGACCAACGAGTATGACGAGTGGGGCGATCCCAACGAGCGTGAGTATTACGAGTACATGCTCACGTATTCGCCCCACGACAACGTGCGTGCGCAGGCCTATCCGGCGTTCTACGTCACCACCGGCCTGTGGGACAGCCAGGTGCAGTATTACGAGCCGGCGAAATGGGTGGCGAAGTTGCGCCGGCTCAAGACCGATGAACGGCTGCTGGTGATGCGGATCAACCTGGAAGCGGGGCACGGCGGCAAGTCCGGCCGCTTCGAGCATCTGCACGAGGTGGCCGAGGAATACGCGTTCATCCTCTCGCAGGCTGGCGGCGCATGAAAAAAGCCTCCTGCCAGCGATGGCAGGAGGCCTCTGCGAAGGCAGTGGGCGCCGCGGTTACGGCGTCTTTGGCGCTGCCGCCGCCGGCTCCGCCGGCACCGGGAAACCGCGCTTGCGCATCAGCGCGCCGATGCCGGGATCACGGCCGCGGAACTGACGGTAGGCAATCGCCGGGTCGATGGTGTTGCCCACGGCGAACACGTTGTCGCGCAGGCGCTTGCCCACGGCCTTGTCCCACGGGCCGCCGGCCTCGGTGAAGGCTTCCCATGCGTCTGCAGTGATGGTGTCGGACCACAGGTAGCTGTAGTAGCCGGCCGAATAACCGTCGCTCGAGAACACGTGGTTGAACTGA
>Ga0224500_10001308_pt1 | contig 14946 bp, 14 predicted proteins | sample SF_Oct11_sed_USG_FD_168126 | JGI IMG/M metagenome (GOLD analysis project Ga0224500, IMG submission 168126) | Sediment microbial communities from San Francisco Bay, California, United States - SF_Oct11_sed_USGS_4_1 | ecosystem: Environmental > Aquatic > Marine > Sediment | place: USA: California... | reverse complement strand
ATGTGCTAGCTACACGCTCATCCTCATTCAGTTGCTTGCGAAGCGGCTGTACTATAGCATGCACCTCCACAGAGACACAGCAGCGTACTCGCTCACCAATGCCTATGGCTCGTGGATCCAATTTTGGACTCTTGAAAGAAAAGCTGGTTGCTGCTGAGGCTATCACCGTTCTCACCGGTGCTGGGATCTCAGCCGACAGCGGTGTACCTACCTTTCGTGGCGCGGACGGTTTGTGGAAGAACTTTCGCGCTGAGGACCTGGCGACACCCGAAGCCTTCGAGCGGGATCCGCGACTCGTGTGGGAATGGTACAACTGGCGGCGCGAGCTGATCGCCACGAAACAGCCGAACGATGCACACAAAGCTATCGTCGAACTGGAGCGTCGCTGTCCGGGCTTTTGGCTGATGACGCAAAATGTGGACGGGCTGCATCGAGATGCTGGCTCACGGAAACTCTCGGAGATTCATGGCAATATCTGGAAGGTTCGCTGTACCGGCTGTGGCGTGGTGGAAAACAACCGCGATGTGCCGATTGCCATTCTTCCGTCCTGTCCCCGGTGTGGATCGCTGCTTAGGCCCCATATTGTTTGGTTCGGAGAATCCTTGTCTCCTGACGATCTCGACGACTGCTCCAGGGCGCTTAAGCGCTGCGACGTCTTGCTTGTCATCGGCACATCCGGCGTTGTCTATCCGGCTGCAGGGTTTGCATCCGTTGCCAAAGAAGTTGGCGCATTCGTCGCCGAAATCAACCTCGACCCCATCCCACAGTCAGCACTGGTCGACCTCTCATTGCATGGCCGTGCGAAAGATCTTGTGCCCTTACTCCTCGAACCGCTCTAGAAGCGGGAATAACTCCTCCAAGCTTTTGACAATTTGAACGCCTGCTGCCTGCTGTCTTCCGTCACGGTCCAACAGAGCAGTATGAAGCCCGGCTTTCTTCGCGCCTTCCACGTCCTCTCGCAGACTATCACCGATATGCAAGGCCTCCTCCGGATCAATGGCATGCTTCTCCAGCGCGAGATGAAAGATCTGGGAAGCCGGTTTTGCGGCTTGGGCCAAACTCGAGATCGTAACTGTGTCAAATGCCTCGGCGATCCCGAGTCCACGCAGCACGGTAAATAGACGAGAATCGAAATTCGAGATGATACCGAGCTCCAGATTTCGTTCTTTGAGCCGAGCCAATGTGGAAACCGTTTCAGGAAACAGGCGCCATGATCGATGGTCCTCAAATACACAAAACACATGATCGAAGAACTCGTCGAATCGTTTGAACATGCCCACGCGATAAAAGACGTGATGCACGATATCGAACCACCACAGCCGTTCACTCTGTTTGATTCGTGTTGGGTCGGTTACGGCAAAGATCGGCGGCGGCGCTTCGCCGAAGGCTCGGCTGAACGCATGTTTAATCGCGACTAGCGAGTCAGGTTTCTGGGGAAAGCCGAATTCAACCGCATGGTGAAGGTAGATCTCAGCGACCGACCCGTGCACGTGAAAGAGGGTATCGGCTGCATCGAAAAACACAACTCGTATCGACGAACTCATAGTGGGTTTACCGTGATCGCATTCGGTCGTCTGGCCATGTACCGAAATACTTCGTGAATCCAATCACCTATCGATGGTTTTCTTGACAAAGCATACCCCCCTTGCTAGCTTCGAAGAAACTAAAAAGTGGGGAGCGTTGTTCATGGCTTTGCCGATCTTTGTGGTGGACAGCAGCCCAGCAGTGAGACGGATGGTGGAACAGATCTCGACCCCGGAAGGGTTTGAGGTCGTTGGGTTTCAAGATGGACCGGCCGCCCTTGAGGCCGCTCGGCGAAACTCGCCCTCGCTGATCATTGCGGACTATCATCTCGACAATATGACCTTCTCAGGGTTTTGCAAAGAGATCAACAAGCTGGACAATCTGACGGAAACCTATCTCATTTCTCTGGTGAATCCGGCTGATCGCCCGGACGAAAATCTCCTTCGCACGTTGGGTGTCAAGGCCTTCCTGAAGAAACCGTTTCAATCTGAGGATTTGCTTGATGTACTGAAGTCTTTGCAACAGAAAACGGCTGCTACCTCGAACGTCAAAGGTATGAAACGGCGCGTCTGGCCGCCAACGTCGACTTCAACCGACTCTGATGATGAGGCGATCGACCATCTGTCAGGTGGCGATAGCCAGGAGGAGCCTATGAACCAGCCTGGCAGTCCGTCCACTGCATCACCGGCATCATCAGTCACCTCTACGGCTCCCGAAGATGCTATGAAGGGCCTTTTCGACCAACTCTTGCAATCGATGACGAAACGAAGCGAGCTGAGCCTTGCCGAGCTGCTCCCTCGCGTGATTGAGGAGAAACTGGGAACCCATGTCCGACCAATAGTTCAAAAAGAGTTGAACGCACAGCTAGGGAACATCCTCTCTCAGGAATATCTCACCACGATCATTCACCCTCTGGTCTCTCAGGCATTGCCCGCACTCATCAAAAAGGAGCTCGAGGCCAGCGAGTCCATTGTCCGACAAACCGCGTCCGATGTGGCCAGAGCTTCTCTCGGAGAGAGCGTCGATCGGCTGGTCAAGGATCAGGTCGAATCTGGAGTCCAGCAATACTTACCCGCAGCCGTGCGGGAACAGGTGGGAACAGTCGATCAGCTGGTCAAAGATGAGATTCAACGTGCTGTGCAGAAGCAGGCCCCGCTCCTGGCAGACGACATGGTGAAAGCCGCAGTTGGACAAACCGTCGAACAGGCCGTTCAGAGAATCGTGCCTGATATTGCCGAGCAGCACATCAAGGCTGAACTCAAACGTCTGATCGAGACTGAAGAAGCGTCACACCCCTCTAAGATTTAGCCTTCTTGCTTCGCTTCGCTCGTCCCGTCTTGACCAGGGCCTTCACCCGCTTGACATTCTTCTGATGTTTCTTTCGTGTCTTCCGATCCTTCTCACGACCTCGTGCCATGATCCTCCTACTGGAAAGTGTGTGATGCGCGCTTTATGAGCGAATTGTATAGCACATGCCTCGCTAGGTCACAAGCTGAGAGCACATCCATTTTCTGCATCGTATAGACATGCTAAGATGCGCATCTTGTTTTTAGAGGACCTTACAGCAATGACCACACGTCAACTCGATAAAACGTATGACCCAAAAGCCGTTGAAGACCGTTGGTCCGGTGAGTGGATCAACCGAGGATATTTCCGTGCCGACGAGAAGAACCATCCCGGTCAACCCTACTGCATCGTCATTCCTCCCCCGAATGTCACCGGCTCGCTCCATGTCGGCCATGCGCTCAACCATTCACTCCAAGACATTCTGATCCGGTGGCGGCGTATGCAGGGGCGTAACACGCTCTGGCTCCCCGGAACCGACCATGCCGGCATCGCCACGCAAAACGTGGTGGAAAAACAGCTGATGGCCGAAGGCCTGTCACGGGAGTCGCTGGGGCGGGAGCGCTTCGTCGAACGGGTTTGGCAATGGAAGGCGACGTCGGGAAACACGATCGTCAATCAACAGAAGCAGCTCGGTGAATCCTGCGACTGGGACCGTTTGCGATTCACGATGGATGAAGGCTTGTCTAAAGCCGTCATCGAGGTCTTCGTGCGTCTATATGAAGACGGGTTGATCTACCGTGGCGAGCGACTCATCAATTGGTGTCCACGCTGCCTGACCGCCCTTTCTGACATCGAAGTGGAACATGAAGAGGTGAAAGGGAAACTGTATCACCTCCGCTATCCGTTGGCGGACGATCCGAACACCGGTTTGATCGTGGCCACAACACGACCTGAAACGATGCTGGGCGACACGGCCGTTGCCGTGCATCCGGATGATCCTCGCTATCGCCATCTGATCGGCAAAAATGTCCGTCTGCCGCTGACGACGCGTGAGATTCCGATCGTAGGAGACCGGATCCTGGTCGATCTGGAATTCGGCACCGGTGCTGTCAAGATCACGCCGGCGCACGATTTCAACGACTACGAAGCGGGAGAGCGGCATGGACTCTCTCGTCTTGCCGTGCTTGATCATGCCGCATTGCTTGATGCTGCCGGGATGCAACAGGCAGGAGTCGAATCATCGGTCGTCGAGATGCTCCGTGGTCTTCCCGTCTCCAAAGCCCGTCCCAAGGTCGACACGCTGCTTCGCGAGCAAGGGATCCTGGAGAAAACCGAAGACCACAAGATGGCCGTCGGGAAATGCTATCGCTGCAAGACGGTTGTCGAGCCGTATCTGTCTCCCCAGTGGTTCGTCAAGATTCAACCTCTTGCCGATCCCGCTATGAAGGCAGTTGAAGAGGGACGGATCCGGATTATCCCTGAAGGCTGGGTGAACAATTATCTCGGCTGGATGCGGGACATCAAGGATTGGTGCATCTCACGGCAAATTTGGTGGGGACACCAAATTCCTGCCTGGTACTGTCTGGCTTGCAACAGTCGTCAGATCGTCACTACAGATGGTCGGACCACAATCCTACAAGGCGCCGTACCGATTATCTCCAGATTGACTCCCTCGGGATGTCCGACCTGTCATGGCCAGCAATTGCTCCGCGATCCTGACGTGCTCGACACCTGGTTTTCCTCCGCCCTCTGGCCGTTCACAACATTAGGGTGGCCGGATCAGACGCCTGAACTCAAGACCTATTACCCGACCGCCACATTGGTCACCGGCCTCGACATTCTGTTCTTCTGGGTGGCCCGCATGATCATGATGGGGCTCAAGTTCATGGGAGAGGTGCCCTTCAAAGACGTCTATATTCATGCCTTGGTCCGCGACGCAGAAGGCCAGAAGATGAGCAAATCCAAGGGCAACGTGATCGATCCGCTGCATGTCATGGATCAATTTGGCACCGACGCCCTTCGGTTCACCCTTGCCTCGATGGCCTCGCCGGGACGCGATATCAAGCTGGCAGAAGAACGGATCGAAGGCTACCGTAATTTCGCCAATAAGATTTGGAATGCTGCGCGATTCGCGTTGATGTATCTCGACGGACCACGCACCGCTCTTCCGCTGGCACAACGGACGTTGCCTGATCGGTGGATCTTGAGCCGTCTCGTCCACACGATCCGCACCGTTACAGTGGAGTTGGAGTCATACCGCTTCGATCGTGCAGCGACAGCCCTCTATCAGTTCATCTGGCATGAGTACTGCGACTGGTACCTGGAGTTGATTAAACCGGTCCTGCAAACGCCAGAACACCCGGATGGAGCCAGCACAAGGCACACGCTTGTGGAGACACTGGAAACGACCATGCGGTTGCTGCATCCCTTCATGCCGTTTATCTCAGAAGAAATTTGGCAGACCATTCCCCATCAGGGAGACAGCATCGTTGTGCAGAACTATCCGGACGTGGACCAGGCATGGGCCGCGCCTGATGCGGAACAACTGTTCGCATTGTTGGAACAGACGGTGGGACTTGTCCGAACCAGCCGAGTCCTGTTGAATTACTCGCCGGGGCAGCAGATTCCGTTTCATGTTGGGCACGACGACCTGGACAGACAGAGCCAGCTCCATCAGTTACAACGACACCTAGCCCACCTCAGTCGCGGCACTGCCGATGTGAGCCCGCCGCAAGATTGGCCGGCGGCGAGATTGTTGCGGCTGGTCACGGAAGGTCTCTCTGTGGGTATCGCTGTCGCCGATGACGTCGACCTGAAGAAAGCGATTGAGCGTCTGGCAAAGCAAATCACGGAGACCGACAAGGAATTGCAACGGGTCGATGGGAAGCTGAAGAACGCCGAGTTTGTGTCGAAAGCTCCACCGGACGTGATTGCCGAGCACCAGGAGCGGGTGAGGACCCTGTCCCGCGACCGTGCCTTGCTGGACAACAGCGAACAGCAGCTCCGCACGATGCTGAGATCCTGAGATATGGCCACCCTCCCCGCTGCAGAGATCCGCCGCGCCGTGCGTCAAGGGCTCGAAGAAGATCTGGCTCAGGGAGATGCCACGACCGCATCGATCTTTCCATCTCCGGTGCCGGCTCGTGCCGAGATCATTGCGCAACAGCTGTTGGTTGTGGCAGGCATGGCCGCAGCGGTTCAAACCTTTCTCATGGTCGATCCTTCCCTGCGGTTGTCGGTTTCCAAACGAGATGGCGACCGAGCGAAGAATGGAGAGCCGCTTCTTCAGATCGAGGGTGATGGGCGGTCTATCCTGCAGGCCGAGCGGGTTGCCTTGAACTTTCTTCAACATCTGTCCGGGATCGCCACCGTGACGCAACGGTTCTGCCACGCCGTGCGCGGCTACCCCGCCAGTATTCTGGATACCAGAAAAACGCTTCCCGGCTGGCGTGCACTTCAGAAGTGGGCCGTATCGCTTGGCGGAGGGATCAACCACCGATACTCACTGAGTGACGGGATTCTGATCAAAGACAACCATCTGGCCCTTCTTCAAGGCACTCGACGACCGGTTGAACGGGCCTGTCGATTAGCACATGCCCGTCGCTCGGGCGCGCTCCCGATTATTGTCGAGGTAGAATCCCTCTCTGAGGTCCGGCAAGCGCTCGCAGGAAAGCCTGATATTATTCTGCTGGATAACATGGCTCCGGACCTGGTCCGACGTGCCGTAGCATTGATCAAGAAGCAGGCCCTGGTAGAAGTGTCGGGCGGCATCACCCTGAAGAGCGTCCGAGCCATGGCTGCTGCTGGCGCCGATCGCATCTCAATTGGAGCGCTCACTCATTCTGCCCCGGCAGCAACAATCAGCCTTGTCATGACGCTGACTCGGCCTTCACGACGCCGGCGTTCGTAGTTGATGTCGTCCTCCGCCCTACTCAGCCTCGATCGTATTCGCAGCACCCTGGCGACCGAGTCACTTGGGCAGATCTTGTATCTGCACCACGATCTCCCCTCGACCAACACGGAGGCGGCTGCTCTGGCGCGAGCGGGTGCACCGCACGGCACCGCCGTGATTGCTGAAAGCCAGTCAAGCGGCTACGGTCGACATGGGCGCGCCTGGTTCTCTCCGCCGGGGTTGAATATCTATTGCTCCATCATTGTACGTGGGATGGGTGACAACCTATCGCTTTCACAATGGTTATCCTGGGTGCCGCTTGTTAGCGCACTTGCCGCCACCGAGGCGATTCAACAGACGGCGGCTGTGTCCCTTTCGCTGAAGTGGCCGAACGACCTGCTTCTCCATGAACGCAAAGTCGGCGGGATTCTCTGTGAGAGCAGCGTTGCCACCATCAATGATCCGGTCGTGGTGATTGGAATTGGCCTCAATGTGAATGTCCCTCCGCTATCTTTCCCCGAAGAATTGCAACCAATTGCGGCCTCATTAATGGAAGCCTCGCGACAACCGATCGACCGCAATCGGCTCATTGCGCAACTGCTCCTGGAGCTTGAACAGTGTCTTGGCGAGCTTCGATCTTCTGGATCTGTCCGCCTGCGACAGGCCTATACGGCTCGCTGTGCCACGTTGGGGCGCCACGTTCGTGTCCTATTCACGAATGATCATCCGATCGTCGGCATCGCAGAGGCGCTTTCTGCCGACGGCGCCCTACAAGTGAGAACTGTGCCGCCGCACCCTCGTTCACAACCGATGCTGCTTGTCGATGTCCGTGCAGCCGATGTCATCCATCTGAGAGAGTAGCGAAAATGCAGTAGGCCGGGTAGAATGGGTACGATGCTCTTAGCGGTCGACATCGGGAATACCAACGTGGTCGCAGGGATCTTTGACGGATCGACTCTGCTGACCCATTGGCGGTTGGCGACCGATCCCAAGACCACAGCCGATGAATATGGCGTCTTGTGTCTCAGCCTCATGGCCCGAGACGGGCGCCTCCCAGCGCACATCACCGGCGCGATCATCTCTAGTGTCGTTCCCGCCCTCACGGAGACGTTTGAGTCGATGGTTGAAACGTCCTTTGGCTCCACCCCGATCACCGTTTCTCCCGACATGGATACGGGTCTCACGCTGAAATACTCGAATCCGAAAGAGATCGGAAGCGACCGTATTGTGAATGCGGCGGCGGCTTATGAGAAGTTTCACCGTGATCTCATCATCGTCGATTTCGGCACCGCGACGACGTTTTGTGCTGTCAACCGAGATGGAGAGTATCTCGGAGGGGTGATCGCACCGGGTCTGACCATTTCCGCGGAGGCGCTGTTTACCAGGGCGGCGAAGTTGAGCAAAGTTGAGCTCGCTCGGCCTAAGACCGTCATTGGAACCGATACCGCCAGCAGTATTCAGTCGGGGCTCATCTTCGGCTATGCCGGTCTTGTGGACAGGCTTGTTCAGCGGATGGAACGGGAAATGGGGCGCACGTCATATGTGATTGCCACGGGTGGATTGGCCTCAGTGATCGCGCCGGAGGCGCGATCGATTCAACATCTGGAACCGTTTTTGACCCTTCATGGGCTCGAACTCCTCTATCGCCGCGCCCGAGGCGCGAGTCTGACGCAGTGGGTCTAGTCTTCTTCGTGCCCACGTAATTTTATTTTCCCCTTACCCGTTGACTTCTCTCCTCCTATGGATATCTCCACGCTTGTATAGGTATCAGGATGAGTAACGATCAAGAACAGAAAAAACCAAACGCCAATACAATCGAGAACTTAGAGGAAACTTCTCCGGTTATGGACGCAACAGGCTCCTCAGTTCAGGATGAACTAGCCAGTAAGACTGAAGAGTGTACAGCGCTCAATGACAAGTACCTCCGGCTGGCTGCGGAATTTGAAAACTACAAACGGCTGATACAGCGCGACCAGCGTGAGCAGATTCGATTCGGGAATGAACAGATTCTCAAAGAGCTGCTGCCGGTGGTTGATAACATGGAGCGGGCGATCAAAGCGGCTCGAACAAGCGGTGGCGGTTCATCGCTCGTGCAGGGTGTGGAACTGACGCTCAAGCAACTCTCCGGGACCCTGACTAAGTTCGGCGTGCAAGCGATCGAAACAGCAGGCCAGGAGTTCGACCCAAGCGCTCATCAGGCCGTTTCGTACGGGCCATCGAACGATGTGCCGGCCAACAACGTATTGGACGAATTCCAAAAAGGGTATCGATTGCACGATAGAATTCTACGGGCGGCCATGGTCAGTGTGTCATCAGGGCCGGCCAATCCAAGCGAACATGATTCAACGACGCATTGACCTGATTCGGTCGTCGTTGTCGAGAAGGAAGGAGTTCACCAATGGGTAAAGTCATCGGTATCGATCTCGGGACCACCAATTCTTGTGTGGCGATTATGAGCGGCGGAGACCCCGTCGTGATCGCCAACGCCGAAGGGAGCCGGACTACTCCTTCCGTTGTCGGCATCACCGATAAAACCGAACGGTTAGTCGGACAAATTGCGAAACGGCAAGCAATCACCAACCCCGAGAACACCATTTACTCCGTGAAGCGCCTGATGGGCCGCAAGTTCAAGAGCCGCGAGGTCCAAGAGGCCATGAAGCGGCTTCCGTACAAGGTGGTTGAGGCCGATAACGGTGATGCCCATGTAGAGTTGCGCGGTAAACGCTATAGCCCACCGGAAGTCTCCGCCATGATTCTGCAGAAAATGCGGCAGACTGCCGAAGACTATCTTGGTGAAAAGGTCACTGAGGCCGTGGTGACCGTCCCCGCATATTTTGACGACAGCCAGCGCCAGGCGACCAAAGATGCCGGCCAGATTGCCGGGCTGAATGTCCTGCGTATCATCAATGAGCCGACAGCGGCCTCCCTTGCCTACGGTCTGGACAAGAAGAAAGACGAGCGAATCGCCGTGTACGACTTGGGCGGCGGCACCTTTGACGTTTCCGTTCTTGAAATCGGTGAAGGCGTCTTCGAGGTGAAATCCACCAATGGCGACACGTACCTCGGCGGTGATGATTTTGATCTCCGCGTGATGGATTGGCTGGTCGACGAGTTCAAGAAAGACCAGGGCATCGATTTGCGGAAAGACCGGATGGCGCTCCAGCGTCTGAAGGAATCGGCGGAACGGGCCAAGATCGAGCTGTCTTCGTCTCAGGAAACGGAGATCAATCTGCCGTTCATCACCGCCGATGCCAGCGGCCCCAAGCATATGGTCACCAAGCTCACACGGGCCAAGCTGGAACAGTTGGTCGATGATCTCATTCAACGCACGATTGAACCCTGCCGCAAGGCCTTGTCCGATGCGAGCGTCACGGCCAAGGATATTCAAGAAATCGTCTTGGTCGGCGGTATGACCCGCATGCCCAAAGTGATTCAGGTCGTGAAGGACTTCTTTGGAAAAGAACCGCATCGTGGGGTGAATCCAGACGAAGTCGTCGCCATCGGAGCCGGCGTTCAAGGCGGAGTTCTCAAGGGCGAAGTCAAAGACGTGCTGCTGCTCGATGTCACTCCATTATCGTTGGGCATTGAGACGCTGGGTGGCGTATTCACCAAGCTCATTGAGCGCAACACGACTGTTCCAACCAAAAAAAGCCAAGTGTTCTCGACGGCGGCTGATAGTCAAACAGCCGTCACTATCCGCGTGTTTCAAGGTGAACGGGACATGGCCAATGACAACAAACTGCTTGGGCAGTTCGACTTGGTCGGTATTCCTCCAGCGCCACGCGGCATGCCGCAGATTGAAGTGACGTTCGATATCGATGCCAACGGCATCGTGCATGTGTCGGCAAAGGATCTAGCCACACAGAAAGAGCAATCCATTAAGATCACAGCGTCCAGCGGGCTGAGTAAGGATGAAGTCGAGAAATTCGTTCGGGACGCGCAGTCCCATACGGAAGACGATAAGAAGCGCCGCAAACTAGCTGAAGCCAAGAACCAGGCAGATAATCTCGTTTATCAAACCGAAAAAAATATCACGGAATACGGTGACAAAGTCTCCGACGAGGAAAAAACGAAAATCCAGGATGCCGTCGCCGCAGTCAAAAAAGCACTCGAAGGCACCGATGCTGAGGCTATTGAATCGGCGACGCAGACACTCATGACGGCATCGCACAAGCTTGCCGAAGAGATGTACAAGAAAGCCGCCGCATCTCCTGGCCCGCAACCAGATACCTCGTCTTCCGGCAGCACCGGTGAGACCAAGACCGATGAGAAAGTTGTGGACGCAGAGTTTGAAGAAGTAGACAAAGACAAGAAATAGCATAGAATAGCGCTTCAGAGTGTCCGAGTTCTCGGTGTAATCGGGAACTCGGACGGTTTCTTACTTCCTACGCAATGGCGGCCGTGTCAAAACGCGACTACTACGAAACTCTCGGCGTCGATAGAAACGTATCCGACGACGAGCTGAAAAAAGCCTATCGCAAGCTCGCGCGCCAGCACCATCCAGATCTCCATACCGGCGACCAGCAGAAAAAAACAGCCGAAGAGAAGTTTAAAGAAATCAACGAAGCCTATGAAACGCTGAGTGATCAGGACAAGCGGAAACGCTACGACACGTTCGGTCATGCTGGGGCACAACAGGGTGGGCCTGGTTTTGATGGGTTTGATTTCAACCGTGGCGGATTCGGAGAGGTGTTCAACGATATCTTCGAGGATTTTTTTGGCCAAGCCCGAGGAGGCGGGGCACCTCGCGCCGAACGTGGCAACGATCTCCAATACAACCTCGAGGTTGAGTTCGAAGAGGCTGTGTACGGAAAAGAGGCCAAGCTCAAAATCCCACGTTGGGAAATCTGCATCGACTGCAAAGGAACGGGTGCCAAGTCAGCGGCGTCCATCAAGACATGCGCCAGCTGCAAAGGTGCTGGTCAAATTCGATTTCAGCAAGGGTTCTTCAGCGTCAGCCGTCCATGCGGTCAATGTGAAGGCGCCGGTCACTTTGTCACGGAACCCTGTGCAACCTGCCAGGGACGTCAACGGGTTTACAAAGAACGCACTATTGCCGTCCATATTCCAGCCGGTATTGAGACCGGCATGCGACTTCGTCTTTCCAATGAAGGAGAGCATGGCCCCAATGGTGGCCATCCCGGCGACCTCTACGTGGCAGTTACTGTCAGACCCCATAAAATTTTTCATCGCAAGGGGCTCGATATCGCCTGTGATGTGCCGGTCAATCTCGTCACGGCCGCGCTCGGCGGAAAAGTGGAAGTCCCGACTCTCACGGGCGCAACCGTCATCAAGGTGCCGCCTGGCACACAACATGACAAGGTCCTTCGGATTAAAGGGATAGGGGTTCCCAGCCTGAAGGGTGGATCGACAGGCGATCAGGTCTATACGATCAAAGTTCAAATCCCCACCAAATTAACAGCCCGACAGAAAGAACTCCTGATGGAGTACGCGAAAGAAAGTGGCATGACTATGGAAGCCAACGGCGACGGATTCTTCGATAAGATGAAAACCTTCTTCGAGTAGTCTCCCCTACCCATCCGGGTTAATCCCCCTGAGTCCCTCATGCCTGTGTTGTTTGTTTCCCCTGAGTGCATCGATCAGCAGACCATCGTGGTCACCGGCGATGTGCTCGTGCATCTCCGAGACAGTTTGCGCATCACAGTCGGCGAGACTCTGTGGCTCAACAGTGGACAGGGCGCCAAGTTTCGCGTTGAAATCACCGATGTGTCCAAACGAGCGGTCACTGCACATATTCTCGAAACGATCCAGGAACCACCTCACCAGACACCTCGCCTAATCCTCGGCCAATCGCTGCTTAAGGGGGAGAAGATGGACTGGGTGATTCAGAAGGCGACTGAACTCGGCGTGAGCAAGATCGTGCCGATTGAAAGTCAGCGCAGTGTGGTACAACTGAAAGCCGATCGCGTGGATCACCAGCTCTCCCGTTGGCAACGAATCGCCTTAGAAGCTGCCCAGCAATCCGAACAGTGGCGTATCCCCACCGTCGCGACGCCACAATCTCTCTCAGTCCTTCTGACCAGCGTGGCGACCGGCATGCTCACACTCATGCTTGTTGAGCGGCGGGACGGGAAGAGTTTGCAAACGGTCAACCTACCGCAAGATGCGACCGGCTCCATACTGATCTTGATCGGACCAGAGGGTGGCTGGAGCCAAGAGGAAGCGCAGATTGCCGAGCAGGCAGGAATCCAGCCCATTACCCTTGGTGAGCACATCCTGCGAGCAGAAACAGCCGCCATCTCAACCATCAGTATCCTCCAATCACGCCTTGGCACACTGAGCTGAACGAGATTGGCAGCATTGACCAGCGGAACAATGTGGCGCTGTGATTGTGCATCGCTTCTCTCGTATATATCTCTCAGTGTCGTGGATGCAGCCAGATTCCCACCGATCATACTGTCCGAAATTTCGAGGTCTCCTCTATGATCGGGGCGCTGCAGGTTCTGTATCCGCCATTGAGTATCGGGCTGTTGATTTCGGAGCGATTAGTCAGTGATTATGAATCGAACAGGCGCTTGCACGCGATAGGCTGGCTGACAGCTGTGAGGCTTGTGCCATCGACGGGAGCGAGCGTGGGGACGCTGCATTCGATCAGGGGTCTGGCCGGTTGCTAGAGGGGTGGACATTCGCATGTTCGATTGGTTGACTCAATCAGAGATGTGGATCGCGCTGGGCACGCTGACGGCCCTCGAAATTGTCCTCGGGATCGACAATATCATCTTTATCTCCGTCCTCGTGAGCCGACTTCCTCAGCACCAGCGAAACCTAGCACGCCGTCTTGGGCTAGGCCTTGCGATGATCGCACGACTGGGATTGCTCTTCTCTATTTCGCTTGTGATGGAGCTGACGGCTCCCTTATTCACGATACTGAGTCAAGCGATCTCAGGGCGAGATCTGATTCTCATCATTGGTGGGCTATTTCTCCTCGCGAAAGCCACTCACGAAATTCATGAAAGCGTAGAGGGCGAGGATGACCAAGCAGCCTCGTCGGTTCCAGCCAATTTCGGGATGATGTTGTTGCAGATCACTGTGCTAGATCTCGTCTTCTCGTTAGATTCTGTCATCACGGCCGTTGGTCTCGTTGATGACGTCTCCGTCATGGCGACGGCGATCATCGTAGCCGTGCTCGTCATGTTGTTCGCCGCCCGTTCGATCGGTGAATTCGTCGATGCCCATCCAACGATCAAGATACTCGCGCTATCGTTCCTAATTCTTGTCGGAGTGACTCTGATGGTGGAAGGGTTTGATGTCCACGTCCCGAAGGGGTATATCTACTTCGCGATGGCCTTCTCAGTTGCCGTAGAGATGATCAACCTGCGAATCCGCGCACGTACTTACCCACCCCGTAAACTGCACAACCGTTACGCAAGCGGCAAGACAGAAGGTCCAGCCCAAGACCACTGATATCGACCTCACGGCAGCCATACAAGCCGATCATCTTGCTTCTTGGAGATGGTGTAGACAGATGGCCAGGCAGACTGGGCTGGGTGTCTGGGAGAAGGTCGTGATGATAGAGGTGCTGCCAATTGTTCGAGCGACTGCCCTTCCGCATTGATCCCCAACCACAGTTCAATCGCCGCGCCGAGCAGCATCATGCCTCCGCCCAGCAGATATCCATAGAAAACGCTCGTCATCGATGTTTCGATGAGCTTCCCGTAGAGCCACGGCGCCGCCACACCGGCCCCTTGTGCCACGATAAAGAAAAAGGCGATGGCCATGGCTCGGATCTCCATCGGAAATATTTCACTCACCGTCAAATAAGCGGCACTGGCCCCGGCCGATGCAAAAAAGAAGATCAGCGACCAGAGCATCATATGCTGAGTGAGCGTCAAGGAGCCTATCCAAAACAGATATACCGCAAACCCCAAAAGGAGACCAGCGAGGCCGTAGGTCAAGCTGATCATGGGTTTGCGGCCGACCGTGTCGAAGAGTCGACCTAATAGCAGCGGGCCCAAGAAATTGCCGAGTGCGAAAGGCAAGAGGTAGAGTCCGATGGTGCTGCTGAGCACGCCGTAATATTTCGTTAGTAGTAACGGATAGGTGAACGACACCGCATTATACATGAACGATTGTGTGACCATCAGTCCGCGCATTGTTGCCATAGAAATCCGACAGTCCAGCGTAGACTCTGGACATGGATACAAGAACACGCATCATTGTCGCAGCCGAACTGGCGACTCAAGGGTTCTCGGTTTCCGCCATTGCGCACCAGCTGGACCGTC
>Ga0224500_10001306_pt1 | contig 14950 bp, 13 predicted proteins | sample SF_Oct11_sed_USG_FD_168126 | JGI IMG/M metagenome (GOLD analysis project Ga0224500, IMG submission 168126) | Sediment microbial communities from San Francisco Bay, California, United States - SF_Oct11_sed_USGS_4_1 | ecosystem: Environmental > Aquatic > Marine > Sediment | place: USA: California... | reverse complement strand
CCGCATCCCGAACAGGCGCAGGCCGTACGGCTCGCCGGCGGCGATGATCGCGTCGAACAGCACCCGCTGGTACTCGGGCGCCACCCACAGCTCGTAGCCCAGATCGCCGGTGTAGTTGATCCGGGCCAGGTGGACCGGGATCATCCCCAGGTCCACGCGCCGGAAGGTCATGAACGGGAAGGCCTCGGTTGACAGGTCCAGGCCCGGCGCGATGGCGGCGATCACATCCCGGGATCGTGGGCCGGCGACGGACAGCCCGGTCAGCGACAGGCCGAGGACCTCGAAGCGGACCGTCCCATCGGCGGGCAGGTGGTGCAGGAACCAGCGCGAGTGATGGGCCTCCGCCGGCAGCGAACCGAACAGGAGCCATTCGTCGGCCCCGGTAGGTCGAGCGACCGTGAACTCACCGACGATGCGCCCCTGATCGTTGAGCATCGCCGTCAGGGTGATCCGCCCGACGGCCGGCATGCGCGCCGTCAGGAGCGACGAAAGCCAGGCCTCGGCCCCCGGCCCGGTCACGCGGTACTTCGCGTAGTTGGAGATCTCGGTCATGCCCACCAGTTCGCGGACCGCCGCCACCTCCCCAGCGACCCGGTCCCAGGCGTTCGAGCGGCGGAAGGTGACCTCCTCCACCGGCTCCAGCCCGGGAGCCTGGAACCACAGCGCGTGCTCCAGCCCGAACGAGGCTCCCCAGACCGCGTTCGCGGCCGTCAGGCGACCGTGGATCGGCGTCGTCAGCAGTGGCCTGCCGGCCGGCAGCTCCTCGTTCGGGAAGGTGATCCGGAACCGGCGTCGGTAGTTCTCCTGGACTCTTGCATTCGTGTAGGCGAGCGTGGCGTAGTCGCCGTATCGAGCCACGTCCATCGCCCAGATATCCATCCCGCTGTCGCCGTGGTCGCCGGCGGTCATCCAGGTGGCGAGGGCAAGGCCGACTCCGCCGCCCTGGGAGAGGCCGGCCATGACGCCGCACGCGACCCAGAACCCGCGCAGGCCACGAACCGGGCCCACCAGCGGGTTGCCGTCGGGCGAGAACGTGAACGGTCCGTTGACGACGCGGCGGATGCCCGTCGTGCTCATCGCCGGGTAGTGCTGGAACGCGACGGACAGTTCGGGCGTCAACCGGTCCAGGTCCGGCTTGAGCAGCTGCGATCCGAAATCCCAGGGGGTCTCCCGCGGAGACCATGGGACGCAGGCCTGCTCGTACGTACCGAGGAGCATCGCACCACCTTCCTGGCGGATGTAGATCTCTCCGGCGAAGTCGAGCGCCATCGGCATCTCGCGACCGGTCCTCGCCGCGTGGTCGGCCACCTCCGGCATGTCCTCGGTGATGAGGTAGTGGTGCTCCATCGCCAGGACGGGCAGTTCCAGGCCGACCATCCGCCCGACCTCGCGGGCCCACAGGCCGCCCGCATTCACCACGTGCTCGGCGTGGATCGTGTCGCCGCTCTCGACGCGGACGTCCCAGGTGCCGTCGGGCCGCTGCTCCAACCCGACCACCGGCGTGTGCTGGTAGACCTCGGCGCCGGCCAGCTGGGCGCACTTCACGTACGCGCGCGTGACGCCGGTCGGATCCACATGGCCCTCGACAGGGTCGTACAGCGCTCCGACGAAATGCCGTGGATCCATGAGCGGGAAGAGATCGGCCGCCTCGCGCGACGTGATCAGCTCCAGGTCCATCCCGAGGTAGCGACCGCGGGCCACGGCCATCCGCAGGAAGTCCATTCGGACCTCCGTGTCGGCCAGCATCAGGCCGCCGGGCAGATGGATGGAGCAGTCCTGCCCGGAGACGCGCTCGATCTCCTCGTAGAGCTGGATCGTGTACTGCTGGAGTCGGGCGACGTTCGGGTCGCCGTTGAGGGTGTGCATGCCGCCGGCGGCATGCCACGTGGAGCCGGCCGTCAGCTCGCGCCGCTCGAGCAGGACGACGTCGGTCCAGCCGGCCCTGGTCAGGTGGTACAGGACGCTGGCCCCGACGACCCCCCCACCGATGACGACGACCTGGGCTTGTGACTTCACGCGACTCCTCGCTGGCTGTGGTCAGAAATCGGTCGGGACGCCGCCCTCGGCGACGCGACGGTCGACGAAGGCCTGGAGCTGCTCGGCGATGGCCGGGTCGATCGGGGGCGGCTGGTAGGCGGCGAGAAGCTCCTTCCAGAGCCGATTCGCCTTGCCGGCGGCCTGCGGGGATCCCGCCTCCTCCCAGGCCTCCCAGTTCCGCCAGTCGCTGAGCATCGGCTTGTGGAACGCCGTCCGGTAGCGCGACTGCGTGTGCTCGGCCCCGAAGAAGTGACCGCCGGGTCCGATTTCCTCCATGGCCGAGAAGGCGAGCGTCTCGTCGTCCACGACCACGGGATCCAGGAAGGCCGCGACCATCCCGAGCAGGTCCGCGTCGAGGATCAGCTTCTCGAAGCCGGCATGGAGCCCCCCCTCCATCCAGCCGGCGCCATGCATGAGCAGGTTGACACCACCCATGATCGCGCCCCACAGGCTGAAGACGCTCTCGTAGGCCGCCTGGGCATCCACGGCGTTCGCGGCCGACACGTTGGACGAGCGATACGGCACGCCGTAGCGACGGGCCAACTGGCCGCCGATCATGGCCGTCCGCATGTACTCCGGCGTCCCGAACGCCGGCGCGCCCGATTGCATGTCCACGTTGCTCGTGAAGCCACCGTAAACGACCGGGGCGCCCGGCCGCACCACCTGGGTCAACACCATCCCGGCCAGGGCCTCGGCGTTCTGCTCCACGAGCGCGCCGGCGAGGGTCACCGGGGCCATCGCGCCGGCGAGGGTGAAGGGGGTCATCACGACGACCTGGTTGCGCCGGCTGAACTCCAGGATGCCCTGCAGCATCGGGGTGTCCAGCCGCAGCGGCGATGACGAGTTGATGACCGTGAAGATGGACGGCTCGCGGTCGAGCGTCGCCTCGTCCACGCCCCGCCGGATGCGCATCATCTCGAGGGCATCAAGGTTGCGCTGACGCCCCAGTGAGTACGCGTGGATCGGCTTGTCCGCCAGGGTCACCAGGTCGTGGATGGCGTGGAGGTGGCGCACGGACGCGTGGACGTCCACCGGCTCCACCGGATAGCCCGCGAAGAAGTGGACGATCTCGAGCACCTGGGACAGTCGGATCAGATCCTGGTAGTCGGCCCGATTGCCGACGCGCCGGCCGCGGTCGGCGTCGTAGACGTTCGGCGCGCTCGCCACGGATCCGAACGCCACCCAATCGCCGCCGATCCGGAGGTCGTGCGCCGGGTTCGGGGCATGAAGCGTGAACGAGGACGGAGCGGTCTGGATCCGCTCCTCGACCATCGCCCGGTCGAACCGAACGCGTTCCGACCCTGGCTCCACGCGGGCGCCGGCGGCGCGCAGCAGGTCGCGCGACTCCGGCTCAAGGAAGTCCATCCCGATCTGCTCGAGCACTTGCAGCGATGCGACGTGGATCGACTCGAGTTCGTCGGCCGACACCACCTCCGTGGGTGCGTAGCGCAGGCGCGGCTGGGCCCACGGACGCTGGGGCGGCAGGCCGCTGCGAGCGTGGCCTTCGCGGCCACCATGACGGCGGCGACGGGCCCGGTCGGCTTCCTCCGCTCTTCCGCCGCCGGGCTGCTCTTAGTCCGTCATGCTCGCCCTACCGTCCCGACAGATCGAACCATGTCGTCTTGAGCTGCGTGTATCCGTCCAGGGCCGCCATCCCCTTGTCCCGGCCGAAGCCCGACTGCTTGAACCCGCCGAACGGGACGGTGATGTCGGACGAGTCGAAGGTGTTCACCCAGACGACCCCGGCACGGATCGAACGCGCCAGTCGATGGGCCCGGTTCACGTCGCGAGTCCACACGCCCGCCGCGAGGCCATACGGCGTGTCGTTGGCGATCGCCAGCGCATCCGCCTCGTCCTCGAATTCGGTCACGGTCAGGACCGGCCCGAAGATCTCCTCACGCGCGACCCGCCAGCGGTTGTCCACGCCGTCCAGGATGGTGGGCTCGATGTAGAAGCCGCCCGTTTCCGCGCGGACCCGTCGGCCACCGGTCATCACGGTCGCGCCCTCTCGCGTCCCGAGCCGCACGTACTCGAGGATCTTCTCGAGCTGCCGCTCGTCCACGATGGACCCGAGCCGCGTCGCCGGATCCAGCGGCTCACCCGGCGCGAGCTCGCGGCCCAGCGCCGAGATGCGCTCGACGAGCTCCCGGCGCACGGAGCGGTGGACGACCAGCCGCGACCCGGCGTTGCAGGTCTGGCCGCTGTTGTAGAAGATCCCCCATCCGATGGCGGAGGCGGCCTCCTCGAGGTCACCGACGTCGGCGAGGACGACCTGCGGGCTCTTGCCGCCGAGCTCGAGGGTGACCGCCTTGACGTCGCTTTCACCGATCGCCCGAAGCAACGACTTGCCGACGTCCGTGGACCCGGTGAAGGTGAGCTTGTCCACGGCAGGGTGGCGCGCGAGCGCATCGCCGAGGACGGACCCCGGGCCCGTCACGACGTTGAGGACGCCGTCCGGAAGGCCGGCGTCCGAGGCCATCTCGGCCAGACGAAGGGCGGTCAACGGTGACTGGGACGCGGGCTTGAGCACGACGCTGTTGCCGGTGGCCAGCGCCGCACCGAGCTTCCAGGCCGTGATGATCAGCGGGTAGTTCCAGGGCACGATCGCCGCGACGACCCCGATCGGCTCGCGGGTCACGAGCGAAAGGGCGTCCGGTCCCGTCGGGCCGATCTCGCCGTAGACCTTGTCGATGGTTTCGGCGTACCACTGGATCGTCTTGGCGGCGGACGGGACGTCCACGGACAGCGTGTCCCGGATCGGCTTCCCGACGTCGAGTGACTCCAGCAGCGCCAGCTCGTCGCGGTTCTCGCGGATCAGTTCCGCGAAGCGGAGCAGGACGCGCTTGCGCGCGGCCGGCGCCTGGTCCCCCCAGCGTCGGTCGTCGAATGACCGCCGCGCGGCCGTCACGGCACGATCCACATCCTCCGTCCCGCCCTCGGCGACAGCCGTGATCGGCGAGCCGTCACGTCCCGCGATGTCCGAGAATGTCAGGCCGGACGCCGCGGGGACGAACCGCCCGTCGATGAACAGCTCGTGCCGGGGCTTGACGGTCGCCGCCCGGTCCAGCCAGTCGATCGACGCCGCAGCGCCCTCCATGGCCGTCACGCGGCGTACCGCCGGAGAGCCGCATCGTCGAGCTCGATCCCGAGACCGGGCTCTGTCGGCACTCGCAGCATCCCATCGGGATCCGGTCGGATCGGCTCGGCCAGGAAGGCGTCGCGCCGCTCGGGCGTCCAACCCGGCGGGTCGTAGGGGAACTCGATGAATGGCCCGCCACCGACGCCGGCGGCAACGTGCAGGTTCGCCAGGAGGCCGATCCCGTTCGTCCAGGTGTGCGGCGAGAACCAGCGGTTACGCGCCAGCGCGAGTTCCGCGACGGTCCGCATGCGGAGCATCCCGCCGGCTAGGACCACGTCACCCTGGTGGACGTCGAACGCGTCCGCTTCCAGCGCGGCCAGCGCGTCGGAGAACGTGCGCGCCATCTCGCCGCCGGCGATGCGGATGCCCGGCGCGGAGGCACGAAGCGCCGCCAGGCCGCGGAGATCGGCGCCGGCCATCGGCTCCTCCACCCACAGCACCCCGTGATCAGCCAGTCGGACGGCGATCTCCCGGGCGGCGACCGGGTCCAGGGTGGGCCTGACGTCGCCCGCCATCCGCCAGCCCTGGTTGAGGTCCACCATGATCGCCATCGTGTCGCCGACGGCGGCGCGTGTCGCGGCCACGCCGGCCAGTCCATCGTCCAACCGGCGCGGATCGATCCGGATCTTGAGCGCGCGGAAGCCCTCGGCGCGCATGCGGAGCGCGGATTCGGCCCGCTCGGCGGCGGGCAGCAGCATCCCGGACGAGGCATACGCCGGGATCCCGTCCGCGGCGCCACCGAACAGCGTCGCCACCGGCAACCCGGCGACCTTGCCGGTGATGTCCCACAGGGCAGCCTCGAGGGGCCAGTAGCGGCCGGCATGGAAGTCGATCGTCTCCAGCGCGCGCACGTGGCGGGCGATGGCCAGCGGGTCCTGGCCGATGAACAGGTCCTGGAAGGCCTCGAAGCCGTCCATCGTGTCGCCCGACCCGACCCCGACGACGCCCTCGTCCGTTTCGACCCGGACGATCGTCGCCGGAACGGCGACCCGCGGAACCGGATCCCACGCGGCCAGGAAGGGCGGCTCGAGCGGGATGCGCAGGCGCTGCAGGCGGATGGCGGTGATTCGCATCTTGGAGTCCGCAGTATCGCCGACCCGGCGGTGGTCGCGCCCACCCTTGCCGATGCGCTACTGTCGCCCGACACCCGACGCGAGCCGAGCAACACCGTCAGTCGACCTGCCCGGTCGACCCAGCCGAAGGAGCCCGTCGCCGATGGCCGATCAGCCTGCACATCGTGCCGCGGTCGTCGAGTTCGAGCATGTCACCAAGCGCTACGACGCCCCGGTCAAGCGGCGGGGCGGCACCTCGACCAAGACCCCGGGAGCGGTCAACGACCTGTCGCTGAAGGTCCCTGCCGGCAAGATCTGCGTGCTGGTCGGCCCGTCGGGGTGTGGGAAGACGACCTCGCTCAAGATGGTCAACCGGATCATCGAGCCGACCAGCGGGCGCATCCTCATCGACGGCGTGGATGCGGCGACTCGCGACATCACGGAGTTGCGGCGGAGCATCGGCTACGTCATCCAGCAGGTCGGCCTCTTCCCGCACCAGACCATCGCGGACAACGTGGCGACGGTCCCGCGGCTCCTCGGCTGGAACGCGGACCGCCTGCGTGCGCGCGCGGACGAGCTCCTCGCGCTGGTGGGCCTGGAGCCCGGCACGTATCGGGACCGCTTCCCGAGCCAGCTGTCCGGCGGCGAGCGCCAGCGCGTCGGCGTGGCCCGGGCGCTGGCGGCGGATCCGCCGATCATGCTCATGGACGAGCCGTTCGGGGCCGTCGACCCGATCGTCCGAGATCGCCTGCAGAACGAGTTCCTGCGCCTGCAGGAGGAACTGGCCAAGACGATCCTGTTCGTCACCCATGACATCGACGAGGCGATCAAGATGGGCGACCTCGTCGCCGTCCTCCAGGTCGGGGGGGTGCTCGCCCAGTTCGGCACGCCTGCCGAGATCCTGTCGAACCCGGCGTCGGAATTCGTGGCCAGGTTCGTGGGCGACGACCGGGGCCTGAAGCGGCTAGCCCTCGATCGCGTCGGCGACCTCGAGCTGGTCCAGGTCCCCCTCGCGCGGCCGGGCGACGATGCGGCGGATGCGCGCCGGCGGGCCCACGCCGATCCGTTCCGCTACCTGCTGCTGGTGGACGACGCGAATCGACCGCTCGGCTGGGTGGACGAGGAGGACATCCCCGCCAGCGGCACGCTCGACGAGGCACTCGCCAACCCGGTCTCGCCCATCGTCAACCGCCGGACGACCCTCAAGGACGCCCTCTCGATGATGCTGGACGCGGACGTCCAGGCTGCCATCGTCGTGGATCGGACGGGGGCCTGCCAGGGCGTCATGACCGTGGATCGCGTGGCCAGGCTCATGCGCGAAGGCGAGCACGGCCGGATGTACGGCGTGTTCGGCGACGAGGACTGAGCGACCGTCATGGAGGACAAGCCACTCGTCGACTGGGCCTGGATCGGCGACCATCTCGATGACGTCGTGGTCCGCCTGTTCCAGCATCTCCAGCTGACCGCGATCCCGGTGGCACTCGGGTTCGTGATCTCCCTGGGCCTCGCGATCTGGGCCATCCGACGCCCCATCGTCTACGGACCCACGACCGCCATCACCGGCCTGCTCTATACCATCCCGAGCATCGCGGCCTTCGCCTTCCTGCGGCCCATCTTCGGCCTGTCGCTCCTGACCGCGATCATCCCGCTGACCACCTACACGCTGCTCATCCTCTTCCGCAGCAACGTCTCGGGCTTCCAGTCCGTCCCCGCGGACGTCCTGGAGGCGGCCGAGGGCATGGGCTACACGCGCCGGGAGCGGCTCCGGCGCGTGGAGTTGCCGCTCGCCATCCCGCTGATGATCACGGGCATCCGGCTTGCATCCGTGACGACCGTCGGCCTGGCCACCGTGGCCGCGATCCTGGGGGACTCGTTCGGCGGGCTCGGCCAGTTCATCACCGAGGGATTGCAGACCTTCTTCCCGACCAAGATCTACCTCGGTGCCGTGCTGTCCGTCGCACTGGCGTTCAGCCTCGACATCCTCTTCGTCCGGATCGAGCTCTGGGCGACGCCGTGGGCGCGCGCTCGCGCCGAGCAGACCGCCTGATGGACGTCTTCGGTTTCTTCCTGGATCCGGCCAACTGGCAGGGCCCTGACGGGATCCCGGTCCGGCTCGTCGAGCATCTGGCCCTGTCGCTCGCGGCGGTCCTGGCGGCGACCGCCGTCGGACTGCCGATCGGGCTCTTCATCGGCCACACCGGCCGTTTCGCGAACCTCGCCATCAACACGTCCAACATCGGTCGGGCCGTGCCGTCCTTCGCGCTGATGGTGGCACTCCTGCCGATCGCGCTCGATCTGGCCCCGGTGCTCGGCTACCCACCGGCGCTCGGACTCTCGTTCCTCCCGATCTTCCTTGCCATGACCCTCCTGGCCATCCCGCCGATCCTCGTGAACGCCTACGCCGGCCTGCGATCGGTGGATCGTGATCTCCTGGAGGCGGGGCGCGGTCAGGGCCTGCGCGAGCGACAGATCCTGCGCGATCTCGAACTGCCGCTCGCCAGCAACATCATCGTCGGGGGATTCCGGACGGCGACACTCCAGGTGATCGCGACGGCGACCATCGGCGCGATCCTGTCCGGCGGCGGCCTCGGCCGCTACATCATCGACGGCGTTTCGCGCAACCAGCCGGACCGGTTGTTCGCCGGCGCCGTGCTCGTGACGACCCTCGCCCTGGTCGTGGACGGTCTCCTGGCCCTGGCCCAGCGCCGCCTCACGCCGCGGGCCCTTCGCGGCCCCGCGGTCGGCCGGGGCGGGAGCCTGCCGGCCGGAGGCGAGGCCGCCGCGTAGCGACCCCCCTCCGGCTGTGCGCCACGGATACGCGGGATCGCTGGACCGAGGGCCGCTCGGGTGGGTAAGGTACGCGGACCATCGTCGCGCTGGGGATGACCGCGGATGGCAACGATCGAGAGGAGATCTGCAAGATGCGGATGAACCGCGTGCTGGCCCTGGGTGCTGCCATGGTGGTGGCCCTCGCCGCGTGCTCCGGTGGCGGCAGCAAGGAGGCGATCCGGATCGGCTCGGACAATTTCTACGAGTCCAAACTGATGGCCGAGATCTATGCCCAGGTCCTCGAGAACGACGGCTACGAGGTCACGCGCAACCTCGGACTGGGATCACGCCAGGAACGAGCCCCCGCCTTCGAGGCCGGGCAGGTGGACCTCGTGCCGGAATACGTCGGCTCCGGTCTCGGCTACTACGACAAGGACCAGATCACCGGAGACGGCGAGCAGAACCGAGCAGCGCTTCAGGCGATCTACGACACCAAGGGTCCGGATGGCGGCAAGCTGGCGACGGTGCTGGCGATCACCCCGGGCGAGGACACGAACGCCGCGGTCGTGCGGCAGGACACGGCCAGCAGCATGAGCCTCGCCAAGATGAGCGATCTGGCGGCCGTCCAGAACGACCTCAAGTGGGGCCTCCCACCGGACTGCGATGAGAATCCGCTCTGCAAGGGCGCCCTGGAGGAGTACGGGATCACCTACCCGCCCGCCCAGCGCGAATCCCTCGCAGCGTGTGACGCCCCGATCGCCGAGGCCCTCAACGGGAACGCCATCGATTTCGCCTGGCTGTGCTCCACGCAACCAGCGATCAGCACCTTCGGCTTCGTCGTCCTGGAGGACGACCTGGATACCCAGCCGGCCGAGAACCTGGCCCCGGTCGTCCGCGAGGACTACCTTGCCAAGGTGGATCGCGACGCCTTCGCCAAGCTGCTCGACGAGGTGTCGGCCAAGATGACCACCGAGGACCTCACGGCGCTCGGCGTCAAGGTGGCCGTGGATAACGAGGACATCCAGGACGTCGCCCGCCAGTGGCTGACGGACAAGGGTCTCCTCTCCTCCTAGGACGACGATCTTCGTCACGGATCGGCTCGAGGCCCGCCCGGCGACGGGCGGGCCTCGACCGTGCAGCGGGTATGGACGGAACGCTCATGACCACGGCTCGCGATCGCCCGCCTGAGGAAGCCGGGGAGGACACGTCCTTCGCCCGCGGCCTGCGCGTGCTCCTGACCATCGCGGATCGCGGCGAGATCCGGGCGGACGAACTCAGCAGCCTGCTGGAGACACCGCTTTCGACGACCTACCGCTACCTCCGGACGCTGGCCGAATTCGGGTTCGTGGACCGGCGTGGGGGCGGCTACCGACTCGGTCCGCGGCTCCTGATCGGCGGCGGGTCCACGGTCAGCAGCGAGGAGCTCATCCGCCGTGCGGATCCCATCCTGGCGATGCTCGTGGAGGAGACCGGTGAGACGGCGGTCATCAGCCGGCGGGTAGGGCTCGCCGCGGTCTGCCTGCACCAGCAGCCATCGAAGCACGCGCTCCGGGTGGCCATGGAGCCCGGTTCGGCCGCGCCCCTCGACGTCGGTCCGATCGCCCACGTCCTGCTGGCCTACGCCCCACCCGACGTCCAGGAGGAGATCCTCGGCGTGACGTCCGACGGTGGGGCGCTGCGCGCCCGACTGGTCGTGATCGCCGCCGAGGGGAACGCCATCGGCGAGGAGACTCCGGCGCCGGGGATCGTCACGATCGCCGCTCCGGTCCTGCGCGACGATGGGATCGTGGCGGCGCTCGCCGTCGTCGCGCCGAGCGCGCGCGCCACGCCGGCCTGGCGCGGCCGGTCCACCCGGGTCCTGGCCGACGCGGCTGCCGCCATCGGTCGCGCACTCCAGCCCGCCGGCGAACGCTGATCTCCATCCACTCCTGCCATGTGGAAGCAACCGCTTCCGCAATTTGACAATCGGGGCGCCCGTGAGCATATTGCGTCCACCGATGGACGCCCTGGATGCCCTGACGCCGCTCTCCGATGGCTACGCGGCCCTGCCCGTCGCGGACGCGTTCGATTGGTCGGCCGCCGGCGAGGCGCTCGGCGAGGGCGAGTGGTACATGGTCGTCTTCCGCTCCGTCCGCCATCCGGACGCCGACGAGGGCACCCTGAAGGCGTACGACGATCGCGCGCACGAGGAGGCCAGCGGGTCCGCCGGCTTCGTCCACTACTTCAAGGGACCGCTGGCGACCGACGGGGCATGCCTGTCCTTCTGCATCTGGTCGAGCCGGGCGGATGCCCGCGCTGCCTCCGGCCGACCCCTTCACAGGGAGGCTGCCGGACTCGTCTCGGTGATGTACCAGAGCTACGCGCTCGAGTTCCTGCGGCTCCGCCGCGACGCCGGAGGCCCCCTTCGGTTCGAGCCCTACGACGCACCGGCCGCGACCCCGGCGCCGAGCTTCTCCGAGCGGGCGGTCAGGCCGACGCCGCTCCGGGCCTGAGGACGCCGAGGCGCAGCGCGGCGATCACGCCGCCGACCGTCGTGACCCCAAGGATCATCGCGTGGACCAGCAGGGCCATCGCGAACGCCGAGTCGGCGTCGACGCCGAAGAGCGTCGCGATCCCGACTGCGGTCAACTCGAACGTCCCCAGGTAGCCCGGCCCCGACGGGACGATGGTGGCGAGGGCAACCCCGCTGGCGAGCAGGGCCCCCTGGGCGAGTGACAGCTCCACGCCCACGGCCTGCCCGCCGGCCAGGAACGTCAGGATGGACGCCGTCCAGGCGAGGGCGCTGAAGGCGAGTGCGGCACCGAGCGTCCGCGGCCGGGCGGCCACCGCGAGGCCATCGCGCAGTCGGCGACCCAGCTCCACGACCCGCGGCCAGCGGGCTGCGTACGCGGTGATCCGGTCGGCCCCCGGAAGCCGGTGCAGGGCCATCGCCACGCCGAGCCCGACCAGAAGCAGGGCGACGAACGCGGCCCCGAGCAGGACCGCGCTGGTCATCACGCCGCGGACGCTCAGCACGACCACGGCGAGCGCCGCCAGCCCCACGACGATGACCGTGTCCACGACCCGCTCAACGACGACCGTGCCGAGCACGGTGGTCCGGCTGATCCCCTCGCCCTCCCCCAAGGCGTGGCTCCGCAGCAGCTCACCGAGACGAGCCGGCAGGACGTTGTTGGCGAGGTATCCGAGGTACGTGTAGCCGAGTACGCGGCGATACGCGACGGTCGCGATCGGCGCCAGCAGCGACTGCCACCGTGCTCCGCGGGCCCCGACATCGATCGCGACGGTGAGAACCATGACCGCCACCCATGCCGGGCTGGCGGTCCCGAGCACCTCCAGAGCCGCGCCGACGTCGACCGACCGAAGCAGGATCCAGCCGGCGATCAGGCTGATCGCGATGCCGAGCGTCCCCCGCAGGAGTGCCCGCCGGCTGATCGTCACGGTCGACGGGCAGTCAGCTTGTGCGAGCGTCGCAGGCGCAACCGGTGGAGCACGTACCGGGCGACCACGCGCAGGGTGGAGAGCCCGTAGACGACGCTCCGGTGGAAGCCGACTGAGCTGGCCTCCTCGAAGTAGCGGGTCGGGACCGCGATCTCGCCGATCCGTCCCCGCATACCGGCCGCCACCACCTGGGCGATGAGCTCCTGGTCGAACACGAAGTCGTCGCTGTTGGCGTGGTAGGGGATGGTCTCAAGGAGGCGGCGGCTGTAGGCGCGCAGGCCCGTGTGGTACTCGGACAGCGACAGCCCGAACGCGGCATTCTCGACGATCGTCAGGAACCGGTTGCTCGCGTATTTCCAGGTGGGCATCCCCCCGGCGAGCGGGTCGCCCAGGAACCGACTCCCGAGCATCAGGTCGCGAGTGTCGGCGGCGATCGGGGCGATGAGCGCCGGGATCTTGGTCGCGTCGTACTGGTAGTCGGGGTGGAGCATGACGACGATGTCCGCGCCGGCCTCGAGGGCGGCGTCGTAGCAGGTCTTCTGGTTGCCGCCGTAGCCGCGGTTCTGGGCGTGGATGATGACGTCCAGGCCGAGCTGGCGGGCGATGCCCACCGTCTCGTCGCCGGACACGTCGTCCACGAGGATGATCTTGTGGATCAGGTCATGCGGGATGTCCGCATAGGTCCGCTCCAGCGTCCGGGCCGCGTTGTAGGCGGGCATCACGATGACGACGTTCGGTGTCACGGCGGGAAGGGTACCCGACGCACCCGGGGACGGATCCGCCGAGCGACTCAGGCGGGGTCGTTGCGACGTCGGACCCTAGCTGCCGGCGGGTGACGCACCGGGGCCCGCGCCCTGGAGGATCAGGTGGCAGAGCAGGCAGGTGCTGTCCGACCGCAGCGCGTGGTCGATCGGAAGACTGCCGACGTCCGCGGATTGGTGGCAGTCGCGGCAGCCGAGGCGCTCATTGACCGCATGGGCGTACTCCGGGGGCGGAAGGGCGGTCGGCACATGGCACAGGGTGCAGCTGTCCTCGTCGCGGCTCGCCATGCTGGAAGGCAGGTGCGAGAAGCTGCCATGGCAGTCCAGGCAGAGCTGGTCCTGGAGTGCCGAGTGCGGCTGCGTGATCGCGGGACCCGGCGGGGCGATCTTGTGGCAGTTGAGGCACTCGGTCTCGGGGATGCCGCTGTGGCCCGGCGCGGACCGCCCGAGCTTCTCGTTGGTGTGGCAGACGAGGCACTGGCGCCAGCCGTCCAGAGGGTGACCGATGGCCGGTATGACCTTCAGTCCGGCTGATCCGCCCGACTCATGACAGAGCACGCAGGCATTGCTGGTGGGGATGTGCGCCAGGCCCATCTCCATGAGTTCCGCGGTGGGCGAGGGTGACGAGCCCTGCTGGGCCGGATGGCCCGGCGGCGGGGAGTTGATCTGGTCGAGGATCACCGTGCCCAACAGGATCGCCACGATCCCGGCGTTGAGGACGACGAGTACGGCGATCCATCGCTCGAGCCGGGTCCGGAAGCGGCGCCGCGGCGGTCGCGGCGTGCGCTTCTCCTCGCTCGCGGTCATTCCAGTCGCTCCAGGAGATCGGCCCCGCCGTCACGCGCCTCCTCGACCTCCTCCGGCGTGACGAACTTGTAGCCACTCACGATGCTGGACATCAGTCCGTTGCGCTCGACATGGTCCACGAGGATGCAGCTGTACACGTGGAACAGGGCGATGGCGAGGATGGCCCACATGCAGAGGTGGTGGATGACCCGGACGGTCTGTGCGCCGAGCAGTTCACGCAGCCAGCCGAACATCGTCGCTCCGGGCTCGGCCCCGAGCAGTCCATCCAGGGCGAACCCGGTGATGGTCTCGACGAACAACAGGAAGAAGAGCGCGATATAGGCCGCGGCCGCGAGCTGGTTGTGACCAAGGACCTTCGGGATCTCGCGCCTGATGAAGAGGTAGAACGCCGCCTGGCGGAAGATCTCCGTGGCCTGGGCCCTGCTCGTTGGGATGAACGCCGTCCAGCGCGAGAACCGGTTGCCCGTCAGCAGCCAGACGGTCCGGATCAATCCGGAGATGAGCAGCGCGATCGCCGCCGCGATATGGATCGTCCGGATCGTGGTCATCACCGATCCGCCGGGCGGGATGAGGAATGGATCCGCGATGTAGCCGCCCGTGAAGCTCAGGACCACGATCGACCCGGCGGTGAGCCAGTGCGTGAATCGGACGGGCACCTGCCAGACATACAGGCGGCGACGGTCTTCGGCCACGTGCGGCGACTTCAGGTCCCGCGGGCCCATCGGGATCGGGTCGGTACGAGCGGTCATTGCGCACCACATGCGGTACAGGGTTGGAGGGAGTGGACGGTTCTCAGGATCTCCACCGGGTTGGTGGGATCCGCGACCGGCGTCCCGATGAGCGCCTGCTCGAGCGCGCCCCGCCCACCGCCGGCGTCGCGCGGGGACAGGTTCCATGTACTGGCATCGACGATCTGGTACTCGTCGATCAGACCACCGTCGATGCTC
>Ga0224500_10001305_pt1 | contig 14968 bp, 13 predicted proteins | sample SF_Oct11_sed_USG_FD_168126 | JGI IMG/M metagenome (GOLD analysis project Ga0224500, IMG submission 168126) | Sediment microbial communities from San Francisco Bay, California, United States - SF_Oct11_sed_USGS_4_1 | ecosystem: Environmental > Aquatic > Marine > Sediment | place: USA: California... | reverse complement strand
GCAGCGGCCCGATATCCCCAAGGAAATAGGCGCGCGCCGCGCCATAGTTGAGAAGCGGCCGATACAGCGTGTGCACGGGCCCCGTCAGCTGCGCCGCGTGCAAGACGCCCAGCGGGAGGAGCTCGTGGGCCAGGAGCGCCGGAAAGCTGGTGAGCTCGGCTCGCTGCAGGACCCGGGCGAAGTCCGGTCGCGCCGCGCGCCGTTCCAGTCGCTCCACGTCGAGTGCATGGTCGGCGTCCTCGAAGCCCAGCAACAGGAGATCGGAGCCCGATCCGTACCACACCGACACGTGATCGAACACGCTCGCGTAGGTGCGCAGCACAAGGGCGACGGACGATGCTTGCGTTTCGTACTGCTGGAACCACTGGGCGTAGACGCCGCCTGGCGTCAAGTGAATCCGCGCGGTCTCCAGGAACTCTCGGCTGTAGAGCATCTCCACGCCCGTGACCCAGGGATTGCTGGGCGCCGACACGATGACGTCGAACTGTTCGCGGCTGCGCAGCAGGGCGCGATAGGCGTCGCTGCGCAGGATTTCGACCTTGGGATTCTTCGAGGTGTCGTCGTTGGCGAAATCGAACAGCGGCGCAGCCTCGATCACGCCTGCCGAGATCTCCGCAACCTCCACCGATTCGACCGTGTCGAGCGCTGCGAGCGCTCCAACGGTGATCCCGGTGCCGTAGCCGATGACGAACGCATGTCGCGGCGTCTGCGCGAAGAGCGCCGGAAGCACGCCGAGCAGACCCTGCGTGGCCGAATCGCCCACCGTGGCGCTGTCCGGCTTGCCGTTGACCATCACGCTCCGCACGCGCTGTCCGGCAAGATCCGTCTCGAGCACAGCGACGCTCATCGTCGGATCGTCTCGGTAGAAGAGGATGTGCGTCTTCTCGGTCCACCAGTGCTTGATGAAGGAGGCGTGCCCATCGAAGCTGTAGGGCAGCACGTTGCGCACGCGGAACGCACCCATCGAGAGATGGTGTGGATTCCAGGCCGGCGCAGCGACCAGCACGACGGCCAGCGGCACGACGACCAGTGCGGCAGCCGCGACGCGCGTGACGCGGAACATGAGCACGCCGAGGATCACCGCGCCGAGGAGGACCGCGGCGACAGCGACGCGGTAGATGTCGTGGAGGCCCAGCCAGAACAACAGGACGTATCCACCGAGCAGCGCGCCGAGCAGCGATCCCACCGTATTCCAGGCATAGATCCGCCCGGCGACCGCGCCGAGATCTCCGACCTCGTGGCGCAGGTGGTCGAAGAGCAGCGGCAGCGTCGCTCCGGAGAGCAGGATGGGCAGCACGAGCACCGCGAGCATGCCGAGGAAGCTCTCGAGATAGAAGGGATAGAAGGCGGCATCGACGCGGGTGAACAGCACCCGGACCACATGGGCCGCGTACGGGGCCTTCGGGAGCAGGAAGTAGAGAACGAGGAGCAGGGCACCGAGGGCGCATTGGTTCACCACCAGCAGCCAGCGGGGAATCGAGGGAAACGCCGAAACCGCGAAGCTGCCCAGGGCGATGCAGAGCACGAAGCAGGCGACCACCATCGCGAAGGTGAACTCGGAGGAGCCGAATGAGAGGGCGCCCACACGGATGAGGACGGTCTCGAGCGTCATCATCGCGAAGCCGACGAGCAAGGCGACCGTCGCATACCCCGCGAAGCCCTCGACGCGGCGCGCTTCCGGCCGACCGGCGAGCATCGATCCGCTTCCCGAACGCCGGTCGAGCAGCACGAAGCTGGCGCCTGCGGCGAGGTTGACCACCCCCATGGCCAACAGCACACCGTCGAGGCCGAGCCAGTGGACGAGGATGAATCCCGCGGCGAGAGCGCCAACGAAGGCGCCGGCCGTGTTGAAGGCATACACGAATGCGTGAAGACGCGTGGCATCCTCGAGGCTTCGCGCCAGCGCCTGCGTGAGAAAGGGAATCGTTCCGCCCATGAGTACCGTGGGGGGGCCGATCAGGAGCAGGCTCAGGAACACGTCGACACCGAAGCCGACGCCGGGCGTCGGATGGGGAAGGGCGAGCGCGAGCCGCTGGGCAGCGGCGAAGAGCCAGGGGAACAGCAAGGCCCACGCACCGATCCCCGCCTCGACCAGACCGTATACCGTGAGCAGACGGGCCGACCCGCCCCGTGAGCGCGCGCGCTCCGCGAGATTCTCGGTCACTACGCCGAACAGCGCGTAGCCCACGGACATCCCGCCGAGGAACAGACCGAGCACCGCCGCCGTGGCTTCAGCGTGCGAGCCGAGGAGCGTCGCCAGGTACTTCTGCCAGGTGACCTGGTAGACGAGACCGGTGAAGCCGGTCAAGCCGGTGACGGCAAGCGCGAGGAAGCGGGTCATGCGGGATGGCTCTCCAAGTCGCGGGAGACCGGTCCCCCGGCCTCGCCTCCCGTGGCGCAGCATAGCGTCCAGGAGAGCCGGAGCGGGGCCTTCGCGAGTCTCCGATCCGCCGTCGATGCGACTCGTTCAGCTCTCCCCGGCGCGATCCTCGCGTGCGAGGTCCGGGTTGAAGCGGTTCATGGCGACGCTCACACCCTCGCGCAGCACGGCTGCGACGGCGCGCGACGCGCGCTCGAGATGCTCCGGCAGGCGGCGCGCCTCCTCCGCGGAGAAGCGCTGCAGGACGTGGTCCACCGCCTCGGCGTCTTCGGGGGGCCTGCCCACGCCGAAGCGCAGACGCGGCACGTCCCGCGACTCGAGTCGCTGCAGGATGTCCGACAAGCCGCGATGCCCCCCGGCCCCCCCGCGCGGCCGGATGCGCAAGCGCCCGAAAGGGAGATCCATGTCGTCCAGCACGATGAGCAGATCGCGGCCGAAGTCGTCGATCGAGAGAGCGGCGACCGCCTCGGAGACCGACTCACCGGAGCGATTCATGCTCGTCTGCGGCTCGAGCACGGCCACGCCGAGGGATGCGGCGGCCTCGCCGTCGCAGAGCGTGCCGCGGCCGAAGCGGCCCGCGAAGCGCTGCTCCGAGAGCGCGATCCGACAATCGGCGGCAAAGCGCTCGGCGACCCGGAAGCCGACGTTGTGGCGCGTTCCCGCGTAGCGCGGCCCCGGGTTGCCCAGTCCCACCACCAGCTTCATCGCGGACGCCGCTTCTGCTAGTCGTTCTCCCCGGCGCTCGGCTCCGCGCCCGCCTCGGCCTCGGCGCCTTCCTCGGCGCCCTCGACGAGCACGGGCTCGCCCTCGACCTTCGCTTCCTCGGCGGCCGGCGACACGATCGAGACCACGGAAACGTCGGCATCGGAGAGCAGCGTGACGCCCTCCGGGAGCACGAGATCCCGGACGTGCAGCGAATCACCGATGTCGAGATCCGTCACGTCCACCGGGATCTCCTCCGGGATCGAGCGCGGCAGACACTCGAGCTCGAGTTCGCGCAGCGCGTGATCCACGATGCCGCCCTGCTTGAGGCCCTTGGCCGTGCCCTTCAAGTGAATCGGCACCGAGACGGTGACCACGCGGTTCGCGTCGACCGTATAGAGATCCGCGTGCAGCATCGCTCCGCTTACCGGATCGCGCTGGATCTCCTTGACGAGAACGACCTGGCCCGCGAGCGCACCCCCGCCCTTGAGATCGATCAGCGTGTTCACACCGGCGGCGCTCGAGGTGACGAGCCGATCGAGCGCACGCGGATCGAGTGAAATGGCTTGCGGCGCGTCCCCCGCGCCGTAGCAGACGCCCGGAACGCGCCCGGCGGCGCGCAGCTTGCGCGCGACACCCTTTCCCACGGCGCTCCGAGGCTCGACGGACAGCTCGTATTCCGACACGATGTTTCTCCAGTCCTTCTCGTTGCTACAGATCTCGCGTGCGCCGCGAGGCGCTACACGAAGAGGGAGCTCACGCTCTCCTCGTTGTTGATGCGTCGGATCGCCTCCGACAACAGGCTCGCAATCGATACCACCCGGAGCTTCTCACAGCTCCGGGCATCTTCCCGAAGCGGCACCGTATCCGTCACGACCAGCTCTTCGATGGGCGACTCGTTGATGCGCTTGATCGCGGGCCCGGAGAGCACCGGATGCGTGATGGCGGCGGAGATCACCGATGCACCGGCGTCCTTGAGCGCGCGCGCGGCCTCCGTCAGCGTGCCCGCCGTATCCACGATGTCGTCGACCACGACGCAGGTGCGGCCCTGCACGTCACCGATGATGTTCATCACCTCGGCCACGTTGGCCGCCTCGCGGCGCTTGTCGACGATGGCCAGCGTGGCATCCAGACGCTTCGCGTAGGCGCGCGAACGCTCGACGCCGCCGGCATCCGGCGACACGATCGTCAGCGGCTGCGTGCCGTAGCGGCTGGTGATCGCTTCGAGCAGCACCGGCGTCGCGTAGAGATTGTCCACGGGGATGTTGAAGAAGCCCTGGATCTGCCCGGCATGAAGGTCGATGCAGAGCAATCGATCGGTCGCCGCGACCGAGATGAGATCGGCCACGAGCTTGGCCGAGATCGGGAGCCTGGGCCGCACCTTGCGATCCTGGCGCGCGTAGCCGTAGTAGGGGATCACCGCCGTGATGCGCCGAGCCGAGGAGCGGCGCAGGGCGTCGATCATGATCAGCAGCTCCATCAGGTGCGTATTCGCCGGGGCGCAGGTGGGCTGGACCACGAAGCAGTCGCTGCCGCGCACGTTCTCGCCGATCTCGACGTTCACCTCGCCGTCGCTGAACTGCCCTACCTCCGCCTTGCCGAGCGCGATGCCGAGATGATCCGCGACGGCTCTCGCGAGCGCGGGGTTCGCGTTCCCGGTGAAGAGCTTGAGTTTCTGCATTCCCTGTGGCCTCGAGAGTTGAGGAACGTTGCGCTCGGTTGGTTGGGGCGGCAGGACTCGAACCTGCAAATGGCGGCTCCAAAGGCCGCTGCCTTACCAATTTGGCGACGCCCCAGCTCGCACTTCTTTGCGGCCCACGAATCGAGATCCGACCCGACGCGGCCGACCCGCGGACGCGGATCCCCACGCGACGAACGGCGCGCCGGCCCACGGCGGCAGACGAGGTTATCGGGATTCGAGCGTCGTTGCGACCCGCCCCCAGGCCGGGGGCGCGAAGCCCGCCCGGTCGAGGGAAGCTCGCGCCGAGGCCGCGTCCGGGAACACGCCGTAGAGCGTGGCGCCGCTCCCGGACATGCCGACCGCCAGCGCTCCGAGCTCCTGAAGGCGTTGCCGGACGCGTCCGATCGCCGGGCAGAGGCGCAGGGCCGCGCTGGCCAGATCGTTGTCGACCCAGCCCGCCAGGCGCTCGGCCCGGGTCCGCGGATCTGCCAGCGCCCGACCGTCCGGGGCGGGGGCGGGCGCCCGGCTCCAGCCCGGGTGCAGGGCGTCGAAGGCCCGGTACACCTCGGCGGTCGCCAGCGCGACGCCCGGATTCACGAGCAGGAGCGGCAGGGCGGGCAGACCCTCCACGGGCTCGAGGCGCTCCCCCACACCCGACACCCAGCACGGCCTCGGATCGAGGAAGAAGGGCACGTCGGCGCCCAGCGCGAGAGCGAGCGCGTGCAGCGCCTCGGGCCCCAGCGCGTCCGGGAAACGCGCCGCGAGCGCCCGCAGCACGGCGCCGGCGTCACTCGACCCACCGCCCAGACCCGCCGCCGCGGGCGTGTGCTTGGCGAGCGCGATCTCCACACGGCAGGCGAGGCCGGCGCGGTCGAGGTAGGCCTGCGCCGCCCGCGCCGCCAGATTCTCGCCCCCGTCGGGCACCTGCGCGGACCGCCCCGCGAGGCGCAGATGCACGCTCGGACGAGACGCGTCGCGCACCTCGAGCTCGAGCACGTCGGCGAGATCGAGCGGCAGAAACAGACTCTCGAGCTCGTGGTAGCCGTCCGAGCGCCGGCGCAGAATGCGCAGGCCGAGATTGATCTTGGCGGGCGCGGAGAGCGGCATCATGGCGCAGCCGGCTCAGCGCTCGAGCTTCACGAAGTCCATGCGCAGCTCGTACAGCACGGTCTGTATGAGCTTCGCCTCGTCCGCGTCCAGGTTGCCCCGGGTCTTCTCCTCGAGCATCTCCAGCGTCTCGATGGTCTGCCGCGCGAGCGGCAGGTTGGGCTCGGAGGCCGACTGCCCCGAGGGATCGGGAGCGAGCCCCATGTGGTAGAGGCCCGAGCTCGCAATCGAGAGAACGAAGGTCGAGAAGTCGATGTGCGGCAACGACTCCGCAGCGGTCCCGCTCCGCGCGGGATCGTCGCGCAGGGTAAAGCCGCGCTCTGTCTTGCCCTCTTCCGTGGTCATCCTGCCTGCTCCCCGAAACGCGAGCGGTCGGCCTGGTCCAGGCGCGCCATCTCGCGATAAGCCGCGGCGAAGCGCTGCGTCACGGTCACGCTGCTGCCCACCAGGATGATCCAGAGCGCGGGAATCAGAAAGCCCAGGATCGCGCCCGCCGCGAGCAGACCCACGCGCTCACCCCGCTCCATGAGACCCACCTCGAACGCCGGCAGGACCAGCTCCGCCCGCGCCTTCGCGTAGGAGACCAGCACGCTCGCGATCAGCGCTGCCCCGGCCAACAACACGCCGCCCGGTTCACCGCGCGCAGCGAAATGAACGCAGATGCCGAGCAGCAGGGCCATGTCGACGAGGCGGTCCAGCGTCGAATCGAGGAAGGCCCCGAAGCGGGTGGCCATGCCGTGATGGCGGGCGACGACGCCGTCGACGAGATCGAAGAAGCCGCCGCACAGGATCAACACGCCGCCGAGCGCAAAGTGGCCGGCGGCCAAGGCGGCGGCCGCCACGAGCGACACGAGCGCTCCGCAGAGCGTCAGCGCATTGGGATCCAGTCGCATCCCGAACAGGAACGGAAAGAGTTTGTGGACGAGCGGATCGAGGCGCTCGCCGACGCTGGCTTTGATCACGGCGCGGCTCCCGCGCACAGCCCGCGGGCGGCTGCGCGCCTCACTCCGGCTGCGTGTGCTCCGTTGCGGTCTGGCCCTGCTCCGCGCGCGCGCTGCCGGCAGGCGCCGCGCTCGCGCCTTCGCCCTGGTCTGCGGCCGCGCCGAGCGTGGTCATCTTGTGGGAAACATCGGGTAGCTTCTCGAGCTCGAGCGCCAACTCCTCGGCTCGGATCCAGCCCCGTCGTCGGGTGAGTCGGCGGTCGAGGCGAAGCTGCTTGATCGAAGTGCGATCCATGGCTGGACTCCAGTTGCGTAGAGGGGCGAGAACTCTAGCAAATTGGCAGGGCTGGGAAGGATCCGATAGGTTGCAGCGGGTCGCCCCGGGGGTTGCGTGCACGCTCGCATCATCGTCGCAGGGATGCTGGTCGCCTGCGTCGCGGCCGCTTGTCGGACCCCCGAGCCGGCGTTCGAGGAAGTCGCCCCGGCCGAGGAGCTCTACGCGAAGGGACTCGAGAAGCTCGAAGGCATCTCGATCCTCGGCCTGTTCACCTACGTGAACTACAGCGACGCGATCGAGATCTTCCAGTCGATCATCGATAACTACCCGTACAGCGCGCAGGCCGTCGATGCGGAGCTCCAGATCGCGGACGCGTATTTTGCCGACGCGAAATTCGAGGAAGCGCTCTCCTACTACCGCGACTTCGGTGAGCTGCACCCGCAGCACGAGAAGGTGGCGTACACGATCTATCGCTCGGCGCTTTGCCATCAGCGCCAGATGAAGAGCGTAAGTCGCGATCAGACGGCCACGCGCAAGGCTTTCGGCTTCCTCGACCAGCTGCTGGTCAAATACCCCAACTCCGAATACGCGCGCGAAGCCGAGCCGCTCTGGCGGGAGATGCAAATCCAGCTCGCGGAGCATGTCGAAGGCATCGCGGACTTCTACAGGTCGCGCGAGGAGTACGAATCCGCTGCGGAACGCTATCGGTCGCTTCTGAACGAGTATCCGGGACTCGGGCTCGACGACCGCGTGCTCTTCAAGCTCGGGCGCTGCTACGAAGCGCTCAACCGCCTGGACGAGGCGGACCGCATCTACCGAACGATCGTGGCGCATTACAGCGGAAGCCGGTACGCGTATCGGGCCAGGCAGCGAATCGCGGCGAACCTCGACTGAGGAGTTCGGCGTGCGGAGGGCCAGCGGAGCGCATGGCGAGCACAGCGGACCCCGTGGAGCGCAGCGGACCCCTCACGGCGTCGGAGCGCAGGACGTACGAGCTCGGGCGCCGCAGCTACGAACGCGGCGACGTGAAAGGTGCGCTGGCACAATTCGGACGACTGCTGAGGACACGGCGCGGCTTCGCGGATGTCCACTACATGATGGGCACGCTGCTCGAACGCCGCGATGATCACGAGCTCGCGCTGCAGAGCCTGCGCGAGGCGCTGCGCATCAACCCCGGCTACACCGAGGCGATGCTCGCACTGGCCAGTATCTACGAGCGCCAGGGAGACTACGAGCGCTCCCAGGAGATGGCGGAGCGCGCGCTGCGCACCGCCTCGCCCGCGGCGGGTGCCCTGGACGCCACCACCCGCGGCAAGCTCGCCAACCTGCACGCACAGCTCGGCGACGCGTACCGGGACGCGGGCGACCTGCCAGAAGCCATCGACGCGTATCGCAAGGCGCTCGATCGCTGCCCGAAGTTCCACGACATTCGCAACCGCCTGGGCGTCGCGCTGCGGGAAGCCGGCCTTCCGGATCGCGCGCTGGCGGAATTCCGCCGCGTGCTGCGTGGAAATCCGGACTACCTGGACGCCGCGGTGCAGCTGGGACTCACGCTGTACACGCTGGGCCGCGCGAACGAAGCGCTCGAGCAGTGGCGCGCGGTATTGGAGAAGGACGCAGCGCGCGACGACGCGCGCATGTACCTGCGGCTGGTGCGCGGTGCCGCGAATCCGGGCGAGACGCCGCCCGAGTCCTGATCGCCGGAACTCCACTTTTCACAGCCGTCTCGCGCGGACACGCCCGCCCCGCAGGGAAGGGGCGGAATCTTCTTGATTTCGAGCGCGTTCGTGGTTGGATAGACGAAACCAGGGGAGCCCCGGGTGGGGAGGCAAACCCTGACGCTCCGCCTCCTCTGGAAGACAGGTCTCGCGCGCCGCGCGGCAGCCGCGCCGTCGGACGCGCGAGTCCGAACCCGAGGAGGAGACCAGCGATGCACAAACTTCGCCAAGTGATCCAGCGGCTCAACCTGATCTGCGCGAGATCCGACGAGCCCGTGCTCGACGTGGCAACTCGCATGAGCGAGGAGCAGGTGGGTGCGCTGCCGATCATCGACGACGGAGAGCTCGTCGGGATCTTCTCCGAGCGGGATCTCATGACGCGCGTGCTGGTCGCGGGGCGCGATGCACGCAGCACGCGGATCTCGGAGGTGATGACACGCAATGTGATCACGGCCGGGCTCGATGACTCCGTCGAGACGTGCGTCGACAAGATGCGCGACGCGGGATGCCGACACCTGCCAGTCATACAGGGCGGACGCGTGATCGCCATGCTCTCCATGCGCGATCTGCTACGCGACGAGATCGAGGAGCAGACGGAGGAGATTCGCCACCTGCGCGCGTACATCCATCAGGTGCCCAGCGAAGTCTGAGGCGCTCGCGCCGCGCAGGCGGGCTAGAATCCGCGCGTGGGGGAGATGCGATCGGTAGATCTGGTGGTGGCGGCGATCCTCGGCATCGCGCTACTGCGGGGCCTGGTCCTCGGCCTGATTCGCGAGGCGTTCTCGATTGGCGCGCTGGCAGGCGCCTGCGTGGTCGTCCGCCTCTTCACCTCACCCACGGCCGATTGGCTGGTGCAGGCGACGGCGGGAACAATCGGTGCGCGCACCGCCCCGTGGCTCGCGGGTGGCGCGCTGGCCATCGCGACCGTGGCGGGGGTCGCTCTCGTGGGCCGGCTGCTGCAGCGGGGTGCGCGGGCCGCGGGACTCGGCTGGGCGGACCGCGCGGGAGGCGCGGTGCTCGGGACGGCCGAAGGCATGCTCGTGGCGAGTCTCCTGCTGCTCGTGCTCACCGCTGCGATCGGGCGCGGGCATCCGTTGGTGGCGGGCTCGAAGAGCATCGCCGCGCTCGAGCAGCTGGAGCGGCTCGCTGCCGAGCGCCCGGCGCGCCCGATCGACGTCGCCGCCCCGCCGCCGAAGCAACGCTGACGCTGCGGGCGCTGCGCATTCCGAGCAGGCCTGCCCGCTCCGCAGCGGCGCACGCGCCGCGCCGGAGCTAGGCCGGATCGATCCAGCGACCGTGATCGCGGATCAGTTCGACCAGGCGATCGCAGGCCTCGGCCGCGGGCACGTGACGCTTCACGCACTCCTTGCCGACGAAGAGATTCACGGTGCCGGGGCCGGATCCCACATAGCCGAAATCGGCATCGGCCATCTCGCCGGGGCCGTTCACGATGCAGCCCATCACGGCGATCTTGACCCCGCGCAGGTGGCCCGTGCGCGCTCGAATGCGCGCGGTGGTCTCCTCGAGATCGAAGAGCGTGCGCCCGCACGACGGACACGAGATGAACTCGGTCCAGGAGGTGCGCTGGCGTGCGCCCTGCAGGATGCGATAGCCGAGGCCGAGCGCTGCGCCCGGATCCTCGAAGCCCGCGAGCGCGACGGCATCGCCGATGCCGTCGCAGAGCGGCGCACCGAGATCGACCGCCGCGGCCAGCAGCGCGTTCTCCCCCTGACTCGACGCCTCGCGCCGATGTCGCAGCACGATCGGCACGTCTGCGGCGCCGCGCGCGCGCAGCCGCGCGGCGGCTGCGCGCACGCCGTGGATCGCGAGCGGCGTGTCGACCGAGACGAGCAGCGCCTCGAGACCCGCCACGACGCTCGCCGCGAGCGCGCGATCCAGCAGCGCTGGAACCTGTTCGATCTCCCCGCGCAGCTCCCACTCGAGCGGGATACCATTCTCGGCAGCCGACCGCGCGGCATCGACGAGCTCGTCGTCGTCGATCAGGGTGCCCACCGGAATCACGAGCCGCGCTGCCTGCGCGGCGAAGTCGCGCGCCACGCTCGCCTCCGTGCGCACGCTCAGCGGAGCCGCCACGCCGGCCGCGGCCAGCGCGGCGCGGAAGGCCGCGAGTCGCGTCTCGTCGCCGTCGTCCATCACCTCGACACACACGCCCTCGCAGGCGAGCTCCGCGACCGCGGACAGCGAGGCGGCCAGCCGCGCCGCAGCCGGCTCCGGCTCCACGGGGCGCGGGCCCAGGTCGAGCTCGACGCGCACCGGGTGGGATCCGCCCAGCGCGGTGTCCGGCGCGCCGATGCTGCGCGTCGCCCGGCGCCGGTGCGCGTAGGGATCGTCCACGCAGGGCGCACCCGGATCCGGCGCGTGGGCCGCGCGCGCCCAGTGCGCCTCGACGCGCCGCGCGAGAGCCGCCGCGACGGGAATCTCCTTGACCGGATCTTCGGTGAGCGAAACCCGAATCGTGTCGCCGATGCCGTCCTCGAGCAGCGCACCGATGCCGATCGCGCTCTTGACGCGACCGTCCTCGCCGTCGCCCGCCTCGGTGACGCCGATGTGGAAGGGATAGCTGGCGTGCGCGAGGCCCGTGCCCTCCTGGCCGACGCGCTCGGCGAGGCGCGCCGCCAGCAGCCGATAGGCCTGGATCGCCACCTGGGGATTGCTGGCCTTCATGCTGAACACGACGTCGGCGTACCCTTCGTCCTCGCAGACGTCCAGGAACTCGAGGGCGCTCTCGACCATTCCGCGCGGCGTATCGCCGTAGCGGTTCAGGATGCGGTCGGCCAGCGAGCCGTGATTCGTGCCGATGCGCAGGGCGCGCCCGAGCTCCTTGCAGCGCCGCAGCAGCGGCCGGAAACGCTCGGCGACGCGCTCCACCTCTTCGTTGTACTGGGCGTCGCTGTACTCGCGCACCTCGAACTTCTTCTTGTCGGCGAAATTTCCTGGGTTGACGCGGATCTTCTCGACGTGTTCCGCGGCGCGCATCGCCGCATTCGGCGTGAAATGAATGTCCGCCACGAGCGGCACGCGCACGCCGCGCCGCGCGAGCTCGGCGCGAATCGCGCCGAGGTTTTCGGCCTCCTTCAGCGACGGCGCCGTGATGCGCACGATCTCGCAGCCCGCCCCGACCAGGCGTTCGACCTGATCCGCCGTGCCGACCGTATCGAGCGTGTCAGTGGTCGTCATGGACTGCAAGCGGATCGGATGATTTCCGCCGATCTCGACGTCGCCCACGCGCACCACGCGGGTGGGCCGGCGCCGCGGCGCGAAGAGATCCAGCGCATAGGGAAGATTCACGCGCGAGCCTCCTCGATGAGTGCGTCCAGACGCGCGAACGCGTCTTCGAGCCGCTCCGGCGCGTCTCCGCCGGCCTGGGCGAAATCCGGGCGACCGCCGCCCTTGCCGCCGACCACCGCCGCCACCTCGCGCACGAGGTCGCCCGCGCGCAGCTGCGCGGTCAGGTCCGCCGTCACACCGAGCGCGAGGGAAACCCTTCCTTCGGACGCAGCGGCGAGCAGCACCACGCCGCTGCCGATCCGATTGCGCAGCTCGTCGACGAGGCCGCGCAGCTCCCCGGCGCTCGCGTCTTCGATCGCCGCGGCGACGACGCGCACACCGGACACCTCGTGGACATTCGCCGTCAGGTCTGCCGTGGCCGCACCGCGCTGCGCGCGGCGCAACGCCGCCAATTGCTGCTCGGCGGACTTGCGCTCCTCCAGCAGCTTCTCGACCCGGGCGGGCAGCTCCGCCACCGGCGCCCTGAGCAGCTCCGCGATGCGTGCGAGCGCGCGCTCCTGCTCCCGCAGATGCTCGAGCGCTCCCAGCCCCGTGAGCGCCTCGACACGCCGAACGCCCGCCGCAATGCCCGACTGCGACACGATCTTGAGCAAGCCGAGCTCGCCGGTGGCGCGCGCATGGGTGCCGCCGCAGAGCTCGGTCGAGAAATCTCCGAAAGAGATGACGCGCACCCTGTCTCCGTACTTCTCCTCGAAGATGGCGATGGCGCCGGCCTCGATCGCCTCCGCGTAGCTCATCTCCCGGATCAGCGCCGGCGCATCGCGCTCGATCCAGGCGTTGACGCGATCCTCGATCGCGCAGATCTCCACGTCGGAGAGCGGGGCGTCGTGTGTGAAGTCGAAGCGCAGCCGATCCGGCGCCACGAGCGATCCCTTCTGCATGGCCTGCGGCCCCAGCTCCGCGCGCAGCGCCGCGTGCAGAAGGTGCGTGCCCGAGTGGTTGCGCACCGTCGCGGCGCGCGCCTCCGCGTCCACGGCGAGCCGCACCGCCGTGTCCACCCGGATCGCACCGCGGGTGACACGCCCGCGGTGCACGACGAGCTCGCCAGTCGGACGCTGCGCGTCCCGAATCTCGACGCTCCCGCCCTCGGTGGTGACGAGACCGCGATCGCCCACCTGCCCTCCGCTCTCCGCGTAGAAGGGCGTCTCCTCCACCACGATCTCCACCGTCTCGCCCTCTCGGGCCTCGTCGCGCAGCACGCCATCCACGAGCAGTGCGCGGATCCGGGACTCGATCTCGAGCGTCTCGTAGCCGCGAAACACGGTCTTCACGTCGGCGGCGACGCGCCCGTAGATCTCGTCGACACGCGCGTCGCCACTGCCGCGCCAGGCGGCGCGCGCCCGCGCGCGCTGCGAGCCCATGGCCGCCTCGAAGCCGGCGCGGTCCTGGGCGAGGCCATGCCCCTTCAAGATGTCCTCGGTGAGATCGACGGGGAAGCCAAAGGTGTCGTAGAGCTTGAAGACCACCTCGCCCGGGAGCTGCGTGCCCCCGCTCGCCCGCAGCCGGTCGATCGCGTCTTCGAGCAGCGCGAGCCCCTTCGTGAGGGTCTCGAGGAAGCGCTCCTCCTCGCGCCGGATGCGATCCACGATGAAGGCGCGCCGCTCGGAGAGCTCGGGATAGGCGCCGGACATCTCGTCGATCACGACATTCGCCACCTCGCAGAGAAAGGGCCGCTCCACGCCGAGCAACACACCGTGGCGAGCGGCGCGGCGCAGGATACGGCGCAGCACATAGCCGCGGCCCTCGTTGGAGGGAAGCACCCCATCGCCCACGAGGAAGCTGATCGCGCGGGCGTGATCGGCCACCACGTGCAGCGACACGTCTTTTTCCGGATCGATCCCACGCGTCACTCCCGAGATCTCCTGCGCGCGCGCCAGAATGCCGCGGAAGAGGTCCGTGTCGTAATTCGAGTGTACGTTCTGGATCACGGCGGCGAGTCGCTCGAGGCCCGCGCCGGTGTCGATCGACGGCTTCGGCAGCGGCGTCAGCTTTCCCGAAGCGTCCCGGTCGAACTGCATGAAGACGAGATTCCAGATCTCGAGCCAGCGCCCGCAGTCGCAGGAGGGGTCGCACACCGGACTCGTGCAACGCTGGTTCTCGCCGAAATCCACGTGGATCTCGGCGCAGGGCCCACACGGTCCGGTGTCTCCCATCGACCAGAAGTTTTCGGACTCGCCGAGGCGCAGCACCCGCTGCTCGGGCAGTCCGACCGCGTCGCGCCAGATATCGTAGGCCTCGTCATCCTTGGCGTAGACGGTTGCCACGAGGCGCTCCGCATCGATCCCGAATTCGCCCGTCACGAGCTCCCAGGCGTACTCGATGGCCTCCTGCTTGAAGTAGTCGCCGAAGGAGAAGTTTCCGAGCATCTCGAAGAAGGTGTGGTGGCGAGGCGTGCGGCCCACATTCTCGAGGTCGTTGTGCTTGCCGGAAACGCGAATGCACTTCTGGGCGGTGGTAGCGGTGACGTAGTCGCGCGCCTCCTCGCCCAGGAACAACCGCTTGAAGGGCACCATGCCCGCGTTGGTGAAGAGCAGGGTCGGATCTGCATCGGGCACGAGCGAGGCGCTGGCGACCCGGCGGTGGCCGCGGCGCTCGAAGAAGCGCAGAAACGTCTCGCGAATCTCGCTCGCCGCGAGCGGCATGCGGACCTCCGGGGGGATCGATGGGGTGGGGAACTATAGCCGAGGGCGCACGCGGGCTCCGCTGGAGGCAGGGCGTGCCGGCTCAGGTGCGTCAGCGCGTCGAGATGGAGCCCGCCGGCGTCCGCTTCGACGCCGCGGGTTCGGGCACGGGCCTCAGAAGCGCTGGATGAAGTCCGCCTCTTCCTTCTTCTTCGCTTCCTCTCCGAGAGCG
>Ga0224500_10001304_pt1 | contig 14985 bp, 12 predicted proteins | sample SF_Oct11_sed_USG_FD_168126 | JGI IMG/M metagenome (GOLD analysis project Ga0224500, IMG submission 168126) | Sediment microbial communities from San Francisco Bay, California, United States - SF_Oct11_sed_USGS_4_1 | ecosystem: Environmental > Aquatic > Marine > Sediment | place: USA: California... | reverse complement strand
CTCATCCGGTTGAGTCCGTATTTCAACGTGAACTCGCTGACGAACTTCTTCCAGGACAACGATGACTGGCACACGGCCGTGAAGCCCGGGCTCGTGGCTGAGTTTGCGTGGTTCGGGAGCGAGCGCCACGCCCTGACGGCGGGAATGGAGGGGGCCCACACGTGGGTCACATCCAACTACATCGGCGCGCCGAGGCTGATCGATCTTGCCGCCTTCACCCAGGACGAGGTTCAGCTGACCGGGAACTTGAAAGGCACCCTGGGACTGCGTGTGGACTACCACACAACGGATCAGACCGCGAGCGAGTGGGCCCTGAGCCCCAAGTTGGGGGCCGCAGTCCGGCTGGCGCCGACCGCTACGCTGCGCGCATCGGTCGGTGCGGGCTATCGCGCGCCCAGTGCCATCGAGCAGTTCGTGTCATCGGAGCAGTTCGGATTTCGCGTGGTCCCGAACCTCGCGCTCACCGGCGAGCACGCATGGTCCGGTGAGGTGGGGACCACCGTGACGTTCCTCCGGCGCGTCCGCGTCGATGCGTCGGTCTTCGGGAGCCAGTACACGGATCTGATCAGCCCGGGCGCGGCTCCCGGGCAGCCGTTCGTATTCCAGTTCCAGAACGTATCCCGGGCGCGCGTGGCGGGGGTGGACGTGGGGCTTCGGGCCGAGGTCCTCCCGCGGGTCGTCGAGTTGCAGGCCACGTACCTCCTGCTCGACACCGAGGATCGGGATACTGGCGAGCCGCTCCCGTATCGAGCTCGGCACAACCTGACCGGGACGCTAAATCTGCTCGGTGGCCTGGCGGGGGTGGACGTCCGGTACCGGACCCGGATTGCGAACGTGCTCGCGTTTCCGCTCGATCCCCGCACGGACGTGACCATCGTCGATCTACGGCTCGGGTATCGGGCGCTGAGCCTGCTGTGGCAGGCCCGGATCGCCAATCTCCTCAACCAGTTCTACGTGGACGTCCAGGAGCGCAATCCCGGCGCACCGCGGAGCCTCACGCTCACCGCCGTGTACGGGCTCTGAGCGTACCGCGTCCAGCGCACCTCCGGCAGCACGAGCTTCCGCTGCCCGCTGCTCGCTGAACGATCCTACTGCTTCACCCGCCGCGGCCGGAGGTCTGCCGTCACCGCCACGACGAGTTCGTCAACCAGCCGTCCGTAGGCGTTGTTCGGGTCCTCGGCCCCAAAGTACGGTCTGCCGTTGACGAGACCGACCTCGCCCACCGTCTCGGTCGACCGCGCGCTCCGGCTCCACAGCGTTCCACCGGACGCCGTGGAAAGCAGACGGACGGTGAGCTCGACGCTCACGGTCGCCTTCAATTGCGGTCCGCCAAACGCTGACAGTCCCCCACTTGGCTTGACGTTCGAGACGATCAGGTGTCCGACGAAGACGGCCGGCACCTCGTAGGTGGTGCCGATCCGCTGCGCGGCGCGGGGCCCCATCTCCGGCTCACCCACGGCCGCCAGCACTGCGTCGGCTTCGCCGAGCTCGAGAATCTCGATCCCGTCCTGGCCGGCAAACGCGGCCTCGGCAAAGTGCTGGGTTGCCACTTCGTGCAGCGAGCCCTGTGCGTTCTCGATCGTGAACGTGACCAGTCCCACGGGACTGTGCGGCTGGAGATCGAGGCGCGGGGCTACCCACACATACTTGGCACCGCACCCCGACAGGACGGCCACCAGGAGCAGGTTCAGCGCCCCGTGCACGACCCGGGCCAGGGGAGCCGGCGCACCTGCGTGTTGGATGCTCATGATGCCTCCTCCGGGCGGTGGTCCGTCAGCGTCCAGGTCCCGAGCCAGGTGACCTCGGGCAATTCACGGTGCGAGCCGTCGCCGGGCGCTGCTCCACAGATCCGCAGTGGCAAAGGTGGTGCCGGTCGCGCCATTCACGCAAGCCGTTACCAGACAATTTGTTGCGATGTTGACGCTTCGGGCCCTGTCCTCTCGAGAGGACAATCCGAGCGGGGCCATGAGGGCGTGTTCCGTTTCCGGGGATCAAGGCGTGTAAACGTGACCGGTGGGCTCAGTCTTCCTTCCCCCGGGTGAGCAGTCGCTCCGCAAAGTCCACGCGCTCCTGTAGGTCGCCAACGTCGGTACGAAGGCGGTAGACCTCGTCACGGAGCGTCTCGATCGACTCGTCCGCGGATCCGGTCGTCCGACCCGCCTCGATCTCGAGCCGCCTGGCCTTGAATCCGAAGTACATCCGGAGACCCAGCAACGTGAAGGTGCCCACGCCGACCAAGGCGATGAGCGGTGCGATGGCCTCGATGATCTCCGGTGGCATGGCAGGTTCTCCTCGCTGTCAGCTCCGAGCGCACCTCGCCTACGAAGCGCCGGCTACGCGGTCCTACGGCAAGATAGCCAGGGAGTTTCGCAGGGGAGAGGAACGCTCTACTGATTGCAGAGTGCAAAGTGCCGCGTGCGGTTACCGGGCTCTTCGCTCGTTATCCTGGACTCGCTACGCTCCAGTCTGCGCCCGAGTTTGCACACTGCCCTCTGCACTCTGCATTCTGCACTCTGCATTCTGCATTCTATTGAAGCAGTCCCACCCTCCACGTGAGAGCCGCCGACACGTCCGGCGCCGTCTCCGTCAGGCCGACCGTGGCGAGCAGCCCGACGCTGCCGGCCCGCCCGGGTCGCAGCAGGCTCGCGGTGACGGACACACTCGGCGCGAACCCCGGAATCGTCGGGGTGGCGCCGGAGACGCCCGCCGAGAAGCCCCAGCCGCTGTTCGCGAGGTAGGAGACCGTCCCGCCGAAGACGAACGGATTCGTCAGTTCGAGTCCCGGCGGATCTCCCAGGTACCAGTAGGCGAGATCGACGCCCACCAGCACGTGATAGCCCAGAATCACCGAACTCGACAGTGACCCGCCCAGGTCCCACGCGCCGGTGCCGAAATTCGCCGTGTCCACGATCGGGACCTTGGCCGTCATGCCGAGGATCACTCCCAGGCGACCCACGCGAAGCGCGGAAAGCGAGGCGGAGACCATCGGGTCGCCGTGCGCCCAGCGGTAGCTCGTGATGGTGGAGACATCGACCGACTCACCGACCCCTCCGTCGGAGGCAACCAGCGACGGGCTCACGACGGAGACGCGGCGCGTGGTCCCGCGACCAGTGCGGCTGGCCGAGGAGTCGGCGACCGCACTGCTGGAGGAGCCGCCGGTCGGCACGTACCCGGCACCGGTCGAGACGATGAGGGCGGTGCTCTGGTAGAACACCGGCAGTGAAGCACGCAGCGACACCGGCCCCGCGCCGAACGCGAGGCCGGTGGACACGTTCCAGCTGGAGGTCCGCTCGGTGAAGATGTAGGTGCCCGTGGCGAGGCCGGCGCTTCCTTCATAGTGAAGCGTCTGAGCAGCGCTCGGCGCTGCCACGAGGACCAGGAGCAGTCCTCCGAGCCGCATCAGGACTTCCCGATCATAGCGCGGAGCGCCGTCTGGACCTGCTCCATCTCCTGCATCGTGGCCCGGAGCCGAGTCTGGAGGCGTTCCATCTGCTGCAGCTGCTCGGACGACCCCGCGAAGTCGGGATCCTGGTACAAGCGCTCCATGTTCCGGACCATTTCCCGCACCCGCACCGCCGCCTGCTCCATCTCCTGTCCCATCTGTCGCAGCTGCTGATGTGCCTGTTGACGGGCCATGATCTGGTTGGTTTCCCGCACTTGGGTGATGAGCCGCTCCTGCTGTTGTTGCATCGCCTGCAGTTGCTCGCGTTGCTGCTGGCGGAGCTGCGTCATCTGCTGTTGTTGCTGCTGCTGCTGTTGCTGCTGCTGCGTCATCTGCTGTCGTTGCTGTTCCTGCTGCTGCTGCTGCTGCTGCTGTCGCCGCTGTTGCTCCTGCTGCTGTGCCAGGGCGAGGCCGGGCAACGTGAAGAGGAGCACCGCGACTGTCGTGATCGTGCGCATACGTGACCTCCCTGCCGAGTCGAGATGAGCTTCCGTCTCATAGACACGACCACGACGCTCGGTGTGACGTCGACAATGGCGACGGCAGCAGTCGGGATTTCGGTAGGGTCGGATCACCGCGGGCCTCAGCTCCACGGTGCCCTTGCGAGGCGGGCGTTTCTGGGGCACCATTGCGCGGTTTCCCCATCCCGGCTCTCCGACCAGGACCTACCCACATGCCCAGCCCGCATGCTCTCGATCGGCGCGCCTTCATGGCGTACTTCTCCGGCCTCGGTCTGGGAGGTACCCTTTTCCCCGGCGTGCTCTGGGCACGCCTCCAGGATGCGCAGACGATCACGGCGGATCTGCTCGATGAGGCGGAGAAGGTGGCGGGGCTCGAGTTCACGGAGGAAGAGCGCGAGCTGATGGTCCAGAGCCTCAATCGCAACCTCGAGGGCTTCAAACAGCTCCGGGCCATCGCCATCCCGAATCAGGTGCGGCCGGCCCTGTCGTTCGACCCCGCGGTGCCGATGGCCGCACTGCCCCGGGAGCGACGGCCCCTGGTGGCAAGTCGCCCGGCGCGGGTCCGACGCCCCGCGAATCTCGAGGCGATCGCGTTCCGTCCGGTGACCGAGCTGGCCGAGTTGGTGCGCACGCGGCAGGTGACCGCGACCGAGCTGACCCAGATGTATCTCGCCCGTCTCAAGCGGCACGGGCCCACGCTGGAGTGCGTGATCGAGCTGACCGAAGCGCGGGCGCTGCGTCAGGCGGCCGAGGCCGACGCCGAGATCACGGCGGGGCGGTATCGCGGCCCGCTGCACGGGATCCCGTGGGGCGCCAAAGACCTGCTCGCGGTCCGCGACTACCGGACGACGTGGGGGGCGAAGCCGTACGAGGACCAACGCCTCGACGACGAGGCCACGGTGGTCCAACGGCTGGACGCGGCCGGTGCGGTACTCGTCGCCAAGCTCACCCTCGGCGCGCTGGCAATGGGCGACGTGTGGTACGGGGGTACCACGAAGAACCCATGGAATCTGGAGCAGGGATCGAGTGGCTCATCTGCGGGATCGGCCGCCGCGACCGTCGCGGGGCTCCTGGGCTTCGCCATCGGGAGCGAGACCCTGGGATCGATCGTTTCCCCCGCGACTCGCTGTGGCGCGAGCGCGCTCCGGCCCACGTTTGGATGGGTCAGTCGCGCCGGCGCCATGGCCCTGTCGTGGAGCATGGACAAGCTCGGCCCGTTGTGCCGTACCGTGGAAGACTGTGCGTTGGTGATGGACGCGATTCACGGCCCTGATGGCAAGGACCCCACGGTCCGCGACGCGGCGTTCAACTGGGATGGGACGGCCGGCATTGCCGGAATCCGCGTGGGCTACCTCGCCAGTGCGTTCGACCGTGACCGCGGGGACAATGGCGCGGAGTGGGGGGCGTTCGACCGGCAGGCCCTCGACACCATGCGACGGCTCGCGCCCGCCATGGTCACCGTCGAGCTTCCGGACGAAGATGCATACCCGCCGTCGGCGATGGGCTTCATCCTTGGCGTCGAAGCCGCGGCGGCGTTTGACGAGCTCACGCGGAGCAACCGCGACGACCTCCTCGTGCGCCAGGGGCGTGGCGCCTGGCCCAACAGCTTCCGCGCATCGCACTTCGTGCCGGCGGTGGAATACGTCAATGCCAACCGGCTGCGCACACTGCTCATGCGCGCCATGGACGAGGCGCTCGCGGAGGTGGACGTGGTGATCACCCCCTCGTATGCACCCAGGCTGCTGCAGTACACGAACCTCACCGGCCACCCAGCGGTGGTGGTACCCAACGGATTCCGCGCGGAAGATGGAACGCCCACGAGCATCTCGTTCATCGGGCACCTGTTCGGGGACGCCAAGGTCCTGGCCGTGGCCAAGGCGTGGCAGGACACCACGGACTTCCACACGCGGCACCCGGGAGCGTTTGCGGCCGGCTAGAGGAAGATGCAAACACGGCGAGACGGCAGGAAAGACGCCGAGACGCCGAGTGGTCTTCAGGTGTCAGTGGGTAGTCTCAGGGCTCCCAATTGGCCGCCGCTCGGCGTCTCGGCGCCTTGGCGCCTCCCGTCGGCGTCTATGCGTCGGTGCGCCCCAGCGCCCCCGCGTTCGCGACCCCTCGGGGGGAGCTTCCGGCTCGCGGCGGGGTAGACTGAACGACGCCAGCATCCCGGACGCATCCATGCGCTTCGCCCCCTCGCTCGCGCTTCTCGTTGGCGCCCTGCTCCCCGCCTGCGCGGAATCCACGGGACCTGGTGCGCCCGCGTCGGTCACCGTCTCCGGGGCGCCCACGTTGCTCGAGACGGGCCAGACGGCCCAACTGACGGCCACGGTGCGTGCCGCGGACGGCGCCGTGATTCCCGACATCACGGTGGCGTGGCGGGCTGAGGGAACGGCGGTCACCGTGGACGCCGTGGGGTTCCTGACCGCGGTGGCACCAGGTTCGGCGCGGATCATCGCGACCGCCGCGGAGGTCGCCGGATTTCTCGACGTCGAGGTAGAAACGCCGACAATCGCCGAGATCATCGTCTCGCCGGAGAGCACCACGGTCCTGACTGGAGCGACCGTGCAACTCGCGGCAAGTGCCCGCAGCCGCGCGGGTGCGGTGTTCGTCAACCCGGCGCTCGTCTGGGAGAGCAGCGATACGACGGTGGCGGTGGTGAGCGCCGCTGGTGCGGTGACCGGGCGGACCCCGGGGACGGCGCTGGTGGCGGTGACGAGCGGAACCGTGGCCGACACGGCTCGCATCATGGTTGTGCCGGTCACAGCGCTCCAGGTTTCGGCGGGCACCACGCAGCCGCGGCAGGGCGATGTGCTGATGCTCACGGTCACGGACGGCGGTGGAACGTCGCTCGATCCGACTCAGTTCACTTGGACGGTCATTCCGGCGATCGCTGGCCTCGTGACGCCGCGCGGCATGTTCGTCGGGTATCAGACGGGCGCCGTCCGGGTCGCCGTCCGCACGGACGCGGTGGCGGACACGCTCGACCTCTCCGTCACGGCCCGCGGGGTCGGCGGGACGTTCACCGCGGTCGGGCAGGCGGCGGTCCCGTCGCGCTACACGTCGGACCTCTGGGTCCATGGCGCGTACGCCTACACCGGCACCTGGGGCACGCGTGGCGGAAACCGCGGCGATCGGATGTATGCGTGGAACGTTGCCGATCCCACGGCGCCCGTGCTTTCCGACTCGGTGATGATCAACGCCGGCACCGTGAACGACGTGAAGGTCAGCGCCAACGGTGCCATCGCGGTGGTGACCCACGAAGGCGCGACCGACGGTCTCAACGGCATCACCATCCTCTCGCTTGCGGATCCGGCCCATCCCAGTGTGGTCACGCGGTATACCACCAACCTCACGACCGGGGTTCACAACACGTGGATGGACGGGAGCGTCGTGTACGCGGTTGCCGATGGTAGTGCGGGACTCCGGATCATCGATGTCAGCACCCCCGCATCCCCGTTCGAGATCGCGACTTTCTATGCGGGTAGCTCCGTGGTGCACGACGTCTACGTCCGTGATGGGCTTGCGTTCGTTTCCCACTGGGATGTGGGCCTCGTGATCCTCGACGTGGGTAACGGGGTCCGCGGGGGGACACCGTCGGCGCCGGTCGAGGTCAGCCGGATAGCGCTCGGCGGAGACACGCACAACGCGTGGTACTGGCCGGAAGCGGGGTACGTCTTCGTGGGTGAGGAGGACTTTGGCGCTCCGGGGTTCGTGCACGTGGTGGATGTGCGGGACCTGACGCAGCCGGTCGAGGTAGCCACCTTCGCGCTTCCGTCGGTCCCACCGCACAACTTCTGGGTCGACGAGGCGCGCGGCGTGCTCTACGTGGGCTGGTACGATAACGGACTGCGGGCCATTGACGTCTCCGGTGTGTTGCTCGGAGACCTGACTCAGCAGGGGCGGGCCATCGCGACCCTCGGCTACGGCAGCGGCAGCGGTTGCCCCGGCACAGCCGCGACCTGTACGTGGGCGCCGCAACTGCACGACGGGCTGATCTTCGCGTCGGACATGAATCTCGGGCTTCGCATCGTCGCGCCCGACTTCTGAGCCGTGGGACCCGACGCCCCGCTTGACGGCCCGGCACCCGCCCCGCAGAATCCCCGGAGGGTAAACGAGGAGGAATCATGATGAGTCGGCGAGCGTTCCTCGAAGCGGCGGCCGCCGCCGTCCCCATCGTGCCTGCCGCCGCTGCCGCCGCTGCCGCCACTGCCGTCGCCCAGCCCGCCCCCCTCTTCGAAATCTCCCTCGCAGAGTGGTCCCTGCATCGCGCACTGAACGCGGGCATTCTCGAGAACCTCGACTTTCCGCTGGTGGCGCGGCGCGACTATGGGATCGGCGCGGTCGAGTACGTCAATTCGTTCTTCAAGGAGAAGGCGACGGACCAGGCATACCTCCGCGACCTCAAGGGTCGGGCGGATGACCACGGCGTGCGGAGCATGCTGATCATGTGTGACGGGGAAGGGGCGATCGGGGATCCGGACGCGGGGGCGCGTACGCAGACGGTCGAGAACCACTACCGGTGGATCACCGCGGCCGTCGCCCTGGGGTGTCACTCCATCCGTGTCAACGCGCAGTCGCGCGGCACCCCGGAGGAACAACGCGCGCTCGCGGCCGACGGGCTCCGCCGGCTGACCGAGTTCGGGGCGGAGCACGAGATCAACGTGATCGTCGAGAATCACGGGGGGCTGTCGTCCAACGGCGCGTGGCTCGCGAGCGTGATCCGGGCGGTGGACCACCCGCGCTGCGGCACGCTGCCGGATTTCGGCAACTTCCAGGTTGCCGAGAATGAGTGGTATGATCGGTACCAGGGCGTGACGGAGCTGATGCCGTTCGCGAAGGCCGTGAGCGCCAAGTCACACGAGTTCGACTCGCAGGGGAACGAGCGCCAGACGGACTACCGGCGCATGCTGCGCATCGTGCTGGATGCGGGCTACCGCGGATTCCTCGGCATCGAATACGAGGGGAGCACGCTGTCCGAGCCCGACGGCATCCGGGCCACGCACGCGCTGCTGGTCCGCGTCCGCGACGAACTCGACGCGGACCGCTGAGGTGCGCTGGCCTCCGCGCGATTCGGCTGATACATTCGCGCCGATCGCTTCGTTGGAGTCCGCCCAGCCCGTGTACGCGTCCGACCCCGTTGCCCGGCGGTTCGCCGCACTCGTCGACCTCGGTCTCGAGCGCGTGGATGTCGTGCCCGTCGAGACGGAGGCGTTTCCGGTCGGGGCGGGGCGCTGGCAGGTGATGCAGTCGCGGCCCGCCATGGGGACCCGGGTCTCGATCACGGCGGTGGCCGAATCCCAGGCCCGCGCCGTGGACGGGTTTGGGCGGGCCTTCGAGGAAATGGACCGCCTGATCGGCCTGCTGAACCGGTACGATCCCAGGTCCGCCCTGAGCGATCTCAACGCCTCGGGACGGATCGAGCGGCCGCCTCCCGAGCTCCACCGACTGCTGCGAGAAGCGCGGCGGTTCCATCGGTGGAGCCGCGGCGCGTTCGACGTGACGGTGGCGCCGCTCCTAGCGGTGTTCCGCGCGGCGTTCGCCGGCGCCGTGCCGCGCGAGCCGGCGGACGCCGAGGTGCGCGAGGCCCTCTCCCGGGTCGGCGAGCGGTACCTGGCGGTGTCGCGCCGGCGTGTCACCTTGGCGCGCGACGGCATGGCGGTGACGCTCGACGGGATCGCCAAGGGGCACATCGTGGACGCGATGGCCGGCGTGCTCGATCGGCACGGGCTCCGGCACCACCTCATCGACGCGGGCGGCGACATCCGGGTGCGCGGGAACCGCGAGACCGGGACGCCGTGGACGGTGGCGGTGCGGGATCCTGCCAGCCATGGACTGCTGCCCGACGTGGTTCAGTTGGACGGTGGAGCGATTGCCACGTCCGGCAGCTATGAGATTCACTTCGACGACGACCTTGCGTTCCACCACATCGTGGACGCCGCGACGGGTCGGTCACCCGGCGCAACGCGCAGCGTGTCCGTCCGGGCTCCGACAACCCTGACTGCGGACGCGCTCGCCACGGGGATCTTCGTGCTGGGGCCGGCCGCGGGCGTTGCACTGGTGGATGGGTTGCGGGGGGTGGCATGTCTGGTGGTGGACCGGGATGGACGGCAGTGGAAGTCACGACGGTGGAGGAGTCTCCCTTTCACGGATCAAGACGAGGCAGGACCATGACGACTGTGAAGGCGAACCCGTACACGGGGTTCCAACTCGGTGCGCTGGTGGCGCTCCGGCTGCTCATCGGCTGGCACTTCTTCTACGAGGGGTTGGCGAAGCTGGTCAACCCGTACTGGACGTCGGCGGAGTACATCGACCAGGCCTCGTGGCTCTTCAAGGGGATGTTCGAGAGCATCGCGGCGAGTCCGGGGATGGTCACCGCCGTCGATGCGCTCAACGTCTGGGGGCTGATGGCCATCGGACTGGGGCTGATCGTCGGGTTGCTGACGCGGACGGCCACGGTCGCCGGGATCGTGGTCCTGGGCCTGTACTACATCGTGGCGCCGCCCTTCGTGGGCCTGAGCTACGCGATGCCGACTGAGGGGAGTTACCTCGTCGTGAACAAGGTGTTGATCGAGGCAGTCGCGTTGCTCGTGCTGTTCGCATTCCCGACGGGTCGGCAGATCGGGATCGACGCGGTGGTCTTCCGGAAGCGACCGGCGCTGGGACAGCCCCAGCCGCAAGCGTGAGGAGCGAGTCATGACCGACGATCAAGAGAAACCGGGAACACCCGCCAGCGACGATTGGACCCAGGTGAGCCGACGCGGGTGGATCAAGACCCTCGTGTCGGTGCCGGTCCTTGGGGTCTTCTTCTACAACTTCCTGCGGAAGCGAGCCGCGGACGAAGCGAAGAAACAGGCCGTGATGGCCGAGCTGGGGGTGCAGGAGAGTGGTCCGGCCGTCATCGCGAATGCCATCAGCAAGCCGCCCAGTGAGCGCATTCGGGTGGGGATCATCGGATATGGTGGCGAAGGGGAGGCGCTGGTGCGGCATGCCGGATTCGCGGCACCGGACTGGATCGAGGACGCCCGGAAACGGGTCGCCGATGACCCACGGGACAAGCAGCTCGAGACGTATCTCACTCAGGACGATCTCAACATCGCGATCACCGGGGTGTGTGACGTGTTCGACGTCCGGGCCGAACGGGGCGTCGCGGCCTCGGCGATCGACGTGCGACCGGGGAACGGCGGGAGCAATCCGCCGGCCAAGCGCTTCCGGCGGTATACCGACATGCTGGAGAGCGGGGACGTGGACGCCGTGATCATCGGGACGCCGGACAGCTGGCATGCGCGCATGACCGTGGACGCGGCCGCGGCCGGCATCCACGTCTACTGCGAGAAGTGCTTTACCCGCACCGAGGAGGAGGCGCTCGCGGCGCATGCGGCGGTGACGAACTCGAACATCGTGTTCCAGCTCGGTCACCAGAACCGCCAGTCCGAGGCCCACAACAAGGCCCGGGAGGTCATCGCGGCCAACATCCTCGGCCCGATCACCCTGGTGGAGTCCACCACGAATCGGAACACGCCGTGGGGTGCCTGGGTGTGGGACATTCACGAGAAGGGAAGCCCCGAGACCATCGACTGGGCGCAGTTCGAGGAGACTGCGCCGAACAAGGTCCCGTTCAGCCTCGAACGGTTCTTCCGCTGGCGGTGCTGGTTCGACTACGGCACCGGCCTGGCAGGCGACCTGCTCTCCCACGAGTACGATGGAGTGAATCAGATCCTGCAGGTCGGGATCCCGGCATCCTGCGTGGCGTCCGGCGGGATCTACTACTTCAAGGACGGACGCGACGTGCCGGACACGTTCCAGGCCGTCTACGAGTATCCCGACCGCGATCTCACGTTCGTGTACAGCGCGACCCTCGCGAACGGACGGGATCGCGGGCTGACGTTCATGGGGCACGACGCCTCCATGCGAGTCAGCGGGAGCCTCTCGGTCCAGGCCGAGTACGATTCCACCCGCTACCAGCAGAAGATCGAGGACAAACTGATCGATCCGTCGCAACCCATGTTCACGTACCGCCCGGGGTTCAAGGGCATCGATGCCGTGACCTCCGCGACCGAGCGGTACTTCGCGAGTCGCGGCCTGCTCTACACGTATCGGGGCGGCCGTCGTGTGTCGGCGTACCACCTGCTCATTGGCGAATGGCTCGACGTGATCCGGAACGGTGGCGAGACCAGCTGCAACATCGAGCGCGCGTTCGAGGAAGCCATCACGTGCCACATGGCGACGCGGTCGTATCTCGAGAACCGGAAGGTGACGTGGGATCCGGTGCGGCGGAGAATCGTGTGAGCACGAACGTCCGCCTCGGGATCATGATGTTCCTCCAGTTCTTCGTCTGGGGGGCGTGGTACACGTCCATCGCCGTCTACATGACGGCTGAGGGCATGGGCCACCTGACGCACTGGCCCTTCACCGTCAATCCCATCGCGGCCATCGCGGCGCCGTTCTTTCTGGGGCTGGTGGCCGATCGCTACTTCTCGACCGAGAAGGTGCTGGGGGTGCTACACCTCCTCGGCGCCCTGGTCCTGTTGGCCGTCCCGCAATTCAGCGGTGCACCGGTAGTGTTCGTGCTGCTGCTGCTGCTCTACAACCTCTGCTTCATGCCGACCCTTGGCCTGGCGAACTCGCTCGCGTTCCACAACATCGCCGACCAGGAGAAGCACTTTCCGCTCATCCGGGTGTTCGGTACGATCGGCTGGATCGTTGCGGGTCTGTTCGTCAGCCTGGTGCTGAAACTGTTCGTGACGGGCGGGGACCTGCCCGAGCAGACGTCGCTGCCACTCTACACGGCCGCCGTGACGAGCGGCGTGTTGGGATTGTACAGCTTCTCACTGCCGCACACGCCGCCTCCGGCCATGGGCGAGAAGGTATCACCCCGCAGTATCCTCGGACTCGACGCGCTCAAGGCACTGGGCAGTAGACCATTCTACGTCTTCCTCGGTGCCTCGTTGCTCATCTCGATCCCGCTCGCGGCGTACTACAACTTCACCCAGCTCTTTCTCGGCGCGACGGGTTTCCAGAACATCGCGGGTACGCAGACGCTCGGGCAGATGTCCGAGGTGGTCTTCATGCTCCTGATGCCGATGTTCTTCATCCGTCTCGGCGTGAAGTGGATGCTTGTTGCCGGCATGGGAGCGTGGACGCTCCGCTACGTGTTCTTCGCTCTCGCGGCGCCCAACGAAGTGTATTGGATGATCATCATCGGCATCCTGCTGCACGGGATCTGCTACGATTTCTTCTTCGTCACGGGGCAGATCTACGTCGACAAGAAGTCGACGCCCGCCATTCGTGGGCAGGCGCAGGGGATGCTGGTGCTCGTGACCTACGGGCTGGGCATGCTGATCGGCGCCCAGGCGGCGGGCAACCTGTTCAACGCCTTCCTGGGCGGCTCGGACGCGCTGACGCTTGCCCAGTGGCGACAGTTCTGGCTCGTTCCGGCGGCGTTTGCCGCGGTGATCATGGTCGGCTTTGCCCTGCTCTTCAACGACCGGGTCGATCGGCACCGGGCCACAGACGCCGGTGGCGTCGGCAGCGCGAGCGCGGGGACGTAGGCACGAAGGCAAGGACTCCAGGCGGCGAAAGGTGGCTGTGGGCATGGCAGGGAAGAGGTTAGGAGTCGGATTCGTCGGCGGCGGCTTCGTTGCCAAATTCCACATTCGCTCCTGGGTCGGGGTGCGCCATGCCGACGTCCTTGGCGTCATGAGCCGGAGCCGGGAGAGCGCCGAGGAAGCGGCCGCGCTGGCGCGGACTATCGGCGTGGGCGACGCGAAGGTGTACGGTTCCGTCACGGAAATGGTCGCTGACCCGACCATCGACGCCCTGTGGATCTGCGCACCAAACTTCACGCGGGTCGCGATCATGGAGGAGATCGTCGCGGCGATCGACGGCGGGAAGGGCACGTTGATCGGGGTCGCGTGCGAGAAACCGCTGGGACGGACCGCCGCCGAGGCACGGCGCGTCCGGGACCTCGCTCGCAAGGCGGGGCTGCTGGACGGCTACCTCGAGAACCAGGTCTTCGCGCCGGCCATCACGCGTGGGAAGGGGATCCTCTGGAGCCGCGGCGCCTCGCTGACGGGACCGCCCTATCTGGCCCGCGCCGCCGAGGAGCACAGCGGGCCGCACATGCCGTGGTTCTGGGAGGGCGCACTCCAGGGCGGTGGGGTGCTCAACGACATGATGTGCCACTCGGTCGAGGTCGCGCGGTTCTTGCTCACGCCGCCGGGCGAGCCGCGGGACGTGCTGACGCCGGTCAAGGTCTCCGCGCACACCGCCTGCCTCAAGTGGCAGCAGCCGCACTACGCGGCCCAGCTCGCCGAGCGGAGCGGCGGCAAGACCGACTACCGCAAACGTCCGTCGGAGGACTTCGCGCGGGCGCTGGTCTCCTACCGGGCGGCCGACGGCGGGGAGCGCATCGTCGAGGCCACGACGTCCTGGTGCTTCGTCGGGGCGGGGCTGCGCCTGAGCATGGAATTGCTGGGGCCGGAGTACTCGCTCTCCGTGAACTCGCTCGATGCCGGCCCCCGGATCTTCTTCAGTCGTGCCGTTCAGGGCAGGGCCGGGGAGGACTTGGTGGAGAAGCAGAACGCGGAGCAGGGGCTGATGCCGGTGCTCAGCGACGAAGAGGCCGAGTACGGTTACGTGGCCGAGAACCGGCACATGGTCGAGGCCTTCCTCGCGGGGCGCCGGCCGGAGGAGAACTTCGACGACGGGGTCGCGGTGGCGGAGCTCCTCATGACCGCGTATATGAGTGCGGAACGGGAACAGACGGTGCCGTTCCCACCGCCGGGCTTGGAGTCGTTCGTGCCCGCCGTGGCGCGCGGCGCATGGAACCCAGCAGAAAAACGGGGGCAGTGATGCGAGCGTATCGCGCCATGGCGGCGCTGGGATTCATCCTGGGAGTCGTGCCGATGACGGTGAATTGTGCGGCCCAGCAGGAGGGCGGTGCCCCGGCGGGGTTCGAGCGGATCCTGCGCGAGTCGGACGGTCGGTTCTCCAAGCACGGGTGGAACCACTACGGGCCAGGCTATTTCGATCTCGATCCCGCGACCGGCGTACTCACGTCGCACGGCGGCATGGGACTCTTAT
>Ga0224500_10001303_pt1 | contig 14987 bp, 15 predicted proteins | sample SF_Oct11_sed_USG_FD_168126 | JGI IMG/M metagenome (GOLD analysis project Ga0224500, IMG submission 168126) | Sediment microbial communities from San Francisco Bay, California, United States - SF_Oct11_sed_USGS_4_1 | ecosystem: Environmental > Aquatic > Marine > Sediment | place: USA: California... | reverse complement strand
ATCGCAGGCCCGTGGGACTCGCCGAAGTTCGTGACGCGGAACAGATGGCCGAAGGTGGATGACATATGGCGCGCGATTGTACGAGGGTCCGGTCCGCGCCCTCTAAAGGAAGCGCTCGGCGATGCGCGTGCTCGACGCATGGCCGACGTAGGCGAGGTTGCGATCGAGCCAGTCGCTCGCCGTCGCGCGGCCCAGTTCGAACAGTTCCTTCAGGAACACGCGGCTGGTGTAGGTCTTGCTGCTGGCGCCGTACTTCTGCAACTGCTCCTCGGCCTCGATCATGTGCATGTTGATGCGCCTGTACTTGCGCGGATCGAGTTTCTGTTCGCCCAGGAGGCGCTCGACGAACGCGATCGCGCGCAGTTCGTGCAGCAGCGCCGTGTTGAAGCTGATCTCGTTGACGCGTTCGATGATCTCCTGGGCCGTGTCCGGAAGGTCCTCGCGCACCAGCGGATTGATCTGCACCAGCAGCAGATCGCGCGTCTTCGTCGCGTAGAACAGCGGGTACAGCGACGGGTTGCCGACGTAGCCGCCGTCCCAGTAGTACTCCTCGTCGACCTCGACGGCGTGGAAGGCGAACGGCAGCGCCGCCGAGGCCAGCAGCATGTCCAGCCTGAGCTCGTGTTCGCGGAACACGCGCGGCCGGCCCGTGCGCACGTTGGTCGCCGTCACGAACAGCTGGAACGGCGAGCCGGCGCGCAGGGCCTCGAAGTCGACCAGGGGTCGCAGCACTTCGCGCAGCGGATTGACGTTGAACGGATTGAGCTGGTAGGGAGAGAACACGCGTGTCACCAGGTCGAACACCAGCGCGGCGTGCTGGGCGCCGTACGGCGGCGCGAACCAGGGCACCGGCGACGCGAGTCCGAATCCGGCCGGCCGTTCGGCAACGGCGTTCCAGAAGCGGGCCAGCAGCTCGCGCGCGGACGTTCGCGGATCCGTGCCGCGCTCCAGCGCCAACCGCCAACCCTCCGCCAGCACCACGGCGTTCATCGCGCCGGCGCTCGCCCCCGAGAGTCCTTCGAAGGCCAGCCGGCCGTCTTCCAGCAAGGCGTCGAGCACGCCCCAGGTGAAAGCGCCGTGCGAACCGCCGCCCTGCAGCGCGAGGTTCACTGCGAGCGCGCCGCTGGCGCTGTCGCGGCGACGCCCGTTACTCCTGCCCGCGCCATTGCCGTTGCTGCGCGTCGCCATCAGCGTTCGTCCCCGCGCAGTTCGGCCACGCGCTGCGTCAGCGCCTCCGGGGTCGCCGCGGCGGGTGGAACCGGCTCGCCGACCAGGAGTTCGACCTTCGAGCGCAGTCCGCGCCGGAGCCGCGCGTCGACCGGTCGCGAGAACGCGGCGCCGCCGAAGCGCGAGAAGAACGAGCCCCACAGGCCACGCAGGGCCATCGGGATCACGGGCACCGGACTGCGCTCGACGATGCGGCGCACGCCCGGCTTGAACGGATAGAGCTCGCCTGTATCGGTAATGCGCCCCTCCGGGAAGATGCAAACGAGGTCCCCGTCGGCGAGCGCCGCGTCGATGCGCTCGTTCGCCCGCTCCAGCATCCCTGGATCCTCCTTCGCGGGCGCGATCGCGATCGCCTTCGCATTCCGGAAGAACCAGTTCAGCAACGGAATCCTGAAAATGCGATGGTCCATCACGAAGCGGATCGGTCGCGGGCTCTCACCCATGATCAAGACGGCATCCACGAAGCTCACGTGATTGCACACCAGCACGGCCGGCCCCTGCTCCGGAATGCGCTCGGCGCCCCGCGTGCGGATGCGGTACAGGCTGTGCGCCAGGACCCAGGCAACGAAGCGCAGCAGGAATTCGGGGACCAGGCGGTAGATGTAGAGGGCCACCGCGGCATTGAGGATTCCAGTCAAGAGGAACAGCTGAGGGATCGTCAGGCCCGCCGCCAGCAGGCTGCCAGCCAGCACCGAGGCCACCACCATGAAGATCGCGTTGAGGATGTTGTTGGCCGCGACGATGCGCGCGACGTGCGTCCGCTCGGCCCGGCTCTGGATCAGCGCGTACAAGGGCACCGAATACAGCCCGCCGAAGAAGGCGAGCGCGGCAAGGTCGAACACGATGCGCCACGCGCCGTCGTGAACCAGGAAGCCACCGAGGGTTGCCGACTGCATCGGCGCGAACCCGGCCGACGCGAAATACAGGTCGACCGCGAACAGCGTCATGCCGATCGAACCCAGGGGCACCAGTCCGATCTCGACCTTGCGGCCCGAGAGGCGTTCCGTCACCAGGGAACCGAGCCCGATCCCGACCGAAAACACCGCGAGCAGGAAGGTGACGACGCCCTCGTCGCCCCCGAGGTTCTCGCGCGCATACGGCGTGAAGCTCGTGAGGAAGATCGAACCGAAGAACCACAGCCAGGAGATGCCGAGAATCGAATTGAACACGGCCGGGCTGACGCGCGCGATCTTCAGGTTGGCCCAGGTTTCGGTGAACGGGTTCCAGTTGATGCGCAGCGCGGGGTCGGCGGCAGGCGACAGAGGCACGAAGTGCGCCGCCACGCGCCCCAGGACCGCGATCGCGAGGCCCACGATCGCGGTCGCGTTCGCGGCCTGGGCTCCGAACTGGTTGATGAGCAGGCCGCCGCCGATCGTGCCGAGCAGGATGGCGACGAACGTGCCCATTTCCACCATGCCGTTGCCGCCGGTGATTTCGTGCGTGTCCAGGTGCTGGGGCAGGTAGGAGTACTTGACCGGACCGAACACGGTCGACTGCAGGCCGAGCAGGAAGACCGTCAGGTACAGCAATGGCGGCCACTGCAGGAAGAAGCCCGCGGCGCCGATCAGCATCACGACGATCTCGGCGTCCTTCACGCGTCGAATGAAGTACGACTTCTCGAGACGATCGGCAAGCTGACCGCTGGTCGCCGAAAAGAGCATGAACGGGGCGATGAACAGACCGCCGATCAGGAACCCGGCGAGCTTCGGGTCGACGCCGCCCCAGGAGGAAGCCGAATAGGTGGCGAGCAGCGTGAAGGCGAACTTGAAGACGTTGTCGTTGGCGGCTCCGAGGAACTGCACCCAGAAAAGGGGGGCGAACCGACGCTGCCGCAACAACTCGAACTGGCTGCTTGCGCTCACGCGCGACTCCCCGCCCTCCCCGGGCGCAGCGCGATTATCGACGCTAGGCGGGCTGGCCGCTACGCGACGATGGCGTGTCCGAGCGCCCGGCCCGACAGGAATGCGCCCTCCAGACGCGGTCCCCCGCACCAGTCGCCGACCGCGCCGATCTTCTGGCCCGCGTCCCACAAGTACGGGCTCTTCAGCGGGTTGGCAGGAGTTGCCGTCAGCCAGCGGCGCGCTGACAGCAGCGTCGGTCGAAAGCCGAAATTGAAGCGTGTGGCAAACGCCTGCGCCAGCGTTTCGGCGACTTCGTCGGCCCCGTGGTTCAGGTGCAGCGCCGACCAGCGTGGCGTGGCGTGCAGCACCCAGCGTTCAATGCCGCCCGTTGCCGGGCCCTTGGTGTCTTCACGCGTCGCCCAGGACAGCGCCGGATGGTCGTTGACGAAAACGCCGCCGAACTCGAAGCCGCTTGCCGGCTCGAAGGCAAGCAGGACAGCCCAGCACGGCTGCCACACGATGCTGCTCGCCTGCTGCGCGAGTTCGGGGGCCCGGCGCAGCAGCTCCGTCGGCTGCGGGACCGCGATCACCAGTGCGTCGAAACCTCCGTGCGACAGGCTGCGGCCGCCGGCATCGAGCAGGTCCCACGAACTTCCCCGTCGGCCCACCGACGCGACCGCCGAGTCGAGCCGCACGTCGAGGTCCGCGCCCAGCTTTCTGCCGAGCGCCTGCATGCCATCGCGCACGATGTAGCGTTCGGCCGAGGCCGTCTTGTCGAGAGTGCGCCCGCCCTCCAGCGCGATGACCTGCGCGGTCCAGCGCTCGACGAGCCCGTCATCGCGCCATGCCGTCACCCAACTCTCGAAATCGGAACTCTCTGCGGTGAAGTACTGCGCGCCGTAGTCGAAGCGGCCCACCGGCGTCACTTCGGTGGCGGCGCGACCACCCGGCCGGCGACTCGCCTCGTACACCACCACGCGCGCCCCGCGCGCCTTCAACGTGCTTGCGCACGCAAGCCCGGAGATGCCAGCGCCGACGACCGCAACCCGAAAGCTGTCAGGCAGCGGGGCGGCGCGTGTCATTCCCAACTCAGCTCCGCGCCTCCTCCGGCTCGGGCCAGTCCCGGATATATGCCTTGAGCATCTTGTTTTCGAAGCTCTGCTCTTCGAGCACGGCGCGTGCCACGTCGTAGAAGGAGATGACGCCGGCCAGCGTGCGGCCTTCCAGCACCGGCAGATAGCGCGCGTGGCGCTCGAGCATCAGCCGGCGGACTTCCATCACGTCGGTCCCTGGCGTTACCGTGAGGGGCCCATCGTCCATCACCTTGCGAACCCGGATGTCACCAACCGCGCCGTTGTTGTCGTGAACGCGGTTGATGACCTCGCGGAAAGTGAGAATGCCGACGAGTTCGCCGTACTCCATGACCACGACCGATCCGATGTCCTGTTCGGCCATCATTGCCACCGCCTGCGCGAGCGGCGTCTCGGGAGTCACGGTGTACAGCGCGTTGCCTTTCACGCGCAGAATGTCGGCGACCTTCATCGGAATCTCCTGTGCCACGCCTCGGCCTCGGGTGGGAAGGCGCGCGAGCGTGGGTAGGCCATCGTATCCTCGCCCTGACGGGGCAACAAGCGCCCCAAAGGCGCGACGGCGCCGGCTTCGAATCAGGGGCGCCGCAGCCAGCCGAGTCCGGACGAGGTTCCCCCTGGCACGGCGCCGCGCGCCGCCCGGTACTCGCAGCCGATCCATCCCCCGTAGCCAAGGCGATCCAGAAGCCGGAACAGGTACGGGTGATTGACCTCGCCGGTGTCCGGCTCGTTGCGCTCGGGAACGCCGGCGATCTGCACGTGCCCGATCAGCGGAAAGTACCGCTGCAGCCGAGTCGCGAGGTCACCGACCATGATCTGGGCATGGTAAAGGTCGAACTGCAGCGCGAGGTTGGACGCATCCACCCGCGCAATGATGCGGGCCGCCTGCTCCGGTGTGGTCAGGAAGTACCCGGGCATGTCGCGCGTGTTGATCGGCTCGATCATCACCCGGACGCCGAGCGTGGCGAAGGCGGCACACGCGTGGCGCAGGTTGCGCACGAAGACCTCCTCGGCCTCGGCAGGATCCGCTCCCGCCGCCGGCTTGCCCGCCATCACGTGCACCCGCGGGGAACGCACGGTCCGCGCATAGTCGACCGCTTCGGCGATGCTGGCCTCGAATTCGCGCTCCCGGCCGGCCAGCGCGGCTAGTCCCCGTTCACCGGCGTCCATGTTGCCCTGCGGCGCGTTCATCAACACCAGCTCGACGCGAGCGTCCCGCACGGCGCGGTCCAGTTCGGTCGCCGCTGCCGCATACGGCGACTGCACCTCCACCGCGGCGAAGCCGTCGCGCGCGGCGGCGCCGATTCGGTCGAGCATCGAATGCTCCTGGTACAGCGTACTGATGTTGGCGGCGAATCGAGGCATCAGGCCTCCGAAAGTTGTAGTCGCATACGGTCGAGTTCAGCCATCACGACCGCGCGGACCGGGGGCTCCCAGACCGAATGGCCGGCATCCGGCACGATGGTATAGCGGGCGGACGGCCAGGCGCGCGCCAGTTCGTCCGCGTTGACGATTGGACACACCATGTCGTAGCGCGCCTGGATGATCGACGCCGGCAGGTGCCGGATGCGGTCGATGCGGCCCAGTAGTTCGCCCGGCGCGAGGAAGCACTGATGGGCGAAGTAGTGAGCTTCCAGGCGGGCCAGGCCGAGCGCCTCGTCCGCAAAGTGGCGCACCAGTTCCGGATTTGGCAGCAGCGTGGAACAGGTGCCTTCGTATTCGCTCCAGGCGCGCGCGAAGGGCAGGTGAATGCGCGGGTTGGGATCGAACAGCCGCTTGAGGTAGCCGCGCAACAGGTCGGACCGCTCCCCTTCCGGCAGCATCCCCGCGAATCGCTGCCACGCTTCCGGAAACACGCTCCGCAGGCCGTACAGGAACCAGTCGATCTCGCTCTGTCTTCCGAGGAAGATCCCGCGCAGCACGAAACCGAGACAGCGCTCCGGGTGCGCCTGGCCATAGGCGAGGCCGAGTGTGCTGCCCCAGGACCCACCAAACACCAGCCAGCGCTCGATGCCGAGGTACTCGCGCAGGTGTTCGATGTCGGCGATCAGGTGCGCGGTGGTATTCGCGCTCGTTTCGCCCAGGGGCGTGGACGCGCCCGCGCCGCGCTGATCGAACAGCACGGCCCTGAAGAACCCGGGATCGAAGAAGCGGCGATGCTCGGGCGACGAGCCGCCGCCGGGTCCACCATGCAGGAAGAGGACCGGCACGCCGTCAGGCTTGCCGGACGTCTCCCAGTACATCGTATGCACGGCGTCGAGCGGCAGCATGCCGCTGTCGTGCGGTTCCAGCGCGGGATGCAAGACACTTCGCGTATCCATCGGCGCGAAGTGTAAGGGCCTCACTCGAGCACTCGGCGCCAGGGCGCCAGCATCGGCCGTTCCCGGGTTCGAACCCGGGGCGGCCGGTCAAGCCAGCAGGCCCCTCAGGCACCAGCCCGTTTCGCCGGGGTCCAGTGCATGTCGACGATCTGCAGGCGCGTCGCCTGCAGGCGCCCTGCCACGACGGCAAGCAGCCGGCTCATCAGGGCATAGCCAAACGATGGATCGTCCTCGCACATCTGCCGCAGAGCAGCGGCGTCGAACGCCAGCGCCTGCACGCCGTCCAGCGCGCGCGCCTGAAAGTATCGCCCCACGCCCATCAACATCGCCGTCCAGCCGAATTCCTCACCCGGGCCAACGGTCTCGACCCGCAGCACTTCATTGCGACCGGCCAGTTCGAGCGCCACGTGGCCGCGCACGACGAGGAACAACTGGGCGCACTCGTCGCCTTCGCGGTGGATCACTTCTCCCGGCTCGAACTCGACCATTTCCGCCGCGTGCATCAGTTCCTCGAACTGCGCGGGGGTGAACTCCCTCATCAGCGGTTGCCGGCGGAGCGCGAGGTCGACATCTGCCATGGTCACTGTAGTCATGCGTCTCCTCCAACGTTTACTGCCCGGGCTTTCAACTTAGTCCTCTACGGTCCCGACCGCAATGGCACTTCCGGGTAATTTCGATTGTGCAAGTGCAATACGGAGCGGCTTCGATTTGGCATCATCCGGGTTCCTACCCATAAGGGGCATCCCATGCCCGCCCGCTACCCCGGCTTTGACACGCTGGCGCTGCACGCCGGCCAACCGCCCGACCCGACGACCGGCAGCCGCGCGGTGCCGATCTACGCCACCGCGTCGTACGTCTTCGAGGACTCCGACCACGCCGCGGCCCTGTTCAACATGGAGCGCTCGGGCCATGTGTACTCGCGCATTTCGAATCCGACGGTGGCTGTGTTCGAGGAGCGCATGGCAGCGCTCGAGAAGGGCGTCGGCGCGATCGCCACGGCCAGCGGCCAGGCCGCCCTGCATCTGGCCATCGTCACCTTGATGGGCACCGGCGGCCACATCGTGGCGAGCCGCGCGCTTTACGGCGGGTCCCACAACCTGCTGGGCTACACCCTCGCCCGCTTCGGCATCGACACCACGTTCATCGACCCGCGCGACCCCGGTGCCTGGGAAGGCGCGTTCCGCCCGAATACGCGGCTTGCCTTTGGCGAGACGCTCGGCAATCCGGGACTCGACGTGCTCGACATTCCCGCCGTCGCCGCGATCGCGCACCGCCACCGCGTCCCGTTGCTGGTGGACTCGACCTTCACCTCGCCCTATCTGATGACGCCATTCGACCACGGCGCGGATCTCGTCTACCACTCGGCGACCAAGTTCATCGGCGGACATGGGATCGCGATCGGTGGCGTGCTGGTCGACGGCGGCACCTTCGACTGGCTCTCCAGCGGCCTGTTTCCGACGCTCACCGAGCCCTACGCCGGCTTCCACGGCATGAATTTCGCGGAAGAAAGCACGGTGGCGCCCTTCCTGCTGCGCGCGCGGCGCGAGGGACTGCGCGACTTCGGCGCCTGCATGAGCCCGCATACGGCGTTCTTCCTGCTGCAGGGGCTCGAAACGCTGCCGCTGCGCATGCAGCGCCACGTCGAAAACACGCGCAAGGTCGTCGAATTCCTGGCGTCCCATGCCGCAGTGCAATCCGTGGCCTATCCCGAGCTGCCTTCGCACCCTGACCACGCGCTGGCGCAGCGGCTGCTGCCGCGCGGATGCGGGGCCGTTTTCAGCTTCGACCTGAAAGGCAGTCGTGCCGCGGGCCGCGCCTTCGTCGAGGCTCTCCAGGTTTTCTCGCACCTTGCGAATGTCGGCGACGCCAAGTCGCTCGTCATCCACCCGGCCTCGACCACGCACTTCCGCGTCCCCGACGATCAACTCGAGGCGGCAGGGATCACGCAGGGCACGATCCGCCTGTCGGTGGGGCTCGAGGATGCGACTGACCTGCTCGACGACCTCGGTCAGGCGCTGAAGCGCGCGCAAAAGGTCGGCTGATGGACCTCGCCACCTCTCCCCGCCTCTACGCCTACACCGGCGGCAGGCGGTTTGACCCGGCCCGGCCCGCGGTTGTCTTCCTGCACGGCGCGCAGTGCGATCACAGCGTATGGATCCTGCAGAGTCGCTACCTGGCGCATCACGGCTACAGCGTGCTCGCCCTCGATCTGCCGGGACACATGCGCAGCGAGGGTCCGCCGCCCGACTCCGTCGAAGCCATCGCCGACCGCGTCGTCGCAGCGTTGAAGGCAGCCAGCGTCGAGCGGATGATCGTCGTCGGCCACAGCATGGGTTCGCTGATCGCTCTCGAAGTCGGACGCCGGCTTCCGGATGCAGTGCGCGGCGTCGTGCTGGTCGCCACGGCATTCCCGATGCGCGTGGCCGATCCGTTGCTGAACGCGACGCGTGATGCGCCGGCCGAAGCGCTGGACATGATCAACGTGTGGTCTCACAGCGCTTCGATTCGGGCGTTCGACCGCAAGCCGTCGAACCCCGGACCGGGCTTCTCCAATGTGTGGCAGGGCCTGCGCCTGATGCAGCGGATTCAGGAGCGCAACGGACGCGACGTGCTGCCGGTCGATTTTGCGAACTGCAATCGCTACGCGGGCGGCATCGACGCGGCCGCGGCATTGAAGTGCCCGGCGCTCTTCGTTCTGGGTGCGTCGGACTCCATGACTCCACCCCGTAGCGCGAAGACGCTGATCGAGGCCTGCCGGAACGCCGAGGTCGTCACGCTGCGCGGCGCCGGCCATTCGCTGATGGCCGAGGACCCGGATGGCGTGCGCGACGCCATCGCGCGCTTCGCCGCGCGGGCCCTCGGGCCGGCCGGCTGAGCAGCGTGGCGAACTGGCTCGACGCCGTCAACTGGGACACCTACTGGCTGTACGTGCTGGCGGAAGTGGCCCTGTCGCTGTCTCCCGGCCCGGCCGTGATGCTCGTCATCGCCTGCGGACTGGCATTCGGAGCGCGCAGGTCCATCCATGCGGCGCTCGGCATCCTGAGCGCCAACGCGATCTATTTCGCGATTTCGGCGACGGCGCTCGGCGCCCTGCTGGTCGCATCGAAGCTGGTCTTCGTTGCCATGAAGTGGCTCGGCGCCGCGTACCTCGCATACATCGGGCTGTCCGCCCTCTTCGGACGGCCCTCGCCCATCAGCGTCGCGCGCACCGACGAGGTCGGCGGATCACCCCGTGCGATCTACCTTTCCGGCCTGACCCTGCAACTCGCGAACCCGAAGACGCTCGTGTTCTTCGTTTCGATCCTGCCGCAGTTCGTCGATCCGAAGCTCCCCATCGGGCCGCAGATGGCATGGCTCGCCGCCGGCTCCATCGTTCCCGAATTCTTCATCCTGGGTGGCTACGGGTACCTGGCCTCACGCGCCGCCCGCCTGGCGAGCGACGAACGCTTCACGCGCATCACCGAGCGTGCAGCGGGGGTGCTGGTGCTGGGCGCAGCTGCTCTCGTGCTCACCGTCCCGTGATGCAGATCACGGCCCGGCCGCGCAGGCGCTGGGCACGGGACCGGGCGCAACAACCGCCTGCGTGGCCTGGGTTATAACGACTGCGTCCGACCGATCAACGAAGGCAAGCGCGCGTGGCGAAGAAGTTCCCCGTCGCACCCCGGAATCCCCATCGGATCTGCTGGGGCTGCGACAAGTACTGCCCGGCCGATTCGCTCGCCTGCGGCAACGGCTCGGAGCGCACGCAGCACCCGGTCGAATTGTTCGGCGACGACTGGCACCTGTGGGGCCTCGACGCGGAACCTGCCGCGGCTTCACGCGTGGCGGCGGTCCCGGCAGCCGCCGAACCCTGAGCGTCCGCGGCCGGTAGAGTCGCTCGCCCTCAGCCCGGCGGCAACCCGTCGGTCGCCGCGTCGGGTTCAGGCAGGCGCGCGGCGAGGACCTTGTCGATCCTGTGGTTGTCCATGTCGACGATTTCGAATCGCCACCCCTGCCAGTCCGCGGCGTCGCCGACCGACGGCACGCGTCCGAGCAGCAGCATCAGCATGCCCGACAGCGTGTTGTAGCGACCCAGTTCCTCGTCGGGCGCGGCGTTGAACGCGAGGCGGTCCTTCAGCTCCGGGATCGGGATCATTCCATCCAGCAGCCACGAACCGTCCGCGCGCTGAACCGCCCAGGCGTCCTCGTCGTGGTGGGTCTTGAATTCGCCGGCGATGGAAACGAACAGGTCGTGCAGTGTGACCAGGCCCTGCAACTCGCCGTACTCGTCGACCACCAGTGCCAGGTGGCTGGTCGATGTGCGGAAGTTCTCCAGCAATTCCATGCCGGTCAGCGACTCCGGTACGTAGATCGCCGCTTCGAGACCGGTCGCGAAATCGGCGGCTTCGCCGCGAATCGTCTGCTGCAGCAGCTGGCGCGCGCTTGCGATGCCGACGATCTCGCGCAGGCCGCCGCGGCAGACCGGAAATCGCGACCGCCCGGACTCGAGCACCTTCCGCAGGTTGTCCTCGCGCGCGTCCTGCAGGTCAAGGTAGACGATGTCCGAACGCGGCGTCATCAACGAGGCGATCTGCCGATCGTCGAGCCGGAATACGTTGCGCACCATCGCGCGCTCCTGCTCGTCGATCACGCCCGATTCCGACCCTTCCTTGATGAGCTGCTGGATCTCCTCCTCCGTGACCTTGCTCGCGGCCGGGCCGGCCGCGCCAAACAGCCGCAGCACAACGTCGGTCGACGCCGAAAGCAGCCGGACGAACGGGTGCGCGGCGGTGGCGAGCCAGCCAACCGGCCGCGCGACCCGACGGGCCACGCCCTCGGCGAACATCTGGCCCAGCCGCTTCGGCACCAGTTCGCCGATGACAATCGACACGTACGTCACAAGCACCACGACCAGCGCAGTCGCGCCAAAGCGGGCGTATTCCATGTCGATGCCGAGGCGGATCAGCCAATCGCCCAGGGGCGCGCCGAGTGCGGCCTCGCCGACGATGCCGCTCAGGATGCCGATGGTCGTGATGCCGACCTGAATCGTCGAGAGAAAGCGGGTCGGATCCCCGTTCAGGGCCAGCGCCGCCGCCGCGCCGCTGTCGCCCCGTTCGATGAGGGTCTGCAGCCGGCCACGGCGCGCCATGACGAGTGCGATCTCGGACATTGCCAGCAGCCCGTTCAGCACGATCAGTCCGAGCAGGAAAGCAATCTCGAAAGGCATGGACGGCGCTCCGCGTAGTGGTGTCCAGGACCGCGTCCGTGGCGTCGACCACTTCTCAGGCAGCAGCGCGGTCCGCTCCTGCGATCGTAGCGAACATCGCCTCCGCGCACGTCACGGGTGCGGCACGCACCGATTCGGCCACCTGGTCGCTCTACTGCTCGCGAAGAGAAACGTCCAGAGGCACGTTGAGCCACTCGGCCCGCGACCAGCGGTCGTATACCGGCTGCAACCCCAGTGAAACGACGGACAGCAGCGTGTTGGCCGGATCGACGGCGAAACGATCGAAGGCCGGAGCGAGCGTCATCGCCGACGAGTCGCATACCAGCAGCCAGTCCTGCTCGCCGCGCGCCCCGCCCTGGCTCGCTGCCAGTCGCCGGACGTACCCCAGTTGCTCGAGCGACTCGAGCAGCAGCTCCGCCTCATCCACCGGCGCGCGCACCGACCGCGCCAGCTCGCCCGTCGGCACCGCGGGCCGTCCTTCTCGTCGCGAGTCGAGGAGCACCTTGAGCAGGGCCACGGCGGAGATGAACGCGTTGCCGGCCCGCGCCTCGTCGGCGAATCGCGTCGCGCGCAGCCGCGGCAGCGTGGCCGAGATGGCCGCGCCGAACAGCAGCACGTACCACGACAGGTAGACCCAGATGAGAAACAGCGGCAGCACGGCGAAAGCGCCGTACAGGGAACGGGCCGTCCCGCGCGACACGAACACGCCGAACACGCCTTTCACGATCTCCGCGAGGATGGCGGCGATGAAGCCGCCGATCAGCGCGTCGCGCCACGCGACACGGCGGTTGGGCACGAACACGTACAGCGCCGCATAGGCAAATCCACTGACCAGCAGGGGCGCGTAGTCCAGCACGCTGCGCAGCAGCCCTGGCAACTGGCTCACCGCGTCGGAGGACAGGGACCACAGGTAGGAGCTGGCGCTCAGGCTGGCCCCGATGACGACCGGCCCCAGCGAAATGATGGCCCAGTAGATCAGTACCCGCTGGGCCAGCGGACGCCGGTCCCGGACGCGCCAGATGTCGTTCAGGACGCGGTCCACCGTGATGATCATCAACAGCGCCGTGAGGCCGAGGAAGATCAGGCCGAATGCCGTCAGCCGCGTGGCCTGCGAGGCGAACTCGTTGACGTAGCGCAGGACCGTGGTCGATATCTGACCCGGCAGCGCGCCCAGCAGGAAGCTCTCCAGTTCGCTGCGGAACTTGGCGAACATCGGGAATGCCGTGAAGAGTGCCAGTGCGACCGCGAACAGCGGCACGATCGACAGCAGTGTCGTGTAGGTCAGGCTGCCGGCGACCTCCCCCATGCGCACAGCGCTCGCGCGCCGCTTGGCGAACGACAGCACCTCGCGGGCGCGCCGGAGGCGCGGCTGGCGGTCGATGAGTGCTGAAAACGGGAGTCGCATCGGGGCGGCGGATCGTCCGGGCTCGGGCGTGCGTGCCCGTTCCTATAATGCCAGTCCTCTCTCCTCTTCTCCCGCTCGTGGACATCCTCGTCCTGTACTACTCGCGCCAGGGCGCCACGCGCCTGCTTGCCGATGCCGTGGCACATGGCATCGACGGTGTCGCCGGCGCCCAGGCGCGGCTGCGCACGGTTCCGCCGGTGAGCGCGGTCGTGACGACCGCGGAACCGCCGGTGCCGGATGCGGGTGCTCCCTACGTGGAACTGTCAGATCTCGAGCAGTGCGGGGGCCTCGCCGTCGGCTCGCCGACCCGGTTCGGCAACATGGCTGCGCCCTTGAAGCACTTCTTCGACTCGACGTCCGGGCTGTGGCTGTCCGGTGCGCTCGCGGGCAAGCCCGCCGCCGTGTTCACGTCGACCAGTTCATTGCATGGCGGCCAGGAAGCGACGCTGCTCTCGATGATGCTGCCGCTCCTGCATCACGGCATGCTGGTGCTCGGCATCCCCTACACGGAGCCCGACCTGCACGCCACGGCGAGCGGCGGCACTCCGTATGGTGCAAGCCACCTCGGGCGCAACGGGGCGCCGGTCGCGCTGACCGGCGAAGAGCGCCGTCTCGCCATCGCCCTGGGTGCGCGCCTGGCCCGCAGCGCGCTCGCGCTGGGACGGCCATGACTCCGGCGATCTCTGGCCGCCAGCGGCTGGCATGGCACGTCGCGCTCGCCGCGTGGCTGTCGCTCATCGCGCTCGCGCTGGTATGGGAGACCTGGCTCGCGCCACTGCGGCCGGGGGGTTCGTGGCTGGCACTGAAGGCCCTGCCGCTCGCGCTGGCGTTGCGCGGACTGCTGCGCGCCGATCCGTACACGATGCAATGGGCCCTGCTGCTGTCGCTGCTGTACGTGCTCGAAGGCGCGGTCAGGGTCTTCGAACCGGCTCCGGTGAAGCCGCTGGCGACGATCGAGATCGCGCTCGCGCTGCTGTTCTTCGTCGCAGCGATCGCGTATCTGCGACCACTCAAGCAGGCCGCGAAAGCGCGCCGCCCTTCGGCATGAACCTGATCGACCAACTGCAGGCCGCGGTCGGGGCGGCCCATGTGCTGATCGCGAGCGACGAGACCGCGCCCTATCTGACCGACTGGCGCCGGCGCTACACGGGCCGCGCCCGGGCCGTCGTGCGTCCGGCCACCGTGCAGGAGGTCGCGGCGGTCGTCGCGACCTGCGCCGCCTCCGGCACGCCCGTCGTCCCGCAGGGCGGCAACACGGGGCTCGTCGGCGGCGCCACCCCGGACGAGAGCGGCCGCGCGATCGTGCTGTCGCTCGGCCGCATGAACCGGACGCGCGCCATCGATCCGCTGAACAATACGATCACGGTCGAAGCGGGTTGCCCGCTGCAGCGGGTGCAGGAAGCGGCCGCCGCGGCCGGGCGCCTGTTTCCTCTGTCGCTTGCCGCCGAAGGCACCGCGACGATCGGCGGCAACCTGTCGACCAACGCCGGCGGCACCCAGGTGCTGCGCTACGGCAACGCGCGCGAACTGACGCTGGGCCTCGAAGTCGTGCTGCCCTCGGGGGAGGTGTGGAACGGCCTGCGCGGCCTGCGCAAGGACAACACCGGCTACGACCTGCGCGACCTGTTCATCGGCGCCGAAGGCACGCTCGGCGTGATCACGGCAGCCTGCATGAAGACGTTCCCGCTGCCGCGCGGCCAGGGCACGGCGCTCCTGGCAGTGCAGGCCGTCGACGATGCGCTCGAAGTGCTCGCCCTGGCGCAATCGCTCGCTGGCCCGGCCCTCACCGGATTCGAGCTCTTCTCCGACCTGTGTCTGCAGCTCGTCGAGCGGCACTTCCCGCCGCACCGCTCGCCACTGGTCGAGCGTGCTCCCTTCTACACGCTGCTCCAGGTGAGC
>Ga0224500_10001300_pt1 | contig 14992 bp, 15 predicted proteins | sample SF_Oct11_sed_USG_FD_168126 | JGI IMG/M metagenome (GOLD analysis project Ga0224500, IMG submission 168126) | Sediment microbial communities from San Francisco Bay, California, United States - SF_Oct11_sed_USGS_4_1 | ecosystem: Environmental > Aquatic > Marine > Sediment | place: USA: California... | reverse complement strand
ACGGCGCGTCGACCGACCACGAAGATCGTGCGCGACATCACAAGGAGCCCCCAATGAAGACGATGCGCCTGACCGCCATCACGTTTGCCGCCATGCTGCTCACCTCGTTGTCGGTCACCGCGGCCGACGAGAAGAAGGACCCCGGCGACGTGAAGTACCACGCCGCGCCGTCGGCGCTGGCCGACGTGCCGATGGTGCAGAGCACGAACCCGAAGGCGCCGCCGATGACGGTCGCCGAGTTCGATACCGCGCGCAAGATCTACTTCGAGCGCTGCGCCGGCTGCCATGGCGTGCTGCGCAAGGGCGCGACCGGCAAGCCGCTGACACCCGACATCACCCTGGGCAAGGGCACCGACTACCTGAAGGTGTTCATCGCCTACGGCTCGCCTGCCGGTATGCCCAACTGGCAGACCTCGGGCGACTTTACCGAGGCGCAGGTGGACCTGATGGCGCGCTACATCCAGCACGAGCCGCCGGTGCCGCCCGAGTTCGGCATGGAGGACATGCGCAAGACCTGGAAGGTCATCGTGCCGCCCGAGCAGCGCCCGAAGAAGAAGATGAACAACTACAACATCGACAACATCTTCTCGACCACGCTGCGCGACACCGGCGAGGTGGCGCTGATCGACGGCGACACCAAGAAGATCATCAACATCGTCAAGACCGGCTACGCGGTGCACATCTCGCGCGTGTCGGCCTCGGGGCGCTACCTGTTCGTGATCGGGCGCGATGCCAAGATCAACATGATCGACCTGTGGATGGAAAAGCCCGACAACGTGGCGGAGGTGCGCGTCGGCCTGGAGGCGCGCTCGGTCGACACCAGCAAGTACAAGGGCTACGAGGACAAGCTGGCGATCGCTGGAAGCTACTGGCCGCCGCAGTTCACGATCATGAAGGGCGACACGCTCGAGCCGCTGAAGATCGTCTCGACGCGCGGCAACACGGTCGACAAGCAGGAGTACCACCCCGAGCCGCGCGTGGCCAGCATCGTGGCCAGCCACTTCAAGCCCGAGTTCGTCGTCAACGTCAAGGAAACCGGGCAGACCCTGCTGGTCGACTACAGCAATGTCGATGCGTTGAAGATCACGACGATCGGCACCGCGCGCTTCCTGCACGACGGCGGCTTCGACTCGACCAAGCGCTACTTCATGGTGGCCGCCAACCAGAGCAACAAGATCGCCGCGGTGGACATGAAGGACGGCAAGCTCACCGCGCTGATCGACGTCGGCAAGATCCCGCACCCGGGCCGCGGCGCCAACTTCGTGCACCCGAAGTTTGGTCCGGTCTGGAGCACCGGCCACCTGGGCGACGAGACGATCTCGTTGATCGGCACCGACCCGATCAACCACAAGCAATACGCCTTCAAGCAGGTCGCCTCGATCAAGGGCCAGGGGGGCGGGGCGTTGTTCATCAAGAGCCACCCGAAGAGCCAGCACCTGTACTCGGACACGCCCCTGAATCCCGACCCGAAGATCTCGCAGTCGGTGGCGGTATTCGACATCAAGAACCTCGACAAGGGCTACACCGTGCTGCCGATCGCCGAATGGGCCGGGCTGAAGGACGACGGCGCCAAGCGCGTGGTGCAACCCGAGTTCAACCGGGCCGGCGATGAGGTCTGGTTCGCGGTCTGGTCGGCCAAGAACAAGGAGAGCGCGCTCGTCGTCGTCGACGACAAGACGCTCAAGCTGAAGGCCGTCATCAAGGATCCGCGGTTGATCACGCCCACGGGCCATTTCAACATCCACAACACCCAGCACGACGTCTATTGAAAGTGCCCCGCCCATGAAACTGCTCATCCTTTGCGCCCTGTTCCCCTTCGCCATGACGGCGGCCCATGCCGGCGACGCCGACACCGAGGCCGCGATGACCAAGGCCGGCTGCATGGCCTGCCATACCAAGGACAAGAAGCTGGTCGGCCCCGCGTTCAAGGACATCGCGGCCAAGTACAAGGGCCAGGCCGATGTCGTGACAAAGCTGGCCGAGAAGGTTCGAAAGGGCGGCAGTGGCGTCTTCGGCCCGGTGCCGATGGCCCCCAATGGAGCCGACAAGATCAGCGACAAGGACCTGAAGGACGCAGTGGAGCTGATCCTCAAGTCGTGACGGACCGCGCGCTGCAAGGGCTGGCGAGCGTCTTGCTCGCTGGCGCGTGCAGCAACCCTCTCGCAGCGCCCGACGCGGTTTCCGAGGACGGGCGCTGGCGCGTCGAGGGCCAGGGCTCGAACGTCGTCGTGCTCGACGGCGGCCGCGCCGTCAAGACCTTGCCCGCGCGCCGCCTGGGCGGCAACGAGGACGCCAGCGCGGTCGCGGTGCGCTACCTGCCCGCACGGCGCAGCTTCGTGATCGCCTTCGACGCGCTGGCCGAGTTGTGGGAACTGTCGGTCGACCCGAATGCGCCGCCGGTGTTCGACGGCCTGGTGCACGACTACCGGATGGGTGAAGGCGTGGCCTCTCCCGGTTTCCTGGGCGTGCGCCGCACGCCGCTGCCGGCACCGGTGGGCGCGCTGGCGGTCGACGCCAACAACAACGCGCATGTGCTCGCGCGCAGCGCCGACGCCTGGTGGCTGGTCAACCTCGACATCCGACGCCCGATCACGCGCTTCGAGCTGGCACCCAACCCGGAGTTGCGCCGGTCTCAGGGAGACCGGTAGATCGCCAGCGCGTGTGCGTCGAGGATGTGGATGTCGCGCTTGTCGATGCGCACCAGCCCCGCGGCCTCGAGTTCGTGCAGCACGCGCGAGAAGTACTCCGGCGTGAGCGACAGCCGCGAGGCGATCGTGGCCTTGCTCACCGGCAGGGAAACCGTCACCGGCTCGCCGCTGCCGCTGGCGATGTCGCGCAGCAGATAGCCGATCACGCGCTGCACGCCGCTGTGCAGCGCATAGGCCTCGACGTCGTGTACGAGGCCGTGCAGGCGGCGCGAGATGCCCGCCAGCATGCGCAGCGCAAAGCGCGAATCGCGGGCGATCTCGTCTTCCACCGCCTGCTTCCTGACCGACAGCAGCAGCGCGTCGGTGAGCGCCTGCGCATTGATGATGTAGGGGCGCCCGGTGAACATCAGCGCCTCGGCGAAGCTCTGGCCCGGCGCGATGATGTCGATAACCTTCTCCGCGCCGGCCGGTGAAACCGCGTACAGCTTGACCTGCCCGGTGACGCAGACATGGAATTCCTCGCAGGGCTCGCCCACCAGGAACACCGTTTCCCCCCTCGCGAAGCGCCGCACTGCACAGCCCTGCGCCAAGCGCTCGAGCTCGCTGGCGCTCAGGTCGGTGAACAGCGGTTGCACCGACAGGTAGCGGGGGATGTTGAAGACGCGCAGGTCCATGGCAGCCGGCGCGCATTGTCGCGCCAATCGCAGCGCGCCCGACGGCTCGCGAAACCGCCGCGGTTCGGTGACTCTCAGACCAGCCGAGCCGTGCACGCGACGGCCATCGCCACCAACAGGTTGTGCGCCACGACCACGCCTGGCACGGCCAGGCTGCCCAGTGCAGCGGCCGAGGCCCCCACCAGCCACAGGCCCAGCGCAACGCCGACGAGCCCGGCGGCGGCTTGTCGCCCGGTCGCCCAGGTCGCCATCATGCCGAAGAGCAGGAGTGCGCAGGCCAGCACCAGCCCGCCGACCCGGTGCACCAGCGCCCATGCGCCGCAGTCGACGACGCCGACACACTCAGGGTTTGCACTGGTACTGGCCAGCGCCCCAGCTGCGGCCTGCAGCGCGACGAAGGCCAGCATCACCCCGGCGATCCGTCCGACACCACGGCTCCGCGGCTCGAGGGCCAGCCGCGCGCACAGACCGAGCATCGCCAAGCCACCCATCAGGTTCGCGAGCACCACCAGCGGCGCGCGCGAAGCACCGGCCGCGACGCCCAGCACCGACAGCAGCACCGCCAGGCCGAGCAGTGCCGAGGCGAGCGCAAACGAGGGGTCGCTGCGGTGGCGCGAGCGCCACGCCATCCAGACCATCGCGACCGCGCCAAGCAGCACGAGCGTGGCCGCCACGCGGTGCACCTGGCGCACCCAGCCGAGCTCGCTCGCCCAGGTGGCCTGAAGCACCGGCGCCGCGCCGAAGTGGCGCAGCAACGCACTGGCGCACAACACCGCGAACATCAATGCCAGGCACGCGGCGGCGACGCGGCGCAGCGCGGTCGATGCGGGGATGCCGTCGGCGTTCATCGTCGTCGCAACGCATCGTAGTGTGCTGGCGTCAGGACCTGCCCGCGACCTCGGTTTTTCTTGGACTGGTTCAAGTGCAGCGCCGCGCGCGACTCACAGAATCGGCCGACCTCGAACCCGAGACCGTGGAGGAACGCGCGATGAACACCGAACACGACGACAACGGCCCCGTGCCCTGGATGCAGCAGTTGCTGGACAACCCGTTCCTGCTGCTGTTTCTCGGCGTGTTCGTCCCGATGGTGCTCTACACCGTCTGGGGCGTGTACGACATCCTCACCCTGCCGTTGGCCAAGTAGGAGCTCCGCGATGAACAGCGAACGCAAAGCAGCACGCCGGGCCGAGCGCCGGGCCGCTCCCGAGCCGGCCCGGACCCCCTCGGGGGGTCGCACGATGGATTCATCGTGCGGGGGACACCCATGAGCGCCATCCTCCCACCCGCCGAACGGCTGTGGTACCGGCACCCGATCGACCGCGTCGAAGGCACCTGGATCGCGATTGCGCTGACCTGGTGCCTGATCATGTTCTTCATGATGGTCGGCTGGCACATCTGGGGCAAGCAGAACCTGTCCACGGAGACGTACCGCACGACACCCGACAAGTTCATGGCCAAGACGCAGGCCATGGTCGACAAGTACACGGTGCGCACCGAGACCGACGCGAAGGTGCCGGTGGTCAAGCCGCCGCCGGGCAGCGACGTGTACCTGGTCGCGCGGCTGTGGAGCTTCTACCCGATCCTCGAACTGGAGAACGGCAAGAGTTACCGCCTGCACCTGACGTCGATGGACTACAACCACGGCTTCTCGCTGCAACCAGCCAACATCAACATCCAGATCGTGCCGGGCTTCGAGCACGTCATCACCGCCACACCCAACCAGACCGGGACCTACTCGGTCGTATGCAACGAGTACTGCGGCATCGGTCATCACACGATGGTCGGGCGCGTGTACGTCAAGTGAGGAGGCCGCGATGACCCAAGTACAGACGACGTACCGTACCTGCCCGCGCTCCGGGCTGCAATTCGAGCGCAATGCCGAGAACCTGATGAAGGCCAACGCCTTCGTCGCCGTGGTCTGGCTGCTGATCGGCGGGCTGCTGGCCATAGGCGTCGTGCTGACGCGCTGGCCCGCCTTCCGCTGGCTCGAGGCCGACCGGTTCTACCAGGTGCTCACGGCCCACGGCATCGACATGCTGATCTTCTGGATCATCTTCTTCGAGATCGCGGTCCTGTATTTCGCCTCGTCCACGCTGCTGCGCTGCCGGCTCGCGACGCCGAAGATCGCCTGGCTCGGCTTCGCGTTGATGGTGATCGGCTCGGTCACCACGAACGTGGCCGTCTACCGCGGCGCCTCGAGCGTGATGATGACGAGCTACGTGCCGATGATGGCCGAGCCGGCCTTCTACCTGGGCCTGATTCTGTTCGCGGTCGGCGCGCTGGTGGGCTGCTTCGTCTTCTTCGGCACCCTCGTCGTGGCCAAGCGCGACAAGACCTACGAGGGCTCGGTGCCGCTGGTGACCTTCGGCGCGATCACGGCGGCGATCATCGCGGTATTCACGATCGCCTCGGGCGCGATCATCCTGATCCCGACCTGGCTGATGTCGATGGGCGTGGTCAAGGAGGTCAACGCCCTGGTCTACCGCACGATCTGGTGGGCCTTCGGCCACAGCTCGCAGCAGATCAACGTCGCGGCGCACATCTCGGTGTGGTACCTGGTCGCGGCGATCGCCTTCGGCGCCAAGCCGATGAGCGAGCGCGTCAGCCGCACCGCCTTCCTGCTCTACATCCTGTTCCTGCAACTGGCCAGTGCGCACCACCTGCTCGCCGACCCGGGCCTGTCGACCGGCTGGAAGGTCGTCAACACGAGCTACTTCATGTACTTCGCGGTGCTGGCCTCGATGCTGCACGGCCTGACGATCCCCGGCGCGATGGAAGTCGCGCAGCGCCAGAAAGGCTTCACCAAGGGCCTGTTCGAGTGGCTGCGCAAGGCACCCTGGGGCAACCCGACCTTCTCGGGCGTGTTCATCGCGCTGATCGGCTTCGGCTTCCTGGGCGGCATCTCGGGCGTGATGATGGGCACCGAGCAGCTCAACATGATCATCCACAACACGATCTACGTGCCGGGGCACTTCCATGCGACGGTGGTGATCGGCACCACCTTGACCTTCATGGCGCTGACCTACACGCTGATCCCGGTGCTGTTCCGCCGCGAGATGATCGCGCCCAAGCTGGCGCAGTGGCAGCCCTATCTGTTCGGCTTGTCGATGTACGCCTTCGTGCTCGTGATGATGGGTGCGGGCACGCTGGGCGTCTCGCGTCGCCACTGGGACATGGCCTTCCAGGGTTCGCCCTTGGCTTATGAATGGCCCGGCGCGGCCTATCTGATGATGGGCATGGTCGGTCTGACCGGCGTGATCGCGATCGTCGGCGGCGCGATCTACATCTACGTCACGGTGGGCTCGCTGCTGTGGGGCCGCAAGCTCGAAGGCGGGGCATCGGCCGCGACCTTCACGGCAATCCCGCGCACCGCGCCCACGGTCGCGGCACAGACGACCGGCTCGATGGGCTTCGCCGCGCCGGGCACCTTCACGCTGGCGATGGTGTTCCTGCTCGCCTTCGTCCTGTACTACTTCATCAACTGGAAGTACCTGTCCACTCTCTGGGGCCTGTCATGACCCACCCCCGAGGCGGCTTCGCCGCTCCCCCTCAAGGGGGCACCGCCCGCGGCCTGGCGGAGCCAGATCCGCGGCGGTCGCTTGGAAGGACCCGCCTGGGGCTCGTGCTCGGCATCTTCAAGCTGCGCATCGCCGTGCTCATCATGGTCACGGCGCTCGGCGGCATGGCGATCGTTCCCGCGGGCTCGCTGGGTGCGCTGCAGGTGCTCGTGCTCGCGCTGTCGGTGCTGCTGGCTTCGGCCAGCGCAGGCGCGTTCAACCAGTATGTCGAGGCGGACAGCGACCGCCTGATGGCACGCACGCGCACACGCGCGTTCGCCAGCGGCGCGCTGCCGCGCAGCCGCGGCTGGCTGGGCGCGATCGGCGCGCTGCTGGTGCTGGCCGTCGGCACGGCCGCGTTCGTCGTCAACGTGGCGTCCGCCGGCTTCGTGCTGCTGGGCGCGCTGACCTATGCCCTGGTCTACACGCTCGGACTGAAGCGCCGCACCGCGTGGAACATCGTGATCGGCGGCGCGGCGGGCAGCTTTGCGGTGCTCGCCGGCGCGGCCGCGGTGAACCCGCAGATCGGCCCGCTGGCGCTGCTGCTCGCGCTGGTGCTCTTCCTGTGGACGCCGCCGCATTTCTGGAGCCTGGCGATCGCCAATGTGGCGGAGTACGCCGCGGCTGGCGTGCCCATGCTGCCCGTGGTGGTGGGTGTCGAGCGTGCGGCGCGGATCGTTCACGCCAATGCAGTGCTGCTCGTGGCAGTCTCCTTGCTGCCGGTCTTCTTCGGCGCCGGCTGGGTCTACCTCGTCGGTGCACTGGCCGGCGGCGCGCATTTCCTTCGCAAGACGCACGCGTTGGCCCGGCAGCCCGAGCGCAGGACGGCGCTGGCGTCGTTCTTCGCGTCGATGGTGCAGCTGAGCGTGCTGCTCGCGGCGGTGGTTCTCGATGCGACGATGCGTTGATGGAACGGCCTGCTCGTCCCCGACCTGGCGCGCGAGTCGTGCGCTGCTGGCGGCAGCGCTAGCGCTTGCGGCCGGCGCGCTGGCGGCCCGCGAGGCCGGCACCGTCCCCGCGCTCGACGAGCGCGAGGCCCTGCGCGCCGGCGAGGCCGCGCTCGGTACCGCGGTGCCCGACCTCACGCTGCTCGACCGCCAGGGGCGCGCAGTGCGGCTGGCCGACTACCGCGGCAAACCGTTGCTGGTGAGCTTCATCTACACCGGCTGCTTCCAGGTCTGCCCGACGCAGACGCGCGCGCTCGACGAGGCCGTCAAGGGCCTGGAGCGCATGCTCGGTGCGCACCAGTTCAATGTCGTGAGCATCGGCTTCAACCAGCCCTTCGATTCGCCGCAGGCGATGCGTTCGTTTGCCGCCCAGCAGCGCATCGACCATGCGAACTGGGAGTTCCTGAGCCCGCCTGCCGATCGCGTCGAGGCGCTGACGCGCGCCTTCGGCTTCAGCTACGTGGCCACGCCGGCCGGCTTCGATCATGTGCTGGGGGTGACGGTCGTCGCGCCCGACGGGCGCATCCATGCCCAGGTCTACGGCGATCGGCTGCGGGCCGACCAGCTGGGCGTGCCGCTGCGCCAGCTGATCCTCGATGCGCCGCCGCCACCGGCCGCTTCGACATTGGCGGTGGTGGCCGAACGCGTGCGCATCCTTTGCACGATCTACGACCCCGACACCGGCGAGTACCGTTACGACTACAAGCTGATCTTCGAGCTCATCGGCGGCGCGCTCTTCTTCTTCAGCGTGCTCATCTACCTCCTGCTCGAATGGCGTGACCAGCGGCGTGCACGCAGGCGATCATGCGCGACACCTCCGCAGCAACCCTCCGGCAGCACGGCCTGAGTCTGTGGCGCGCGGCCGAGCGGATCGGCGACGCCGCCTTCGGTTCGGCCTTCAATCCGCTGCGCCACCTCGGCGCCATCGCCTTCTTCGCCTTCTGGTTGCTGGCAGCCAGCGGCGTCGTGCTCTACACCGTGCTCGACACTTCCGTGGCAGGCGCCTGGCGCTCGATCCATGCACTGGCCGACGCGCCGTTCGGGCTCGGCGTGCTGCTGCGCGGCGTGCACCGCTACGCCGCCGACCTGATGGTCATCTCCACCGCTGCGCACCTGGTTCGCGAGTGGCTCCATGGTCACGCGCGGGGCGTGCGACGATTCGCGTGGCTCACCGGCGTGCCGCTGATCGGTTTCGTGCTCGCAATCGCGATCGGCGGCTTCTGGATCAACTGGGACGAGCTGGGCCAGTACTCCGCGGTCGCCACCGCCGAATGGATCGACGCGCTGCCGCTGCTGTCCGCACCGATGGCGCGCAACTTCCTCGGCGCCGGCGCCGTGAGCGACCGGCTGTTCTCTCTGTTCATCTTCGTGCACATCGGTCTGCCGCTGCTGCTGATGTTCGGGCTGTGGTTCCACGTGCAGCGCCTCACGCGTCCGGCGGTGTGGCCGCCGCGTGCACTCGCGCTCGGCTTCGGCGTGATGCTGGCCGCGCTGGCGCTCGCGGTGCCGATCGCGAGCCACGCCCCTGCAACGCTGGCGCGCGTGCCGGAGTCGCTGCGCCTGGACTGGATCGTGCTCTTCGTGCACCCGCTGACCGGCGCCACGTCGCCCGCCGCGGTCTGGATGCTGGTGGGCGGCGCGGGGCTGCTGCTGTTTGCCCTGCCCTTCCTGCCGTCGCGCGCAAGGGATGCATCGGGCCCGGCGGCGGTGGTCGACCCGGCCAACTGCAACGGCTGCCAGCGCTGTTTTGCCGATTGCCCCTATGCCGCCATCACGATGGTGCCGCACCCCAACCAGCGCGTCGGCCGCACACTCGCGGTCGTCGACGCCGACCTGTGCGTGAGCTGCGGCATCTGCGCCGGCGCCTGTCCATCGTCCACCCCGTTTCGCAGTGCGGCGTCGCTGGTGACCGGCATCGACATGCCGCAGCGGCCGGTCGGCGAACTGAGGCAGCAGCTGCGTGAGGCCCTGCGCACGGCGGGCGACGAGCGCCGCATCGTCGTCTTCGGCTGCGACCATGGCGCCGACCTCACACGCCTCGACCATGCCGACGTCAGCGCCTTCAGCCTCATGTGTGCCGGACAACTCCCCCCTTCGTTCGTCGAGTACGCCTTGCGCGACGGCGCCGCTGGCGTCCTCGTGGTCGCCTGCCGCGAGGGCGGCTGCGAATTCCGCACCGGCGAGCGCCTGACGGCCGAGCGCCTGCGCGGCCAGCGCGAGCCCCACCTGCGCGCAGCGGTGCGCGCCGGGCCGGTCGACCTCGCGTTCGCCGGGCCGGGCGATCACGCGCGGCTCGCCGGTGCGCTCGAGCGGCTGCGCGAACGCCTGGGGCAGCGCATGCCCGATGTGTCCGACACTCCCGGCTGGCGCCATGCCTGAAGCCGCGAATCGCCCCGCCGTCAAGCTCGGACCCGCCGCATGGGCCGGGCAGGTGGCGCTGTACGGCCTGTTCGCGCTGGCGATCGGCGTGTTTTCGCAATGGCCGCGCTACCACCCCCTCGGTCCCGGCCAGGCGCTGATCAAGCTCAGCTTCACGCGTGTGGGCAAGCCCGTTGGCGACTGCCGCTCGCTCAGCGATGCCGAGCTCGCGAGGCTGCCTCCCAACATGCGCACGCCCACCGTGTGTCCGCGCGAGCGGTCGCCGATCACGGTGCAGGTCGATGTCGACGGCGTTCGTTCGCTCGATCGCAGCGCGCCGCCCAGCGGTCTGTCCAGGGACGGCGCTTCGGCAGTCTACGAACGGCTGGTCGTGCCATCAGGCCAGCGCCGCATCAGCGTGCAACTGTCCGACGACGTGCGCGCACGCGAGGCGCCCTACCGGCGCGAGGCGCTCGTGACGCTCGCGCCCGGCCAGGTGCTGGTCATCGACTTCGACGCCGAGAAAGGCGGCATCACCCTGCAATGAACACGTCGACTCTCGCGTCCTGGTTGCGCAGCAACATGCTGTCGGGGCCATCGGCTGCCGATCGGATCACGGCGTCCACACCGGCCGACTACGCGTTGCCCAGCGTGGGCCAGCGCGCTCTCGCACGTGCCTGGCTCAAGCTCGCGCTGGTCGCGCTCGTCGGATCGGGGCTGTTCTCGATCCTGCTGGTGCTGGCGCGCACGCCGGGCATCAACACCTGGCTGCCGGCCGGCGACTTCTTCCGCGTCGCGCTGGTGGTGCACGTGGATCTGTCGGTGCTGGTATGGTTCGTCGCGATCGCGGGCCTGTTGTGGAGCCTGAACCTGCGTGCCCCGGGGCCGGCATGGATGCAATGGCTCGGGCCCGGCTCGCTCGCGCTGTGTGCGCTGGGCGCACTGGGGATGGCGGCAGCCGCTTTCGTCGACCCCGGCACCGCCGTGATGGCCAACTACATCCCGATGCTCGACAGCGCGGTCTTCCGCGCCGCCATCCTCGTGTTCGGTGCGGGCGGGTTGCTGCTCGTGCTGCGCAGCCTGCTGCAGCCGGCGCCCGTCGGCCCGCTGGTCGACGGCATCGGTGCGCTGCGATTCGGCCTGCACGCGAGCGTGGTCGCGGCAGCGGTGGCGCTGATCGCGTTCGTGTGGTCTCTCGCGGTGGTGCCGGTCTCCCTGCCCGCGAAGGCCTACTACGAGATCGCCTTCTGGGGCGGCGGCCACGCGCTGCAGTTCACCTGGACGCTGATGATGCTGGTGTCGTGGCTCGCGCTGGCGCGCGCCTGCGGCGGGCGGGTGCCGCTGTCGCCGCGCGTCGTGCTGCTGCTGTTTGCCGTGGCGCTGGCGAGCGTGTTCGTCACGCCGCTGGCCTACCTGATGCACGACGTCAGCACGGTCGAGCACCGCGACCTGCACACCTGGGGCATGCGCCTGGGCGGCGGCGCGGCGATCGCACCGCTGGCGCTCGCCGTGCTGTTCGCGATCGCGCCGCGCCGCCCGTCGAGCCCGGTCCAGCGCCCGCTGCGCGCGGCGCTGCTGGCATCGATGCTGCTGTTCGTCGCCGGCGGCGTGATCGGCCTGACGATCAGCGGCAGCAACGTCAAGATCCCGGCGCATTACCACGGCTGCATCGTTGGCGTCACGCTGGCGCTGATGGGCATCGTCTACCACCTGCTGCCGCAACTCGGCTACGCCGCGCCGAGCGGGCGCAGCCCCGTGGTCCAGCCCTGGCTGTACGGCATCGGGCAGTTGATGCACATCGTCGGCCTCGTGTGGTCGGGTGGCTACGGCGTACAGCGCAAGGTCGCGGGCGCCGAGCAGGTGCTGCGCTCCACCGGCGAGGTGGCCGGCATGGGCCTGATGGGACTGGGCGGCCTGCTCGCGATCGCGGGCGGCCTGCTCTTCGTGGTCGTGGTGTGGCGTGCGATGCGGCATCGCAGCGACTGATGCAACGATGACCGGCCTCATCCAGCGTGCCCTGCGCGCGGCGTTCATGCGCGCCGAGGCGCTGTTCAATCGCGCCTTCGGCGACCGCCTGAACCCGCTGTACCACCTCGGGGCGATCAGCTTCTTCCTGTTCTGGATCGTCGGCGCGACCGGTCTCGTGCTGTTCGCTTTCTTCGACACCAGCGTGGACGGCGCGTACCGCTCGGTACAGGCCATCACGGACGGCAGTTTCGGCCTCGGCAGCGTGATGCGCACGGTGCACCGGCATGCCTCCGACGCGATGGTGCTGACGATGCTGATCCATCTGGTGCGCTACTTCGCGTTCGACCGCCTGCGCGGCTTTCGCTGGTTCTCGTGGCTGACCGGCGTGGCGCTGCTGTGGCTGGTCTACATCGCCGGCGCGAACGGCTACATGCTGCCGTGGGACCGCCTCGCGCAGTTCGTGACGCAGGCCAGCTTCGAGTGGCTCGACTGGCTGCCCGGATTCGGCGGCACCCTCAGCCGCAACTTCATCGCCCCCGAGCACGTGAGCAACCGGCTGTTCTCGCTGCTGGTGTTCGTGCACATCGGCGTGCCGCTGGTGACCCTGCTGCTGATCTGGATCCACGTGCAGCGCGTGCCCAAGGCAGCCACCCAGCCGCCGCGGCCGATCGTGCTCGCACTCGCGATCACGCTGCTCGTGCTGGCGATTGCCACGCCCGTAGCCAGTCAGGGGCCGGCCGACCTGCGCAGCGCGCCCACGGCGCTGGATCTCGACTGGTTCCTGCTGCTGCCGTACCCGCTGATCTACGCCTGGCCGCTCGGTGGGCTCTGGGCCCTGCTGATCGGCGCCACGCTGCTGCTCGCGCTGATGCCCTGGCTGCCGCCGCGCCGGGCAAGCCGCTCCACACTGCAGCTGACGCTGCATCCCGGGCCGGTACGCACCACGGCGCGTAGCGGCGAGACGCTGCTCGATGCCGGGTTGCGCGCCGGCCTCGCCCTGCCCTACGACTGCCGCGCCGGCGGTTGCGGCCTGTGCGCCTGCACGGTGCTCAACGGGCGCGTGGATCCCGGTGCCTTCCAGCCTGCGGCATTGACGGCGGCGATGCGCGCGCGTGGCCAGGTGCTGATGTGCTGCGCGGTCGCGCTCGAGGACGTCGAACTCGAGGTCGCGGGCGTGGCGGCGCTGACGGCCGCTGCAGCGGCGCCGGCGCGCTGGCAGGGCCGCATCGAGCGCATGCAGCGCCTGTCGGACGACCTGATGCGCATCCACGTCGCGCTGCCCGAAGGCCAGCGCGTGGCCTTCACGGCGGGCCAGTACATCAACATCGTGCTGCCCGACGGCGCACGACGCGCGTTCTCGTTCGCCAACCCGCCGCACGAACCCGGCATCGAACTGCACGTGCGCCGGATCCCCGGCGGACGCTTCACGACCACCGTGTTCACGGCCATGAAGGAAGGCGACGCGATCGAGTTCGAAGGCCCGCTCGGCCGCTTCGCGCTCCACGACGGCGCAAGGCCAATCCTCTTCGTGGCCGGCGCGACTGGTTTCGCGCCGATCAAGAGCATCGTCGAGGACGCGTTCGCGCGCGGCATCGCGCGACCGATGCAGCTGTACTGGGGCGTGCGCACGCGCGCGGACCTGTACCTCGTCGAGCTCGTCGAACGCTGGCAGCGCGAGCACCCGAACTTCCGCTTCACGCCCGTGCTGTCCGAGCCCGACGCCACCTGGACCGGCCGCCGCGGCCTCGTGCACGAGGCCATGCTCGCCGACCACCCCGACCTGGCGGGCTACGAGGTCTACGCCTGCGGCTCGGTGAAGATGGTCGAGGCGGCAGTGCCCGACTTCCTGGCGCATGGCCTGGGCGAGCAGTTCTGCTTTTCGGATGCTTTCGTGCCGTCGAAGACCACCGAGGCCGCTGCCTGAGCGGCGCGGCGCTGCACGCGGCGCGTACGATGCGGCACATGAGTGCCCCTACCGCAACGGTCCGCGACCAGACCTTCGGCGAAGAACTCGCCAATGCGCTGAGCCATGGGCTGGCTTGCCTGCTGGCCGTGGCGGCGCTGCCGATCCTGGTGCTCAACGCGGTGCGCCAGGGCGGCGCTGCGGACGTCGTTGCCGCCAGCCTGTTTGCCGGCACGATGATCGTGCTGTATCTCGTCTCGACCCTGTACCACGCGGTGCCGCCGGGCCGCGCGAAGGTTTGGCTCAACCGGCTGGACCACGCGTCGATCTACCTGTTCATCGCCGGCAGCTACATGCCTTTCCTGTTCGGCGTGCTCGGTGGCCCGTGGGGCTGGTCGCTGTTCGGCATCGTGTGGGCGGCAGCCGCGGTGGGCGTGGCCGCCAAGCTGCTCGACCGCCTGCGCCACCCGCTGTGGTCGACCGGCCTGTACGTCGCGATGGGCTGGGTGGCGCTGGTGGCCGCCGCGCCCCTGGTCGAGCGCATGTCGGGGCCGGGCCTGGGCTGGCTGGTGGCCGGCGGCGTGTCGTACACCGCTGGCGCGGTCGTGTACCTGTTCGACAACAAGGTGCGCTACGCGCACTTCGTGTGGCACCTGTTCGTGATGGGCGGCAGCGCCTGTCACTTCTGCGCGGCGTTGTGGCACTCGATGGCGTGAGGCGGGCGCAGGTCACCTGCATCGACCGCATGACCTTCGCCGCGTTGCAGCCCGGACCGTCTCTTCGCCATAGCGACCCCGAGCCGATCGCTCCGGCGAGAGCGCTGATCACCCGTTTGCCCCGTGCTGCCGGAGACGATTTCCGGCATGATCGGTCCCGCGCTGGAGATCACCATGACGGATGCATCGATGAAAACGCCCTGGCACCTTTGGCTGATCGG
>Ga0224500_10001299_pt1 | contig 15005 bp, 13 predicted proteins | sample SF_Oct11_sed_USG_FD_168126 | JGI IMG/M metagenome (GOLD analysis project Ga0224500, IMG submission 168126) | Sediment microbial communities from San Francisco Bay, California, United States - SF_Oct11_sed_USGS_4_1 | ecosystem: Environmental > Aquatic > Marine > Sediment | place: USA: California... | reverse complement strand
CAAAATCTTGAGGCGCGCCAAGGATATACCGGCGCTGGCCCGGACCCAGGCCGCGCTGCTGGCGGCCGCCTGGGGCGTGCTCAAGCCCGGTGGGCGGCTGCTGTACACCAGCTGTTCGGTACTCGCCGCCGAGAACGAGCGGGTCGTAGCGGGCTTCCTGCAGCGCTCCCGCGACGCCCAGGACCTCACGCCGGAGCTCACCCGGACCTGGCCGGCGCGCCCCTCCGGGGCCAACCCGGGTTACCAGGTGCTGCCTGGCGAGGCCGCTATGGACGGGTTCTATTATGCTTGCCTGGGCAAGCCGCTATGATTGTTGGAAATGAGCTACACGGGTCGCACAGCATCGCGCAAACCGCCGTATTTGGCGCGCTACGCCTTGTGGTTGGCCCTGTGCTTTATTGCAACGATCGCTCCGCCAGCACGCGCTGAAGAAGAATCGCAGCTGACGATCCGCGAAGCCTCGGCAACCGTCGACGAGGGCGTCTACGAACTCGACGCCAAGCTCGACCTGGTGCTGCCGGAGGCTGCGCGCAAGGCAGTCGAATCGGGGCTCACGCTGCGGCTCACGTACGAAGTCACCGTCAATCGTGTGCGTCGCTACATGCCCGATGCGGGCGTGGCCGCGCTCGAGCAACGCTACGAAGTGAGCTATCACGCGCTCAGCCAGCGTTACCTGGTCAAGAACCTCAACACCGGTGAGCAGCAGGACTACGGTCTGTTGCAGTCGGCGCTCGATCGAGTCTCCGAACTGCGCGGGCTGCCGGTGCTGGATACGGCACTTGTCAGCGACGGGCCGGTCTATGAAGGACGCATACGAGCCGTCCTCGGGATGAACACAGCGCCCGACGTCTTCGGCTGGCTGCTGTTCTGGACCGACGACTGGAGCGCCGAAAGCGAGTGGAAGACATGGACGCTCCGGCCCTGAAGCGCGCTGCCTCCGCAGTGATCATGGGTCTCGGAGGCCTGCTCTGGCTGGCGGCGATCCTGTTCATGGCGCAGACGGCGCAGAACTCCGAGCAGTTCAGCCGCCTGCACCCGTGGATCCTCGGGATCAACATCGCCGGGCTCGTCGTGCTGGTCGGTCTGCTCGCGACCAAGCTCACGCAACTGATCCGCGACTGGCGCGGCCACGTGATCGGCTCGCGCCTCAAGGCACGCATGGTGTGGATCTTCGGCGTGCTGGCGACGCTGCCGATCCTGCTCGTGTATTTCTTCGCGGTGCAGTTCCTGAGCCAGGGCATCGACAGCTGGTTCAACGTCGAGATCCGCAAGAGCCTCGACGACGCGCTGGTGCTGTCGCGCTCTGCGCTCGAAGTGCGGATGCGCGAGCACCTGGCCGATTCGGAACTGATCGCGGACGAGATCGGCGTGGCCGGCTCGACGATGCCGGGACTGCTCGAGACCATGCGACGCCAGGTCGGCGCGGTCGAACTCACGGTAGCGACCGAATCGGGTCGCATCATCTCGGTGAGCAAGGGCTCTTCGTCGGACATCGTGCCCGAGGACGTGCCGGGTGAAGTGCTGCTGCAGGTGCGGCAGGGCCAGCCGTTCGTCAGCCTCGAGCCGCAGCAGGAAGGCGGCTACCTGATCCGGACCGCCGTGCCAATCGGTGATGCCCCGGGCCTCGGCAGTGAACGCCTCGTGCTGCAATCGATTTATCCCGTGGCCGAACGCCTCGGCGCACTCGCCGATACCGTGCAGGCGGCGTACAAGCAGTTCGGCGAAAAGGATTACCTGCGGCAGCCGCTCAAGGCGAGCTTCATCCTGACGCTCACCGTGGTGCTGCTGCTGTCGCTGCTTGCGGCGTGGTACGGCGCGATCTTCACCGCGCAGCGGCTGGTGCAGCCGATCCAGGACCTGGTGCAGGGCACGCGCGCGGTCGCGCAGGGCGACCTGGACACCAGGCTGCCGCTCACCTCGCACGACGAGATGGGTTTCCTGGTCCATTCGTTCAACGACATGACCAAGCGCCTGCGCAAGGCCCGCGAAGACCAGCGCCGCGCGCAGCAGGCCGCCGAAACCGAACGCGCCAACCTCGCCGTGATTCTGGCGCGCCTCTCCACGGGCGTCATTTCGCTCGAGCCCGACTGGCGCGTGCGCACCGCCAATCGGGCGGCCGGGATGATCCTCGCCGAGGACATCGAAGCACGAGTGGGTGCGCCGCTCGCGACGGTGGGTGTCGAGCCGCACAGCCTTGCGCGCCAGTTCGCGGATGCGTGCCAGCAGCACTTTGCCGGCGGGCCCGCCGAATGGCGTGAGCAGTTCACGTTCCAGACCGGCGCCGGCCGCCGCATCCTGATGTGCGCCTGCACGCCGTTGCCGGTCGAAGGCGACGCGCCCGGCGGTTACGTGCTGGTGTTCGACGACATCACCGCGATGCTGCAGGCGCAACGCGAGGCGGCGTGGGGCGAGGTTGCGCGCCGGCTCGCGCACGAGATCAAGAATCCGCTCACGCCCATCCGCCTGTCTGCCGAGCGGTTGCGTCACAAGCTCCTGCCCGTGATGGCCGATCCGAAGGACGCGCAGATGCTCGAGCGCGCCACTGAGACGATCGTGCAGCAGGTCGAGGCAATGAAGGAGATGGTCAATGCCTTCTCCGAGTACGCCCGTGCGCCGCGGCTCGAGATGGCAACCGTCGACCTCAACAAGATGGTCACCGAGGTGAGTGATCTCTACCGCGCGCAGGGCGCGATCCGCGGCGTACGGTTCGCGGTGCAGCTCGATCCGGCCATCGAATCGGTGGTGGCCGACCCGGGCCGGCTGCGACAATTGCTGAACAACCTGCTCACGAACGCCGTCGAGGCGCTCGAAGGGCAGGCCGACGGGGCTATCGCAGTTTCGACGCGGCGCGTGCTCCGCGGCGAAACCGAAGTGGCGCTTGTCACGGTGGAGGACAATGGGCCCGGATTCCAGCGCGAGCTGATCGGGCAGGTGTTCGACCCGTACGTGACCACCAAGGCCAAGGGCACGGGCCTGGGCCTCGCCATCGTCCGCAAGATCGTGGAAGAACACGGCGGGCACATCGAGGCCGACAATCGCGCCGCGGGCGGCGCACAGGTTCGCATCGACCTGCCGCTGCGCGACGCCGTGGCGGTCGTGACAGCGCAAGGGCGCGGCAGAATTGAGCCAAGGAGAGAACGCGCATGACCAACGCACGGATCCTCGTCGTCGATGACGAGAACGACATCCGTGAGCTCGTCCGGGAAATCCTCTCGGAGGAGGGCTACGCCGTCGAGACCGCGGGCAACGCCGCCGAGGCACGGGCCGCGTGCGCGCAGCACGTGCCCGACCTGGTGCTGCTCGACATCTGGATGCCCGACACGGACGGCATCAGCCTGCTGCGCGAGTGGCAGCAGGCACAGACGCTCACGGCACCGGTGGTGATGATGTCGGGGCACGGCACGGTCGAAACCGCGGTGGAGGCCACGCGCCTCGGCGCGATCGACTATGTCGAGAAGCCCTTGTCGCTCGCGAAACTGCTGCGCACGGTCGAGCGCGCGCTGGAGGAAGGCAAGCGCCGGCAGCGCGTCACGCGCACGCTGGTGCCGCCGCTGATCGCACCGGTCGGCCGCAGCCGCCTCATGCGCGACCTGCGCGAGAAAGTGAAGCAGATCGCGCCGCACGAGGCGCCGGTGCTGGTGCTCGGCGAGCCGGGCACGGGCCGCGAGGCCTTTGCGCGCTACATCCATGCGCTCAGCGAGCGCGCCGCGGGTCCGTTCGTGCTGCTGGTCGCGGGCAGCGTGACCGACGCGAACGCCGAAGACGTTCTGCTTGGCGTCGAGAACGCGAGCGGCGTGAGCCCGGGTGTGCTCGAGCAGGCCCAGGGCGGAGTGCTGTTCATCAACGGGCTCGAAGACCTGCCGCCGGGTGCGCAGCGCCTGCTGCTCGCCGTGCTCGAATCCGGCAAGCTGCAGCGCAAGGGCGGCCGCGACCCCGTTCGTTTCGACGTACGCATCCTGTCTTCGGCGCAACCCGGCTTCGAGACACGCGGCCCGGCGCCGTTCCGCCTCGACCTGCTGTCGAACCTGAACGTGCTGACGCTGCGCGTCCCGCCACTGCGCGAATACGCCGAGGACGTGCCCGAGTTGCTGCGCTATTACGTCGATCGTCTCGTCGACGACGAACGCCTGCCGTTCCGCCGCTTCGGCGTAGCGGCACAGAACCGCCTGCGCAACTACCCGTGGCCCGGCAACATCCGCGAGCTCAAGAACCTGGTGCAGCGCCTGTTGATCCAGGGCGGCGCGGAGGAGATCCGTCTCGAGGAGATCGAACGCGAGATATCGTCGCAGGCACCGACGGACGAGCCGCTGGTGAAGCAGGACCTGCTGGCACTGCCGCTGCGCGAGGCGCGCGAGCATTTCGAGCGAGCGTACCTCACGCAGCAGCTGCAGCTGTGCAACGGCAAGGTGGGCCAGCTCGCGAAGCGCGTCGGCATGGAGCGCACGCACCTGTACCGCAAGCTGCGGTCGCTCGGTGTGGATTTCCGCCAGGCGGATGATTGAGGAAGGGGTTAGGGGATAGGGGGTAGGGGTTAGTCGGAACGCAGCAGCTGGCCGCGGCAGGATGCCGCGAGGCGCAGTGTTCGCCCGTACGAGACAAACAGACGCTCACCAAAGGCCGCTATCGGCCTATTCTGTTGAAAAACTCGGTTTCTCAGGACGAGCATTTTTTCGTTTGCAGGGCGTTGAGAGCGAGAAGAGCCAGCAATTTTCCGTCGAGCCAAACAGAGACGATTCAGGTGAGGCGGGCGCTTTCTGGCGGTTGCCCCTCTGCACTTCGCAATCAAGTCGCGCCATATCGCTGGAGATTTTCCGCCTCTGTGCCGAAACCGAGTTTTTCAACACAATAGGTCGTTCTTCTCCGTTGAACGTCCGCTAATGGGATTTTGGATTCGACGCTTGCCGGGTCGAGGGGCGAATGAGCGCGTCAGGCGTTTCGCGGTCGCCTTGCTTTCTCTCGAGGGGAATACGCTGCGCGGTCAGGCAGCCTTCCGACTAACCCCTAGCCCCTATCCCCTAATCCCTTCCTCTAGCGGACCGGAAAATCCGCCATCGCCGTCGCGACGGCCTGGTTGATCGCCGCGGGTTCGACGCTGCCCTTGGTGATCTTGCCCGCAACGCGGCCCTGCCAGACTTCGGCATTGCGCGCCGAGTCGATCGCGTGGATGACCAGCGTGCCTTCGGTGAAGTTGCGGATGCTCGGGCTGCCCACGTTGATCGAGCCACCCATGTTGCCGCCCCAGCTGCCGACGCCGACGCCCACCCGGACGGGGTTGTTCTCGATCTTGTCGGCGGTTGCCGTCTCGTAGGCGATGCGCAGGTCGGGCGCCGTGCCTTCGGGCGCCGGCGCGTAGCCCTTGCGCTGCATCACGCTGGTGATCGCGTTCCGGATATTGGCGTCGAGCAGGAGCACCGGGGCATCGGTCGAGGCCGCGGTTCCGCCGGAGGTCCAGCCGAACGTCCTGTAATTGCTGAAGTTGACGCTGGGGTCGCGCATCGTCTCCGGCTTGGGCGGAGGCGATGCGCAGCCGGCGACGAGGCTCGTCGCCGCCAGACCCATCGCGACGAATTGCAGCCAGCCGGATGTCGCTCGAGCCATCGCGTGACCCGTTAATTGGCTTTGTTGACCAGGTAATCGACGGCGTTGATGACCGACTGGTCGGACAGATCGGTGCGGCCACCCTTCGGCGGCATATAGCCGGCCTTGCCCTGGAAGCCTTCGATCGCGTGCTTGTGCAGCGTGTCCGCGCCCTGCGCGATGCGCGGCGCCCAGGCGGCCTTGTCGCCGGTCTTGGGGGCGCCCGCGATGCCAGCCGTGTGGCAGGCGCCGCAAACCTGGGCATAAACCTCTTCGCCCGGCAGGTCGACGGCCGCGGCCGCGGCCGCGGGGGCGGGCGGAGCCAGCGCCGAGTTGTCCTGGCCGGCGACGGCCACCTTGGCGACGGGCGCGATGCGGGCCAGCGTTTCCTGCTGCTTGAGCGGGTCCTGTTCGTGGAACTGTTTCGACGTGCGGTCCGAGATCATTCCGGCCAGCACCATCAGGCCGATGGTGATGGCGGCGAGGATGCCGAGGATCAGCATGAAGGTGTCGAAAAACTTGCGATCGTGCTCAGCACTCACGGTCGGACTCCGGGCGGGCCATGGATGACGGGGCCGCGCAGTATACCGTGGAGACCCGCCCGCGGCGCATCCTGGCGGCCAGCCCCGCGGCCTGGCCCTGAAGTGGCCGGCGCCCCGGCGCGAAATGGACGCGGGAAGGCACCGGGGCTATGATTCCGGCCCCTTTTCAGGGGCCAGTCACGCGCCCGTAGCTCAGCTGGATAGAGTGTCGCCCTCCGAAGGCGAAGGTCACTGGTTCGAATCCAGTCGGGCGCGCCAATCTGCCACGGTCCAGTCCAGCTAGGCCTGCACCCGTCCGACTTCATGCCGCCGCCGGCCGGCGGCGAGCCACAGCATCGCCGCGAACGCGACGCCCAGCGTGCTGGTGCCGACGAAGAACCGCATCATCGGTTCGTACCCCATCGGATGCAGCGCGCTCGCCCCCGCCCGGTCATTGAGCCAGCCCGCCACGAGATTGGCGCCGGCGATCCCGGCGTTCTGCACCACCCACATCAAGCCGAGCGCGGTGCCGAGGCGCGCGGGTGACACCAGCTTGCTCAGCAGCGGCCACATGACGGCCGGCACCAGCGAATAGCTGATGCCGATCATCGCCGTGGCAAGCCACAGGCTGATTGACGTGTAAGCCATGATCACAAGCGCCGCCGGCAGCAGCAGCGATCCGAACAGCAGCAAAGGCGCGTAGCGGCCCGTGCGATCGCAGATCCAGCCGAAGAGCGGTGTCGCGAACATCGCCGCAAGGAAGACGTAGCTGTTCATCGCGCCGGCCGCCGACAGGTCGAGTCCATGCGCGTGCTGCAGGTACTTGATCGAGAACGTGCTGCGGAACGCAAGGATCACCGCGTACCAGAGCACGCAGAGCACCAGCAGGTACCAGTAAGCGCGGCCGAATTGCAGCATGTCGCGCGGTACGAACCGCGGATGATCCTCGCGCGCGGTGGCGTTGGCCTGCGGCGCGCGATGCCTGGCGTCGAATTGCCGATAGACGAGCGCGGCCACCATCGCGATCAACCCGATCAACGCAGCGATCATCAGCGGGGGTTGCCAGCCGCCGGCATACGCATCCGCGAACCACGTCGGCGACATGTCTGCCGAGAACGAGCCGGAGCGGCCGATCGCGAGCGACAGGCCCATTGCGAACGCGATGCCGCCGCCGGCAAACCAGTCGATGATCGCGACGGTCAGCGCGATGTTCTGCGTTTCGGCGCCGATGCCGAAGAACAGCCGGCCGGCCGCCATGCTCGCAAAGCCCGGACCGAATGCCGTCAGCACGGAGCCGAGCAGGCATACGGCCGTACTCCAGATCAGCATGCGGGGCGCGCCAAAACGGTCTACCAGGATGCCGCCCGTGAGGATCAGCACGATGTTCGGCAGGCTGTAGATCGCATTGAGCATGCCGATCTGCGTGTCGGAAAAGCCGCGCTGCTCCTGCAGCAGGCTGGCCACCGGCCCGATCGAGTCGTAGATGTAGAAGTTGCCGTAGTAGATCGTCGCGACGAGCGCGAACGCCAGCCACGCCAGTGGCCGGCGCGATTGTTCCGTCATGCGTGATCCCCCGTCATGCGCCATTACGACCCGGCGGCCGCTGGCACGTTGGAAGCAACGCTAACACGTTGCCGCAGTCGTGTCGGGATTCGGCTGCTGCGGGTTGCTCAGCCCGGCAGCGCCCGCACGACATAACCCCCGGACTTCTCGTCCTTCTCGAGTTCGATCAGCTTGCGGTCACGCGCTTCTTCCAGCAGCTGGTTGAAGCTGCGGAACCCGTGGTAGCTCTCGTTGAAGCCAGGGCGCTGGCGCTTCAACGCCTGCTTGATCATCGAGCCCCAGATCTTCTCGTCGGCCTCGCGTTCGTCGCCGAGCGCCTCGATCGTCGCCAGCACCAGGTCGAATGCTTCCTGCTTCTTCTCGGCTTCGGATTTGCCGCGCGAGGATCCCTTGCGCGCTGGCCCGTCGACGGCCATGTCGCCGCTGGCCGCCGGAGGCGTTGTCACGGCAGCAACGGGTGGCGCTTTGGCGGTGCCGGCCGGCTTCGTCGCCGGGACGGGCGCGGCACCTGCGGCTGCAGGCTGCTTCCTGCGGCCGCGGCGCTGTTCTTCCTTGCGCACGAGATCGTCGTAGTAGATGAACTCGTCGCAGTTCGCGATCAGCAGGTCCGACGTCGAGCTCTTCACGCCCACGCCGATCACCAGCTTGTTGTTCTCGCGCAGCTTGCTCACGAGCGGCGAAAAATCCGAGTCGCCGCTCACGATCACGAACGTGTCCACGTGCGCTTTCGTGTAGCAGAGGTCGAGCGCATCGACCACCATGCGGATGTCCGCGGAGTTCTTGCCCGACATGCGCACGTGCGGGATCTCGATCAGCTCGAACGAGGCCTCGTGCATCGGCTTCTTGAATTCCTTGTAGCGCTCCCAGTCGCAGTACGCCTTCTTGACGACGATGCTGCCCTTCAGCAGCAGCCGCTCGAGCACCTTGTCGATGTCGAAGCGGTCGTACTTCGCGTCGCGCACGCCGAGGGCGACGTTCTCGAAGTCGCAGAACACCGCCATGTTGTTGATCGTGGGCTTGGCCATGGGCGCATCCTACACTCTGGTCGCGACGAGCACCGCGGCGAGCAGCAGCAGCGAGCCCGACACCCGGTGCAGCAGCAGCTGCGCCCGTTCGTTGGTGAAGAACCGCCGGGCGCGCGCCGCGAGCAGGGCGTAGCCCGCGTTGACGCCGCCGATGATCACGGCGATCAGCAACGCGACGACCAGGAAGTCGGATGCCGTCAGCGCGCGGAAGTCGACGAAGCCGGGCAGCAGGGCGGCGTAGAACAGCATGGCCTGCACGTGGCCGAACATCAGCAGCAGGCCGGCGCCGAAATTGCGCCAGAACCGGGTCTGGTGCGAGGCGTCGCCCGTCGTGCTCAACGGCTGCGGGCTGAATCGCCACAACTGCACGCCCTGGTAGACGAGGTAGGCCGCGCCGGCCCAGCGGACGACCGTGAAGAACGGGCCAAAGGCCTGCGCCGCCGCGGTCATGCCCGCCGCGGCGAGCGTCAGGAACAGCATGTCGCCGGTGAGCACGCCGAGGCTGAGCGCCAGCGCGGGCCGCAGGCCGTCCGAGACGGCGCGCGCGACGATCGCCGTCGCGGCTGGACCGGGAGTGACCGCCGCGGCGGCGATGGTCGCCGTCAGCGTGGCGATCGCGGCCGCCGTCAGCATGGCCGTGCCACCCGCCGGCGCGCTGTCAGAGCCAGCCCTTGCGACGGAAGTAGATGTACGGCACTACCGCCGAGGCGATCATCGCGACCAGGGCCATCGGGTAGCCCCAGTGCTTGTCGAGCTCGGGCATGTGGTGGAAGTTCATGCCGTAGATGCTCGCGACGAGCGTCGGCGGCAGGAACATCACCGCGGCAACCGAGAAGATCTTGATGATGTTGTTCTGCTCGAGGTTGATCAGGCCCAGCACCGCGTCCAGCAGGAACTGGATCTTGCTGCCGAGGAACGTCGCGTGATCGGAGAGCGACTGCACGTCGCGCAGCGTGGACTTGAAGCGGTTGCGCTGGTCCGATGACAGCGTCACCACGGTCGTCTGCTGCACGTACATCAGGATGCGCTGCAGGCTCACGAGGCTTTCACGCGCTTTCGAGACGAGGTCGCCGTCGGCGCCCACCTGCCGGATCAATGCATGCAGGTCGGCCGTGGTCGGCGGGCGCGCGCCTCCCCGCGGGAAGATCGCGACCGAGACACCGTCGAGTTCGGTCTGCACGCGCTCGAGCAGGTCGGCGATCCGCTCGACGAAGGCTTCGAGCAGCCCGGAGAACAGCGTGGGCGCCGAAGTGCATGCCGCGGGCGAACGCTCGACGAACTGCATGAAGCGTTGCACCGGCGTTGGATCGATGTAGCGATTCGTGATCATGCGGCCATTGGCCAGGATGAAAGTGATCGCGCTGCTGACGGGGCGCTCGCTGTCGAGCTTGCTGCCGATCGTCGCGGTCATGTAGACGGCGCCGCCTTCCTCGTAGAGGCGGTTGGACGTCTCGATCTCCTTCATCTCGTCGCGTGTCGGCACGTCCACGGTGAGCAGTGCCTCGACCGCGCGCTCTTCCTCGGGCGTCGGCTCGAAGAGGTCGGCCCAGAGGAACTCGTCCGGAAACGGCGCGGGCGGCGTGTGCTCGACCCACGTGTAACCGCTGCCTGTCGGAATCAGTAAGCGCAGCATCGGGAACGTTCCGCCTGAAATCCGGCCGCCGTTGTAACACACGGCGCGGCGAAAAACCCCGGCGCGCCACCGCGGCTTGCCGCAGCGGTGGCCCAGGGCGCCGCAGGTGAAAAAAAACCGCCTTGGCTTCCCGAGGCGGCTGCTGGTTCCTGCAAGGCGCTGCGTCGTGGATCAGCGGCCGGCTTTTTCCTTGGCCACCAGCGCGTTGATCACCTCGAACAGCTTGTCTTCGCTGCCGGCCATGCCGACGTCCGTGACGTACTTGCCGTTGACGACTACCGTGGGCGTGCCCGTGATCTTGTAGCGGCGGTTCAGGTCTTCGGCCTTCATGATCTTGGAGTCGATCGCGAAGCCCGAGAACGCGCGCTGGAAATCGGCCTTGGCTACGCCGCGGGAAGTGAAGAACGTCTCGATCGCCGCCGGCGTGTCGAGGCGGTTGCCCTTCAGGTTGATCTCGCGCCAGACGTCCTGGTGCAGGTTCTGCTTGCCGAGCAGCTCGACCGTATAGAACACACGCGCGTGCGTCTTCAGCATGTTGTTCCAGGTGGCCGGCAGGCGGACGAGCTCCGCGTCAGCCGGGCGGCCCTTGCGCTCCCACGCCTCGAGCTTGGGCTCGAGCGCATAGCAATGGCCGCAGGCGTACCAGAACACCTCGACCACTTCGATCTTGCCGGGGGCCACGTTCGTGGGCTGGGCCGGCGTCAGCAGCTTGTAGTTCACGCCCTGCTGCAGTTCGACGGCGGCCGAAGCCGTGCCGGCGGCAAGCAGCAGGAATACGCCGGCGGCGAACGCCTGCCGGGCCCGGGAAACGAGGCTGGTGTGTTTCATGGTGACTTCTGACCGGCGACCCAGGTCGAGGTTCAATCGACCGGGTTCAGCGCATGCCCTGCAGGTACGAGGCGACTGCGTCGATCTCCTCGTCCGACAGCTTGCCCGCGATGGTCCGCATCATCGAGTTGGGGTCGGTCGCGCGCATGCCCGACTTGTAGTTGCGCAGCTGGGTCGCGGCGTAGATCGCATGCTGACCGCCGATGTGCGGGAAGGCCGCACCCGGGATACCGGCGCCGCTCGGCCCGTGGCAGCCCGAGCAGGAAGGCACGCCCTTCGAGGCGATGCCGGCACGGAAGATGCGCTGGCCGAGCTGGAGCTTCGACGGTTCGGTCTCGCCCGTGGGCCGCAGCGTCTGCGACGAGAAATACGCGGCAAGGTCTTCCATGTCCTGGTCGCTGAGGATCATGGCCATCGGCGACATCAGCGGGTTCTGGCGCTCGCCGGACTTGAAGTGCTTCAGCTGCTTCACGATGTAGGAAGAGTGCTGGCTGGCGAGGGCCGGCCACTCCGGGTTCGCGCTGTTGCCGTCCATGCCATGGCAGGCCATGCAGGTGGCCGATTTGGCCTGACCCGCCTCGACGGTGCCGGCTGCATGGACGGAGCCGGTCCAGCCGAGCACGGCTGCCAGCGTCAGGGCGGCGAACTTCGCGGTCATGTCTGATCCACTCCAAGAAACCAACGGAAGCCGGCGCGCGGCGGGGGCGATTGCTGTTGTGCTGCCTGCTGCGCGGGCCGCAAATTGTACACTAAGGCCCTCGCGCATCGTGGGCACCCCCCGTGTGCACCACTCCAGCAGGCAGGCATGGCCGCATACCCCGAAGTCCGATTCCTGACCAGCGCCAACAAGCTGTCCCAACTGCCGCCCGACGAAGGGGCCGAGGTGGCGGTCGCCGGCCGGTCGAACGCGGGCAAGTCCAGCGCCATCAACGCGATTACTCAGCGCAAGGGCCTGGCCCGGACCAGCAAGGCTCCCGGCGCCACGCGCCTGCTCAACTTCTTCGAGCTGCGCGCCGGGCGACGGCTGGTGGACCTGCCGGGTTACGGCTACGCCAAGGTGGGCAGCGACATGCGTGCGCACTGGGGCACGCTGCTGCAAGGCTATTTCGCCAAGCGGGCGACGTTGCAGGGCACGGTGGTGGTCATGGATGTCCGGCATCCGCTGACCGAACACGACCAGGCGATGCTCGAGCTCGCCTCGTCGAGGGGCCTGCCGGTGCATATCCTGCTCACGAAGGCGGACAAGCTGGGTCGTGGGGCGGGCGGCAACGCCCTGCAGGCCGTGCGGCGCAAGCTGCCCAGGGACGGACTGGTCACGGTGCAGCTGTTCTCGGCCCTGTCCGGCGACGGCGTCGGTGAAGCGCGGGCTGCGCTCGAAAAGCTGCTCGACGGGAAGCGGACAAAAGAAACCCCGGCGGGACCAGCGGATCCGGCCGGGGTGAATAGACCCGGTATTGGGGGATGACCGGGCAGACGGCCGACCCAGGGAGGTAGGTCGGCGCCAAGCGTCCGAAGACGCTCAGTAAATTAGAGGCAGGACCCGCCGAAAAGTTCCGCGCGGGACCGAAGCGCCGGCGCCTGCCGGCAATGCCCGGTAAATCACTTCTGTCTCAATAACTTACGTTCAAAGGAACGTCCAGGTCACGCCCAGCGAGACCATGTCCAGGTTGTCCGCGTTGGAGATGTCGAAGCGCTCGTATTCGGCGCGCAGGCTGAGGCTCCAGACGCGGAACTGCGCGCCGATGCCGTACGTGAGGTCCGTGCCGTCGTCGCTGCCGCTGATCCCCAGTCCGGGCGCCTTGAGATCGGCGCTCCAGTTGATCGCACCGACGCGCGCGAACAGGTCGACCGGACCGACCGGCAGGAAGCCCACGGCCGAGAGCGAGACGCCGTTGACGTCCGATTTGATCTTTTCACCGAGCACGTTGTCGTCGCCGGAGCCCAGGTCAACGTAATTGCCCTCGACCGCGAGCCAGTCGAGGAAGCGCCAGCCGGCAATGGCCTTGAAGCCCGTCGCGCTGGCGTCGAAATTGAAGTTGGTGCCCTCGAAGGACTCGTCGTACTCCGTGCTGCTCTGGCCGACACTGGCGCCCAAGTAGATGCCGTTGTCCGCGGCGTGGGCCTGGGCCGTAAGCAGGCCGAGGGCGGTCGCCGCCGTGCTGGCGAGAAGAATATTGCGCATGTTTGATTCCTTTCGAAGTTTCAGGGCGCAGGGCCCCAGGTACGGATGATCCGCGACACGGCGTTGGAGATCCCGCGTCGCTTGAAGTTCAGTGCGCTTCGTCCCAGTTTTTGCCAAGGCCCACGTCCACCTTGAGGGGCACGCGCAACTCCGCCGCCCCGACCATGTGCGAGCGCAGTTCCCGCAGGACCGCGTCCACGCGGTCCTCGGCCACTTCCAGCACCAGTTCGTCATGCACCTGCATCATGAGCCGTGCGTGCGTCTGCCCCTGCAGCCAGCGGTGCACTTCGATCATCGCGCGCTTGATGATGTCCGCGGCCGTGCCCTGCATCGGCGCGTTGATCGCGCTGCGCTCGGCGTACTGCCGCATCTGCGCGTTGCGCGAGCGGATGTCGGGCAGGTACAGGCGGCGCCCGAAGACCGTCTCGACGAAGCCCTGCTCGCGCGCCGTCGCGCGCGTCTCGTCCATGTAGCGCTTGACGCCGGGATAGCGCTGGAAATACAGGTCGACGTACTGCTGGGCCGCGCCGCGCTCGATCCCGAGCTGGCGCGCGAGCCCGAACGCCGACATGCCGTAGATCAGGCCGAAGTTGATCGCCTTCGCCGCGCGTCGCTGGTCGGGCGTCACCGCATCGGGTGATGCGGCGCCGAACACTTCCGCCGCCGTGGCCTGGTGAATGTCGCGATCGTGCGCGAACGCGTCGAGCAGCCCGGCATCGCCGGACAGGTGCGCCATGATGCGCAGCTCGATCTGCGAGTAGTCAGCCGCGACCAGCACGTGACCCGGCGGCGCGACGAACGCCTGGCGGATGCGGCGGCCCTCGGCCGTGCGGACCGGGATGTTCTGCAGGTTGGGGTCGGTGGAGGAAAGCCGGCCGGTGGCGGCCACCGCCTGATGGTAGGAGGTGTGCACGCGGCCCGTGCGTGGATTGATCTGCTCCGGCAGCTTGTCGGTGTACGTGGATCGCAGCTTCGCCAGGCCGCGGTAATCCATGATCACGCGCGGCAGCTCGAATTCCTCCGCGAGCTCTTCGAGCACGTCTTCCGCGGTCGATGGCTGCCCGGTCGGCGTCTTGCGCTTCACCGGCAGGCCGAGCTTGTTGAACAGCACGTCCTGCAGCTGCTTCGGCGATTCGAGGTTGAACGGCTGGCCCGCGATGGCGTGCGCCCGCTGCTCCAGTTCCAGCAGGCTCTTCGACAGTTCGTGGCTCTGGCGCTTCAGCATCTGCGCGTCGACGAGCACGCCGCAGTGCTCCATCTCGAGCAGTACCGGCACCAGCGGCTGCTCGATCTCGTCGTACAGGCGCGCCAGTGCAGGCACTGCCTCGAGCCGCGGCCGCAGCGTGCGGTGCAGGCGCAGTGCGACGTCGGAATCTTCCGCCGAATACTCCGCGGCCGATTCGACCGGCACGTCGCGGAAATTGAGTTGCTTCGCGCCCTTGCCCGCGACGTCCTCGTAATGAATCGTCTCGACGCCGAGGTACAGGCGCGCGACCGAATCGAGGTCGTGGCGCGTCGCGGTGCTGTTCAGCACGTACGACTCGAGCATCGAATCGAAGCGCATGCCGCGCAACTCGATGCCATGGTTGCGCAGCACGTGCGCGTCGTACTTGAGGTGATGGCCCAGCTTGCCGCGCGTCGCGTCTTCGAGCAGTGGCTGCAACTGCCGCAGCACG
>Ga0224500_10001298_pt1 | contig 15020 bp, 14 predicted proteins | sample SF_Oct11_sed_USG_FD_168126 | JGI IMG/M metagenome (GOLD analysis project Ga0224500, IMG submission 168126) | Sediment microbial communities from San Francisco Bay, California, United States - SF_Oct11_sed_USGS_4_1 | ecosystem: Environmental > Aquatic > Marine > Sediment | place: USA: California... | reverse complement strand
CGATCTCGAAGCCGCGGCCCTCGCCGAGCAGGATGCTCGAGGCCGGCACGCGGACGTCGACGAAATCCACCTCCATGTGACCGTGCGGCGCGTCGTCATAGCCGAACACCGACAGCGGGCGCAGGACCTTGACGCCCGGCGCATCCATCGCCACGAGGATCATCGACTGCTGTGAGTGGCGCGGCGCGGACGGGTCGGTCTTGCCCATGAAGATCATCACGGCGCAGCGCGGATCGCCGGCACCCGAGGTCCACCATTTGCGGCCGTTGATGACGTATTCGTCGCCGCGGCGCTCGATGCGGGCCTCGATGTTGGTGGCGTCGCTCGACGCCACCGCCGGCTCTGTCATCGCAAACGCACTGCGGATCTCGCCCGCGAGCAGGGGCTTCAACCAGCGCTCCTTGTGCTCGGGGCTGCCGTAGCGCACCAGCACTTCCATGTTGCCGGTGTCCGGCGCCGAGCAGTTGAACACCTCGCTCGCCCAGGGCACGCGGCCCATGATCTCGGCCAGTGGCGCGTACTCGGCATTGGTCAGGCCTGCGCCGAGGTCGCTTTCCGGCAGGAACAGGTTCCACAGCCCCGCGGCGCGCGCCTTCGGCTTGAGCCTCTCGATCACCTGCAGCGGGCTCCAGCGCCGCCCCGCGCGCGTGTTGGCCTCGAGCTCCTGCCAGTAGTCGGGCTCGGCGGGGTACACGTGCTCGACCATGAAGGCAGCGACGCGTGCCTGTAACGCGCGCGTGCGCTCGGAGTAGCTGAAGTCCATGATCAGTCCTTTCAGGAGTTCTGCGCAAAGCGCCAACCGAGTTCTGCCAGCGGTCGTGCGCCCGCGCCGGCCTGCCTGGCCTGTGCGCTCGACGCCGTTCCATCCTCGACCCGCTTGGCGATGCCCTGCAGGATGGCTGCCATTCGGAACAGGTTGTACGCGAGGTAGAAATTCCAATCGACGGCTAGCGACTCGGGCTTGGCCAGGCCCGTGCGTTCGCAGTAGCGGCGCACGTAGTCGGCCTCGGCCGGAATGCCCAGAGCGCGGTGATCGAGCCCGCCGATGCCGCGGAACGTGCCCGGCGGGATGTGCCAGGCCATGCAGTGGTAGCTGAAGTCGGCCAGAGGATGACCGATCGTCGACAGCTCCCAGTCCAGCACCGCCAGGATGCGCGGCTCGGTGGGATGGAAGGCGAGGTTGTCGAGCCGGTAGTCGCCATGCACGATCGCGACCTTGGATGCGTCGCGCGCGCTCGCAGGCATGTGCGCGGGCAGCCACCGCATCAGGTGGTCCATGGCGTCGATGGGCTGCGTGATCGAGGCCTGGTACTGCTTGCCCCAGCGCGAGATCTGGCGCTCGAAGTAGTTGCCGGGCTTGCCGTAGTCGGCCAGTCCGGCCGCGGCCACGTCGACCGTATGCAATGTGGCTATGACGCGGTTCATCTCGTCGTAGATGGCACCCCGCTCGGCCGGGCTCGCATCGGGCAGTGCCTGGTTCCACAGCACGCGGCCCTCGACGAAGGACATGATGTAGAACGCGCGGCCGATCACCGCCTCGTCCTCGCACAGTGCGAGCATTTCGGGCACCGGCACCCCCTGCCCGGCAAGCGCCTTCATGACACGGTACTCGCGCTCGATCGCATGCGCCGAGGGCAGCAACCGGGCCACCGGGCCGGGCTTGGCGCGCATGACGTAGGCCCGGTCCGGTGTCAGGAGCTTGAACGTGGGGTTGCTCTGGCCGCCCTTGAACTGCTCGACAGTGACAGGCCCGGTGAAGCCGTCGATCCTGGTGGCGAGCCAGTCAGCCAGCACGCCTAGATCAAAGGCGTGCTGCTCCGAAACGGCCCGGGTACCGGTGAACTGGTCCATGCTTTCGATCAATGAGGCCTCGGCAGGGGCGGAGTGCTCTTCCCGGCGGGCATTGGCGTGAGTGTCGTCACTGTTCCTGTTCGTGCGGGCGACAGCCAGGCGATGCGCGCGGCGTTGATCGGTGATTGTGGGCCACGCGAAGCGACCTGGCCCCGCCGAGTCGGAGGGTGTGTCGATGTCACGCCCTCGCGCGCCAACCCCTGTTGCAGGGTCTGCGTGCCGCATCCCCCGTGCTAGAGTGCCACGTCACATACTGTCACCCTCGACCGCCTCGTGCCCGAGGTGACCCGCAAGAAGAGCACACACAGAGGAATGGGAAACGGTTCGCTCCGGTTCTGGATGGTGGGATGGTGTCTGACCATCGCCTGCGTGCCGGCATTGGCGCTGGGTTTCGGCGATCTGCGCGCCCAGACCCTGTTGGGGCAGCCCCTGAACATCGCGGTACCGGTGTCGCTCGGTGAGGGTGAGACCCTGCCGCCTGGGTGTGTCGGTGCCGAGGTGGTCTCGGGCGAATCCCGCCTGACGCCCAACACCGTGCGGGTCCGGGTGACAGCGGGACGTGACCCAAGCGAAGCCGTGATGCGTGTCGTGACCACGGTGCCGATCGACGAACCCGTGGTTACCGTCACGTTGTCGGCGGGTTGCCCCACCCGCATGACGCGAACACTGGTGCTGTTGGCCGATCCGCCCCTGGTGTCGACTGCCCAGGCGAATCCGTCGCCGCCGGCAGCGACGGCGGCTGCGTCCACGGCGCCGGCTTCGATGACGCCGCCCGACGACGCGCCAACCCAAGCGCCCGCAGTGACGGCTCCGCGGGCGACCCGGCCAGCCGTGCCATCACGCGCCACCCGCGCCGCCGCCTCCCGTCCTGCCGAGGCGAGCACTGCGACGCCCGTTACCGCGCCGACCTCGGACACGCGCAAGCCGGCGGCCACGCCGCGCGCAGCCGCGGCGCGGCCCAAGGCCGAAGCGCCAGCCAGCGAAGGCAAGCCGCGGCTGCAACTCGACAGGCCGCAACTATCCGTGGCGCAGGCCTCGGTGCCTCAGGCCGCCGACGCTCAGGCATCGGCTGCGCAGGCGCAGACGCTCGCTGCACAAGCGCGCGCCGTCGAGGCGGAAGCCGCGGCGTCGGCCGCTCAGCAACGCATGCGCGACATGGAGGCCGAGTTGGTCCGCATCCGCGCCGAGGCGAAGGCGCAGACCGACGCGCTGGTCCAGTTGCGCCAGCAGATCGAGCAGGATCAAGCCCAGCGCCGCAGACAAGACTGGTTGACCCCGCTGCTGATGGCTGCCACTGCGGTGCTGGCGCTGATCGCGGTCACGCTGGCCTGGCGCTCGCGGCAACCGCGGCGCGGCGCACAGCGCGAAGTCTGGTGGGACCACGGGCCCGCATCCGTGGCTGCACCGGCGAGTGACGACTCGGCATTCCAGAACTCGACGCTGCGGCCCTCGACGCGCGTGCCGCAGCCTGTTCCGTCGGCTCCGGCGCCGCTCATCAAGGACCCGCGCGCCGCTGGTGGGGTGGGGCTGGACTCGCTGATCTCGCCGCCGACGGTGGCTGCGCCGGTGGCGGTTACGATCCCGCCCGCGCCACCGCCGGAAACCGAAAGCCAGCGTGCAGTGACGGTCGACGAGCAAATCGACCTCGAGCAGCAGGCGGACTTCTTCATCGCGCTCGGGCATGACGAGTCGGCGGTCGACCTTCTGATGGCGCACTTGCGCAGCACCGGCGGCGGCACACCGCTGCCGTTCCTCAAGCTGCTCGAGATTCATCGTCGCCGGGGCGACCGCGAGGCGTACGAGCGCACGCGCGTGCGCTTCAACCAGCGATTCAACAGCATCGCGCCCGATTGGCAGACCGATCCGAAGACCGGCCGCTCGCTCGAGGAATACCCGCTCGTGGTTGGCCGCATCCAGCACGCATGGCCGACGTCACTGGACGCGATGGCCGAACTCGAGGCCTTGCTGTTCCGCCGAGGTGCCGGCGCCGAGATGTTCGACCTGCCCGCGTACCAGGAATTGCTCTTCCTGTACCAACTCGCCCGCGACCTGCACCAGGGCGGTGAACCCGACGCCGCGGCGAGCGACGTCGATGTACTGCTGCCGATCGGAGGCGCTGCAGCGCCGGTGCCCGAGGGCACGATCGTCCTGCGGCCTGAGTTCAATGCCGGCGAGGCGGTCTCGCTCGACCTGGACCTGACCACGCACGCCGAGGCGCCGCCGCCGTCCGCGGCCACACCCGAGATCGAGTTGGACCTGGGTGGCGAGCCCGCCAAGCCGTCCGACAAGGGCCAGGACCTGTGGTCCGACGACCCAGGCGACCACCGGCGCGAGTAGGCGAGCGCCGCGCCGGCTAGACGCTGGCGAGCCGTTCGAGCGCGAGGCGCAAGGTGTCGTCGCGCTTGGCAAAGCAAAGGCGTGCGATCCGCTGGTCGCGGCCGTCGGCATAGAACGCCGACAGCGGGATCGCTGCGACGCCGATATCGCTGGTGAGCCAGCGGCAGAATGACTCCTCGCCGAGCTCGCTTGCCGCCGCATAGTCGACGCACTGGAAGTACGTGCCCTCGCTGGGCAGCAGTCGCAGACGCGTCGATGCAAGGCCGGCGCGGAACAGGTCGCGTTTGGCCTGGTAGAACCCGGCGAGGCCCAGGTACGGTGCGGGGTCTTTCAGGTAAGCCGCCAACGCGTGCTGCATCGGTGTGTTCACCGTGAAGACATTGAACTGGTGCACCTTGCGGAACTCCGCCATCAAGGGCGCGGGTGCCGCGACGGTGCCGACTTTCCAGCCGGTGACGTGGAAGGTCTTGCCGAAGCTCGAGACGACGAAGCTGCGCGCCGCCAGGGTCGGGTGCGACGAGGCGCTGGCGTGCTCGTCGCCATCGTAGACCATGTGCTCGTAGACCTCATCGCTGATCAGCAGCGTGTCGGTCGGATCGAGAAGGGCGGCCAGCCGCGCCATGTCGTCGGCGCGCCAGATCGTCCCGCTCGGGTTGTGAGGGCTGTTCACGATGATCGCGCGCGTGCGAGGGGTCAGCGCGGCGGCGATCGCACCGAAGTCGGGGCGAAAACTGCCGGGCGTCAGTGCCACACGTACGACGGTGCCGCCCGCAAGTTCGATGTTGGGGACGTAGCTGTCGTAGCAGGGCTCGAGCACGATCACCTCGTCGCCCGGGTGGACGACGGCGAGGACCGCGGTCAGGATCGCCTGCGTCGCGCCGGCGGTGATCGTGATCTCGGCCCCGGGGTCGTAGGTGCGGCCGTACAGCCGTTGGATCTTTGCCGCCACGGCCTCGCGCAGCGCGCCGATGCCGGCCATCGGCGGGTACTGGTTGTGGCCGGCGCGCATCGCGGCGTCGACCGCGTCGAGCAGCTTCGGATCGCAGTCGAAGTCCGGAAAGCCCTGCCCGAGGTTGACCGCACCGTGCTGCGCGGCCAGCGCCGACATCACAGTGAAGATGGTCGTGCCGACGGCGGGCAGGCGTGTGGCAATGGGGGGCGTGCGAGGGGTGGTCATCACAGTGCGGGGTCATCGGCCGACTCGCTGTGCCCGCTCATCGCCTTGACAATGAGCGCGCGGGTCAGGCGTTCGGAAAGTAGTTCGGCGAAGGTATAGACGAAGCTGCGCAGATAGGCGCCGCGCTTGAAGGCGACGCGCGACACGTTGTCACCGAACAGGTACCCCACGGGCCGCGACACGAGATCGCCGCCGGCCGGCTCGTCGCGAGTGGCCATCTCGGCGACGATACCCACCCCCAGGCCGGAGCGGACATAGGTCTTGATCACGTCCGAGTCGATCGCCTCGAGCACGATCTCGGGCTTGAGCCGCATGCGCTCGAACGCCGCGTCGATGCGCGTGCGACCAGTGAACGAAGGGTGGTAGCTGACCAGCGGCACCGCCGCGAGCTGCTCGAGCGTCGGGCGCTCCACCGCGGCGAGCGGATGCGCAGCCGGCACCACCATCACGTGCTGCCAGGAGTAGCAGGGCAAGGTGACGAGATCGTCGAAGCTGGCGAGCGACTCGGTCGCCAGGCCGATGTCGGCGCGTTCTTCGAGCAGCATCTGCGCCACCTGCTCTGGCGTGCCCTGGTGCAGCGCGACCTTGACCTTGGGGTAGCGCCGGCGCAGCAGCGTGACGGGCTCGGGCAGTACGTAGCGTGCCTGCGTGTGCGTGGTGGCGATCGAGAGGTGACCGGCCTCCTGCTTGCTGAACTCGTCGCCGATGCGCTTGAGGTTGCCGACCTCGCGCATGATGATTTCGATCGACCGCAGCACCTGTTCACCGGGCTCGGTGATGCGTCGCAGGCGCTTGCCGTGGCGCGCAAAGATGTCTATGCCGAGCTCTTCCTCGAGTTCGAGGATCGCCTTGCTCACGCCGGGTTGCGACGTGTGCAGCGCCTTGGCGGTCTCGGTCAGGTTGAGTCCGCGGCGCACCGCTTCCTGGACGAATCGGAATTGGTGCAGGTTCATTGCGCTTTCGCCGGGCCGCTCGAAGGAGGGTGATCACCCTGGCGAGGCGCAGCCAGCGATGGAAGCTCGGATGGGTTCATTCGGTCGAGACGGCGATGGCGTGATCCGCAAGCGCGGTAATTACTGCTGGCGCTTCCCCCGCCGCACGGTGCAGCGTGACGACCACACCCGAGTGCCGCGCGGCGGCCTGGTCGACCAGCGGTGGCAGGTCGCGCCGCAGATGACCGCCCGTGCCGAGGAACAGCGGTACGACGTCGATGCGTGTGCAGCCCTCGGCGACCAGCGCATCGACCGCGCTCCCGAGGTCGGGCGCCATGATCTCGAGATAGGCGAGCCTCACGGCCAGACCCGGTTGCCGCGCGCGCACGGCCGCGACGATGGCGTGGAACGGATCGGCCCAGCGCGGATCGCGCGCGCCGTGGGCAAAGAGAACGAGTCCGTTGCTCATCGGTATCTCACGAGCCAGGCGAAGGCAGCCATCGACAACAGCAGATACAGCACGCTCGGCGCAGCTGCGACCACCCAGGGGGTCCAGTCGCGAAGCACTCCGAGGTGGCCGGCCACGTTGTTCAGCAGCACGAAACTGATGCCAAGCATGATGCCGCCGAACACCATGGCGCTGATGCCCCCACGCCGCGCCTGCAGGTAGGCAAATGGAAGCGCCAGCGCCACCATCACGATGCAGGCCAGCGGATACAACGCCTTCTTCCAGAACTGGATCGAGTGACGCTGCGCCGCCTGTTCCTGGTTGGCCAGGTGCCGGCTGTAGCGCCACAGATCGATCGTCGTCATCGTCGACACCGGCAGTACCGCCGCCGCGACGACGCCGGCGTCGAGGCTGGTGGGCCACCGCGCCTGATCGAGGTGGCGCTCGAGCACCGCCACCGGTGCCGATGCCGCGGTGGCGGCGGGTCCCACCGAGGGCCACTCGGTCACACGCACGTCGTCGAGCAGCCAGTAGCCCTTGCCGATGCGGGCGGTGCGCGCGGCCACGCGGGCAACCAATCTGCTGTCGACGTCGACCTCGAAGATGCGAACTTCCTCGAGTACGCCATCCGGCGTGGTGCGACGCACGTTCACCGACACGTTGAGCTCCCTGCCATCGACCGTGGTCCGCCGGTCCTTCAGCCAGGCACCAGTGCGTCCGAGCTGTCGTCCACCTTGCACGCCAGCCTTGAGCAACACGCCCTCGCGTTCGCTCCAGGGTGCGACATAGTCACCAACCAGGAAACTGACCACCGCAAAGCCGGCAGCCAGCAGGGTCAGCAACCCCAGCGCGCGACCGGGTCCCAGACCGCCGGTGCGCAGGATCGTGAATTCCGAAGTCTGCGCCATGCGTGCCAGCGCAAAGATGGTGCCGATCAGGACGGTGATCGGGAACAGCTCGTAGAAGTGCCCCGGCATGTCGAGAAGCGAGGACAGCACGGCGTGCATCAGCGTGAAGCCGCCCTTGCCGACGTCCTGAAGTTCGTCGACGAAGTCGATGAAGAAGAACAGCGACAAGAACGCGATCGTCACGAACGCGACCGCACCGACGATCGCTCGGTACAGGAGGCGGCGCACGGTCTTCATCTCGGTGATCGCCTCAGGCGCCCGCGGCGCGGCGTGGTCGCAGGCTGAAGACCTGCGCGTGGTCCCGCCACCACAGCAGCGACAGCGCCAGCATGAAGGCGCCGCCGTGCGTCAGCGCCAGCGCCGGCCCCAAGCCGACCTTGCCACCCGCCACCCACGCCTGGCTCAGGTTGATCAGGTTGTAGTACACGACGAATCCGAGCAAGGCGAACATCAGGTTCCAGTTGCTGGCGCGCCGCGGGTTGCTTGCCGACAGGCCGACGCCGAGCAGCACAAGGTTGGTCGCGCCGAACAGCAACCCCAAGCGCCAAGCCAGTTCGCCCTGGTTAGGCAGCGTGGGATCGCGAAGCAGGGCCTCGGTGCGCAGCGCGCGAGGCGGGCGCGCCTGCGCTCGCTGCAGGGCGCGCTCGCCGGTCAGCACGCGGTAGGACTCGAAGTTCGACAGTGTCTTGTCGCCGTTGGCAGCGTCGAACTCGTTGCGCTGGCCACGGTCGAGCACCAGCCATCGCTGGCCATTGATGGTTTCGAGCTGGCCGCCCTTGGCGGTCGTGAGCGACTCGCGGGTGCCGTTCTGCGACAGGATGAAGACTTGCCGGGCGGAGATCGCCTCGGGGTTCTCGCGCTCGACAAAGAAGACGCGCTGGCCATCGCGGGAGGTTTGGAACACGCCGGGCGCCACCCGTGACAGGTCCGATCGCTGCTCGTAGCGATCGCGCAGATCGGCGCTTTGGCTGTTGCCCCACGGCCAGACGAACAGCACCAGCAGCGCAACGACCAGCAGCACGATCCAGCTCGTGCGAAGCACTGGCTGCACGAAACGAACCAAAGGTACGCCGCTGGCCATCCAGATCGCCATTTCGCTGTCGCGGTACATGCGCCCCAGGCAGACGACGACCGAGATGAACAGCGACAGCGCCAGCATCGTAGGCAGGTGGCCCAGCGCCGTGTAGCCCAGCAGCAGCACCACATCCTGCGGCGAGATCACCCCTCCCGCGGCCTGGCCCAACGTACGGATCAGCATCATCGTCAACACGATGGTCAGGATGACGGCCAGCGTTCCGCCGAAGGTGCGCGACAGGTCTCTCCGTAACGTGGTATCGAATAACATCAGCGCATCTAGAAACCGGCTCTCATTATGGACTTCACGACACAGCCCATGCCCGCGGGCGGGCTCGGTGCGGTCATCGCGGATGCGCTGCTCGTGGTGGTGGTCGGAACTTCGGTGCCACCCTCGCTCGACAAGACCCTGGGCGCGCTGCTGGGCGATGCGGTGGCACAGGGCGACTTCGAATTCAAGCCCAACCGCGTCCTTTACATTCACCGCCCGGCTGGTTGCCAGGTCGCGCGCCTGACCCTGGTGTGTGCGCCGAACCCGACGCCCACGGCGTTCAAGGCCGCGGTGGCCTGCGGTCTGGCTGCAATCAAGGCCTTCGGTGTGACCGCGCTTGCGGTGGCGCGCGTGGGTGGCGATGCGATGACCGATGCGCATGCCGAGGCACTTGCTGCCGCGGTGGGCGACGCGGTGTACCTGTACCGACACACGAAGCCCAGTGCGCCCGCTGCGCCGCGCCTGACGCGTGTCGTGCTGGTCAGCGGCAGGAGGGAGTCAGCGTCGTTGGCGCGGGGGCTGCAGCGCGGCGCCGCGATCGCCGCCGGGGTCGAAGTCGCGCGCGAGTGCGCCAATCGGCCGGGCAATCACGCGACGCCGACGTTCCTGGCCTCGGAAGCCCGCCGCATCGCAAAGCAGTACGGCATGAAGGTCGAGGTGTTCGACCGCAGGCAGATCGAGAAGATCGGCATGGGCTCGTTCCTGGCCGTCGCCCAGGGCTCGGACGAGCCGCCGCGCTTCATCGTCGTGCGTTACGAGGGCGCCGCCAAGTCGAAGGCCCCGATCGTGCTGGTCGGCAAGGGAATCACGTTCGACTCTGGCGGCATTTCCATCAAGCCCGCCGCCGAGATGGACGAGATGAAATTCGACATGGGCGGTGCAGCCAGCGTGCTCGGCACGCTGCGCGCGATCGGCGAGATCAAGCCCAAGGTCAACGTGATCGGTCTGATCGCGGCTTGCGAAAACCTGCCCAGCGGGCGCGCGATCAAGCCCGGCGACGTGGTCAGGAGCCTGTCGGGGCAGACGATCGAGATCCTCAACACCGACGCTGAGGGCCGCCTCATCTTGTGCGACGCATTGACCTATGCCGAGCGATTCAAGCCGGCGGCGGTGATCGACATCGCGACCCTGACCGGTGCGTGCGTGGTCGCGCTCGGCCACCACCACTCGGGCCTTTTCGCAGCGGACGAGGCCCTGGCCGCTGAACTGCTCGCGGCCAGCCGCCACGCCCAGGATCCGGCCTGGCGCATGCCGCTGGACGATGAGTATGGCGAGGTCCTGAAGAGCCATTTCGCCGACGTCGCCAATGTGGGTCCGCGCGCAGGGGGCGCGATCACGGCGGCAATGTTTCTCAAGCGCTTTGCCGCCAAATACCCCTGGGCGCATCTCGATGTTGCCGGCACGGCGTGGAAGAGCGGTGCGGCCAAGGGTGCAACCGGGCGGCCGGTCGGCTTGCTGACCCACTTCGTCCTTGCGCGCGGCTGAACGCACACGGACCGGCGAGCAGATGTCAGTCGAGTTCCATTCGGGCGTGGCCGACAAGGTGGCCTATTGCTGCCGCCTCATACGCAAGTCGCAGGCTGCCCAGGCCCGCGTGGCCGTGTGCGGCAGGCACGACTTGCTCGATCGACTCGACGTGGCGCTGTGGACGTTCGACGCCCTGTCGTTCTTGCCTCATGTGCGGCTGCGCCACGGGGCAGGCGTGCCGGCGGCCTTGGTACGCACGCCGGTCTGGCTGGTGGACGACGCCACCGAGGCGCCCCATCGCGAGGTGCTGGTGAATCTGGGTCCCGACATGGTGCCGGGCTGGGAGACTTTCACGCGCGTCGTCGAGGTGGTTCAGGCCGACGATGCGGATCGACTCTCCGGGCGCGAGCGCTGGCGTCTTTATGGTCAGGCCGGAACGGTGGAACTCAAGCACCATGTCGCCGGCGTCGAGGCCTGAATCGCGATGTCTTGGCCGGCCGATTCACCGATACAGACGATGAGCGCCAGGACCGTCTTGCCGTGACCCAACGCCCTGTCACCCCACCGACGCTGACCGAGGTCATCGACCTGTCCGACCGGGCGATGGCGCCGACCGAGCCGTTGCCGCTCGCGCCCGACTCGATGCCGCTCGAAGACGTCGGGTCCGCCGCCAAGGCGCCGCTGACTGCACCTACGCTTGCCGATCTCGACGCCGCGCTCGTGGCGTCGATCGTCGAGGCGCTGCGACCCCGTCTTCATTCCTGGCTGGAGGTGGAAGTCCGCCTTGCAGTAGCCAAATCGATGCCGACGCTGAGCGAGCGCCTGGCCGCCACGCTGCGCGACGAGCTCGACGGCAAGCTGCCCGGCCTCGTGCAGCATGCCCTGGCCGAGGCCCGGCGCGTGCGACTGGATCGCTAGTGCGGGCAAACACGCAGGACGTCATCGCGCATGGGGGTTGGGGCGTTGGCGGCTGGTCGGCCAAGCGTTGGCGCTCATGAGGCGCTTAGGCAGATACCCGATGCGGGCACGGGGTTCTTTTGCAGTATCGTCTTGCGCGCTGAGACAATCCCCGTTTCCGCCAACCGCTCCCATCCTCAACAGGAGGTTTCCCTCATGCTAATCAGAATGCTCCCGATCGTCGCTGCCGCCGCCTTCATCGCTGGCACGGCCAGTGCCCAGGACATGGTCATCAAGATCGGTCACGTCGGCCCCACCAGCGGCGCGATCGCGCACCTGGGCAAGGACAATGAAAATGGCGCCCGTATGGCCGTCGATGATCTGAACGCCAAGGGCGTGACCATTGGCGGCAAGAAGGTCAAGTTCGAGCTGCTCGCCGAAGACGACGGCGCCGACCCGAAGCAGGGCACTGCCGCCGCTCAGAAGCTGGTCGACAGCAAGGTCAGCGGCGTGATCGGGCACCTCAACTCAGGTACCTCGATCCCGGCATCGAAGATCTACAGCGACGCTGGCATCCCGCAGATCAGCCCGTCGGCAACCAACCCGAAGTACACGCGCCAGGGCTACAAGACCACCTTCCGCGTCGTGGCCGATGACGTGCACCTGGGTGGCACGCTGGGCAAGTACGCGGTCAAGGAAGTCAAGGGCAAGTCGATTGCCGTGATCGACGACCGCACCGCCTACGGCCAGGGCGTGGCCGACGAGTTCGAGAAGGGCGTCAAGGCCGCCGGCGGCAAGACCGTGGCGCGCGAGTTCACCAACGACAAGGCCACCGACTTCACCGCCATCCTGACCTCTATCAAGGCGAAGAACCCCGACGTGGTGTTCTTCGGCGGCATGGATGCGGTCGCCGGCCCGATGCTGCGCCAGATGCAGCAGCTCGGCATCAAGGCCAAGTTCATGGGTGGCGACGGTATCTGTTCAGGCGAGCTGCCCAAGCTGTCCGCCGGCACGATGGGCGACGGCCAGGTCGTGTGCGCCGAGGCGGGCGGTGTCGAAGGCGAAGCCAAGAAGTCGATGGAAGATTTCCGGGTCGCTTACAAGAAGAAGTTCGGCATTGAAGTGCAGCTGTACGCGCCGTACGTCTATGACGCCCTGAATGTGATGGTTGCTTCGATGGTCAAGGCCGGTTCGTCCGATCCCGCGAAGTACCTGCCGGTGCTTGCCAAGACCAGCGGCTACAAGGGCGTGACCGGCACGATCGCGTTCGACGAGAAGGGTGACATCAAGAACGGCGCGCTGACCCTGTTCACCTACAAGGGTGGCAAGCGCGAGCAGATCGCCGTCGTGCGCTGACCCCCCCCTAGGTTGAAACGCGCGGGTTACACCGCGCTCGCAACAAACGCCCGCGACTGCGGGCGTTTGTCTTTGGGGGTGACGACGCTCGGACGCGACGACCCCCCGGTTCGCGGCGATGGCGAACCGGGCGCGCGTTTCGATCATGGGCTGTCGCGGAATTCAGGAGTCCGTCCATGTCGAAGAGCACGCCCATTCACTTCCATCGCGACGCGCCCGCGGTGGAGGTTCCCGACGGCTATACCGGCCCGGTGACCTTGCCTGGCAATGGACGGACCATCTGGTGGACGGGGCGCGTGGCCATCGGCCTGCGCCACCAGGCCCAGACCTTCGGCGAGACCACGTCGCAATCGGCGCTGTGGATCCAGGGGCTCCTCCTCGCCGCGCGCCGACGCGGGCGGGCCACGGCTTGAAATGTCGGGCGAGCACCTGTTCAAATCCGCCGCGTCTTGAACCGTCGCGACGACCCGAAAGCAGCCCGCGAACCTGGGCGTGGGCCCGCGCGCACGGTGTTCGTGAGGTTGCCGCGAGGCGCCTCCTGGTGAGCCGACGCACCGAGTTGCGTGCGGAATCTACCTAGGGATCCGGACCGGGCACTGCCTAGAATTTCAACCAGGGACCGGTGCGGCGAAGAGCTGCGCAACGAGAAAGCAAGCGGTCCTGCCGGAGCGCGCATCATTGCGCGCTCGCGCGCGACGAGCGATGCCCCTTCGTTCGCCCTCAACGACAGCCACGGAGCCAAGCACCATGCATCAACGATTCCTCGCAAAGACCCTGGCGGGTCTGATCCTCGGCGCCTTCGGGTCGGGCGCAGCATTCGCGGCCGACGTGACGCTCAAGGCGTCGCACCAGTTCCCGGGTGGCAAGGGCGACGTGCGCGACGAGATGGTGCAGATGATCGCCAAGGACGTGGCGGCCGCCAACGTCGGCGTGGAGATCAAGGTGTTCCCGGGCTCGAGCCTGGTCAAGGCCCAGGAGCAGTGGAAGGCGATGCTGACCGGTCAGATCGACATGACCTCGTTTCCGCTTGACTACGCCTCCGGCTTCCACCCGCAGTTCGGCGCGACGCTGATGCCGGGCCTGGTGAAGAGCCACGGCCATGCGAAGCGACTCAACGCGTCGCCGTTCATGCAGGACATCAAGAAGATCATCGAAGATGGCGGCGTGCACGTGCTGGCCGATGCCTGGCTGGCCGGTGCCTTCGGCGCCAAGGACAAGTGCGTGCGCAAGCCCGAGGATGCCGCGGGTCAGAAGTTCCGCTCCGCAGGCGCCACCTTCTCGCAGATGTGGGCCGGTGCCGGTGCGTCGATCGTTTCGATCCCGTCGAGCGAGGTCTACAACGCGCTGCAACAGGGCGTGGCCACCGCCACCGACACCTCGTCGGGCAGTTTCGTGTCGTTCCGGCTCTACGAGCAGCTCAAGTGCCTGACGGCACCCGGTGACAACGCGCTGTGGTTCATGTACGAGCCGGTGCTGATCTCGAAGAAGAGCTGGGACAAGCTCAACGATGCGCAGAAGAAGGCGCTGACCGCGGCGTCGAAGAAGGCCGAGGCGTACTTCGAGTCCGAGTCGAAGAAGCTCGACGACGAAATGGTCGAGGCCTTCAAGAAGAACAAGGTCGAGGTGGTCACGCTCAGCGACGCCGATGCCGAAGCGTGGCGTTCGGTGGCGCAGAAGACGTCGTACAAGGTCTTTGCCGAGAAGGTGCCCGGCGGCAAGGAACTGATCGAGAAGGCGCTGAGTGTCAAGTAGCGACACGGACCCGCCGCTGTGGGTGGCGGCGGTCCATGCGCTCTCGCGGCTGTTCGGTGTGTTGGCCGCAGCCCTGATCCTGATCTCGATCGGGGTCGTGTGCCACATGGTGTTCGTGCGCGCCGTGCTGCACCAGTCGTCCATTTGGCAGACGGAGTTCGTGACGTTTGCGCTGGTGGCCGCCACGTTTCTCGGGGCGCCGTACATCCTGCTCACGCGCGGCCATGTCGCGGTCGATGTGCTGCCGCTGATGGTGACCGTGCCGGCTCGGCGCGTGCTGCACTTCGCGGGCAGTGTGGTCGGTCTGGCCTTCTGCCTGTTCTTCCTCTACGCCGCGATCCCGTGGTGGCACGAAGTGTGGGCGCTCAACCAGACCACCTCGTCGATGTGGCGGGCCCGGTTGTGGATCCCCTACCTGGCCGTGCCGGTGGGGCTGGCACTGCTGTGCCTGCAGTACCTGGCCGAGATCTGGCTCGTCCTGATCCGCCGCGAGAACCCGTTCGGCTTGTTGCCCGAGCAGACCTTGTGAACATCGAATCGCCGTGGACTG